>Ga0187862_10001656_pt1 | contig 23359 bp, 27 predicted proteins | sample June2016WEW_10_1_FD_133003 | JGI IMG/M metagenome (GOLD analysis project Ga0187862, IMG submission 133003) | Peatland microbial communities from SPRUCE experiment site at the Marcell Experimental Forest, Minnesota, USA - June2016WEW_10_150 | ecosystem: Environmental > Terrestrial > Soil >...
ACTCACACCCGAAACCTGGTTGATCAGGGTGGTTGCCTGAGCGACCACCTGCTGCTGACTCGTCTGATTGTCGGTCGCGGTTTGGTTCTCCTGTCCGATATCGCTGGTAATCTGCCCGAAATACTGGGTGAGACTCATTCCGCCCAGTTGTGCCACGGTCGTGTCCGTCAGCGCCGCAAGCTGATTGGCATTTCCGTTGGCGTTTCCGGAGGGGTCTACCGGTGCCAACTGGGAAGCCGTGATGGCCGGGTTGACCTCCAGGCTTGCGGCGGCGTCGGTGGGCGTCGAGCTGGTGGTGAACAGCGCCGTGCCGGCGGCTGCGCCGGCGTTCGTCGATACGGTGCCGGACTCGAGTATCCCGTTGACGGTGCCGGCCAGCGCGGTGGCGAACTGGTTGAGCGTGCCCGTTTGCTGCGAATTTCCCAGCAAGGAACCTAGCACGCGATTCCGCGAATCCAGCAAGCCGCCGAGTTGGCCGCTGGTGACCTGAGAAGTGATGTCATTGCCCTGTGAGTCCAGAATCTGGGCTCCCGCCGGCGAGGATGCCGTGCTGATCGCATACTGCTGGCTGCCGGCCACCAGGGGCGAGCCGCCGCCAAGCAGCACCGTAACGGTCCCATCGGGCTGAGTGACGGTGCTGAAATTTGTGAGTTGAGACAGGTTATCCAGGGCGCTGTACAACTGCGCGTCTTCACCCGGGTCGGGAGTGGTCTCGGTCAGGCGCTGCTGGTTGTAGGTCTGAATCTGTGCAGCGATGCTATTGATCTGACTGGCCGTGGAAGCAATGCTGGTGTCGAGCTGCTGCGAGGTCTGGGATAGAGAACTGGCTAAGCCTTGAATGGAAGACGCCACGGTGCTGGCTCTGGCGAGCACGGATTGCTCCGCGGTGGGGTCGTCCGGGGTGACGCTCCAGGCGGAGAAGCTCTGCAAGAGTGCGGTCAGCGCGGCTGAGACGCCTGAATTGCCGGAGGCATCGAAAAAGCTTTGGATCGTACCCGTGGACTGAGCTTGGGCAGTGTACTGGCCGAGCGTCTGGGTCTGCTGTTGCAGTTGCTCCTCGGCGTACGGATCGCGCGAGTTGTCGAGCCCGGCCGATGTAACTCCCCCGGCCAGACCAGTGGCCACGTCGAGAGGCATCGCCTCGAGATTCAGGCTCTGCGCCGCGTATCCGGGCGTTGACGAATTGTTGACATTGTTCTGAACTACGCTGAGCGCTTGCTGGTAAACGTCCAACGCGCTACCGGCTGCACCCATCATCGCGAAGAGACTCGACATCGCCGCTATCCCTGCAATTCGCAGGCCGCGGCGGACATGGACGGAGCAACCGAGTTGCCCTTGGGCGTGTAGGCGAGAGACGTTAAACCGAGCCGCATCGAAACGCCGCGATACAAGGCCGCACAACCATCGACCACGTGCATCATGCCGGCAATCTCGCGTTTCAACAGTGCGACTTCACGACGCAGATCCGCGCAATCGTCTGGCATACTTTCGCGAACGTCCGCATCGGCTTGACGCATCTTGGCAACGGTGGTTTCCAGAAGCTCGAAAGCCCGGTGAAGCTGGTTAATGTCAGCCGCTCCGCAGAGCCGGACCAACTGCCGAAGGTCTGCGCGGGCGGCGCGGACGCGGTCGGACGGCCCCCCTTGCATTAGCTATCTTCCCCTACGGGGCTCGCGGCAATGGCGCCGGAGACCAGCGCCCGGCTGATTTGCATCGAATCCACTTGATAATCTCCTCGGGCGTAGAGGGCGGCCAAATGACCGACACGAGCGGCCTGCTGTTCAGCCAGAGCGCCCACCGACGTGGCGACGTTGCCGGAAAAGGAAGAGATCTCAACCTCGTCGCCGCCGCTGCTGGCTATGGAACCGGCGAGCGTGGACGATCCCGCTCGTGCCACGTTCTCGGCGGGAGCGGGCGGGGGAGGCTGTGCGGCGGCGATTACTTCATTGTGAATGCGCATGCTCAGAGGAGGTGCTGAAGACCTCTGAGTAAAAGGCTTGCACAATCAGGGCCATACTGCTAGACGGAAATTGGCAAACAACCAATGTTAACTACAGTAGGTTAATATTACCCTCCCTAAATACTGGATAGAATCTTAGCAGGGTCAGGAGTTCTATTATCACCATGGCGCAAAAGTTGTTGCGAATTGAAAACCCCGCAGGCACTACTGCCCAGGCTGATTGGTGTAGTACACTGGCGGGTTTTGGTGTGACTACGGTTCGCAATCTGTCGGAAGTGTCTCCTGCGATGTCGAAACAAGAGTTCGACTGCGTTTTGATCTCGGGAGAGGCACGCGATAGCACGGCGGGGGACGCACTGGAGTTGGTGCACGCGGTGGATCCCCAGCTTCCCGTGATCGTCTGGAACCCCGAAATGTCGGCCACGGAAGCAGTTCGGCTTGTCCGCGCTGGCGCATATTATTGCCTGGGATACCGGGACGGCCTGGAAACGCTCCGCGATTGGTTGGAAAGTGCGATGGAAGAAACGTGCGGGCGGAGGCGGGCGCTGGATCGCGCGTCAAACTGCGAGCCATGGCGCAGCCTGCTGGTGGGAGAGAGCCGGCCGATGCAGGCGGTGATTGAGACCATCCGGCTGATCGGCGGTCGCCGCTGCACGGTCCTGATTGGTGGTGAGACGGGTACGGGCAAGGAACTGGCGGCGCGCGCGCTTCACATGGCGGGCCCCCGCTCCAGTCAGCCCTTAGTCGCGGTTAATTGCAGCGCCCTTCCCGAGAACCTGCTGGAAACCGAGCTGTTCGGGCACGTCAAAGGCGCGTTCACCGGCGCGATTCAAACCCGAGTGGGACGTTTCGAACAGGCGCATAAGGGAACCATGTTCCTGGACGAGGTCGGCGATATGCCGCCGGAACTGCAAGCCAAGCTGCTTAGAGTGCTGCAGGACCGGGAAATCCAGCGCGTGGGAAGCTCGGAAACGATCAAGGTCGATGTGCGGGTGATCGCCGCCACCAACGTGAACCTCTTGGAACGCGTCCGGCAAGGGAGGTTTCGGGAGGATCTGTATTACCGGCTAAACGTGGTACCCCTGGAGATGCCGGCGCTGCGCAAGCGCGGGCGAGATATCACCTTACTGACAGAGCACTTCGTCAAGAAGATCTGTCAATCGGAGGATCTCGCTGTCAAAAAAGTGACACCCGAGGCAATGGAGGGACTGTGCCGCGGTTCCTGGCCTGGAAACGTGCGGCAACTTGAGAACTCGGTGGAAATGGCCGTGGTGTTGAGCGGCGACAGAGAAGTCCTGTTCGCGAAGGATTTCGGCCTGCCACCCACTACTCCGATCAACGTGATCCCGTTCGAAAACGCGGCGATGCCGGTCTCCACATCCGAAAGCATGGATTTCGAAACGGCCGTGAGCCATTTCGAGAGGAGCATTCTGGAGAAGGCCCTGCAACAGACAGCGGGTAATAAGACTGCAGCCGCGGAGTTACTTGGGCTGAAACGGACCACCCTGATTATGAAGCTGAGAAACTTCGGGACACCGCCTGCAGTGTGCGTCGCCCAGTAATCGCAACATCACTCCAGTCCTCTTCGAAGTGAATGGCCTCGCAGCAGTCGTGGACGTATTGGTGGTCTTGGAATCGACCGCGAGCGGCCTGGAACGTTTGCTTTGCCTCTCGCACCAAGCTCCGAAAGCCTTCAATTCCATCCGGGTCGCCCGTGCGGAAGGCCGCCACAAGCATCAGATGACGCCGGTCATACTCTTCCAACGCATCCAGGTATCGGGTAAATAGCGTCTTTCCTTGGTCACACATAATCTGCGTACCCCCTATTTGAGGGAGCCCCCAATTTGGGGGTAGTTCCATTATAACAGAAAAATCGAGATTGCACTCTTAAATTGTGCGGAACTCGGTCCACTTATCTCTTTTTTTTGTTACGGGACTACGGAACGTAACAGTACATTTTCGGTTATTTGATTTTTTTTGTTAGTGTTATCGAATGAGCTCGTATTAGCACAGTTAGGAGGTGGTGCGATGGTCTTATGCGGGGTATCCAGGGTTCAAGCAGGCTGAGTCGTCGACTTAGCGGAACCGGTCGCCGCCGGCAGCCCGTGCTCGTCTTTCAACTTCTGGATTTTCAGAAGGAGATCGACTTCGTTGTTCGGCAATCGCAGGGCACCGGCTATGGTGGCGGGCGATTCGCCGCGACGCTGCATGCGCAACGCTTGAGCGCGCCGGGTCAGATTCAAGTTCTGTCCAGTCAAAGAGGCCACATCGGCTGTTTCCGGGTCCTGCCGTGAGGCAGCCAGGCCGGCAGCCTCTGCCGAATCGCGGCTTTCGGTGAAAGAGCGCCGCACCAGTGCGATCTCCTTTTTCATTGAGAAGAACAGCGCAAGGCAGCCGACTAGCGCGAGCGCCAGAAACGAATACTGCCCGATGGGACCGGCGATCCAATCAAGCCGCATTAGTGCGCTCCTGATATGACGCGCTCTGCCTCGCTGCTCATATCCAGCCGTTCGCGATTGCTCGATATTTCGGTTATGCGTACCGCGTAGTTGCCTTCCACCATCACCATCTCGCCGCGCGCCACCACCCGGCCGTTTACCAGCACCTCGACGAGCTCTTCAGGCGCGCTGTCGAATTCTACCAACGAGCCGGCGTTGAAACCCATCACATCGCCAAAGGTCATTTGCGCCACACCTAAACGGATGGTAACGGGCAGTTCGACATCCAACAGCACGTCCAGCGTTTGCGCGTTCATGCTTTCTTCCTGGGTTGCGACAGCCAGACTCGCTGGAGATGGCTGCGGAGCCTCAGAATGGACTGCGTGCGCAGTTGAGCGACTCGGGAGAGGTGAACACCGAGGACCGTGCCAATTTCTCTCAGACTTAGTTCCTCGTAGTAATACAATTGCAGCACTGTGCGCTCGATTTTAGGCATGCGGTCGATCGCCAGCCCCAGGATGCGCTCCAACTCGTGGCGCTCCACGATGCAGGCGGGAGAAGACTCCTCGCCGTCCGATATAACATTAAGCAGACTGGCGCCGGGTGTTTCGCCTCCGACGAACTCCAGAGGCTCCAGCTCGACGTTTCGGACCTCCAGCAGCCAGCGTTGGTATTCGGCCGGCGCGATGGCCAATTCGGCGGCGATCTCTTCTTCGGTGGCTTCCCGGCCGGCACGCTGCTTGGCGCGATGAATCGCCGCTTCTATGAGTCTGGATTTCTTGCGGATTTCGCGGGGGGCCCAATCCGTCTCTCGCAGACCGTCCAGAATGGCGCCGCGAATCTTGCGCTCGGCGTACGTATTCAGCTGGACGTTGAGTGAAGGGTCGAAGTTGTCGATGGCACTGAGGAGCCCAATCACGCCCGTGGAAATGAGGTCGTCAAGGCTGACATAATCCGGTAGATGGTCGTGAATCCTTCTGGCGATCAGGCGCACCTGGGGCAGGTGCTCCAGTACCAGCGACTCGCGCCACAGAGCGGCGTCGGCGTCGACAGCGGGTTGGTATCCGTACGTGGCCGTGGCCATGATAGGGTCTAGGCGGCTGCCTGCATTGCTGAAGGCAATTGCCGTACCAAAGACTCGACGATTCTTTCCTTCGTCGCGGGCTCCAGATCTTCCGGAACAGACTGGCCGGCACAGAGGAACGAGACTGGGTTGTTGCGGCGCGCAGCCAGGCAAAACACGGCAGCCAGAGAAGATGTCTCGTCCACCCTAGTGAAAAGCAATTTGGCAGGGCAGAAGGCATCGTACAGCGCGGCGGTCTGGTAGAGATCCTCGATGCGCATGGAAGCTGTCAAGACCAGGTGGGTGTCAATATCTTGACGCCGGCTCAGGAACCGGGCCAGATCATCTCCCATGTCCTGCAGCATCGCGGCGCTATAACCGGGCGTGTCGATCAGGACGAGCGCGGACGGCGGAGCCGACTCGATGGCCTGTGCAAGGGCTGCGATGCTTTCCACCGCCTCGAAGGAGACTCCGAGGATCGTGGCATACGTCCGAAGCTGCTCGGCCCCGCCGATGCGGTGCGTGTCGCCGGAAATCAGGCGAACGGCACGTCCTCTGGCGAGGCCCTGCGTGATCGCCAGTTTCACCAGGGTAGTGGTTTTCCCGCATCCGGGCGGACCAACCAGGGCAGTGATGCGGCCGATCTCGGGGGAAACCGCGAAGTTCGTGGATATCTCCTCGGCGGCCTCCAGGAGCAGACCCTCGGCGTCGAAGCCTTCCGCTGGGGAAGCGGAATCGATGCGCGGCACCGAGCGGCGTGCGGCGCGCTGGCGCGTTGCATCCCCGATTTCGCGGGCAAGGGCTGGCTCGACGCCAGCGTCGATCAGCACTCGCGCGATCAACTCGCCGGGAGTGCCCTGGGCCGTCGCAGGCATGATTTGGCTGAGCATTTCGCGGATCTCTTTCAACTGCCGCTGGAGGGTCTCAACACCGCTGGCCTGGACAGGCGCGGCCGGATCGGACGCCCGGGAGGCGGCAAAGACGACCTCGTAAGCGCCCAGATGACGGGCCTCCGGAGGAGCCTCCCGCGATTCGAGAAGTAAGGCGTCCGTTCCTAATTCCACCTGCGCATCCTCCATCGCGGCTTGGACGGATTCGGCGAAAAAGGACTTCACAAAAGTAGATGGTTTCGCGGCAGGCATGGCTATTGAATGACTCCTAACGAGACGATTTTGACTTCCATCGGGATTTCGTTATGCGAAATGAAGAACAGGTTGCGCATGGTGGGCTCGACCATCTGGCGGAGGAAGTAGCGCGCGCCCGAGCTGACGATGGCAAGCACTGGCGTTTCCGGGTTGCCGACTTTTTGGTCGATTTTCTGCAGCAGATCCCGGATGGACGGCGGAGCGAGAGTAGCATGGCTGTTCTGTTCTCCGTGTTGCACGGAGGATTCCACCATCCCCTCGATTCCGGGGTCGATCAGATAGGCGGGCAGATTGCCTTGCGCATCCAGGTAGGGTTTCACCAGGGTCCGGCGCAGCGCCTGGCGGACGTATTCGGTGAGCAAGACGGGGTTCCGCGTCGTGATGGCGGCTTCGCTGATAGCTTCCACGATGGTGACAGCGTCGCGGATTGGCACGCGTTCGCGCAACAGGTTCTGCAGCACACGTTGCAAAGTAGCTAGCGGCAGGAGTTTCGGGACAAGCTCCTCGATGGTCTTGGGTTGTTCCTGGGCGACACGATCCAGGAATTTCTTGGCGTCTGCCCGCGAGAACAACTCGTGGGCATGACGCCGGACGATCTCCGTCAGGTGGGTCCCCAGGACACTGACGGAATCCACCACCGTGAATCCAGCGCGGCGCGCGCCATCGGCCTGTTCGCTACGTACCCACCAGCCAGTCATACCGAAGGCCGGCTCTTTAGTCTCTTTACCTCCCGGCGGAGGGGCGGACTTGCCCACCGGAATCGCGAGTTCGCAGCCCGCGGGAAGCTCGTAGCGGGCGATTGCCGCACCCTTGAGCGAGATGACGTATTCGTTCACTTTAAGCGCAACATTATCGACTACACGGACGGGACCAAGCACAAGGCCCAGTTCAGTGGCAAGCTGCCGGCGAATCCCGGCGATGCGCTTAATCAGTGGCGATTCCTGGCCACCGCCGACGAATTTCACCAGACCGAGACCCATTTCAATAGCCAACGGCTCGACCCTCAACAGAGTCTCGACATTCTCCTTGGGAGCCGCCGGTTTGGCGGCTGTCTCGGCTTTGCGCGCGGCAATTTGGTTCCTACGCAGGTTCCAGCCGGCGGCTCCGATCCCCGCACCCATGAGCAAGAACGGAATGGTGGGCAACCCCGGGAATGCCGAGAGAACGATGAGAACGCCGCTCGCTAAGAATAGAGGTTGCGAGTTGCCGAAGAGCTGCTTGCTGAAATCGGCGCCAAGGCGCTCGTCGGAGCTGGCGCGCGTCACGATGAGACCGCCGGAAATGGAGATCATCAGCGCCGGGATGACAGTCACCAGGCCATCGCCGATCGTCAATACCGTATAAGTCTCAATTGCGTGGCGCAAATCCATGCCGTGCTGGAGAACGCCGATCAGAAAACCGGCTATGATATTGATGCTGGTGATCAGGATGGCGGCCACCGCGTCGCGCTGCGTGAACCGGGAAGCGCCGTCCATGGCTCCGTAGAATTCCGCCTCCTTGGCAAGGTCCTTGCGGCGCTTGCGCGCTTCGGTTTCATCGATCAGGCCGGAGCTGAGATCCGAATCGATGGACATCTGCTTGCCGGGCAGAGCGTCGAGTGTAAAGCGGGCGGTGACTTCAGAGATGCGCACCGCGCCGTGATTGATGACCACGTATTGGATGGCGATCAGCACCAGAAAGATTACCGCGCCGATGATGTAATTGCCGCCCACCACGAAGTTGCCGAATGACTGAATCACATCGCCGGCCGCGCTGGTCCCGGTGTTTCCGTTCATCAGAATGAGGCGCGTGGCGGAGATGTTCAGCGCCAGGCGAAACAGCGTCAACAACAGCAGCGTGGTGGGAAAGACGCTGAATTCCACCGGCTTGCGTATATACATCGCAACCATCATGACCACCACCGACATCATGATGTCCGTCACGATCAGACCATCCAATACGAAGCCCGGCAAGGGAGTGATCAAGGCGATAACGATGCCGAGAACGGCGATCGGCACGCCCAGTTCCTTCCAGTTCGAAAACAACGCCGCTGGCGCCAGTCTCCACCTGGCAGGTGCGGCAATCGCTCTGGTTTGTGCCACGCTAGTGCGCTCCTCCATCCGTCAAAGTGTCCGAAAAGGTCTGCTCCCGCTTCATGCAGTCCGTCTTCCATTCATCAGCTTGAAAATGTAGGCGAGCACTTCGGCCACGGCTCGGTAAAAATCGGCCGGAATCTCCTGTCCGATTTCGACGTTTTTGTACAGCCCCTGCGCCAGCCCCGGGTTTTCAATCAACGGAACCTGGTGGTCGATCGCTTTCTGGCGGATCCGCAGCGCCAGGTAGTTTTTCCCTTTCGCGACCACGCGCGGTGCGCCCGGAGTGTTCATGCTGTACTTCAGTGCCACGGCGTAATGGGTTGGGTTTACAATGACGGCGGTAGCGGTCGGGACTTCCTGCATCATGCGGCGGCGCGCCATGTCGCGGCGCAGTCTGCGAATGCGCTGTTTCATGAGCGGGCTGCCTTCTACCTCTTTGAATTCGTCGCGGATCTCCTGCTTGCTCATCTTGAGATCCTGCTGGTACCGGCGCTTCTGCCGTACTAGGTCGACCGCCCCGAAGCACATGAATACAAAGGAAGCCTTCCAAAGCAGGGTCTGGATTGAGGCGGCCGCGTACGATGCGCCCGCCGGCACGCTGCGAAGCGGAAGGGAAAGAAAAGTTTGGAAATCATCTTTGACCAGAAAGTAGACGGCTGCGCCGAAGGCCGGGATCATGATCATCGCCTGCAGCAGCGAAGGCAGGTTCTGTTTCGGCAATTCGCGCAGCTTGTTCAGAGGGTTGAGGCGCTTGAAGTCGGGCGCGACTTTCTTGAAACTGACCCCTATCCGCGTGACGCCGAGTTGCACCCCGACCGTGATCGCCATCAGCACCGCACCGAGAAAGGCCAGAGGGATCACGGTCTGTTTTATCAGGCTCAGCGTGAGCGCAATGACGTCCTGCCCGGTCAGGCGCGGGTCCAGACCGTGCTGGAACACGGCCGCGGTATTGTCGCGGATGGTGAGGAGCCAGTTCAGTCCCCAGGCGTGAATCAGGCTGACGAAGGCGAGGAACTGGAGTGCACCCACGAAGACCCGCGCCGTAGGAAAGTTGCCCTCTTCGCGCGCCTTCTTCAGGCGCCGTTGCGTAGGTTGCTCTGTCTTTTGATCTTTCTCCGCCATACTCTACCGGGCGATGAGACCGCGCATGACGGTGAAACTGGTGTTCATCCCAGCCCGGTAGAGGGTGGGTAAGAGCAGCGCCAGCCAGCCCAACACCGCCAGGCCGATCATCATCTTCACAGGAAAAGCGATGGTGATAAGGTGCAGTTGCGCGTTGACGCGGCCCAACAGCGCCAGCGAGATGTCGACCATCACCAGAATGGCGATGATGGGAAGCGCCAGCCGCAGTCCGGTGCTGAACATGGTCGACCCCAGGGAAAGCACCTGCCCCGCAGCCCCGCGCGTGAGCACGAACGTGCCGGCAGGCCAGGTCTCCAAACTGCGTGCGAAGACACGCAGAACCTCGCGGTCGATTCCAGTGGCGAAGAACAGAAGACCGGCGGCAACCTGCGAGAAAGTGACCAGCACGGTGGTGTCGGCTTGGGTATTCGGATCGACGACGGTGGCAAATCCGTAGCCGGCCTGCAAACCCATCACCTGCGTTCCTACAGCCAGCGATTCGCTTACAAACGCGACGGTCAACCCGATGCCGATTCCCAAACCGGCTTCGGCCAGCACCCACATCAGGAACAACCCCGCGGAAGGCGTCTCCGCGACCCGCGGCCATACGGGAAACAAAGCGATCGTGACTCCCAGCGACAGGATTACGCGTGCCGGGCTGAGGACGGCGGTCACGCCGGGAAGGGGCACGAAAATGAACACGCCCCCAACGCGGATCAGCGTCAGGACGAACCCCAAAATCGTCGATATGGAAAGGACCAGCTCACCGCGCATAGCGGCTGAGATCTCCCAGCGTAAGGACCGTGTATGCGGTGATTTTTTGCAGCATCCAAGGCAGAGCCAGAATAAACGCGGCGAGGAACGCCATGAGCCGCGGGATGGCGTTGAAAGCCGAATCCTGAATCGAGGTGAGAATTTGAATGAGGCTCATCCCGATGCCGACGATAAAGCCCACAGCCAGAAGCGGCGCACTCAGCCAAAACGCGGTCATCAGCGCTTCGCGGAGAATCTGAATTACGAATTCGGGAGTCATGCGTAGAAGCCTTTCATGAGAGATCCGATAACCAGGTTCCAGCCATCGGCTAGAACGAACAGCAGGATCTTAAATGGAGCCGAGATCATCACCGGAGGCAGTTGAATCATTCCGATCGAAAGCGTGACGCATGCGTCTACCATGTCGATGATGAGAAACGGCAGGAATAGTACCGCGCCAATCTGGAATCCCGCCTTGAGCTCGGAGAGAATGTAGGCCGGGATGAGAACCTTGAGGTCGAGATCGGCGGGGCTATGCGGCGCGGGCGCGTGTGAGATCTCCACGAAGAGCTTGACGTCCCTTTCGCGGGCAAAACGCGCCAGAAAGGTCTTGAGCGGCTTCGCGCCGGCGTCGAACGCCTGGTCCGTGGTCATCTGATTGTTCTGCATGGGCTCCCACGCCTGGTGGTAGATGTCCGCCGCCACCGGCGACATGATCAGCAGAGTCAGAAACAGCGCGATGCCCACCAGCACCTGGTTGGATGGCGTCGTCTGCGTGCCCAGGGCCTGCCGCAGAAAATGCAGAACGATGGTGATGCGCAGGAACGGGGTGATGCACATGACCATCGCCGGCAGCAGAGTCAGCGCCGTCATTAGAATGACGATCTGTAGCGGAACGCCTAAGGTCTCGCCGGACTTGCTCATGTTGATCCCGAGCAGAGCATTGGGCTCCGTCGCTTTGGCGGCCATCGCGCAGCCTGCGCTCAGAACCACCAGCAAGCTGCATTGGAGCGTGCGGCGGATCATCGATGGCACCCCGTGCCTTCCGGGGAAATCGGCGACGAAACCTGGTCCACCACGGTGCAGCCGCCGGGAGAAACCGCAACCAAGAGGGTGCGTCCGCAAACGCTGACGAGATGGAGGGAATGGTGAGGCGTGAGGTGCAGGCGTTCGATCGATTGCATCTGCTTCGCGCCCTGGCGTCCAAACCCTTTGCCGTTGAACCGCGCCAGCCCTTTTGCGCGGAGGAAGAACAGGCCGCCGCCGAGTAGTCCCAGCACGAAGAGAACGGCGAGCGCTGATTGCATGGTTTCCATTAGCGGCTTCCGGTGTAAAAACGTAAAATGCGGAGTTCGCCGGCCCGCCACACCGGTCCTGTCAAGACCGCCTCCATCCGCACCGGGACGTCGAGAACGTGCTCCAGTTTTGAGGGGGTGGTCATGGCGCGGTTACGGGTGGATCAGATTCATCGTGTCCTGCAGCAATTGGTCGCTGGTGGTGATGACACGGGAAGCGGCTTGATAGCCGCGCTCATAGGTGAGCAGCTTGGTGAACTCGGTGGCCATATCCACCGTCGACGATTCCAGCGAGCCCGCCAATACCTGGCCCCGGCCGGCGCTGTTCGCCGCGCCGACTGAAATCGCACCAGTGGAGGCGGACGCCTGGAGGCAGTTATCTCCGACCGAAGTCAGGCTCTCCGGGTTGGGGATCGACGCCAGGGCGAGCTGGCCGACCGTGGTCTGCTGGCCGTTGGAATAGTTGGCTACCAGCAACCCGCCGTTTTCGAGGCTTACGTCCGTAATCTGGCCCGCCGCGGCGCCATCCTGCGTGGTGCCTCCCACACCGGAAGCTTCGGCGTATTGAGTGATCGTGGGAGTGCCGGCGCTATTGTTCAGGTTCCAGTTGATGTTCATGGCTGCGGCGCCGTCGGCGAGCCCCGTGATAGCAACGGTCTGTGCGGTGGTCGGAGATGTCAGGACCCCGCTCGAGTTGAACGCCAGGGTGCCGCTTCCGACCTGGGGGGTGCCGCCGGTTGCCAGGTCCGCGGCCGGAATCGTCACGGTGTAGCTCCAGGCGTTGGCTGCGGTCTCCGTGAAATTCACCGAAAGGGTGTGGGCGGTGCCAAGGGAATCATAGACTTGAACAGGAGCCGAGAAAGTTGCGCCAACCGCCGACTGGGCATTCAAATTGACTGTGACGCCCATGTTGGCCGTGGCGACCGCCGGAACCGTTGTCCCGAGAGGCACCGTTAGGTTTCCGACCGCCCCGTTCGCGTTGACGACTCCGTTCACGGCGGGCCAGCCCTGAACGTTTTCGCCAGTCGCGGTTTCGACGTTCCCGGCGGCATTCACCTGGAAGCTTCCGTCCCGCGTGTAAAGGGTCTGGCCCGCGGCATTCTGCACCACGAAGAATCCGTCGCCCTGGATGGCCGCATCCATCGGCCCACTGGTGGTAGTAATCGTCCCCTGGGTGTAATCGGTGGTAGTGCCCACCGAACCAACGCCCATGCCGACCTGCGCTGAATTCTGACCCACTCCGAGGCTCTGCGCCATCAGAGTTTCAAAATCCACGTTGGTGTCTTTATAATCGGTAGTGTTGAGATTCGCCAGGTTATTGCCGACCACGTCGATGGCGGTGCTATTGGCCTGGAGGGCCGAAAGTGCGATAGAAAATGCTGCGGACATTCTTAGTCTCCTTTTACGATTGGGTCTGCGCCGTGGATGGCGTGCTGCTGGTGGAACTTGGAGTCGTTTGCGTCTGTCCCGTGGACGACGTGTCGCTGGTGGAACTTTGCGTCGAAGATGTGCTGGATGCCGCACTGGCGGCGTTGGTTGCGTCCGTTGCCAGCGTGTCGGTATCGCCGCGGATGGCCATCACCTGTTCCAGTTCGCTGAACTGGGCGAGCTGTGAAACGAATGTGGTGCTGTCGGTGGGATTCAGCGGATCCTGGTTCTGCAGTTGCGCCACCAGCAACTGCAGGAACATCTGTTCGGTCGGAGCGGGCATGCCGCTCGTCAACGACGATGATGCTGACGACGCGCCGGCGGAAGCCGATGACGCGGTGATTGGATTAACTGCCGATGCCATAAGTTGCTCCTTGAGATTGTTCGCCCCCGGTAATGCTACTTTCCAGTTCCTCGACCCAAGCGGGCCGCTGCGAGTGGCTCTGTCGCCGCCCGTCTTGCTGCTGTTGCGAACCGCCGGAGTACGATTGCGAATCGTCTTTTTGAGAGCCGCCGGGGCTGCTGCGGGACTCGAAGACGGGACCGGGCTGTACCACCGGTCCTCCGGGGCGCCACGCCTCGGCGCGGGATCCGTTTTCCTGGAGGCGGCCTACCAGGTCGGATAGGCCCTGTTGCAGGCCGTGGGCCAACTCGGAATCGCTCGTCCGCACGGCGACTCGAAGCTCGCCGGATTGCTGCGTCAGGCGAACCTCCACTCCTTGATTTCCGGACTGCGCCACTTGCAGCGAGATGTCTTTCAACGGAACGGCGGCTGGTTTGGGCGGCGTTTCGAGAACCTTGGCTTCCACCGGTTTGGAAGGCGCGACAGGCGCGACAGCCGCCGCCGATGGAGGCGCGGCAGTCTCAGCCTGGGCGAAGGATTGTCCATGAGACCCCAGCAACGACCCGGTGCTCGCAGCCATAGGCTGGACCACTGTTTGGTCTACAGTGCCATTGTCGTTGGTCTTCTTCGGCAATGGTTGCGCTGAAGCCGCAGTCTCGCGTTGCAAGGGCAACTGGGAAACGCCTGGCTCGGCGCCAGTCGGCGCCGCCGGCTGCACCCTTACGGCAAACGCCATTTCTACGTCTGGGGCGAGGGGCGGATTCGCCAGTGCAGGCGGGTTCGAAATTTCGGGTGCGGAATCCGCGTTTGCACTCTGGCTAACTCCCGGTTCGGCCGTATCCTCGGGAGATTCGGCGGCGTTGGCACGCGCATCCTCTCCGTCCGGAAGCGGCGGGGCGAGAGGGGTTGGCATGGAGATCGCGATGGGGGCGGGCACCGCGCGCTTGCCCTGCTCCTTGGGCTGCTGCCTGGTGTCCTTCGCGTTTCGGCGTGAGCCGCCGGCGACGAGCATTGCTTGCGCGAACCCCGTGGCCGCGAAACCTTCGCCGGTCCTGTCGTACGCACTCGGACGCACAAGAGATGCTTGAGGCGTCGCCTGTGTAAGGGGATGCACAGGAGACGCCTCGGGTCGCGCTTGTGTGGATGCGGAGGAAAGCGCTTGCGCGAACCCCGCAGTGGCGGACTCGTCGTCGCTCCTGCCGTGCGCGGCGGGATGCATGGGAGGCGCCTGAGGCGCCGCCGTTGCTGCCGAGGAGATCGTCACGGCCCGAGAAAGGGCAGATCACGCACCACCGAAGGATGGCAGTCTTTTCAATCGGATGCAGCTAGCGAGACGGTGTTGGCGTTTTGACAGTGAACCCGGTCAGTCAAAGATTTGACAAGTTAGAGGTCTTCTTATATGTAAATATCGGCTGGATACGCTCATTTTCTAGTCTTCTTACGGTTATCTTCATCTTTAGTTGTTGGAAGGCGGCGTGCTCCTATTGCCGTCCGTAGCGTATATGGATCCTTTAACCATCGCGGCAGCGAGCGGAATCCGCTCCCGAATGCAGTCGTTGGATCTGCTCGCCAACAATCTCGCCAATACCGGCACCGCTGGATTCAAGCGGGATCAGGAATTCTACGGCTTGTTCACTTCCGCTGACGCGACTGCTGGCACTGATGGTTCCTTGTCCACGCTGCCGGTCGTCGAGCGACAGTGGACGGACTTTTCGCAGGGAGAGATCCAGGTCACCGGCAGTCCCTTGAACGCGGCTATCTCCGGCAACGGGTTCTTTGCAGTGAACGGGCCGAGCGGACCTCTTTATACGCGCAACGGCAATCTGCAGATTCTGCCTTCGGGCGAGTTGGCTACGTCTGAAGGGTATCCGCTGCGCAATACCGACGGAAATACGATTCAGGTTTCCTCCGGCAAACCGATCGTGATCGCGACGGACGGCACTGTGCAGCAAAACGGCCAGCCGCTGGGCCAATTGGCTGTGGTGACCTTCAAATCCACGGACTCGTTAACCAAGATGGGCAACACCTGCTTTCAGAACAGCGGTCCCAAAAACCCGCCGGTCGCGGCGGCGAGTGCGGAAGTGCAACAGGGAAAGATCGAAGGCTCGAACGTGCCGGTGGCAGAGGCCGCGATGCGGCTGGTCGGCGTCATGCGGCAGTTCGAAATGCTGCAAAAGGCGATCGGAATCAGCAGCGACATGGATACGAAGAGCATTCAAGAGGTGGCGCGTGTCGGTTCGTAAGATGGCTCTGGCCTCTGTTCACCAGCCGATTGATTCGGAACGATATTCAAGGAGTTCAATATGATCCGTGCTTTGTTCAGCGCCGCTAGCGGAATGGTCGCGCAGCAACTCAATGTGGATAACATTGCCAATAACCTGGCCAACGCCAACACCACGGGCTATAAGTCCCGTCAAGCGCAGTTTCAAGACCTGCTGTACCAGAATATATTGCAGCCGGGCGCTTCCGCGGGCCAGCAGACCACCGTGCCTGCCGGCCTCCAACTCGGACTCCGGACGCGGGCGTCGTCCAACGAGATCATCTTCTCACAGGGCAGCCTTACACAAACCGGCAACCCACTGGACCTGTCGATTCAGGGCAACGGCTTCTTCCAGATCCTCCAGTCCAACGGTCAATTGGCCTACACCCGCGACGGATCGTTCCAGCTCGATATGAACGGCAACGTTGTCACGAGCAATGGCAACCAGTTGCAGCCGACGATTACAATTCCGTCCAGCGCGCAGTCGGTGACGATCGCAGCCGATGGCACCGTGAGCTACACCCTGCCGGGCCAGACCGCCGCGCAAAAGGCAGGGCAGATCCAGCTCGCCATGTTCCAGAACCCGGCCGGCATGAACAGCCTCGGCACGAATCTGTATCAGCCCACCACTGCTTCCGGAGATCCCGTCGTGGGGCCCCCCGGCGGACAGGACGGGCTGGGCACGTTGATGCAGGGATACACGGAGCAGTCCAACGTCAGCGTCGTACAGGAATTCATTAATCTGATCACGGCGCAACGCGCGTACGAGGCAAACTCCAAGGTGGTTAAAGCAGCCGACGACATGTATCAACAGGTCAACAACCTGAAGCAATGATCTTGCGAACTCTACTTGCGCTCTGTTGGCTCGCGCGATTCGCTCCCGCACAGGAACTTGCATGCACACCGGTGGAGGGCGACCGGATCCTGGGCGAGCACCTGGCCGCCGCTCTCCCCGCATTCCGCGCACTCCCGCCCGAGACAGTGCTGGGCAGTATGCCACCTCCGGGCTCCAAGCGCACGTTCCATGCCTCCGAGCTGGCTTCGCTGGCGCGGCGATATTCCATAGGACTCGATTCGCCGGCGGACGTGTGCTTCGGATGGCCGATGGAGTCGCTGGATCGCGGCCGCATCCTGCAAGCCATGCACGAGTCGCTCAAAGACGCCGATGCACGCATCGATATTACCGAAACGAGCTTGAACCTCGTGCCGCGAGGCCGCCTGGAGTTTCCACTCGAAACGCTAGGAAAGCCCGCTTTAGCCACGCAAAAAGATCCCGCGTTATGGCGCGGCGAGGTAGTTTACGGTGGCGATCACCGTTACGCGGTGTGGGCCAAGGTCCGGGTGAAGGTGTCGTGCGAGCGGATTATCGCGAGGGAGGCGCTGAAGCCTGGACAACCGATCGACCCCAAGGAGGTCCTGGTGGAGCGGGGCGAATGTTTCCCGTCCCTGGACAGGTCCGGTCAACCGCCGCCAGCGGCATCTCTTCTCGGCATGGTTCCGGTCCGCGCCATCGCAGCCGGGAGCGAAGTCCGCCCCGAGTTTCTGACTCGGCCCAACGACGTCAACCGCGGCGACGCCGTCCACGTCGAGGTCCAGAGCGGCTCGGCTCACCTCGCGCTGGTCGCCAAAGCGGAATCGGGCGGACGTAGCGGCGATTTCATCACTGTACGGAATCCGTCCAGCAACAAGACTTTTCGGGCGCGTATCAAAGACAAGGACCAGGTCGTCGTGCAAACCGAGTTTGCCGCGATGGGCCAGTAAAGGTTTCGGTTATGCTTTCGAGAATATTCATCCCGGTCGCCGTTTTGGCGGTTTTCGCCGCCGCCGGCTATGGCGCGGATAAGAAAAAGAAGTCGGCCGAGCCCAGCGCGCTGGACAAGTATCTGCAGGAGGCCCTGAAACAGTCGACGGCGCCGGCGCAGCCATCGCCGGGCTCTCTTTGGTCGCCGGCCTCGCGCATGACCGATGTCGGCAGCGATGTGCGCGCCGCGCAAGTGGACGACCTGGTGACGATCGTGGTGGCCGAGCAAGCTTCGGCCGTGGCCACCGGGGCCACGCAATCGTCGCGGACCTCGGCGGCCACCAGTCAGATCGCCGCCCTCGCCGGTCCGAAGAGCCCCGGCGGCGCAGCCCAGAACCTGCTGAACCTCAATAGTTCCTGGGCACTGAATGGCGCCGGAACCACTTCGCGAACCGCCTCACTGAGCACCACATTGAGCGCTCGCGTCACCAACGTTCTGCCCAACGGCTACCTTGTGATCGAAGGAACCAAGCAAGTCCAGGTCAACTCCGAGCATCAGTTGGTTACGGTCCGCGGTGTGATCCGCCCCGCGGATTTGACCACGGGCAACATGATCAGCTCGAACCAGATCGCCCAGATGGAAATCAAGATTGATGGCAAGGGCGTGGTGAACGACGCGATCCGGCGACCCAACCTTTTGTACCGCATTATGCTCGCGATTCTGCCTTTCTGAGAGCTGTCATGAAACACTTGTTCGCAGTGCTGCTGGTGTTGCACTCGGTTGCCGTTCCGGGCGCGCATGGCGCGGCGCGGCTCAAGGAACTGATTTCGCTCGAAGGGGTACGCGACAATCAGTTGATGGGCTATGGCCTGGTAGTCGGCCTGGCGGGAACTGGCGACAGGCAGCAGACCGTCTTCTCCGCCCAGAGCTTGACCAACCTGCTGGAACGCATGGGGCTGACCGTGAACCCCACCGCGATCATGGTGAAGAACACCGCCGCGGTGATGGTGACCGCGACGCTGCCTCCGTTTGCACAGGCGGGGTCTCGTATCGACGTGACCGTGGCGGCGCTTGGCGATTCACCCAGCCTGCAAGGCGGGATCTTGCTCATGGCGGGACTGAAGGCCGCGGACGGTCAGGTTTACGCGGTGGCGCAGGGCCCGCTGGTGCTGGGGGGATTTCAGGCCGGAAGCGGCGTTAACACCACAACTCAGAATCACCCCACAGTGGGCCGTATTCCTAACGGCGCGATCGTGGAACGCAGGTCGCCGAGCTTGAACCTCACGACGCATCTGCGCCTGCAACTTCAGCGCGCCGATTTTGTCACGGCCGCGCGGGTCACCGAAGCGCTCAACAATCGATTCGGCGCCATCGCACACGCCGAAAACTCCGCCGTGATCGCCGTCTCTCTTCCGCCGGAATACGAAAAAAAGACCACCGAATTCATTGCGGAAATGGACCGCCTCACCGTGGAGACGGATAGCGAAGCCGTCATCGTCGTCAACGAACGTACCGGCACCATCGTGATGGGGAAGGACGTGCAGATTGCGCCGGTCGCGATCATGCAGGGCAATCTTAACGTCGAAATCCAGACCGTCCCGAAGGTCTCCCAGCCAAATCCGATGAGTTCCGGCACGACGCAGGTAACCCAGCAGACCAACGTGGCGGTGAAGCAGGAGCAGTCCCGCAGTGTGCTTCTGAAACAGGGGGCAACGGTCGAAGAGCTGGTGCGCGCGCTTACTGCTATCGGCTCGAGCCCGCGCGATATTATCTCGATTCTGCAAAACCTCAAAGCCGCCGGCGCGCTGGATGCCGAGCTGAGGGTGATTTAGGAGGCGAAGATGCTGGATGCTCTCAAGGCTTCGCCGCTGGCGGAGTCGGCCCTCGCGGCGCGCAAGCCGGACGACCCCGCTAAAGTGAAAGATGCCGCCAAACAGTTCGAGGCGCTGTTGATCGGGCAAATGATGAAATCGATGAACGATTCCGAAGGCGGCTGGTTGGGCACCGGCGACGACGATTCGGCCTCCTCCGCCATGGAATACGGGCAGGAGATTTTTGCGCAATCCATGGCGCAAAGCGGCGGTCTGGGGTTATCGAATCTGATCACAAAGGGATTGCAGAAGGCGTCGGGCAGTTAATCCCATTCAGTTAGGCGCTCCAGCAATGTGCGGCGGCATCGGCGACGTAACTCGAGTACAGCAACTCCGCTGGAGCGGACTCGGCATGCTGCATGGCGGTCCAACCTTCGTCGAGCGTCCGCAGGAGCGATTCCACTTCGGCGACCGGCCCGGCATCGCGCTTCATGGTTGCTTCCAGCAGCCGTTTCCGCATGTACTGGTAAAGTCTGGCCAGATTTTGGCTGATCGATCCGGCGTCCAAATTGAGCGAGCATTCCAGTTCGCAGAGCGCCGCCAGCGTTTTCGAGATGGCTTGGCAACGACCCGGGATGTTGTTTTCAGCAAAGGCGACGCGCGCCAGTTTCACCTGCGTCAGCGCGTGTTCATAGAGGATATGAATCAACTCAACGGGATCCGCCGCCAGTATGCGGCTTTCCAGATAGGGATCTATCGGCATATCGCTTACAGCTCCTCTTCTCTTTCTTTTTCTAATTCTGCCATCATGCGCAAGACTTCGTCGGGTGGAAATTCGTCGAGCACATCGCCGGTTTCCAGGTCTACCAGATCCACTACCAGCCGTCTTCCCGCCGCATGCCGCCGCAGCCTATACTCGCGCCCTTGCTCCAGAAACTCCGGACGGTTCAGCCCGCGGATCGCGACAACCAGTTGGCTCATCAGCGCCGGATTTTCTTGCGAGGCATCTGCGGCCACCGGGACGCTCATGGATGCGCGACTTAAAGGCCCTATCTCCATTGCCGAACCGCCTTACGGCCCTCACCAATCACATCGGCGGGAGAGGCCAACGATTCGAGAAAGATTATGATGGGAACCACTCACGTACGACTAGCTTTGGCCGTTATCTCAGCCACCGTAGCGTTGTCCGCACAGACCTCCGCAGATGCGCGCACCGCAATGGAGACGTCGTTGGCCAAACAGCGCTCGGCGGCAGCTTCCATGGAGGCCTCCCTGGCTCGCCAGCGTGCTTCTCTGGAGAAACAAACCGGCAAGGCTGAGCGAGGCTCCTTCTTCCTTCTGGCCCCCCCCGCTGGGTTGGGAGCAAATGTGGCTGCACCCGCGCCGGGCGCTGCCGACTGTGAGTCGCTGCCATCGTCCGAGGTCGATTCCCTGGTGGAGCACGCCGCCAAACGCCAGGATCTGGATGAAGAGACGCTGCGCGCCGTCATCCAGCAGGAATCCGCCTTCCGCCCTTGCGCGGTTTCGCCGAAGGGAGCCATGGGACTGATGCAACTGATGCCCGCCACCGCCAGCCAGTTCGGCGTTCCGAACCCCTTTGATCCGGCCGATAACGTCGAAGGCGGCGCTCGATTCCTCAAGCAGTTGATGGTGCGTTACGGAGGCGATCTGACGCTGGCGCTCGGCGCTTACAACGCCGGACCGGCCAAAGTGGATGCCGCCGCAGGCATCCCGAACATTCCGGAAACGCAGGACTACGTGAAGCAGATTCTCGGCGCCTTGCCGGTCAAGCAGTAACCGGCACCGGCAAATCTCGCCGCGAAGCACTCAAATTTCCGCGAAAAAAACCGTCGCGCGCCGATAAGTCTGGTGTGAACCCATTCTTCCGGCGCGCCGAAGAGATTCTGGAGATCGCCACTGCCGATAGCGCCACTTTGGGCGACACGCTTATGGTTCTGGACCGTCAGGGCGGATTTCGAATGCTCGAACCCGCCGGATGGTCGCTCCCGGGGCTGGCCGCCGAGTTTGGCGCAGAGGCCGTGTACAAGGTGGAGCGCCGGGGTTCCTCGGTGCGCGTGGAAGGATGGAACGGTTTCGAGCGCTGCCTTCTGCAGGGCCAAACCAGCGGAGGACGGGCGCGCAGCATGCTGGGCGTCTCGTTAGCTCCTCAGGCAACGATGCTCCAGCTGACTGCGCTGTCGCTGACCTGATTGAAAGATCTTGACCCGCAAGTGTGGAATTCGTACTCCGTCATTGTAGCCACGGTCCGCTGCTGGTCGCTCCTCAGCACCCGCCCCCACATCCGTAGTTCCAACGGGCAGACGCCTTGCAGCAGGAACGGCCACTCAATATGCAGCTCCACTTCTGCGCCGTAGGGAAGCGGATTGTCCGAAACGAAGTGAACTTCCCTTCGGCCCAAATCCGCGGTACAGCCGCTGCCCGTATACTGCGTTCCGCCGCTCTGGCACACGAAGCGTAACGGCATTTCGCACTCATAAAGCCGGGCTGGCCGGCGGTCGCCTTGAATCAGATTCTTACCACGCATAGTTCGTTACATGTATGATCGTCGGGTTCAGCGCAATCGGGTAGTGCTGAAATTCCCAGTACGGTGAGAGTACCCGCAAATGGGTCGTTCAGTTAGGGTTTACTTTTTCTCAGCAATTCACACCTGTTTCTCGTCTAAACGGCAGTTCTGGGCAGGCCCTGTGCTGTCGGGCACGGGCGCCGTAGTGCTAGAAGGGGCGTTGTCCACGCGCTCCGAGGTGCCAGTTGGTGCGGCGCTAGAATTGGCTCGGAGTGACTAGTTCCCAAATGGGGCCGGCTGGCCCGTGACGTGCGCTTGATCCCTAATGCCTTAGGCGATCTTGGAGAGCACGGTATTCGAACGCGCTCCAGACCGCAGAGTTCGATACCAGGACTGCATCCGGTGCCTGATGCGCCCATGCAGACCGTAAGGTAGTAAGATGTGGATACCATCCAGGAATCACCCAGGCCTTTGCAGCCCGATCGCGGAGTTTCCGGAGTGTTGGATTGAACTATGAGCCTAGGCGCAGCCAACCCGACGAAACGAGTCCTGGTGGTCGACGATAATCCGGTCAATCTCAGGGTTACTGCCATCCTGATCCGCAAAGCCGGTTTTCTGGCCGAAACGGCGGAAGACGCCGAAGACGCACTCGAACAGCTCGCCGGGAACCCGCCCGATCTGATTGTCACCGACCTCCAGCTGCCCGGAATGGACGGCCTCGATTTGACACGAGCCGTCAAGAAAAACCTAGCCTGGAGAACCATCCCGGTGATCCTGCTCACGGCCGCTCATTCGAAAGAGGGGGAGGCGGATGCGCAGCGAGCTGGCTGCGAGTGTTCGATCGGCAAACCCGTCGACATGGACGTGTTTCCCGGATTGATTCGGGCTTTCCTGGGCGGACCCGCTTCAGCTCCGGACACGTCTTCGCTCGAAGACCTGCCCCTCGAGGAATTAGGCAAGCAGTTTCTCGCCGCTGGCGCCTCTGAGTGCCGCGGCTTCCTCTCCCAGTTCACAGTCAGCCGGATGATCGTGCCCGAACTGGATTTCGTTTCCATCCGCAAGGCGGTCCACAATTGGGCCGGAGTCGGAGGCACCCTCGGGTTGCCTGAGATCACCCGCCAGGCGCGCGCATTAGAAGCCCTTCTCGCGACTTTCGATCCTAGCAAGCGGGGCGACCTGCGTAAGAAACTGATTGAGTTGCACCACCATTTCATGCATGCCGTGCCTACGCCACAACCTGTTGCGGTCCCGCGCAAGGAAGTGATTCCGGATGTCGAGGGCACCGCCACAGTCAAGCCGGTGATCCTGGTGGGCGACGATGATGCTGCAATTCGAGCAGTGATCAAGCTCTCCTTGCAGGCCGCCGGGTTCGAATGCCGGACTGCTGCCGACGGCATACG
>Ga0187862_10001660_pt1 | contig 23344 bp, 45 predicted proteins | sample June2016WEW_10_1_FD_133003 | JGI IMG/M metagenome (GOLD analysis project Ga0187862, IMG submission 133003) | Peatland microbial communities from SPRUCE experiment site at the Marcell Experimental Forest, Minnesota, USA - June2016WEW_10_150 | ecosystem: Environmental > Terrestrial > Soil >...
CCGTTATCGCCTTGGGGCTGTTTGCGGTCCGCTCCATGTTCTCTACGGGTAAGCGCGCGGCCTCGTCGGTGAGCAAAAAGGTGCGCAAGATTTCGAGGATTCCGGCGCAACGGCGGCAAGCAAGGGCGGCGAAACTCCGGGCGGAAGCGGCGCAACTGGAGGTGGCGTAATGCAGAACTGGCACAGATGGGTCTTGAGCATCGCGCTCGGCTTCCTGGGCGGGTTCTGCGCAGTCGCTCAGGCCGATTCCAAAGCCCCATGGCAAGATCCCTGGCCGTACACCAAGGGCGGCATGGTGGGAGTGCTCCCGGCGATAGCGGCGCTCAAGATGACGCTCGAAAAGGGGGATGCTGCGAAGTGAAGTTGCGTTTCTATATGTGGCTGGTCCTCTGGATGGCGAAGCGGTGCGGTCCTGAAATCCGCAACACGATACTAGCGGCCCTGGACCGCAACAAGGCTGAAAGTTATGACTGCCACGTTGATCCGGCGGAAGTAAACAAGTATGACAGAGCCATGGAACATCTGAAACAGCAACTCCGGGAGATTCAGTTCCTATGACCGAGGGCGTTGTTCTTTATGGGCTTTGGTGCTTGGCGGGCGCGACGTGTGCTTTCGCCTTACTGGGAATCGGCATGAGATCGGCAAAATACTTCCGATCTGAAGAGGATGCGCGATGAAAGACGCGTTGATTATCCTCGGCGTCGGCGTTGCGGTGTATGGGGCGCTCGGCTACTATTCCGAATCTCAGTTAAACGCGGCGCTCGCTTCGTGTGGGGCCGGTACGCCGCTTGCAAACTGCCCAGCCGCTCAAGCGGTACAGGCAAAATGGGCGCTGTTTTTGCCAAAGGCGGTGAGTTTATGAAAACCCGCCGTAACATCTGGCCCTTCGGAACGAATCAACCTCTAGGCCCGCGCTCCTACGTCGTGAGGCGCCGTCCTGCGGGGCGTCCGGCGTCCACAAAAGCGGCGGCAAGGGCCGAACGCGAAAGCGCGGCGGAACGCAAAGAGCGAACTTTAAGCGATCCTAATTTGGAAAAGAAACTGCGCGCCTGGTACGCCAAGGGCGGAACGTTAAACGAGTTCCTGAGCGCGAACCCCGGCACGTTCAACAACTTCTTCGATGAATCCTCCGAAGGCAAGAGCAAGATGTACCAGGGATACCGGATTTGGCCGGTGTTCGGAGGGTGGAAAACCTCACTGTCGGCCCTGGCAACGTTTGGAAGTGAACGGGAAGTCAAGCAGTTCATCGACACGTACTTTGCGCGAAGGAATCCCGCCGGCACGCGCGGCGAGTTTCAGCGTTGCGTCGATGCGGTCGCATCCAGGGGTGGGGCGTACGATCCGCGAGCGGTCTGCGCAGCCATGGAACGAAGGAAGTACGGGCAAAAGGAACTGACGCGGCGGTCTGTAGCTGGCCGCAAGGCGGCGAAGCGCAAAAGCCGCAACCCCGCTGCTGCCTCCGCTGCGGTCTATGAAGAGTTTCATGGTAGACCCTCTTCGGAGGAAGTGACCGTAATCGACAAACTGCATGTTCACGAGAATCTGGCCGGCCTGGGGAGCCTCCGCAAGATCGTCGCGGACTGCGTTGACGGGAAGCGGCATGAAATCGTGGGCTTTGGAAAAGCAATCCTCTGCTCCAACGAGACGAAAAACCAGTTGTTCATCCGGGGCGGGGATCAGGCGTTAGATCTTGCGGAGTTCGGGATCTCGCGGCCTCACGAGTTGGAAACGATCGGCGTGGTGGTCGAAATCTGGTACTTCACCACGAAAGACCACTTGGGAAAAGAGGGCGGTACGGCGATCTACTTCCACAAGGCCGGGGAAACGCGCACGTTTTCCGGCCGTACAAAGATGGCGGGCTATGGACCGGACCTCATCTACCGGGTCCGCGACAAGTTGCTTGAGTTCTCGGGCGGCACGTACGAAATTCGCGCGGAGGGTATCGACAAATGAAGCCGGTTTTTTCCTTGCTTCACGTTTCGGCGCGGCCTGACGGGTGGCGGGCTGCGTTTGAAGACTGGTGGATGCGCAAGGCCGATCATCCCGAAGCGATTGAGTACATCCTGTGCGTGGACGCGGGCGGGCCGTTTGAAAGTTTGAAAGTGCGCGACTCGATACCGTCTCCTGTTCGCCTGGTTTGGAACGAAGGCCGGAAATGCACGGTGGACGCCTGGAACACGGCTGCAAAGGCTTCGACGGGGCAAGTGCTCGTTGAGGTCGCGGACGATACATTCCCCTGCGAACACTGGGACACGCTGCTCCTAGAAGCAATCGGGGATCTCTCGAAAGAAGCCGCGGTACATGTCGATTATCAAGACCCCTGGCCGTGGATCATGACGCACCCGATTCTCACCAGGGCCTATTACGAAAAGCCGGGGCGGGGCGGCTGCCGTCCGGGGGACATTCTGTACCACGAGTACATCTCGGTGGGGTCGGATGACGATTTCACGGAGTACGCGACAAGAGACGGGGTGGTCATAGACTGCCGAAAAACCATCCACTTCGAGCATCGGCATCCGCTGAACAAAACCGGCGCGACCTATGCCGATGGGGACGCGACCTACCAGCGGAGCAACCGGCAAGAGGCCTGGGCGGTGAAAGGACAGGTCATCGCCCGAAGACGGTTGAACGGGTACACCGATGCGCCGGGGCCTGCGGAGTTGAAGACGCTGGTGGTGATTACGCCCGGTTCTAATTTCTCGAGCGATTGGCTCTCGGAATACGATCAACTGTTTCATTATCTGTGGGGCCGGTTCGCTTTCGAGCGCATCTACTCCCAGAGCAACAATATCTATCAGGTCCGCGCGCAAGCGACCGTCGCGGCCTTGCAGCACGGCGTACCCGATTACGTTTTGTGGTTGGACTCGGACAATCCGCCCACGATTCAGGCATTCTCCCTTCTCATGGCGCAAATACAGGAGTCGGAACGCAAGACGGATGGGAAGTTGAGGCTTGGGGAGCTCCCCCCCATCAACATCATTGGGGCGTGGTACCGCTACCACGGGCCGAATAAAGATCGGAGTTACATCGCGGCGGGGCGGTCCTTCGATTTGGAGGATTCGCAACTGAGGGAATCCGAAGTGCTCGCGCATCTTGAAAACAACACGTTGATTCAGGATCTCGCGTTTATCGGGTTTGGAATGCTGCTCATGCGGGGTTCGGTGTTGGACGAACTGGGTCCGCAAGGCTTCTACCCGGTGTCGGTGACAAACGAGCGCGGATTTTTGACCGATGATGTGTCCTGGTGCTTCCGGGCGCGTCAGCGGGGGCATTTGATCTTCCTGCATCCGGGCGCGCATGTGGAGCATTTGAAACTCGCTCCAGTGGAGCCGGTACGCTCCAAAACGGTTTCGATTTCGCGGTCCAAAAAGCAACTTGAGGAGGTTGCATCATGACGTTTGTACGAAAGATTTCGATTTTGGCGATTTTCGCCCTCTCGTTGGCGGTTGGGGTACTCTTCGGCCTCCATCAAGGGCTTCCGGTTCCGGCTTTGGTTGTGACCTTTGGCGCGTGCCTCGGCTTGGCCGGTACCATCGTCGCCACGCCGGTCATCAACAACAACAACTACAAGTCCTGGACCATCACTTGTGCGGATGCCGACACTACGGTAACCATCGCTCATGGATTCGGCACTTCGCCCGCCCTCGATTGCGCATGGATTCAATCGTATCTGGTGAACGGCGGCGGCACTACCACGGCGCTGGTGAGCCTGTGGGGTTGTCAGGTGGTGGGAACGGGCATCGTCCTGACGAAAGAGAACCTGGCCGGATCGGGCGGTACGACGGCGGGCACTTCGGTTGTCGCCAAACTCTTCGCCTGGCGTCCGCATTCGGCGGCTCAGTAAGGGGTCGCGCGCTGTACCCCTTGTGAGGGGATGACTTATGGCTTATACGGAGCGCGTCACAACGATTCAGAACCCGGCTTCCGTCCGGAAAAGGAGAGGTATGGCAAAAGCAAAGCGCATGACGCTCAAGCAGAAACTACACTTCGGGAGCAAGCGCCAGCGCGCCTCTGCGAAACAGGCCCTCTCCCGAAAACGCCACACAAAGGCCCGCAGACACAACGCGGCGCCTCGCAAAAGATCGGTTTCGAGACGGCGAACCCAAGTCGCCGCTCATCGCCCGCGCACTCGCAAGAACATGGGCGAAGTGGTTTACGTGCTTGGGGCAAATCCAGCGAAAAGGAGAAAGTCAATGGCAAAAACGAAGACCGTCCGGCATCGTGCTGGAAAGCGTAACGCCGGACGGCGCAAGAACACGGGGCGGCGGCGGAATCCCGTCATGGCGGCGCGCCGTCATCATCGCCGGAGGAATCCGGGCGGCATCGACGTAATGGGGTACGTGAAGGCGGGCGCATCCGTCATCGCCGGGGCGGTCGGATCAAAGGCTGTCACTCAAGCGGTGCTGGCGACGAGCAATACGGGGGTTATGGGGTATGCGGGGAACGCCGTGGCAACCGTGGCTCTTGGATGGGCGGCTCATGCGGCTTTTCGAGACAAGCTCATCTCGCAAATGGTGGTCGCGGGCGGCATCGCGCAAATCATCGTGCGAATCATCACGGACCTGACGCCCTACGGCACGTACCTTTCCGGAACCGGGGTTGGCGACTACCAGACCGGGTGGAACTTCGTGTGGCCGCAACGGGTCACTCCGGGGTATCCGCCGCGGGGCCTGGTCGTTCCTCCTGGTTGGGGCGGCGCCGCCGCTCCTATGGCCGTGGTCACGCACTCTCCCGCGGGTAAGGGGGTCGGCGCTTACGACTGGAATTAAGGCCGCTGCTGCGCGTAGCGGCTTGCGGGGCGCCGTTGATTAACGAACCGCGGCGCCCCATGACGACACTGTTTTTTATGGTTGGGCGATCCTTTTGAGGGGTCCAACAAGGAGTTTTCACAATGTCTCCGACAGCAGCACAAGGAACAATCGGCAAGCAGATGCCGTCGCTCGTCCCCGGCGGGCAGGTGGACATGAACTCGCTCATCGGCAACATCAAGGATGCGATTACGGGCAATTACTACTCGACCGTCAAACTGGCGGCGGGTACGACTCTGGCGGCGTTCTACAACCTGTTCAATGCGGGTTTGGGACAGCCCGATCCGTATCCGCTCTCGACCGTTACGGGCGCGGCGCCCATTTTGACGAAGGTCGAAACCAACGTTTTGGTCGCGGCCAACTTCGGGTTGACGCCTCCCTACGACATCGTCATCGACTCGGTGGGCGTGTACGTCCATCCATTCGTGTCCAAAAACGATCTGGACATTCTGACGCTGTACAGCTACTTCGAGTTCGCCATCCTCGGCAAAGTCCAGTGGGATGGGAAACTCGAAAGCTACCCCGCCGGCATGGGGTATTCGGGATTCTCGACCCAGACGAACGAGTCCGGGTGGCAGATGGGCAACCCCGATCCCAACGCGAAAAAGCGCTTTGGGCACTTTGGCAAGTACCTGAGCCCCAATCTCACCTTCTCCTGGCCGATCTATTTCCCGCCCACTAGCGGGCCGGTCGGCGGCACGTATCCGCCCACGGCGGCGTCGGGCACGCCGGCGGCGGCCACTCTCAGCGCCTACGCGAATACCCCGACGCCGGGGCATGGCGCCTGGATTCGCGGGCACATGTTCGGCATTCTGGGCCGGCCCGTTTCCTAAACTGGCGGTTGGTTGGCTGTCTGCCGTTCGGATGGGGCCGCGCTTTCGAGTGCGGCCCTTCCGGGCTTGTCTACTGTGGAAAGGGAAGCCATGGATCCGAATCACATACTCGCCCCGTGGGGGGATGCGTACCAGACGCCGTGCTCGTGCGGCGGCGCTTCCGCGTCGGCATGGATCGCGGAGCATCCGTGGCTTTCCCTTGCCATTGCCGCGGCGGTGGCGTACCTGCTCTTTTCGGAGGGTGAAGGTGCCCGATGACCCTGAAGTTTCCTTGCGGTTCTATATTGAGCGGATCATCGACGAGCGGCATAAGCTCTATCAAGCGCAATTCGCGGAAAGCGAAAAGCGCGTCATGTTGGCGCTGGAGGCAAAGGCCAAGGACTCTACCGATGCGCAATGGTCGATAGGCACGGTTCTTTCTATCCTGGTGGCATTGATCGCGTTGGCGGCGGTGATTTTCAAACGGTGAAACGATGAACCTCAACGATTGGGCGGCGGTGGCTTCCTTGGTGGCTTCGGTGGTCGCGTTATTCGCCGTTCTGCGGGGTTCCTTCATCGTGGGAAAGATTTATCAGCAGTTTGAAACCGTGCTTGAAGACGTTGCGGACCTGAAAAAACATCGGACGCAGTTCGACGAACAGCTGACAAAACTGCTGGCGCGGTGTAAGATGTGTTTGGATGAGGGAGCGGACTAGATGACAAGCGCCATGCTGCACCAGGCCGATGTGGTCCTTTCGCGCTGTGGCCGGCCTCTGCCTCCGTTTCCGGGCGTTCGCGTCGTTCCCATCCCCGAGTCGTTCAAGCTCTGGGCGACGTTTCCTGCGTCTCCCTTTACGAATCAATCGACCGTTCCAACGCAGATCACCGGCGACACCACCTGGATGCTGCGCGCGATCTCCTCTTACGTCACTGCGCCGGTGGGGATCTCGCTCAACTTCCAGTTCCCCGATGGCAAATTTCTGCTGCATGACATTTCGGACATCCGGGCAATCGCGGGGTACGGTTCCTGGAAATATCCGCTAACGAAAGAGCGGGCTTGTCCTCCCGGTACCAAGATCGTGGCGACGGCGTATGATTCGACGCCTGCCACCGCGCAAGCTGTCCCGCTGCTTCTCGAAGGGGCTTACTATTTTCACGTCAAAGATGCGGGGGGCTCGAAGGCGCTTTCTTTGGTTTCTTCCTTGCCCCGCTACACTCCTGGCGACAATCAAAACATCCTGGCGCCCTGCTGGCAGTTCGGGCAAGGGCCGCAAACACCCGAAGGGTATCAGGACGATCCGGGCGGGTTCACCTATTCGTCCTTGCAACAGGCGATTGACGTTGGTTCTACCACGGCGAAAAACGCCACGCTCGAAGTCCAAATCGAGACGGCCTCGGATTTCGTTGTGCGAAATCTCTGGTTCGCAGTCTCCTCGGATGTGACGGCTACGGGAAACGTGCTGGTCAAGGTCCGGTCGTCAAAAGGCTATGCCCTGACGGACGATTACGTGCTCTACAACCTCATCAACGGCGTGCCCCAAGTGAAAGACTGGAATCTGAAGGCGGGGGACGCCATCGTTGTGGATCTGGCCCTGGTGGATTACTCAGGCACGGGCAACGTGTACGTGCAAGTCTTCGCAAACGGCGCGAAGCGGAGGAAAGCGGCGTGAACTACCGGCCTCAATTCGTTCCGGCTCCCGCGCCTCAAGGCTTCCACGATGAAGAGTTCGTACACTACTTCGACGCCGTCTCCACTCCGGTTCTAGGTGCTGTTCTTGCGGCGGGCGCCACGCAAATGAACGTGACCCTCCAACTCGAGAACGACGCCGATTTCATCGCTCGCGGAATCAGGATAATCGGAACGGCGCGGTTTCAGTTCCGCGAACCCTTTGGAGATAAACTCCTGTCCGAAGACCTCCCCGCGACCCCTCCGGTCCTCAGGCACACGTATCAGGCGGGGGGCCTCGATCTCACACCTTCGGGAACTTTGGAGCTTCCCACGGTCCCGATTGAACCGGAAATCTTCTGCCCTGCCGGATCGGCCTTCCAGGTGAACATTTACAATCCCGCCGCGGTTCCCGCAAACGTGGCGGGGTTCATCGCCATTTTCGGAGTGAAACGCTATGCCAAGCCCTCCCACTGAGCAATGGCGACACCAAGACTACGTGTTTTCGGCTCCCTCGCTTGCGGCCGGGGCGCTCTTACAGGCGATTCCGTTCCAACTCGACGCGGATTATCCCTTTGAGCTGCATGGGATCGCCGCGAGGGTACCGTACAACTCGACCGTGGGAGCGAACTTCGGGACTCAGGCTGGACTGAACCTTATCTCGATGCGGTGGTCCGGGCCTACTCAGAATTACCGGCAAGACGCGCTTGTACCCCTGCCCCTGTTGCTTGGTCCGTATTTCGGACAGGTGGGCAATCCCAGACCCGTCTACCCTGCGCAACGCTGGCCGCGCAGTGGCGTCATTAACCTGGATCTGCAAAACAACGGGCCGAATACCATCACCGGGTTGCAAATCGTCTTTAGGGGCGTGAAGGTTGGACCCATGGGGTCTTGGAATACCTACACCTACCCCGCGAAGGTGACGCGAACGTTGCCGTTCTGGTATCCCTCGGGCGCCGGTCCTGCGATCCCTACGCTGACGCTTGGGGTCACCCAGAACCTTACCAATGTTCTTTTCACGCCCGATAACGACTCGGATTTCGTTCTGTGGTTCGGACAGGCGGGACCGGATACCGGCACATACGAAGTGTTTTTTACGATGAAAGACGACGGGTTCAAGCCCTACTCGAACGCCCCGGTTCATGCGGATATTCTGTTCGGGCGCTCCGGGTTCCCGGCTGCGTTTCCCGTGGGCGCGTCCTCCTACGTCGCTCCGGTAGGCCCTGGAGCCTCACAGCCGGGTCTGTTCGTGCCGGAAATCTACCTCCCGAAAAACAACCGCATGTTTTTTGACGTGCAACGAAGCGATGCGGCCTATGCGGGGGCGGGGAGCGTAACGTATCCTTTAACGCTCGGCGGAATGAAGGTGTTTTCATGACGCGCGCCGATGGCACTCAGACTACCCGGCCGTCTCAACAGGAGCGCTCCGCAACGCGGGCCGTCGATCTCTACAAAGGGATGGATACCGGACGCTTCGACCCGGAACGGTCGGACCACGTACACGGAAGGGCGGGGGCTCCGGCGTTGCTGTTCGACCGCATGAAGGGGGTTAAGGTTTTCGGGTGTGAGGCGTGCGTGTTCGGGGAGCGGTACGAGCATACCTGTGGACTGCCGGAGCCGGATGCACCAATCTTCACCTTCACGTACGCGGAACTGGAGGCGTCATGCTAGGCCCTCTCTGGTTAGATCCTCTCATCCGGGCGACCTGGGGCCAGTACAACCCCTTGGTGCTGGCGCAACTCGATAGCCTGGTGGCGGAAGATTGCTACTCGCCCAAAATCTACCGCATCCCCGATCCTCAGACGGAAGTCGTGCCAGCGGGCGGCTATGTGGAGTTTGGCTTGCAAGTGACTCCCGGTTCCCTCCTCTATGGCTTCCTGGTACCGTGCAACCCCACAACCGGAGTACCGGCGGCGTTCACGTTTCAACTGGAAGACCTCAGCACGGGGCATGCGTTCTTCGATGAACCGATACCCTCGGTCCTGCTTGCCAACTACCATGCGGAAGTCTTAGACCCCTACCAGGCACAAATGTCGTCGTTCTGGAACTTGCTGAACGCGGTGTACCCGGTGGTTGGCTCCGGTTTGTTCCGGGCTCAGATCCAAAGCACCGCCGCGGCGGGCTCGTCTCCGGTGAGAATCGAAATTGGGATTGGCGCTTTGCGACCGAAAAGGCGCGGGCCGAGCAGGAAGCCGAGCCGGAGCCGTTGCCCGTTGGAGGTGTCCGAATGTCGCAAATAGCCTCGAATCGCACTGGTGCCGCGCCGCGCCTAGTGACCGGACCTGAAGCCGTCAAGCAGATGCACTCCCGTAACCAGACAGAGCAACGGCGGGATCAATGGCCGTATCCCTGGCTCTGCCCTCCCGAGTCGGCCTTCCCGGTTTTCCGGCAAGACGTCATCGTGGCGCCCGCCGTAAACGCCTTAACCGAGGTTTTGGAATACACCGTACCATCGGGGTTTCAGTTCTGCTTGGAGGCGATTGTTCAGATGTACTCCGGCTCAGGTTACGTTCCTGGAGATGGGGACATTCAATGGACACTGGACGTGGACGCGCCTATCGGGGTGGCATCGCTTGAAGGCTTCCCCCTGGCCGGCCTGAACTTGATTTACACGCCCCTCGGCGGCTTCACGGGAACGGCGGCGGCGGGCGGGATCGTAAGCCCGTGGAAGTTCCCGAAGCCGTTTATTCTGAAACCCAATCAGGTTTTGCGGTCCAAAGTTTTCCTTCCGACTTTGAATCCCCTGTCGGCGGCTCCGAATGCGATCTCGGCCGGTTTCCCCAATCTGTTCATTTCGGTGTTTTCGGGGTTCACATACCCAGTGTAGGAGGTTTTATGGCTCGGTTGACCAAAGCGGACAGACGGAGGGCGGCATTGAAGGGATGGCGGAACCGGAAACGCGCGAATCCTCGCCGCAAGCCTGGCAGTCGGCGTTCGACGGGCCGTAGCGTGCCTTCGTCCGGGTGGAGTTCGGCGGCGCATCAGCGTGCGGTGTGGGATCTCGGTAGACAACTTCGGTTCCGCGATTCGTCGCTCTCTAAAGAGCAATCGTGGAAGTTGGCGGCGAAAGAACTTGAAGCCCCTGAACGCGAGAGATTTCCGAGACATTTTCAGAATCCTCCCTCTGGCTTCATCCCCTGCAAGGCTGTGAAGATCACCCGGAATGGTGGCAAAGTAGAGGTACGAATCAGGAAATGAAACTAGCGATTCATCTGCGGCCGCACTTTTTCAAGGGAAGGATTGCCTCATACCACCTTTTTGCTGAACTGGTGGGGGACGGCCTTTCAATCGCCTTGAACGGTAGCGATGAGTACGGGACTACGGTTGGTGTTGAGGATGCGGATACCCTAATGCGGCTTACGGGGCAACAAATCACCTTGCTGCCTCTCGTTGCTTGCGATTCTGTAGGAACACCCACGGTATGACGCCTCATAGGGAACTATGGACAGGGCCAGTAAGCCTCGCGGATTTACGCAACGATCCGGGCATAAAACAGGCGCTTGAGCGGGTGATTGCAACGGGCGGCTACGTTCCCGCATCGGAGAGGTTTGGAGTAAAGCGGTACGCCAATGGCTGCTAAAAGCGGTGCTGGGCAGGTCGTTACTCGCGCTTTTGAGATCACAGATCGGGATGGCATGTTCGCTTGGGTGGTCCGTCGTACCGATGGGAAATACGCACTAGCGGCGCATACCGATGTTTCTGAGGGAGACGCTTTAGAAGATGCGGTGGTAGAAGGGACGGTCTGGCATAAACGGCTTGCCGCTGTGCGGCGCGAGGTTGGAATGAAGCGCAATCCTCCCTCTGGCTTCATCCCCTGCAAGGCTGTGAAGATCACCCGGAATGGTGGCAAAGTAGAGGTACGAATCAGGAAATGATGCCTCAAGCACAATCCGGTGAGCAAGGCTCGGCGGTGACTGGGGCTCGTGGCACATTCAGAAGCGCCAAACCACGGACTGTCGGGTCCCTGGTGCACGACTTCAAAGGCAACACTTGGAGAGTCGTTACGGAGCCGGTTTTAGTGTCCGGTTTCAACGGCTCCTCGTGGTACGAATTCCACGTGGAGCGTGAGCCAAAGCGCAATCCTCCCTCTGGCTTCATCCCCTGCAAGGCTGTGAAGATCACCCGGAATGGTGGCAAAGTAGAGGTACGGATTCGCAAGTGAGGTAACGAATATGTCTTGGTCGGTATCGGCGGTAGGCAAGGCTTCGGCGGTCGCGGCGGCGGTTGAAAAGCAGTTTTCGGATATGGCGGCGTACCCATGCCCGGAGCCGGAAGAGACAGCGAAGCAGCACGCGCGGCAAGCTCTCGGCGCATTGTTGGCGGGGCATACCAGCGCGGATTTGGCTGTGAAGGTTGCGGCTAGCGGTTCGCAGAATCGCGCCACGGGGCAACCCGGCGTTTGCAATACGTTCAACGTCAGCCTCGATCTTCTTTACGGTTTCGTGGAATCTGTTCGTGCCGGGAATCTACCTCCCGAAAAACAACCGCATGTTTTATAACCCGGAACAAGGGCAGGGTGGAAATCAGAATCAAACGGCGGTAGGCCCATGCGCCTGGTGGTCGTCACTCCCTTTCAGCGCAATCTGACAGACCGGGCGCAACGCTACAGAGCTAACCGGGAAGCTCCCCAAGGCCCAAAACACTGCGTATTCTGCGGCGCAACCAAAAAACTCATGGTGGGCCATTTGGACGGCCACGAATCGCATAACGAGCCGGAAAACCTGGCCTGGACATGCCGGCCCTGCAATACCTACCATGGGAACGCGCTAAAGAAGGCGCGGATGGGCAAGAGAACCCGCCAGTTCAATCCAACGAGGTCCGGGGGCGCTCAAAGCCTCGGGGAGTGGATGCAAGCCGTTGGAGCGATCCGCCCTCATCAGTACTCATATCGCAATGCGGACTTGGCGGCTGGTTCCACCATGAAGACCTCGGATGCGGTTGCCATGATCCGGGCTACGCCTCAGTACAAGCGGCAAGAATTTGCGGCGCAACTTGGAAAGCACAAGGGCGGGCGGCGCGGCGGGGGTTCGGAAGTGCTTTTCTAGCCCTGCTGGTACTTGCGCGTTTTATTGATTTAGGCGTATAATCTTCAATCAGGGGAGAACGGCACGATATGAGCATATCCGGCGCGCGGTTTCGCGGTAACTCCGGTGGACACATAGGCCGCCCCATCCTTTTAACCGCAGTCCTGATGAAGCACCCGGTAGACTCTGGCAATGCCCGGTGTGGAGGGCAAGGTTAAGGCGTGCGGCTGAACTTTGGGCGCTGGTTCGCCGGGTAGGGCTCGGTGATGCGGTCCTGACGCACGAAGCGAGGTGGACGCCGGTGATGTTAGCCGGATGCCGCAATAGGCGAGCCGTGTGGTTGTGGCGGCTCGGCTGAACGCCCGCACAGACCGGAAAGCGGGCCGGGGAATAACAGAGAGTTCCCTGGCCTCGCTCCTCATTTTCCTGCTATCTAGCCCTGGTGGTACTTGCGCTTTCAGGGAGTGCGGACCTATAATCGCTCCTATGACAATGACGATTACGAGCACTTCCAAGGTGGTGACGTTGGACGGCGTTCAATGTCGCGTCTGGGAAGGCTCCACGGAGCGCGGGGTGAAGGTGCATTGCTTCATCCCGCGCGTGGCGGTTCGGAATGGCCTCGATACCGCACAGTTTGAAGCGGAGTTACAGGAGCAAGCCGTACCCTCGCCGGAAGTCGAAGCAATCCCGTTAAGGATGATCCTCTGATGGGCTTCGTGCGGTGTCCTACTTGCGCCGTTGCGAAGTCGCGGAGTAAAGCGGCATGAACAGCCAAGTATCAATGGAGTTTGCCGAATGGCTCTCCTACCACCTGACGGACGATCAGCTAGAGCGCATGTACGATTCAAGCATGGGGGCGCTGTTTCGGCTGTGGGAAACCGATCAGGCGGCGGCGCTGGCTCTCCTTGAAAAGTGGAAGGCAGAGGATACGGCGATAGAGGCCGTGGCGGACGAATTGGGTGCGCGGTACAAACTGAACATCTTGAGCGAGATCAGGCGGTTTGAGCCTCCATCGGCGCGAAGAGTGCGGACGCATTGAGTATGGCGGCGAGGGGTACATGATCCATGAGCTTGAAATGATTCTTTTGGTCGGCTCGTTTTCTTTGCTCATGGTCATACTCTTTGGCCGGAGACGGCGATAATCCCCCTTCCTGGGAGCCTCTAGGACGCATCGCCGGGGGCTTCCGAATGGTTCAGTACCCTAAACATGGTGGTGGTTATGTTTGAAGGGTTCACATGGCCCGCGTGAGGTAGAATCGGGGCATGGCGAAAACGAAGATTGAAAGCGCTTCCGGCCTTCCCGGCCATTCCCCCTCCAGCCCGATCCGGCTGTTTACGGCTCCGGTTGTCAACACTGCGGTTCGCCGCAAGGCTATTCGCAGACTCACCGATGCCTTGTACGGCTTTTTGACGCTCGATCTTGACGAAATGGAAGCGGCGGCGAAAGCGGCGGCGGAAATGCCACCTCCATCCATGGCAGACTTTCAGTTTCCGAAGTACGCAACCACCGAAATGCTGGTCAAGGCGACGGAGGAACGGGACGCGCTGCGCGAACAGCTTGAAAAGACTCGCGCGGCTATGGCTGATGCGCCGGAGATCATGCGGGGGTCTATGGAAGCGGCCTTGGTGCTGCCGCTGGAGGCTGCGTTACGGCATCAGGAAGAGAACGTGTCACGGATTCAAAAAGACCTAGAAGGCTGAACATGGCCCGCGTAGACCCTGAGGACGTGATTGACGTTGAATGGCTGATTGCTGAATCAGTGCGGCGTGGGCTTTCCGGTGCGTGCAAAAGACTGGCTCCAAGTCTGTGAGGATTTCGCGGACAGGGGAGCACTTGAACGGTTTGGAAATGGTCGATATTTAGCCTTCCTGGGAGCCTCTAGGACGCATCGCCGGGGGCTTCCGAATGGTATTGCATCCCCCTTTTGGGCGTATAATGGCTGCTATGGGGTTCCGTCCTCACTTCGCCTACTCCCCTCCTCCTCCTGGATTCTCCGAAGACGATTTCGAGTACGTCTTTGCGGCTGCCAACACCCCCATGCTTGGAATCCCGCTTTTGCCTGGTCAATCCATGCTCGATATCACATTAGGTCCTTTGGAAACGGACGCGGAGTACCGTGTCCGGTCCATCGAAGTCATCGATCCGAGCATAGGCCAGTTGGCCGGCCTGAGGCTGCGGGATGCGTCGGGGACCCTGCTGGTCGAACAAGGCGATTGGGTTCCCTCTGAGGTCTTTTCGGTTTCAGGACAGGGGATACCACTCGAATCGGAATTGGTCTGTCCTGGGGGCTCAGCGCTCACATTGGACTTGACGAATCTTTTCTGAATGGGTGTATGCTTGTGGTTGTGCGGCCTTCGCGGGGCGCCGCCTTTAGCCGGTCTTCGGACAAGGCTTTTTACAAATAGCCCCGCCTCTAGGTCCTGGTCCCTGTAGTACTTGCGCACTTCAGGAGTGAGGGCCTAGAATCGGCTCATGGTTGCATTCCTGGCTAGCGACTTGGGGCTTAGTCCTGTGTGGGCGTATAATCGGCTTTGAATGCTCCTGTTCTGCGATTCCTTCAACAACTACAACACGCCGTCTCAAAAGTGGTCTCAGGTCTCTGGTAACGAATCCATCGTCTCAACCGGGGGCATCGGAGCGCGAACCGGAACCCAGTGGTACTCGCTCTCGGATTTCAACGGCTCCATTATCAACTTTGCTGCCCGGTCCCAGTTCATTGCGGGTGATGCTTTCTGTCCGTACAACTTCGGAGGGGATGGGAATGCGCGGTGTTACCGTTGGGTCACTGCCGGGGGCAACTACAGCATCACGATTGTGGTCAAAAGCGACCTTAGCATCCACGTTTTCAGGCAGGGCCCGGGGTCAACGGACGTGGATATCGGCTCCACGCCGGCCGGAATTTGCACGCAACGGGGCTGGAATTACATCGAAACCAGCATTAAAATCGACCCATCCGCGGGCTTCGTCACGATCCGGTTAAACGGCGTCCAAGTGCTCTCGCTCGCCAATATCAATACCGAGGGCGGGGCGGGGTTGGCCTATGCCACGGGCTTTCAGTTGATGGGCGCCGGGGGCTCCGGTGGCGGTGGATCACAGCACTCGGACACGTACCTCCTCGATTCCACGGTGAGTCCGAACACCACGTTTCTGGGGCCGGTGCAAATCTACGGGGCGAAACAAGTACCCTTTGAGGACTCGGCAACCGTTCAGTGGAGCCCGTTGGTCCCTGGTGCTCATTATCCGATGGTCGATTCGGTTCCTCCGAATCTCTCGGATTACGTGTACTCGAACACGGGGCAGGTGGACGAATACCTTCATGCGATAACCGGCATTCCTCCCACCGTGGCGGTCCTGGCGGTCCAACACTGCCTCTTGGCCGAAATCGACGCCGCGGGCTCCCGGTCGATTGGTTCTTCGGTGAATGAGATCACGGGTTCCAACAGCGCGGCCTTGACGACTACGCCTCATTACGTTTTGCAGCCGTACGATACGGACCCGGTCACTGGACAAGCCTGGTTGCTGGCGAACATCCCTTTGCGGCGGATTGGGCCGGTGGTGACGGTGTGAGGCGGGCGTGATTTCCTTGCTTTCGCATACCGGCGCTGCTTCCTCTGCCGGCGGAAACATCACTACGACTCCAATCAGCACCCTAACGGCCTCGGTGATTTTCGCCTATGCCGTCGCGGAGGGAGCGCAAAATCCAGTTTTTTCCGACTCCCTTGGAAACGTCTGGAAGGCTTTAACAACCCAAAGCGCTCCCGGTCATGAACAGGGCGTGCTCTATTACTGCGTTGCTCCGATCACGGGAGCATCCCACACGTTCATCCTCTCGGCGTCCAACGTTTCCTACCCGGCGCTCTGCGTAGCAGCCTTCACGGGTTTGACAACCTCGGCTTTTCTCGATGCCCAAAACGGGGCGGTCACCGCTTCGACCGTCTCCACCTTCCAGCCGGGAAGCGTAACCCCTGCGGTCAACGGGGAATTGCTCATCGCCGGTCTGGGCTTCAACGGCGGCTCCCCTCCGATTACGGTTTCGATAGACTCTGGGTTTGCGATTACCGATCAGTTCTACCTTGCGAACTCCTACGGCTGCGCTCTGGCCTACTTAGTGCAAGCGGTCGCTGCGCCGGTCGATCCCACCTGGACGGTGGCGGCCAGCGGGACAATCGAAACCCCGGTTGCTTCCCTTGGGGCTTTCGATCCGATCACCCTGGCGAATGCTCGCGTAGCTCAATCTTCCCTGGACGTAATCACCCTGTCAAACCCTCACGCGCAGGTCTTTCAATCCTGCCTCGACATCATCACCATTCCCGCCGTGGTGGGCGTGCAAATCATCCTCCGGGGAGTGAAACGGCTTCAGTCCGGTCCCTCTGAAACGCTGCAAGACATTCAAGGGGCGGCGCACGTCAAAAGGGCCGTATGACGATTACCCGGTTTTGGATGTACGGCACGGTGGGGCAAACGTACTGGGGTTACGTTGAAGTGTCCGGGGGCGTGGCTCCGTACTCCATCTCGATTGATGTTCTGCCTGCTGGCCTCGCCTTAAACCCGGTTCCTGTCAATATCTTCGGCGGCGTGCCTGGTGGAGATTTCGAGTTTACAGGAATCCCCTCGGCGCCCGGAACTACGCCGGTAAACATCACGGCGGTTGATTCCTTGGGTAATACCGCGACTTTTTCAGACGTTTTCGTAGTGAACACGCTTGAAGCCCTATACATGGCCCTTCCTCCGGCTATGATTGGGGCGCCTTATGCTTTCCAGTACAACGATGATTTCGCGGACGCCATTTTCATTTTGGCCTTCGGGCATCCGGGCGTACATCCGTACGCCTATTCGACTTCCCCCCCTGTGATTGACGGCCTATTTATGTACCCTACGGGGCTTCTGAGCGGCGCGCCTACCTTCGCGCTGGCTCCGGGTCAAATCGGCGTGGGTTACATCGTGGCGGTCATCGTGGACGCAAACGGGGTGAATGTAGGAAACGCCACGTCAAACCAAATTGCGTTTTTCAACGTCCCTCCACCAATCCCTGTTATAGGCGTCCAAATCATCCTCCGGGGGGTCAAACGGTACCGTAGTAGTACTCCATGCCCGGAATTGCAGGAAGCCAACGAGTTGCCTCACGTCAAAAAAGCGGTATAGTTGGCTTATGGAAACCCGCCAGAGGCTTTACAGCTTCATCGAAGTACGCTATCGGAACGGGCAAAAAGAAACCTTCCCGTCCAATTACCGCTTCAAAACCGACGATGCCAGTAACCTTTGGGTCTGCGATCAGGAAGGCCCGTTGTACGTGCGAAGCGGGGTGGCGGGGATTACGCTTGTCGAGGTGGAGGTGGCGTCATGGCAAGAGGGCTGGGCGGTGAAAGGACAGGTCATCGCCCGAAGACGGGTGGAGGTGGCGTCATGAATTGGCCCTTCGTTCTGTACGCGGGTATGTGGATCGGCGGCTTTTTTTGCGTGACGGACAGCGGGTTACGGATGCGATAATCGGGGAAGAGAAACGCTGATGCCTCGATACCGGATCTTCACAAACGATCGGCGCTCGGAGAATGGCGTTCCCAAGTACTCGTGTTTAACCGAAGTAAGAGCAAAGGACGAAGCGGCGGCGGTCGCAAAAGCCCCAAGCTATCTTGGGCCTCCGCATTGGGGCGTTGAAGGCGTGCTGGCTCCCATCAAAGCAATTCTATGGCCCGCGTCCGGTGTCGATGTAGAATGGCTCAAGAGGCACGTTTGATGTACACCTTTCGCGGCCTCGGCCAATCCTCCTCGCTGGTTTCGGCTATTGCCGCGGCAATCACCCAGATGGAAGGCTTCTACCCTGGAAGCCTGGCCTATCGCAATAACAACCCTGGAAACCTTTCGTCGGGGCCGGGGATGACTGGAACATCCGGGGGCCTTGCGGTCTTTCCAGACCTCGCCACGGGACAGGCTGCGCTGGAAAACCAGATCCAGTTGAACATCGACCGTGGCTTGAGCCTCGATACGTTCTTTGCGGGGAACGGCGATTATCCCGGCTACGCTCCAAAGTGCTCAGACCCGAAGTGCGCGGGCAACGATCCCACTGCCTACGCGAACTTCGTTGGATCTCAGGTGGGGATTGATACAAGTACCCCGCTTTCGCAACTGGAATCGGATCTTTCTCCGGCGCCCTCTTCGGACGATTCTGGGGTAGACTTGTCCGGCGATTCAGACGGCGGCGGAAGCGGAGGCATCTCTACAGGCGTCATTCTGGCGCTCGTGGCGGCTTCGGTTGGGCTGGTATGGTGGGCCGCGGCATGAAACAACAGGGCAAAAAGCAACTCACCGTGAACCTGCCTGAATGGATGTTGTACGAATTGAAAATCGAAGCCGCAAAACGTAATACTTCGATGACAGAACTGGTTGCGGCTGCTCTGCGGGCGTCGATTGGTATCCCTGGGACAAAAGCACCCACGGAATACGACGACCGTACTTGCGCTTTCCCTCATCGTGCGCCTACAATCGCAGTCGAGGTATAAACGCATGAGTTTAGGCAGTATCTTCGATTCGATAGGACACAAAATCGCAGCCTTTTTCGGCTCTCATCAAGCCGTGATTCAGGCCGTTCTGACGGAGGCGCAAGCAGCGGCGAATGACGCGGCGGCGGTCGCCAAGGCGTTGAACGAACCGACCGCGTTGCAATCGGTTCTCGCGGGCGTTTCCGATGGACTTTCCAAGGTTTCGGCTGCGATTGCCGCTGAGGCATCGGCGGATACCCTGACGGCGCAAGCGTCCAATTTGACCGGTTTGGTTACGGGCCTGGTGCAAGCCACCAACGATGTGGGCGTGAAGTCGGCAACCACCAAAACGGCAATCGGCGCGGCGCTGGTGAAAATCAACGGCGTGGTGTCCGCTCTCCGGACAGCGGCAGAGGCGGCGGCTCCGGCGGCGCAGTAGGGGACAATGCGGCGGGCAGCGGCGATCCTCGTTTTCCTTGCTGCTTCGGTCTCCGCTCGTGTCACCTGGACAACGGCGGCGGCGGTTTCAACCATCGCCGTCAACGTCCTGGATATCAAACAGACCGTCTCAAAGGCTGTGAAGGCTGCTAAAGCGGTCAAAAAGGGAACGGTGAAAGCGGCCCGCAAGGTCGCGGGGAAGTAGGACGATATGGACGTTGAAAGCTCGGCAACGATTCAGGCGGCGATTGCGGCCGGCAAAGAGGCGCTAGCGGCTACGTTGGCGCAAGCAACCAGCGATATCACGGCGGCGCTCGATCAGGCAACGGCTCAAGCGGCCAACGAGTTAACTGGCATCGTGCAAGGGGCGCTTACTGCGCTGCAAGGCATCGCAACGAAGGCCGCATCCGATCTGGATGCCGTCGCTGGCCGGTTGGATGGCGCCACCGTAACCAGTACCATCAAACTGGGGCCGAAAACTTCCTCTTGACGGCCGGAACGTACGATGAAATCCGCCCCACCCATAATTCCCAAAAAATTGAGTGTATAATCGGTTCGTGCTGTGCTGGTAGATCCCCTTCGGCCAGCTTACGGCGTGAGGAGTGCGGAGGGAGAAATCCTGAGCCTGGGGCAGACAGGCGGAGTATTCCAACGGTGATCTGGTACCGAGTCCAAAGGGCTGTGACACGGCCAGCCACGGCCAGAGAGCTAAGGGCCGGGTTCAATTCCCGGTCTTTCCGTTAAACCTGCCCCGCTTTTCGCGTTTTAAGCCCCGTGGCCCATTTCCGGGCAGTTTCCCCCTCGGGTACCCCTGAAAGTGGAATCTAGCCCCGTTTCCGCCTCTTGGCTATAGGCTGTAGACGACGTTACCGGCTGAATCCGTGACTTGGGCGCTTCCTGCCGGTGGCTTGACGATCATGGCCTGACGGATGGCGGTCTGGTAGGGGAAAGGCCCGCCCGCCGCTTGCCAGTTGGGGGATTGCCGGGGGCAGTAGTACCAGACCCAATACATGCTCGGATTCTACGCCCGCGCTCCTAAAAGTTGCAAGGGGTGTAGAATGAAGGCATGAAACGCAATGACTTCGCGCTTGTCGCTCTGGTTTTGATTGGGATTGCGGTAGCGTTCTTCGGATTCCCCGCGCCGCATTCGGCCCGCGCTCAAAACACCGCTCTGCCGGCGAATCCGGCGCCCATTGTGGTGGCAACTATGCCGGTCTACAATACTCACACCATCACAATTCAGATCGAACAGACGGCGGATGCAAACCTGGCGGCGCTGGCGGCGTCCGGGATCGCGCTACCGGGGCGCTTGGGACGGCCTGGCAAAACGCAACAGTTCGCCTCGACCGATGCCCTGCTTTCCGCTTTGCTCTTGGAATATGTCAAGCAGAATACCCGCTCGTCTCCCGGCGCAACCGAGCTGGGGTTACAACAGCAAATCGAATCTTTGCGGCAACAGATCGTACAGGCGCAACAGGCAGTTGGGCCGGTGGCTCAGGCAGTTTCAGAACAACAGTAAGAGGCCGGTTTATTGTTTGGGGGGGGCGGGTGGATTCGGTTTGCAATCCGCCGTCTTGGGGTCGATCTCGCAGCCTTTCTTCTTTCCAATTTCACCGATGACGGCGGCCACATTCGCCTGGGCTTGGTCAACGGCCCTGACGGCTTGCCAGTACTGCGACTCGGCGGCGTTCCTTGCGGCTACGGCCTCGGCTGCAATCCGTTGGGCGTCTCGGATCTTTAAGCGGTCGGAGTCTGAGGTCTGAGCGAACGCGGCGGCGGCGAGAATCAGAATGACGATTAGGCGTTTCATGGTGTCTATGTTCCTACGCAAGCGGTTGCGCTCGATACGAGTAGTCCGGTAGTCGTGGCGCAGACGAAGCGTTGCCCCGTGGTGGACTTCAAGGGCGTGACGGTCAAGGTTCCGGAAAGTTCCGATGGCAATCCCCCCTCTTCAAGCAGAAAATAAATGGTAGATCCACCTACAGGGGCTTGGAGGGAATGCACGCAGGCATTTTCAACTGTAGCGGGAGCGATAAATCCTTCTGCAGGGCAATCGTACGCAGCAACATTCTGAAATTTTCCCAAACCCCACGAAGCAACTCCTTGAAACGCAATGGCTGCACTCCATCCCTCCACGTTTCCTGCACCGAGATCTACGATGTAGGGGTATATGGCTGCAATCGGGGCCTGATTGTTTGTACTGCCGTTGTAAGCGGCGCCATAATACAGCCCATAAGCTCCACCCCCGCCGTCATCCATTACCGCAATGCCGCTCATGCCAACAGCAAATGATCCAGATTCCGAATAAATCGACAAGGCCGCATTGCCGTTGTTTGTCGATATTGTCACGGATGAGGGAAAGAGTTCTAAGGCTTCTGTTAATCCCGGCAGTAGAAGCGGGTTAACTCCAAATGTTGCCTCAGTGCTAGTAATCGCACTTACATATAACCCTGTCGATAAATCTGGAATCGAGATACCGTTTAGCATCCCATGGGAAACTCCGTAAATGTCATCTATTGGAGAGCCGCACACTCCGGTTACCGGCAGCGCTCCGGTATTCGAGTTGGGGTCCGTGGTCCGCTCGACAATGTAGCCGCTGGCGTTGGTTGGGCACGCGGGCGGGGTGATGATATTGTAGTTGCTGGCGCTCAAGGTCGCGTTACCGGTCGTCGTCGTGGCAATCGCTCCACCGGGCCCATTCCCGGCCAAAGTCAACCACGCGATTTGATACGCATACGTGGTTAAGCCCGCCGTACCGTGCTGCGTAATGCTAGGAGCCGCTGGCGTTCCAATCGACGTTTCAAACCATGCAAAGTTTGCGGAGTCGCCGGCCAGGAGTCCGCTCGAATTGTATTGCACGCTGGTATTCCCATCGCCGGCCGGAGCGCTGGTACAGGCGATGAGTTGTCCCGCCGCGTTTGTGCCTATGCAACCGTCCGATTTGGGGATTAAAGCTCCGTTGGTTCCAACTACCGTGGGGTTCGGATAGGTCCCCGCCAAATCTCCCCCCGCGGGTCCGATGGGCGTTGATCCCGATCCGGCGGCGGAAGTTCCGATGTAGCCGTAGAGCCTCGCTGTGACCTGGCCTGCGGCTCCTGTGGGCGTGAATAGGGTCACTCGAGTGCGGATGAAAGGCTGGTACCATCCATCGCTCAAGATGAGCGTTCCTGAAGTCGCGGAGGTTAGCGGATTGGTCCCGATGACGATGTAGCTTGACGAAACTATGGTGAACGTTCCAGGCCCGGTCCCCGCGGAGTTCCAGGGCGCCCCGTCTATTTCGATGGATACCGCGGTCATGTCGATGGCGTCGTAAGTGAGGCGGAAGGCTACGCAGGGCGCGGTTCCACCGCTGGTATTGGCGTGACTGGGGCCGGCCGTGGCGCTCGTGTAGGTATCGGTCCATGCGCAGTCGGCCGTACCCTGTCCGAAAACGCAAACTGCGCTCAAAAGGAAGATCGCAAAAGCGGAAAGGGCTGGTATAGTCTTCATGCGGACTATTATAGGCCCGTGAGGAAGGCGGGGGGTATTCCCAAGACCTTTTTGCGATCTTTGGGAATTTAGTGCGTTCCAGGAGTCGGGATTCGCGGTTTGCGGCGTTCTCTCCGCCAGCGGGCGCGGCGGGCGTTCCCGCACTGGCGGCATTCGCGCCGGGTGCCTTCGTCGTAAAACGTCAGGTTGGGCGATAAGAGGGCATGCCCGCGCTTACAGAGTTTGTGGGGATGGTCGCTCACAGCGGTTGAGGTTGGGTGGGGTCGTACTCGAAAAATTGATGCTTTCCGGCGTTGGCGTCTTTAAATTCGGTTTGTACGATCATGCCGGAAATCAGCGTCAGGTAGGTGATAGCGTCCACGATGCGGCCGTGGATGCTTTCGGCGCTGAACGTCTTCCCGGTCTTCATGTAGCTGGCTATCGAGTCCAGGTGCTTCTTGGTGTACACCCACGCGACCTGATAGTCTTTCAGGCCGAGCTCGTCGGCGAGGCGCCGGAAGTTGGCGAAGCGGTCTGTGTCGTGGGCGTATTCCTTGCCCTTGGTGTCGCGCATCTTCACGACTTGGGCAAGCAGCGCGGCTTGGTACTGGTCAAACGTTTCAAAGTTCATTGTGGGCTCCTCGGTTCAAA
>Ga0187862_10001665_pt1 | contig 23302 bp, 17 predicted proteins | sample June2016WEW_10_1_FD_133003 | JGI IMG/M metagenome (GOLD analysis project Ga0187862, IMG submission 133003) | Peatland microbial communities from SPRUCE experiment site at the Marcell Experimental Forest, Minnesota, USA - June2016WEW_10_150 | ecosystem: Environmental > Terrestrial > Soil >...
CCGGCCGCCGAAAAGAATACGGTAATAGATATCATCGCTTGCGATCAGCACGTTTTCATGGCGCAAAAGCACTTTGGCCAAAGATTTGAGTTCATCAGGTCCATAGTATTTCCCGGTTGGATTCGACGGGCTGTTCAGGATCAGGAGCCTCGTGTTCGGGGTGATGGCCCTTTCGAGGTCTGAGGCCTGGAGCATGAAACCGTTTTTCTCCGTGCAGGGCACAATGACCTGTTTGGCATTTGCGAGATCGATCATGTCCGGGTAACTTACCCAGTAGGGCGATGGAAGGATGACTTCATCTCCCGTATCCAGCAGGGTCATGAACAGGTTATAGAGCGCATGCTTTCCGCCGCAGGAAACCAGAACGTTTTTCCGCCCGTAAGAGAGGCCGTAGTCGGCTTTGATGGTACTGCAGACAGCGTCCTTCAGTTCGTCTATCCCGCCAACAGCCGTATATCGGGTATGGCCGTTGCAGATGCTCTCCATCGCGGCGTTGCGGATGTTCTTGGGAGTATCGAAATCCGGCTCCCCGATGCCGAAATTGATTATGTTGACGCCGCTTTGTTTGAGTGCCCTGGCTTTGGCATTGATTGACAGGGTGGCTGAGGGTCTAATCCTGCCGATTCTTTGTGATAATTTCATTTTATTACCTCTGAGATTATCTACCGTTCTGCTGGTAATTGACTGAAATCAAATACAGACCATGCCCCGGAGCGGTCATCCCGGCTTGTCTGCGCTCACCGCTCCTGACAATGCGATCGAAGTCCATGGCCGTCCTCTTTCCCTTCCCGACCTCAACTATTGTGCCCGTCAGGTTCCTGACCATGCGGCGCAGGAAGCCGTTGGCCTCGTAGGTGAACTTGAGCAGGTCGGACCTCGACCACACGAGTTCAGTTCTAAGGATGTTTCGCTCGGTCGAGGATGCCTGCGACCCCGCGGCCATGAAGGCAGAAAAGTTATGCTGCCCGCAAATCCTTTTCAAGCACTCATTCATCGGCTCCACGGCAAGAGGCCGGCGGACGTGCCATGCGTAATTGCGTAGAAGCGCAGATGGGACCGGGCGGTTCAGTATGTGATATTCGTAAACCTTGCTCACGGCTGAGAAGCGTGCATGGAAAGACTGGTCCACCTCCTCTGTCCTCAGAACGACGATGTCGTCCGGAAGAAGGCTGTTTAGCCCCCTCAGGATCTCATCAGGCGTGAGGCGTGTCCGCGCATGGAAATTAACAACCTGCCCCTTTGCATGCACCCCGGCGTCAGTTCGGCCGGATGCGCGAATCCCCACCCTGTTTCCAAGCATGACGCCCAGGCGCGACTCGACAACTTCCTGGATGGAGAGTGAACCCGCCTGGCGTTGCCATCCATGATAACCGGAGCCGTCGTATTCCAGCACGAGTTTTATGTTGCGCTCAATTTTGGGATCATGCTCATTCATTGTTCGGTCGTTGAATAACAGTGGCCCAAAAGCCAAAAGCGGTTGAGACAGGTGTCTGCCGGCCCTTGCTTGCCCCAGTTCCGGTTTTTATGGCTGCCAGGGCGCCGCTTTGAGCCCGGTGTCCTCCGGCAAGCCGCACATAATGTTCATATTGCAAATGGCCTGTCCGGATGCGCCCCTTGTGAGATTATCAATAACGGAGATGACGATCAGCCGCCGAGTTCGCTCATCTACTCGCCAGCCGAGGTCGCAGTAGTTACTGCCCCTGACCTGAAGCGAGACGGGTAGGTGCTCCGGATTACTGAGGCGGACGAAAAGCTCATCCCTGTAAGAGCTCCGGAAGGCCTCCTCTACGTCAGCGGCCCCCACTCCCTCCTTCAAATTGGAGTAAACTGTGCTCAGAATGCCGCGGCTCATCGGGACAAGATGCGGGGTGAAATTGACCGTCACCGGTCTTCCGGCCAGAACGCTCAGTTCCTGCTCGATTTCGGGCGTGTGGCGGTGCTCTGCCACTTTGTATGCTCTAAAGCCCTCGTTCACCTCGCAGAAATGCACGCCAAGGTTCATGGTCCTCCCGGCCCCCGTGACCCCCGATTTGGAGTCCGCGATTATCGTTTCGGGGTCAATTAGCCCGCGCCAAAGAGGCGGTGCTGAAGCTAGAATAACGCTCGTCGGGTAACAGCCCGGGTTGGCGACAAGGCGAGCGGTCCGGATTTTTTCCCGATATAGCTCGGGAAGGCCGTAAACAGCCTCCTGCAGAAGCTCCGGGGTTCTGTGCTCCGAATACCACTTCCCGTAGACCTCAGGATCCCGCAGCCGGTAATCCGCGCTCAGGTCCACAACTCTAACCCCGCGATCCAGCAGGCTCGGAATTATGTCCATGGAGGCTTGGTGCGGCAGTGCCGTAAAGACCAGATCGGATGATGCGGTAAGCTTTTCCGGGTCTATGTCTTCGAAGATCAGATCGCAATGTCGCTTGAGGGCCGGGTAGAAATCGTCAATTCGCTGTCCCTTCTGCTGCCTGGAGGTGATCATGGAGACACGGACCGATGGATGGCCGCAGAGTATTCGCAGCAGCTCAAATCCGGTGTAGCCGGATGCACCGGCAATGGCGACCCTCACCATAATAGTTCCCCTTGATAAAAATGAAGGGCGCATGCACCCTGGTGCAGCGCCCCATATTCAATCCGAAAAATCGGTTTCGGTTGCCCGGATGAAGAAATCGACCCTGGAAAAAAGCGGAAAGATTTACGTCACAGGGGCTGGGTTTACCCCGCCATCAACAGGATTAGCGCTTCGAATACTGGAAGCGTGCTCTGGCGCTCTTGCGGCCATATTTTTTGCGTTCCTTGACGCGCGAGTCGCGGGTGAGGAACCCGGCCCGTTTGAGAACCTCCCTGTATTCGGGATTGAGTTCAAGGAGCGCTTTGGAAATACCGTGCCGAATGGCCCCGGCCTGACCGGAAATCCCTCCCCCAAGCACATTGATGGCAATGTCGAGTTTGCCGAGCGTCCCGGTAAGCGTCAGCGGCTGAGCAATTACCATTTTACTCGTTTCCCTGTCCAGATACTTATCGGCCGGCTTTTTGTTTATAACGATCTGACCCGTTCCGGGTTGAAGCCAAACCCGCGCGATTGAGGTCTTTCTTTTACCTGTGGCATAAAAGCGTTGTTCGGGCATTTAAAAGCGTCTCCTAGCTGTATTTCTCCAAAAGTTTAAAAGCCTCGGGCATTTGCGCCTCGTGAGGATGGGACGGGCCGGTGTAAACTCTGAGCTTCTTTATCAGTTTGCGGCCGAGCCGGTTTTTGGGCAACATCCCCCAGACCGCCAAGCGGATCATCCGTTCGGGGTTTTCCTGGTTGAGCTTGCGGGCGGTTATCGCTTTGACTCCACCCATATAGCCGCTGTATCGGTAATACGTTTTCTGGTTCCATTTGTCACCGGTCAGCCTGACCTTGTCGGCATTGATGACGACTACGAATTCACCCAAGTCCACGTGCGGGGTGAAATTGGGCAGGTGCTTGCCTCGGATACGGACCGCGATCTGACTTGCCATGCGGCCCAGAACCTGGTTTTCGGCGTCAACTACTATCCATTTGCGCTTTTGCGGTTCGAACTTTGCGCTTTGCGTTTTCATTGTCGGGCACTCCGAAATCTGAGAGAATTGACTTAAGCCGTAAATAATACAAATATGTGTACCCCTTGTCAAATGAAAACGTATAGAGTTAAGTTCAAGAGGGAATAACAGGAAACATGCAGCACCAGGCTGGAACTCGCTCGTTTCTACCTCGAAAACATCCAGGTCTCGGGATGCTGATATCCGGGGAGAGGCTCGCCAAACATCGGTTTGCCGAAAAAACCCCCTCCGCCCACACTGCCAAATCCCAGCAGATCGAGTGTGAAGACAAACCGGTTGTCGCCGCCCTCCCGTTCGTATCCGGCGCCCACTCCCCAGCAGCCGCGGATGTACCTGATCCCGTATCCCTGCGCGAACATCAATCCAGTGTCCAGGGAGTAATCATGGAAGGAGTTTAAATAGATTTCCTTATATACTTTAAAAATCGTTGTAAGCGATATTTCGTTTACCGCCAGGGTGGGAAGGTCCTGGTAACCCAGCCTGACAAGATCTCCTGAGCCGTTGTCATAATTTAAGAAAAGACCCTGAGCCTTCCCCTGTCCAGCCGATGCCAGGTCCAAATCCAAATCGTAGGAGACAGTGAGGTATCGTCTCGGCATAAGATCCATCCTGAACCCCACGGGGGAAAATCCCTGCCTCATGACATTGTTGGTGTCAAATGATGGGTCCTCAACCGGAGGCGGTTGCACATTGAAGAACTGAAAAACGCGAAATCGGGCTATTTCTAGGTACGTTGTAGTGGGGTCTCCGGCAGCATTGGGAATCACCTGCTTTCCGGTAAGGAAGGTCGAGAAGCCGTAGCGAACGCCGTTTCTGGCCTGATCCAGGTCAAACTGGTCGAGTTGGGGGACCTGGCCGTTAATGGACTGAGTCGCGTATTCGTATGAAATCTCCGGCCGGATTGCATTCTGAACGGCCGTAAAGTTGTAGAAATCCACGTTGAATTCCCTATTTAGCCGTGAACTCATCTCCACCATTACATCTGGAACGGCGCGCTGGGTGAACTCGTCAGAATTGCTTTGCTGCCATTGGATCGAATAGGCGTCGCCGCGTAAACCCACTGAGGGTTCGATGTCCAGGTAGTTACCCCAGTGCAGGGGGTAGTATACTCGAGGATAGACGTCCAGCCGCTGATCTGTAACGCCCTGCTCCCTCCAGTAGTCTACGACCGAACTCTGAACTGTGTAATAGAAGGGCGTGCCGTCAATCCAATTGGGGATCATGGTAAAAGACAGGGACGGCAGCTTCTGAATCGTTTCTCCCGATGCGGAAGGTTCGAGGTTCTCCCAGTATCGAAAGTCCATGCTGAGGAGTTCCGACTCGCCCTTTTTTTCAAAATAAGCCGTGGACTCGCGTACCAGAGATGTCTGGTCATACAGAATGCCGCGGCCGTAATACCGGCTGAACTCCGAGAAGTCATGGGTAAAGGAAGTCGATCCATTTGAGAATTCCTGGAGAAAATTCCGGTCGCTCACATAATCCACATCTATTTTGGCCTCTATGTTCCAAGGCAAAGTAATGTCCTGCCTGCCGCGCACCCAATACCGGTCATCCGTTTGGAAGGGGTATCCTTCGTCGAGCAAAAAGGAATGGTTCGCGTGGTCGTCCAGAAAATTGAACGCCCAGATGCCCTTGCCAAATTCCGGGTTGTCTATGCGGTATTCGACCCCTCCCATAAGCCCGCGATTTTCCATGTAGTGGGCATAAAAGGTAGCGTCCATATCACCCCGAATGGCCCAGTAATAAGGGACCTCAATGTTCCACCCCATGAGGGTGGATTGTCCCCCCAAAGGAAGCAGAAACCCCGACTGGCGATCCGTTTCAACCGGCATGCCAAGAATTGGCCAATAAGCGACCGGCAAGTCGCGAGCCCAAAAGGAAGAGCTGTGCGCCCAGGCATCCCCGCCAACGGTCACCTGCATTTCCTTGAACTGTACTTTCCAATCAGGGTCGGCCGGGTTGCAACTGGTTACGAACCCCTCCTTGAGTTCAAATTCGGTAGGGCTGAGTTTGTTTATCGATTTTCCCTGAATGAAAAAATTATTCTGGGCGAAATACATAATCCCAGAGTCCACCCACCCCTTTTCGGAGTCCAGGTTCCAGATTATGTGTTCGCCTTTGATCCAGTTTCTCCCATATTGAACGGTAACTTTGCCGTTGAGATCGACCTGCCGGGTCTGTTTGTTAAAGGTTGCGTAGTCGGCTTCAATCATCCTGTCCTTGGAACTTATCTTTACATTTCCCTCGGCTTCGTAAAGCTGTTTTTCCTGGTCATACATCAGCTTGTCGGCCTGGATTGTCCATGAAGCCTGGCTGTTTTCGGCAAGCTTCATTGTGCCTGGAATCGACTCCGGGCCGGCCGCTCGGGCATGGCTTGCCAGGAAGGCAATGAAAGCGAGACAGCACAAAGGCAGAGCAACTCTTGAGAACATGCGTCTTATACAGATTTCTCTCACAGAGCAAGCTCCCCGAAAATTTGTTTTACCTCTCCGGCAAAATAGAGTGAGCCCGTAATACAGATAAGATCATCCGGACCAGCCAGATTTCTTGCTTCCTGAATTGCGGAAGCCGAGTCGGAGATTACGTAGTATTTCTGTATATAGGGTCTGGCCATTTTGCGAATATCGTCGGGATTTGCGGCCCTAGCGTACCGGGGCCGGGTAAAGATAGCGGTCTCAGCCATAGGGAGCAAACGCCTGAGTATCCCCAAAATATCTTTGTCAGCCATAATGCCCATAACGAGGTGAAGCTTTTTGTAGGTGAAACTTTCTTTGAGAGCATCTCGAAGGGCTTCGGCGCCCTGCGGGTTATGCGCCCCGTCCAGCACAATTGTCGGACTGGTTTCGAGGACCTCCAGCCGGGCCGGCCATCTCACCTCCAGCATTGCACGCTCGATGAGCCCCGGCAAGAGTGAAATGAGTCGTTTTTGTTCGAGGATCTCGAGGGTGGCCAGGGCCAGCGCGGCGTTGTCCACCTGGTGCGCTCCTCTCAGATTGAGGCTCAGGGATGGCAATTGCCTTTTGATGCCCCGGTACTGAAAGGACCCGTTGGATTTTCGCCTCACGCTGAAATCGGACTTGAACCGGTACAAGGGTGCGGCTTTATTCAAGCATGTGGTTTTTAATATCCCCTGGGCTACGGGCTGGAGCGCACATGTTACCACAGGGACGCCTTGCTTGATGATTCCCGCCTTTTCGCGGGCAATCGATGAGAGGGTAGATCCGAGGAACTCCTGGTGATCGAAACCTACATTGGTAATGACGCTGACCTCGGGGCTGATGACGTTTGTCGCATCCAGGCGGCCTCCCAGGCCAGTTTCCGCAATGACAAAATCGGCTTGCTCCTCGGCGAAGTAAAGGAAAGCCATCGCGGTCACCATTTCAAAAAAAGTGGGCGGCTGTCTCTCATCCAGGGTCGCCCGGATCTTTTCAAAGACCCGGAGTATTCTGTCTGCCGAGACTTCCTGGTCATCGAGGCGAAATCGTTCTGTGAAGCGCACGAGGTGTGGTGAAGTATAAAGGCCGGCCTTGACACCGTGGTTGCATAGAATACGGGAAAGAATAGCCGCTGTGGACCCCTTGCCGTTAGTCCCGGCGATATGAATGAAACGAAGTTTCCGGTGCGGATTGCCGACCCGCGCAAGAAGATTTTCCGTGCAGTTCAGACCGAACTTGATCCCGTACTTCTGAAGCCCGTAAAGGTAGTCCAAAGACTGCCGGTAATTTGGCACCTGCCCCTCAGCTCTCCTGTAGCGGCCTTCCAAAGGCAAAAAACCCACCCTCTCCCCTCCTGAAGGGATCACAAAAACGAAAATGAAAACGCCCCGAATTGAGACTCTCTAATAGCACACTTCACCAGCATTAAAAATGATTGATTCTTAAACCGGCGATTCTTCGAAGCGTGTCTCACAGACCTTTAAGGGTTACAATGCGCACGCCCATTGTGAAATTCTTGACTTTACTTGGCAATCCCATTAGATTTCTTAAGTTCATCCTTAAAACTGCCATGCAGGAAAACCCGACGCTGATGCGGTGAAAGGAAATATGCGCCCATTGGTCCTGAGCATAAGGATCATCCTCGGATTACTTTTCGGTGTCCTGCTGTCACGGGTCTTTTTTCCGGCTTCGGGCCTTTGGTTGATCTTGTTTATTGCCAGCCTTCTGGTTGCCTTCGCCTACATTTTCGAAGTCCTGCACAAAAAGGACTTGTAGAGTAAATCTTTTTAGCGGAAGCTGAGGGCTTTCGCAGGGAGAACTAATATGGCTTGGGAAACACCGCCCGGAAGACGGGCGCCCGAAAGAGGCGGTCCGCCGCAGGATATTGAACAGGTCCTGAGGTGGTTCGCGGAGCGGTTCAGGTCTTCGCCTTCATTTTCACCCCGCCTGATTCTTATGATAGTTGCGCTCGTGATCCTGATAATCGTCGGGCTTAATTCGTATTATACGGTCGAACCCGAGGAGACGGCGGTCCTTCAAAGGTTTGGCCAGTATATAGGTACGGCCGGGGCTGGGCTTCATTTTAAAATCCCCTTCGGCGTCGATTCGGTGAGCAAGGTGGTAACCGGACGGGTGCTCCAGCGCGAATATGGCTACCGTACGCTGGAACCTGGCGTACGCTCCCAATTCACGGAAAAGGGGTATGAGGCGGAGTCCATCATGCTCAGCGGCGATCTCAACGTTGTAAACGTCCAGTGGACGGTTCAGTACATGATAAAAGATCCCGTTCATTATCTTTTTAAGGTCAGCGGAGTAGAGGCGACCCTGGATGATATCTCTGAGTCCGTGATGCGCAGGATCGTCGGAAACCGCTATTCGGACGAGGTAATTACCGTCGGTCGCGCTTCGATAGCCGATCAGTGCAGGACTGAAATCCAGCAAATAATGGACCTCTACGAGACAGGCCTCCAGGTTGTTGCGGTAAAGCTTCAGAACGCAAATGTTCCGAACCCTGTTATACCGGCATTCAATGAAGTAAACGAAGCCGGGCAGGAAAAGGAGCGCATGATAAACGATGCGCAGCAGGCCTATAACGATAAGATTCCCAAGGCCGTCGGCCAAGCCCGGCAAACGGTGAGTCAGGCCGAAGGATATGGACTGGAGCGGGTGAACAAAAGCGAAGGCGAAGCTAAGCGTTTCCTGGATATTCTCGCCGAGTATCAGAAAGCTCCAGACGTTACCCGCCGCAGAATGTACCTCGACTCATTCGAAGCCATGATGGGGCGAATCGATCATCTGTACGTGGTTGACGAGGCGCAGAAAAACACCCTGCCGCTGCTGGATCTGAACAGCTTCAGGGGTCAGAGTGAAAAAGCTCAGAGCTTTCCAGCGCAGCCTAAAGGGCAATAAGTGCTCGATGTTTGCGATATAGAAAGGAAACCATAATGGTTCCACGCAGGGCCAAAATAGCCGTAGCGGTGCTAGTAGTTCTGGCGGTACTCATCGGAGCTTCCTGTTTCGTGGTGAGCGAAACCCAGCAAGTGGTCATCACTCAGCTTGGCCGCCCGGTTGGACAGCCGATCACCGAGGCGGGACTCCATTTCAAGGTCCCGTTCATCCAGACGGCGAATTTTTTCGAAAAACGAATAATGAAATGGGACGGGCGTCCCGACCAGTTTCCGACCAAGGACAAAAAGTACATCTGGGTGGATACCACTGCGCGCTGGCGGATTAAGGACTCGCTGCTTTTCCTGACGCGGGTTGGAACGTTACCGAAAGCCAACAGCCTCCTTGATGGAATAATAGACTCCGTCGTGCGCGATCATGTTTCCGACAACGATCTTGTGGAACTGGTGCGAAGCGAAGGCTGGGAGCAGGCAAAGCAGAAGCTCAATGACGCGGGCATTCCCGAATCTCAGATGCTCACATCCGGGTTCGAGGCCCCTGAAGAGACCGATCGCCTCGCGAAAGGCCGCGAAAAAATCACCCGCGAAATGGTAGCTGACGCATCCCGGCTTATTCCTGAATTCGGGATGGAACTGCTCGACATTCGCATAAAACGCATCAATTATATTGAGTCCGTACAACAGAGTGTTTTCAACCGGATGATTTCCGAACGCAAGCGTATTGCCGCCCAGTATCGATCCGAGGGCGAGGGCGAGCGGGCTGCGATTCTGGGCCAGATGGACCGGGAATTGGCCAAGCTGACCTCGGAGGCCTACAAGAAATCGCAGGAAATACGAGGCAAAGCCGACGCGGAAGCAACCAGGATATACGCGGAAGCTTTCAGCAAAGACCCTGAATTCTTTTCTCTGTATAAGACTTTGGAATTGTATCGTAATTTGAGCAACAACAGCTCCTTCGTGCTCAGCACCGATGCTGATGTTTTTAAATACTTGAAGGGAAGCGGCGCATCCCCACGAAAATAGAGCTGGAGCAAAGCTATGGCATTTTACGAGGAAAATCCGGGGGAAATTGTCAGGGCGGACGTACTCGTGGGCATACCCACTGCCAATGAGGTGGAAAGTATAGCCAGGACTACCGCTGAGGTGGACAAAGGTCTGAGCGAATACTTCCCGGACATGCAGTGTGCCATCATCAATTGCGATAATCACTCCTCAGACGGCACGCGGGAGGCTTTCTTCGCCGCGCCTGGAAAGACGCCGAGGCTTTACGTTTCTACTGAACCCGGAGTCGGCGGCAAAGGAAGAAATATTCGCAATTTTTTCGAAAAAGCCCGTCAGCTCGACCCCAAAGCCCTGATAATCGTAGAAGCCGACATAAAGAACATTTCGCCTGTTTGGGTTCGCAACCTGGGGGCGCCAATACTCAAGGGAGCTGGATTCGTTTGTCCGCTTTACGTACGCCACAAATATGAAGCCACCCTTACCTGTTCGATAATTTATCCGCTGGTTCGCTGTCTCTACGGCCGGCGCGTGCGGCAGGCAAACGTAGGGGAATATGGCATAAGCCCAAAACTGCTTGACACTTATCTCAATCCGCCTTTGTGGAACGAATCGGTCGAGAGTTTCGGGGTGGACATATGGATGGCCAACATCGCGCTTGCCTCCAGGGTTCCAATCGTTCAAGCGTTCATGGGAGTTCCCAAGGTGCATAGGCTCATGGACCGTTTCATGCACCTTGAAATGCTTTTCCACGAAGTGGTCGGCACGATGTTCGACCTGATGCAGGTCTATGAGGATTTTTGGGAGCAGGTAAAATGGAGCAAACCCACGGCGCTGTTTGGCACAGACCATCAAGAAATTGAAACCCCGCTCCCAGTCGACATCAACACAAAACGCCTGCACGAGATGTTTGTGGAGGGCTTCGACAAATATTATGGACTGTGGGAACAGGTTTACGGTCCAATTGTGGCGCCCAAGCTCCAGGAAATAAGGTCAATCGGACTCCAGCATTTTTCGTTCCCGACCCAGACCTGGCTCAGCATCCTTTTCGATTCGGCCGCCGCCTATAGCCGGATGTCTCCGGCCGAAAGAAAAAACTTACTCGATGGGCTGCTCCCGCTTTATCTGGGTAAAGTCCTTTCCTACGTTAAGAAAACAGAGCGGATGTCACTACAACAAGCTGAAGAATACATTGAAAACGAGTGCATGATGTTCGAGGAAAACAAACCATATATTTTAAAGGTATGGGCGAAAGGAGAAGGGGGCTGAGCTATGCCGAAGATCCTTGTTGTCGATGATGAGGAACACATCAGGCTCCTGTATTCAGAAGAACTGAAGGAAGCCGGATACGAGGTCATCACGGCGGAGAGCGGTTATAAGCTTCTTGAAAAAATTGAAGAGGAAAAACCGGATTTGGTCGTTCTGGACATAAAAATGGTTGACTACAACGGTCTGGACATCCTCCAGGACATCCGCAACCGTTTTTATGACCTGCCTGTTATACTCTCAACAGCATACGATACCTTCAAAGAAGACATGAAGTCGATCTCGGCCGACTTCTACGTTGTAAAGAGCTTTGATTTGACCGAACTGAAGAAAAAAATCGCCATGGCGCTTGAAACCAGGCTCCCCGGTTGAAAAGCCCGCCCCACAAAACCTTAGACCACCTTGAATCAACAGCATTGCCTTCAGCGCCCAATGCTGTTGATTCAAGAACAAACTTAAGCAGATGTGGGGCAGGCTGGAAAGTCCGCCCCACAAAACGTTAAACTACCTTCAATCAACAGTTTTCCCTCCAGTGCCTGCCCCGGCTCGCGAAATCGCGATAACCGGCTTGAGTGTACTTCTTCCAGAGCCTGGCCGGATCACCAATTCTACACTTAGAAGGGATTGCCTGTCTGTGTTAGGGTCAAAGATAATCTTGCAACCCTTGTCTGTGGTGATATATATGCCTAATTCAAATCAAGTCCGGGAAGGATTTCGAAGGCCATGGGCATCGTCCGCAGCCGCCTCAAATCCATGATAGGCGAGACATTGCCGTCTGTTATCGGGAATCGGGAAATGAGGGCGGAAATCAACGTTGAACTCGAAATACCCAGGAGCTCAGAGCACGGGGATTACGCCTCCAATATCGCTCTTGGTCTGACTCGGCAGTTGAAGCGAAATCCCAGGCAGATCGCCTCTGAAATCGTCGCTAACCTTAATGATTCTGACTGCATACTCGAAAAAGTCGAAATAGCCGGGCCGGGCTTCATCAATTTTTTCATCAAACCGTCGGCGTGGTATGGAATTATCCGCGAGATCCTGGACAATCCCAAACAGTACGGTTGGCTTGAACTTGAAGGAGGTCCGAAGGTCCAGGTGGAGTTTGTAAGCGCTAACCCTACCGGGCCGCTTCATATTGGTCACGGCCGGGGGGCCGCCACAGGCGACGTGCTGGCAAACATTCTCCAGGCCCGCGGTTTTCAGGTCCAGCGCGAGTACTATATAAACGACGCCGGAAATCAGATGGACACTCTGGGCCGAAGCCTCTATTTCCGCTACCGGCAGGAGCTTGGCGAAACTATCGAGTTCCCCGATAACCACTATCGGGGTGAATATATGCGGGAGCTTGCGCGGGACTTCATGCGGGACCATGGGGACCGCTATCGCAAAACCCCTTTGGAGGATGCATGCCCGGTTTTTACCGATTACGCGTCCAGGCGCATCCTTGACGGAATTAAAGAAGATCTTGACATCTTTGGGGTGCATTTCGACAACTGGTTCAGCGAGCGGGAACTCCACGACGGGGATTCCATCAGAAAGACGATCGAATACCTCAGGGAGCGCGGTTTTATCTATGAGGAAGAAGGGGCCGTCTGGTTCAGGAGCACCGCATTCGGTGACGAAAAAGACCGCGTTGTGGTGCGGGCAAACGGCGCGAGCACCTATTTTGCCGCCGATCTGGCATACCACCTGGACAAATTCGAACGCGGTTTCGAATCGGTAATAGATATATGGGGTGCGGATCACCACGGGTATGTGGACAGGATGCAGGCAGGGGTGCAGGCTATCGGGCGGAGGGCAGATGACCTGCGGATCGTTCTTGTTCAACTGGTAAACCTGTTGCGTGGGGGCGTGCCGGTGGCAATGAGCACCCGGGGGGGCGAGTTCGTCACGCTGCGTGAAGTCATCGATGAGGTCGGAAAAGACGCGACGCGCTTTATTTTCCTCACTCGCCGCACAGACAGCCCGCTGGATTTCGACCTCGAGGTCGCAAAAGCGCAGAGCAATGATAATCCCGTCTTTTACGTGCAATATGCTCACGCGCGCCTTTGCAGCGTCTTCGAAGTGGCGCGGGACCGTGGAGTTGAATTTGATTGGCGCTCGATAAGCGATGAGACGCTCCACCTCTTGCAGGTCCGGCAGGAATTTGAGATAATCAAGCTGCTCGGGGAATACCCGGAGGTCGTTTGCGAATGCGTGCGATCACTCGAGCCGCACTATATCCCGTATTATCTGAATCAGCTTGTGTCGCTTTTTCACAGCTACTACCATGACAACCGCATCCTGAGCGAGGATGCCGGACTGACCAAGGCGCGGCTTTGCCTCGCTTTGGCGATAAAAGAAGTTATCGGAAACGCACTCATGCTTCTCGGGGTCACGGCGCCTCAGAAGATGTGAAGGCCGTTGGGAGTATGGATGCACACAAACCGGTTTTACTCTGAGGAGGGTTACATCCTGAGCCTCAGCTTAAGCCGTGTTTCCGAATGGAGACCACCGACATGGGGAAGGACTAATGGCTCGCCCGAAGCTTGTCGTCGTAAACAATGATCTGGAAGAACACCCCCGCTCTTTTTCGGACGGTAGGGGATACCGCTTCGACCTGAGCCGAAATAAACTGGTTTTCTATGCACTGAGCTTTGTTCTGTCCCTTTGTTTCATGTTCACTCTGGGAATTTTTGTGGGCAGGGGAGTTCCCATGGTAAGGCCGGATGATTTTTCCATGAAGGGTCGATTCCTGCGATTCCTGGGACTGGAGAAACAGACCGGCCAGCCTTTCCCGAAGGCTGCCGCAACCTGGGAAGACCCCATGAAGATGCTCGAATCGCTGAACTACTATGACGATTTGACCCATAAAGGCGGAACGCCCATAGATGCAGCCCCGAAGGCAATCGAACCCGCCCCTGCTGTCCCTGTTCCTGAACCGGCGAAAGAACCCGCAAAACGCGCAGTCGCGCCCAGGCAGTCGGCCGAAAAACCATCCGCCCCCCAGCCTGAAAAGCCACGGACGGCTGTAGTTGCTCCCGGGCAATATACGTTGCTGGTGGCCTCAATGAGAGAACCAGACGCTCAGGTTCTGATCGACAAATTGAGGACCAGGGGGTATTCGCCCCGCGTTGAGTCGCTCGACTTCGGGGCCGCCAAATGGACCCGCATCCTCATTGGTTCTTTTCCCTCCCGCGAAGCAGCTATAACGTTCGCCGACGAGTTCAACAGGAAGGAAAACCTGGAAGCCCTGGTCATGAGCAGTTCGAACTGAGCAGGAAGCGGGAAGAAGATTCAAGAAGCGAATTCGGGGTATCGGCTTATGAAGCGTCCATCGCTGGAACGGATATTTCCGTTCCTTCAATGGTGGCCATCCGTCAATCGGCGTACACTGCAGGCGGATTTGATGGCTGGGGTCACAAATGCGATTGTGGTCCTTCCCCAGGGGATCGCCTTCGCCTTGATTGCAGGAATGCCGGCGGAGTACGGCCTATATGCCGCCATCGTGCCGGCGGTTATTGCCGCGCTTTTCGGGTCGTCGTTTCACCTCATCTCCGGTCCTGTCACCGCCATATCAATTGTCATATTCTCGAGGGTCAGCACTCTGGCCGTCCCATTCACCAGCCAGTACATTAAGTTGGCTCTCACCATGACTTTGATTGCGGGCGCTTTCCAACTGTTGCTGGGTCTCGCCCGGTTGGGGGCACTGGTTAACTTCGTGTCGCTTTCGGTATTGGTGGGATTTACCTCCGGGGCCGCCTTGCTCATTGGAATCAGCCAGCTAGGCAATGTTATGGGAGTTCCTGCCGTGCAGGGAAGCTCTGTCCTGGACATAGGGACAGACCTGGTCAGGTTGCTGCCTCAGACCAACCCCTACGCGATTCTGGTGGCCCTGGTCACCCTCGTGGCAGCCGCGTTGCTGAGGCGTTTGCGGCCTCGCTGGCCCGGGCTGGCGATAGCGATGACGCTCGGAGGCATCCTTGCCGTGCTGATAGAGGGGAGACCCCATCACCTGCATTTTGTGGGGGCCTTGCCGGCGAGCCTGCCTCCGTTTTCGCTGCCCGACCTCTCAATCGGCGCTTTACGCAAGCTCGTCCCCGGCGCCATGGCGGTGGCGATGCTCGGACTGGCTCAGGCAATTTCCAGTGCACGCTCCATAGCCACGCTCTCCCATCAGAGGATAGACAACAATCAGGAGTTCATCGGGCAAGGGCTCTCAAACGTCGTGGGAAGTTTCTTCTCGAGCTTCGCCGCCTCGGGGTCCTTCACGCGCACCGGAGTAAACTATGATGCGGGGGCGAAGACGCCGATGGCAGCCGTTTTCGCTGCATTGAGTCTTCTTGTGATGCTGTTTGTCATAGCTCCCTTGACTGCTTATCTTCCGGTCGCCTCAATGGGCGGCGTCTTGCTGCTGGTATGTTACAACCTCATCAATCTGCGCCAGATCAGGGCGATCTGGGCGGCCAGCAGATCGGAATCTGCGGTAGTGATTGTCACTTTTTTGTCGACGCTGCTGTTGGACCTCGAATTCGCCATTTTTTTGGGAGTCATGCTGTCCCTGCTTCTCTACCTCAATCGTACCTCTCATCCTCAATTTACGACCGTGATTCCCAGGTATACGGGCGATCTCAGCACATTCGTCGATGCCTGTGAACCGCAGATCTGTGAATGCCCTCAACTCAAGATCATCCGGCTTGACGGTTCCATATTTTTCGGCGCCGCAAATCACATATCCGAGATGCTGCAAAACATAGTGAAGCGAAACCCCGAGCAGTGTCACATCTTGATCGTAGGAAGCGGCATCAACTTCGTGGACGTGTCCGGATGCGCGATGCTTTTCGAGGAAAGCCGCTCGATGCATCTGGAGGGTAGACAGCTCTACCTGTGCTCGTTAAAGGATTCGGTCCTCAAAACCCTGGAGCGGGGAAAGTGCCTCAGAAGGTTCGGCCAGGAGTATATTTTTGCCTCCAAAAGAGAGGCCCTCGAAAAAATAGTCCCGCAGCTCGATCCGGAACGATGCCGCATGTGCCATCTGCGTTTGTTCAAAGAATGCGAACTTGCCCCAAGCCCTGAAACGCTGAATAAATATCCACCCTGCTGTGTGCTCGAAGAAAACGTGGAGTAGTATTCTTCTCCTTCTTGTTGCCTTCAATTGACCCTGCGCTCTTTGCCTGCCCACTCTATTTCACGCAATTTGAACTTCATGATCTTGCCGGTAGCCGTCTTGGGCAGTTCTCCGAATTGCACTGACTTGGGGGCCTTGAAACGAGCAAGGTTCTGTTTGCAATGATCGATGATCTCCTTTTCCGTTGGGTTGGTTCCCGTCTTGGGCATCACAAAGGCCTTGGGCACTTCCCCCCATTTATCGTCGGGTATTGCGATAACGGCTACTTCCAGAACGTCAGGATGTTGAAAGATGACGCTTTCCACCTCGACAGTCGAGATGTTTTCGCCACCACTGATAATGATGTCTTTTTTACGATCCATGATTTGCACGTAGTTATCCGGATGCACTACTGCCAGATCACCGCTGTGAAACCACCCCCCTGCGAAAGCTTCGTCAGTTGCCCCGGAATCTTTGTAGTACCCGAGCATGACGTTGTTGCCCCGCATGACGATTTCCCCGATGGTCTTTGCATCTCGAGGGACGGATTTCATGGTAAGCGGTTCCCCAACATCCACTACATCCATATGGTGAGCATGAACATATGGGACTCCCTGACGAGCTTTTATGCTTGCCTTTTCATCAACAGAGAGGCCGTCCCACTTGGCCTGCCATTCGCAAATACTATGAGGCCCATAGGTTTCGGTTAAACCGTACACCTGGGTGACATCAACCCCAAGGCTCTCCATATTCTTGATAACGGTGGGCGCCGGCGGTGCTCCCGCGGTTATTACGTTAAGCTGCCGCTTGAACTTGACCTCTTTTGCGCCCGGGAAGTTGGCCATGGTTATCAGGATCGTAGGCGCGGCACAAAGGTGGGAAATACTCTCCTTTTCGACAACACGGTAAATTTCGTCCACAACAACCTTTCGCAGGCAGACGTGAGTACCCCCGACTGCCGTAACGGCCCAGGTAAAACACCAACCGTTGCAGTGGAACATCGGCAGTGTCCATAGATAGTTCGATTGGGAGTTAAGACTGAATTCGACGGCTTCTCCCATCGCATTCAGGTACGCTCCGCGATGATGGTACATTACGCCTTTTGGCAGTCCGGTAGTGCCGCTGGTGTAGTTAATGGTTGCAAGCTGATATTCATCGTCCACCACTGGTTCTATTGGCGCATCGGATCCCGTCTGCAAGAATTGTTCGTATTCCATTCCGTTCAGCGGCATTTCATCGCTAATATCGCAGATGTTGACCACTGTTTTGATATTAGTGAGATCGCCCATAACAGGTTTGATTATATGTGCAAATTCATTATCAACAAAGATGGCTTTTGAATCGGAGTGATTGATTATATAGATCACCTCCCTGGAAGACAGTCGTATATTGATACTTACTAGTGCTGCGCCAATCATGGGGACTGCGTAGTGAGCTTCCAGCATGGCAGGGATGTTTGGACACATAAAAGCAACCTTGTCGCCTTTGCCTATTCCCACCTTTCTGAGGGCGGAGGCCAAGCGGTTAACCCTGTTGTAGAATTCCTGATACGTATAGCGCTTGTCTTCATAGACAACAGCAACTTTATCCGTAAAGATTGATGCGCTGCGGCCCAGGAAATTGACAGGGGTGAGGACATCGAAATAGACCTTCTTGTGATCTACAGACATACCGATTTTCTCCATTAATTAAGTGTTAAGCGTCAGTTGCCACGGGGAAGCGTTTACCCAACGTGCCATTCTATTTTAGAGGCGACCCTTCGGGGCAATGCTTTAAATCAACGCATCGGGGCAGATGTCCCATCCTCCGGGGCCGGAATTTTTTGAACCAGGATCGATAACGATTGAGAAGAGGAGAAATAATAACCAGGAGGATGCCAACAGCGCCATAATACTGGATCAATGTGTGGAACGCAGCATAAATCTTACTAACCTCAAACTATAATATCAAGATCCGCGAAGCACCCTGAACCATTAAAAGAGATTCTCAACGGGCGGCTGGGGCGTCGGTGGGACCGCCACTCCTCCGGTCATGAACAGATCAGGGATAGCGTCGAGTGAACAGATTATCCCTGCTTTCCGAAGAGAAACCCCGGATCGGGTCCTGGGCCGGCTCTCGCGGAGCGTTGAATTCTGATAAGGTGAAATTCTCCTGCGTTCATCGGTGTTTCCGGATGGAGACTCGTGTTCATCGCAGTCAAATGGCTGTGCCTCGCCCATCTCAAGGTCGCTCACTTCCTCCCGGTCCCTTCCGTCCTCAGTCCTCGCGTCTTCCGCCCTCCGTCTCAGGGTTTTTCTTGACTTTTGTTTGCGCCATCTCTAAAAATACTCGATTGTCCTGAAATTTTGATGGTTATCGGGGAAAAGATGGAAAGTATTCAAGCCGTTAGAGGCATGAACGATATACTGCCCGACGAAGCGGGCTGGTGGCAGGGCGTTGAAAACACGGCGCGGGAGGTGCTCGAAAACTTCGGCTACCGCGAAATAAGGACCCCAGTGGCGGAGAAACTGGAGCTTTTCGCGCGCAGTATCGGAGAGAGCACTGATATAGTCGAAAAAGAGATGTATGCCTTCGAGGATCGCAACGGCGAATGGCTCGCCCTGCGTCCGGAGGCCACGGCTTCAATCGTGAGGTCCTATGTCCAGCATTCGCTCCATAGCGATTCGGCCCTCCGGAAGCTCTATGAAATAGGTCCGATGTTCCGGCATGAACGTCCTCAGAAGGGCCGCTATCGGCAGTTTCATCAGATCGACGCCGAGGTTTTCGGCACAGACAGCCCGATGATCGATGCCGAAATGATGCACATGCTGAGCCTTTTAATGGACCGGATCGGCATTTCCGGGGCCATCTTGAACATCAACACGCTTGGGTGCCCTGAGTGCCGGCTGACTTACAGAGAAATCCTGAAGGATTTTCTCACGGCAAAAGGGGACCAGTTCTGCGCAGACTGCCTTCGCCGCAGGGAAACCAACCCGTTGCGTGTCTTCGACTGCAAGGTCGAAAAGTGTCGGGCACTGCTCGAAAGCGCTCCTATGCTGATCGATTACATTTGTGAAGACTGCCGCGCGCACTTCGATGCGGTGAAGGATTATTTGGAGAAGCTTGGGACGCGCTATGCGGTAAATCCCCGAATTGTTCGCGGCCTGGACTATTACATGCGGACAACTTTCGAGCTGATTACAGACCGTCTAGGCGCCCAGAACGCAATCGGAGGAGGGGGCCGCTACAATGGCCTGGTGCGCGATCTGGGCGGACCCGACGTTCCGGCGATCGGGTTTGCTATCGGGATGGAACGGCTTATTATGCTGCTTCAGCAGGAGCAGCGGCAAAAAGTTCGCACTCCACTTTTTTTTATCGCGAGTTTGGGCGAGGAGCCACGTGCGAGTGCTTTTGAACTTGTTCAGCGGCTTCGCGGGCGTGGTCTGGAGGCCGAAATGGATTACGAGGGGCGCAGCCTCAAAAGCCAAATGCGCCGGGCCGATAAATCAGGGGCAAGGTATGTTCTCATCCTTGGCGAAGACGAGCTGATTCGGCGCCAAATCCAGTTGCGCGACATGAAAACCAAAACTCAGACGTCATTGCCACTGGACGATCTGGTTGAATCGATGCTCAGGATTGATTCGGAAACAATTTAACGGTAGCTGCCGTAAAATAAGTCTTATTAGTCCTATAAGACCCGTTTGAAATATTTTGCAGGAGGAAACCCAGGTGAATTTGTTTGAACCCCCGACTGGGAATGAAATTACAGACGCTCAGGAAAGGCCGGTTGTTCTCGACCAGCTTGGCGGATGGCGAAAGACGGCGGACTGCAACAGCCTGAGGGCTGAGGACGTCGGCCGGGAAGCCGTATTGATGGGATGGGTGCAAAGGCGGCGTGACCATGGCGGGCTAATATTCGTTGATTTGAGGGACCGGGAGGGAATCACCCAGGTCGTCTTTGACCCGCAGATCGGCGAGGAAGCGCACGAGCGCGCCGGAGTTCTTCGGAGCGAGTATGTCATAGCTGTTAAAGGAAAGACGCGCTTTCGGCCTGAGGGAATGGCCAATCCAAAGCTGCCTACCGGGGAAATCGAAGTCGCAGCAACGGAGTTGCGGATACTCAACAGCTCTAAAACGCCTCCGTTCCAGGTTGAAGACGACGTGGAAGCAAGCGAGAACATACGTCTCAAATACAGATATCTCGATTTGCGCCGCCCGAAGCTCTTTCATAACCTGCTCCTAAGGCACAATGTCGCCCGGTTGACGCGTGACTACTTCAACGAGTTGGGCTTTATCGAGGTTGAGACCCCGGTACTTACGCGCAGTACGCCTGAAGGGGCTCGAGACTACCTGGTGCCGAGCCGGGTCAACACCGGAAAATTTTTCGCTCTGCCTCAGTCGCCCCAACTATTCAAGCAGATTCTCATGATTGCCGGTTTCGAGAGATACTATCAGATCGTCAAGTGCTTCCGTGACGAAGACCTGCGGGCGGACAGGCAGCCTGAGTTCACTCAGCTCGACCTGGAGATGTCTTTTATACGCGAAGAAGACATTTTCGATATGATCGAGGGCTGGATGGAGCGGATATTCCGAGAGCTGAAAAGGGTTTCTTTTAATGCCCCCTTTCCCCGCATGACCTACAACGAAGCCATGGACCGCTACGGGACCGACCGGCCGGACATGCGATTTGGCCTTCCGCTGACCGAAGTAACCGGCATCGTTGCCGAATCCGAGTTCCGGGTTTTCCGCCAGGCGATTGAGCGGGGCGGGATTGTGAAGGCGCTCCGCGTGCCCGGCGGCAAGGATCTATCAAGAAAAGAACTGGATGATCTGATCGAATTTGTTAAAATATTTGGAGCGCAGGGGATGGCCTGGATCAAGATTCAGCCTGAGGGCTGGCAGTCCCCGATAGCCAAGTTCCTGCAGCAGGGGGTGCAACGGGAGTTGGAGCAGCGCCTCGGCATGGAAACCGGAGACGTCATACTTTTTGTTGCCGATCAGCGCAAAATCGTAAATGATTCCCTCGGAAATCTTCGGGTTCGACTCGGCCAGCAGTTGGGACTGATCGATCCGGGCGAATTCAATTTTGTCTGGATTACGGATTTTCCGCTTGTCGAATGGGACCACGAAGCGAAAAGGTACACATCCGTCCATCATCCGTTTACCTCGCCTGTGGAGTCCGATATGGGCCTGCTCGAAACAGAGCCCGAGAAGGTGAGGAGCCGGGCATACGACCTTGTGCTGAACGGGATCGAGATCGGCGGCGGCAGTATTCGTATTCACCAGCAGGAGGTCCAGAGGCGTGTTTTTGATGTCCTCGGGATTTCGGGTGAGGAGGCGCAGGAAAAATTCGGGTTTTTGCTGGAAGCGCTTCAGTTCGGGGCTCCTCCTCACGGCGGAGTTGCTTTTGGGCTTGACCGGCTGGCAATGCTTCTATGCGGGGCGAGTTCGATACGAGACGTGATCGCATTCCCGAAGACACAGAAAGCTACCTGTCTCATGACCAATGCGCCCTCCGAAGCAGATGTCAATCAGCTTCTGGAATTGTGCGTAAAAGTTGAAAAGGACTTAAGGAAGTAAATCCATGGCACGCTGGAACCCCAAAAAACGGGTGCTGGACCACGAACGTCTGGACCTTCGGCAGCCCAATGTCCAGGATTTGGACGAACCCAACCTGATGCGGGATATTTATCCATACGATGAGGCGCCTCGCATCGATTTCGACCACAAGCTCCTGCCCATCGACCCGGCCGACGATATATTCATAACGGACACCACCTTCCGGGACGGCCAGCAGGCGCGGCCCCCCTATACGGTCAGGCAGATCGAGGCGATATTCGAGATGCTTCACCGTCTCTCCGGCCCAAACGGGGTCATCCGCCAGTCCGAGTTCTTCCTGTACACGGATAAGGACCGGCAGGCGCTGGAGGCCTGTCTTGCCAAGGGGTACGAGTATCCGCAGATAACCGGATGGATTCGGGCCGTTGAGGAGGACCTGGACCTGGTGGTCCGGATGGGTTTGAAAGAGACGGGTATTCTAAGTTCGGTCTCCGACTACCACATCTTTCTGAAGCTCAAGATGGACCGCAAGGGGGCCCTCGAAAAATACCTGAAAATCGTCCGGGCCGCATTGGAAAAAGGCATCATTCCTAGGTGTCATTTCGAGGATGTCACGCGCGCGGATATTGGCGGCTTCTGTATCCCGTTTGCCATTGAGCTGATGCGCCTCAGAGAACAGAGCGGCATAGATATCAAGATTCGTCTGTGCGATACGCTCGGCTTCGGCGTGACTTACCCTGGAGCGGCCCTGCCCAGGAGCGTTCCCAAGCTTGTAAGGGCGTTCATAGATGACGCGGGGGTGCCCGGGCACCTCCTCGAGTGGCACGGCCACAACGACTTCCACAAGGTATTGATAAACGCAGCAACTGCATGGCTCTATGGGTGCAGCGGAGCTAACGGGACCGTGCTCGGGTTCGGCGAGCGCACCGGCAATGCCCCTATTGAGGGCCTCATCTTCGAATACATCGGGCTCAAAGGCGATGCGAACGGAACGGATACGACCGCGATTACCGACATTGTAGAATATTTTCAGTCGGAACTGGGCTATACAGTACCCGCGAACTACCCATTTGCAGGCGAGGAGTTCAATGCAACCCGGGCGGGCATCCATGCCGACGGGCTGGTGAAAAACGAGGAAATCTACAATATTTTCGATACGCGGAAATTGTTGAAAAGACCGGTCAGCATCACCATGACGGACAAGACCGGTGTCGCGGGTGTAGCCTATTGGGTGAATCACCGCCTGCGGTTGGATGGGGAGCGTCGCCTGGACAAGAGGCATCCAGGGATTCTCAAGATCTTCAAGCGTGTAATGAGCGAGTACGAAAAGGGGCGCAATACCTCTATATCCAATGACGAACTGGAGCGGTGGTCGAGACGATACCTGCCCGAGTATTTCATCTCTGAATTCGACCTGCTCAAGCACCGCGCCCGCGTTCTTGCCGCTCACCTTGTGGAAGAGGTCGTCGAAAGTGAAATGATAAGAAGCCTCGACCCGG
>Ga0187862_10001668_pt1 | contig 23278 bp, 18 predicted proteins | sample June2016WEW_10_1_FD_133003 | JGI IMG/M metagenome (GOLD analysis project Ga0187862, IMG submission 133003) | Peatland microbial communities from SPRUCE experiment site at the Marcell Experimental Forest, Minnesota, USA - June2016WEW_10_150 | ecosystem: Environmental > Terrestrial > Soil >...
GCGCATTGGGCGCCTGCTGGTGTTGCGCTGCCGCTATGGCCACGGAGGCCGCGCCGGGTACGAGCGTGAATGGCGCGCCGATCGGCTTTCCGGCGGCGGCGAACTGCTCGATCAGGGCGTGCACGCTCTCGATTTATTTCGCTGGTTCGCCGGCGAGTTCACCGAAGTTACCGCGATGCTTTCGTCCGCGTTTTGGCCGATCGAAGTGGAAGACAACGTCTTCTGTCTGCTGCGCTCGGCCGAAGGCGCGACCGCCAGCCTGCACGCCAGTTGGATGCAGTGGAAGAACCTGTTTTCGTTCGAGGTGTTTGGCGATCGCGGATACCTCGTCGTCGATGACGAACACGCCAGGGACGGGAATTACGCGCCAATCCAGGCCGGCGTTCAGCATTGGCTCCTCGAAGCTGCCGTTTGAGACGAGATTGCCGCTTGCCCGCGATGCTGCGGCTTCCGCGGGCGCGGCTTCCGCCCACACGGTTTCCAGTTCCGTCGTTCGCTCGAATCGAATCAGCGCATCGATGTATTGATACGAATCCTGTGGCGGCGCCGCGCCGAGCGCCTGCAGCCGCGCCCACACCAGCTTGGCGTCGTCGAGCGCGCCCACCGCGGCAAGCGCGTTGAGGTACGCCACCAGCGCGTCGCGGTCCGCTGGCACCGCGCGCCGCAGCACTTCGTGCGTATCGACGCCCGCGCGCCACAGCTCGGCGAACACATCGGCGCGCATTGCGGGATCGGCCGAGACCGCAAATCGCAGCGCGTCCAGCGCGCCGTCGATGCGCCCCTGCCGCAAATAATATTCGCCGAGCGCGCGATTCACGTCCGGTGACAACGGAAACAATGCGCGAGCGCGCAAATAATCCGGCTCCGCGCTTTCGGGCTGGCCCGCTTCATCCTCGCTCATCGCCTGCTCAAGCCAGTAGATCGCATCGCTGGGCTCAAGCCGCGTGGCCTGCCGCCGCAGTTGCAGAGCCCGCGCCTGCGCATCTACTCCCCCGGCAAGCTCATTCAGGCGCGCCAACGCCGCATCGTTTTCGGCACTTGCAGGAGCCCAGCGGATCGCGCGCTCAAGATCCTTCTCGCTTCCGCGACGTGAGCACCACGCCGCCACGCCCACGCGCGCCGCGCTCCATGCGGCGCAAGCCAGCGCCAAAGTTAGCGCAGCACGCCACACCCAATCGAGCATATCGGTGAGTGGACGATCAGAATTCATTTGCGAAGCGCCATCGGCATTTTGTGATTCCCAGTCCGGCTCCAAATCCCAATCTGGAATTGACTTTAACGGCGCGAGGCCTGCACACGGCCTGCACGAAGCCCGCAGTTAGAAGTGAGCAAGAACCATGCCAGAGGAGGAGAAAAACGAAGTTACTTCCAGAACGCCACAATCAATTGCGCCGTTCCCAGCGCAAACAGCAACGCCGCAAACGCGCGGCGCATCCGATCCGGCGTCAGCTTCTGCGCCAGCCAACTGCCGACGAAGCCACCCAAGAAAACGCCCGGCATCAGCAGCAATCCGAAAATCCAATCCACTTCGTGCGCATGCGAGTAATTCAGTAGCCCCAGCAGGCCCGTCGGCGGCACCAGGGCCACCAGCGTGGTGCCTTGCGCGCGATGCTGGTCGAACGAAAATAGCAGCACCAGCAGCGGCACCAGAATCACGCCGCCGCCCAGTCCGAACATTCCGCCCATTACACCCACGCCGCACGCTACCAGCAGCAACGCTCCCCAGTGCGCCAATCGTTTATGCTGCATCGGCCGCCTCCGGTGGGGGCGCGGCGTGTTTGTGTTTGCGCCTCCACAGCAGCACGGCAGCGATCATCTGGAACAGCGCGAAATAGGCGCGCAGTTGGCGCGATGCGATGCCGATGGCCAGCACGCTGCCGAAATATCCGCCCAGCAGAAATCCCAACGCGCACAGAATGCCGGCGATCAAATCCACTTCGCGCCGCCGCCAGTACATCAGCAAAGCGCCAATTCCGAGCGGCGGCAATTGCATCAGAAGTGAAGTTCCCTGCGCCACGTGCTGATCGAAGTGCAGCAGATAGACCATCACCGGCACAAGGATCACGCCGCCGCCCACGCCCATGAATCCCACCAGGACGCCGACGACCGCTCCCACCGCGATGGCGATCAAGTGCAATGGCATGCCTTTGCGAAGAAATCATCTTGCGGCAAGTGGCGCGCGTCCGGCAATAGGAATTCGCGTGCCGCCGCGCGCGCGTTGTTATAATGATGCACCTTGCGCCGCCACTCGCGGAACTTATGGCCACTTTTTTCATCGAACAGTTCGGTTGCCGCGCCACGCAAGCCGATGCCGCCGCCATCGAGCGCCAGTTGCTTTCGCGCGGCTTCGATGTCGCGCCCGTGGCTGCCGCGGCGGATGTCGTCGTCGTGAACACTTGCACCGTCACGGCGGCGGCCGATGCGCAGGCGCGCCGCGCGATCCGAGCCATTCATCGCGCAAATCCCGCCGCGCGGATTATCGCCACGGGTTGCTACGCGCAGCGCGCGCCGGAAGATCTTGCCGCGCTTCCCGGCATGGCGTTCGTCGTCGGCAATTCGCATAAGCCGGAAATTCCTCGCCTCGCGGAACTTGGCGACGCTTTCAACGGCACCGCACCTTCCTCTCGCGCGGACTTCGTTCCGTTGGCAACGCTCGGTGCGCTCGGCTCGGCTCCGCACTTCGCTCGCGCGCCGCGCCGCGCGCCAATTCTCGTTGGCGACGCCTTCGCGCAAACCGAGGTTCTCGTCGCGCCCATCGAAGGAGGCGAATCGCAGCACACGCGGCCCACGCTCAAGATCCAGGACGGCTGCAATCATCGCTGTACGTTTTGCGTCATACCGTCGGTGCGCGGCAATAGCCGCAGCCTCGCGCCGGCGCGCGTACTCGACGAATTGAATGCTCTTGTCGCGCGCGGCTATCGCGAAATCGTCCTGAGCGGAATTCATTTGGGCAGTTATGGCCACGATCTGGTTCCGCGCGTGAATTTACTCGCGCTGCTGCGCCTGATCCTCGATCGCACGCCGCTCGAACGCGTGCGCCTCAGTTCGATCGAGCCTATGGACGTCACCGAAGACGTCGTCGCGCTCGTCGCGTCTACCCCGCGCATCGCGCAGCATTTTCACATTCCGCTGCAATCGGCATCCGATCGGATTCTTGCGGCGATGCACCGCTGGTATCGCGCCGAGCATTACGCGCGGCGTCTGGAGTGGATCGCTGCGCGATTGCCGGGTGCCGCTATCGGCGCCGACGTCATAGCGGGTTTCCCTGGCGAAGCCGAGCACGATCACCGTGCAACGCTCGATTTCATCCGTGCCCAGCCGTTCAATTATCTCCACGTGTTTTCGTATTCGCCGCGCCCCGGCACGCCCGCCGCCGCGCTTCCGAATCAAGTCGCGCCGCCCGAAATTCTGCGGCGCGCCCGCGAATTGCGCGCGTTAGCAGCCGAGAAAAAATCGCAATTCCTTGCGCGGCAAATTGGCAAGACGCTTTCTATCCTCACCCTGCGCCGATCGCGGCGCGAAGTTTCGGAAGGCGCTACGCCCGCGGTCTCGAGCAACAATATTGAGGTGCAATTGCCCGGCGCATGGCCCGCCAATCAAATGCTCGAAGCGCGCGCCGTCAGCGTCACGCCCGCTGGCTTGGCCGTTGTGTCGTTGGCTCCGCCGGAAGCAGAGCGTCGGTTCGTATGATTTCGCAGGTTGCGTGCAGGAAAGAAGCGGGTCTGGGTTCAGCCCTCGAAGATCACTTGCGCGAAGGCCAAATCGCCGCTGTGCGTGATGCTCACCGTAATGTTCTTCACACCCAAGTGCTCGGCGATCGCCAGCGTTGCGCCGTGCAGCGCAAGCGTGGGTTTGCCGCTCGCGTGGCGCGCCACTTCGATATCCACCCAGCGCACGCCATGCGTCCATCCGGTGCCCAGCGCCTTCATCGTTGCTTCCTTGGCGGCGAAGCGGCCGGCGTAGCGCTCAAATTTATTGTGGAAGCGCTCGCAGTACGCGATTTCACGCTCGGTGTAAACGCGGTGCAGAAACGTCTGCCCGCGCCGCTCGATCGCGGCACGCAGCCTGCTTACCTCGGCCAAATCTACTCCCAGTCCCACGATCATCGCGGCTTTTGTCCGGCCCTCAGAGCGCGTCGAACGAACGTTGCGCCGATCGGCCATTATACATTGCGCAGCGGTGCGTTCTCCGCGCCTCAAGCGCGATGTTTCCTCCGCGTTGCGATGGAATCATCTCGGCGGACCGCGATACAGTGACGCCCGTGACGAAAACTGCGCGCAGGGCGAAGTCGGCTCGCAAGTCGAGGGCGCCGCGCAAAAAGCACGTGCCGCGAATTCTCGCTGGGTCACCGACAGCGAGCGACGCCAAAAACTGGACTACGCGGCGCGCGAAGGGCGCGATCACGCTGGCAGCGCAATCGTTCGCGCGATTGCCGTGGCTTGTCCACGGCTTCAGCACGCGTCTCGATACCATCGGCGGGAAAAAAGCCGCGCCCTTCAATCTTGGCTTCACCGAAAACGAAACGCGCGCCACGGTTGCCGAGCGGCGCGGGCGTTTCGCCGCCTCGATTGGCGCCGCCAATTGGCCTTTGTTCACCGCGCGGCAATTTCACTCGGATGTGATTCATATAATTGCGGACGCTCGCGTTCCGGCCGAGCCCCCGCGCGCCGACGCCCTGCTCACCCAAGTCTCCGGCATCCTGCTAGCCGTGCAGACCGCTGATTGCGCCCCGATCCTGCTCGTAGACACTCGCCACCGTGCGATCGCCGCCATTCACGCCGGTTGGCGCGGCACGCTTGCGCGCATCGTGCAGAAAGTTCTGGGCAAAATGCGCATGACGTTCGGCACGCGCCCCGCAGACGTCCTCGCCGTGATCGGCCCGAGCATCGGCCCGTGCTGCTACGAAGTCGGCCCCGAAGTAGCGCAAGCTTTTGCCGGCCAATTTGACGCCGCGAAGGAATGGTTCGAGGGCCCGTTTGATCGTTTGGCGTTTGGCGAGGAGCCGAACCCTTTGCCCTGGCTCAACATGATGCCGCCGGGCCATCAGCCTCCGCCGCCACGCGTGCAACTCGATCTGCGCGCCGCCAATCGCTGGCAATTGCTCGACGCCGGTGTGCCGCGCGGGCGCATTGTCGTCAGCCCACTCTGCACCGCGTGCCACACCGATCTGCTGTTCAGTTATCGGCGCGAAGGCGCCGCCGCCGGCCGCCTGATGGCCGCAATCGGCCTCCGTGCGAAATAGCGATTCGCCGCTGCAGGTGAGGAATCTCTCTGGGTTCCGTTCTAAGAAGGAGGCAGCACCGGCAGCGCCGTCGCCGAAATTTCCAACAACGCCAATTGCCCGCAGGCAGCGAACACATCCTGCCCGCGCGACAAGCGCACAAAAGCCGGCACGCCTTTTTCCGTCAGCACGCGCCGAAACGCCTCTACACGCGCGGGCTCGGGTGCGCGATATGGCAACGCGCCGGGATTCCACGGAATTAAATTCACCTTCGCGCGAAGATTCGCGATCAATCGCGCCACGCGCCGCGCGTCCTCCGGCGCATCGTTCACTCCGCCAAGCAGCACGTATTCAAACGTCAGCCGCTCCCACGTGCGCAGCGGATATCGCCGGCAGGCATCGAGCAACATGGCCAGCGGATACTTGCGGTTGATGGGCATAACGGCGTCGCGCTGCTCGTCGGTGGATGCGTTCAACGAAATCGCCAGCTTCGGTCGCACCGGCTCGCGCGCCAGGCGCTCAATCCCCGGAACTATGCCGCTGGTTGAAAGCGTCACGTGGCGCGGCGTAATTGCCATTCCCTCCGCGTCCAGCATGATTCGCACCGCGGCCATCACCGGCTCAAAATTCAGCAACGGTTCGCCCTGACCCATCAATACGATGTTCGTGCGCGGAGCCAGCGCCGCGAAGTTCTCGCTGAGCGCGATCAGAACTTGGCCCACGATTTCGCCCGCAGTCAAATTGCGGATCAATCCCAATTGCGCCGTCAAGCAGAAATGGCAATCCACGGCACAGCCGGCTTGCGTTGAAATGCAAATCGTCTGGCGGCCTTCCGAAGGCATGAATACAGCTTCAATTTGTGCGGCGCGCGCGGAATCGGCTCCGAGGGCCATCAGATAGCGCACCGATCCGTCGACGGAAGGGAATCGCCGCAACACGCTCGGCGCGGAGATGCGCGTCTCCGCGTACAATCGCGCGCGCAACGCCACGGGAAGGCTGGTCATCGCCGCGAAACCGAACCGCCGCTCGGCGTAAATCGCGCGGTAGATTTGCTTCGCGCGATACGGCGCTTCGCCGAGCGACGCAACGTACTCGCGCAGCTCTTCAATCGATTTCCCCAGCAGTTCGACCGGCATGGTGTGTTCCGTGGACCGTCAGGCCATCATAACGCACGGCATGGGAAAGAGCGTGCAGGAGAGGTGTGTAAGGGCACGGCTTCATCCGTGCCACAAGCGAGCAAAATCGGAGCGGCTTCAGCCGCCGAAGTCATTAATTCGCGGGCAGAAATCCTCGCACAATTCGCCGGCATTGCACGTACGCCGCCAGTTTGTGGAACACCCAAAGCAGAAAAATAAGGCCGCCCGTAACGGCGTAGGTTGTCGCGTCATCGCCGCTGCTTGTCGCCGCGCTGACGAAGAGCGCCAGGGCCCACACCAGAATGATCAACTCGACGATGGCCTGCAGAATTCCGAACGCGACCTGGCGCACGTAAAAATACTCGCCGCCCGGAATCAACCATGTACGCCAAAGCAATTTCTTTTCGTCACGGAACTCCTGGCCGCACTGGCCGCAGCGATATACGCCCGCAGCCAACGGCGCCAAGCACTTCGGGCACAGCGAAGTCGGCGCGGTTGCGGCTGTGGCGTCGCCCAGATTCGCATTCAGCAAAAGTGGCGCGAGAATCTGAAGTTTCTTTTGGAAAGCTGGCGCCAGGCGCGAGAAAGTTTGCTTCTGATTGTTTCGATAACGCACCACGAAGCGCCGGCCCAGTCCGCCCACCGCGCGAGCTTCGGCCACATCGCCCCATCCGATGCCTTGCACGCCGTTGTCCCACTCGAATCCGAACAAGCCCTTGCTGCGGATGCGAAAGCGCAAGAGGCCGCGGTTGGTGACCACCAGAATTGTCCTGCCCATGATGTACGCGCCCCAGCCAAGAAAAAGCTGCTCGAACATGGTGGCCTGGGTCTGCGCGAACCCGATCGCCAACACAACTTCATTCGGACCCATTAACCGGGGCAGAACGGATTGCAGCCCAGCCAGGGCCTTCTCAGCGGATTTCCGCTGCCCGTTGTTGTCGCGCCCCTTCGCGTCGGTGAACACCAAATCCGCGCGCGCGTTCACGCCGGACACCGACACGATCTGTGCAACCCGGTCCGGATAAACCTGCTGATTGGGATCGAACATCGTCTGCCTCCAAAATTCGCCGTGAATCCAAACATATCTCGCCGCGCAGCGTGGAAAACGCCGGGCCGCAACAGTGGACCGCACTCTATTCCAGCCGTGCTGTAGCGTCAACAGAACTGCGGGGAAAGGTGCCGCCAAGGTATAATCTCGCCCCACATGGCGCTCGCTCCCGGCATGTGTCTCGGCACTTACGAAGTCGTCGGCCCGCTCGGCGTGGGCGGTATGGGAGAAGTGTATCGCGCGCGCGATTCGAAGCTGCGGCGCGAAGTCGCGCTGAAAGTTTTGCCTGACGCTTTTGCCGCGGACGCCGAGCGCCTGGGCCGCTTCCACCGCGAAGCGCAACTCCTCGCTTCGCTCAATCATCCCAACATCGCCGCTATTTATGGCTTCGAAGATTCCGGAAACGTGCATGCGTTTGTGATGGAGCTGGTTGAAGGGCCGACGCTGGCGGATCGCATCAAGATGGACGCGATGCCGATTGGCGAAGCCCTCGCTGTCGCGAAGCAAATCTGCGAGGCGCTCGAATTCGCGCACGAGCGCGGCATCGTGCATCGCGATCTGAAGCCCGCGAACGTGAAGGTCACGCCCGACGGTGCGGTGAAAGTCCTCGATTTCGGTTTGGCGAAAGCGCTCGAAACGCAAGACGCTGCCGCCAACATCTAAAATTCGCCCACGCTGACGATCGGGTCCACGCGCGCCGGAATGATTCTGGGCACCGCGGCGTATATGGCGCCCGAACAGGCCAAGGGTCGGCCCGCCGATCGCCGCTCGGATATTTGGGCGTTCGGCTGCGTGCTTTACGAAATGCTCAGCGGCAAGCAGCCCTTCAGCGGCGAAACGGTTTCCGACACGCTGGCCGAAGTCCTGAAAGTCGATCCCGATTGGAGCGCGCTGCCGGCGGACACGCCCGCAAGCATTCAGAAGCTCTTGCGCCGCTGCCTGCTGAAGGATCCGAAGCAGCGCCTGCAAGCCATCGGCGAAGCTCGCATCGCGATCGAGCAAACGCTGAACCCGTCCGCGCAGGCAAGTGCAAGCGGTTTCGATGTGGCGGCGCCGGTCAGCGTGGCCGCCGCTGCTCCTGCGGCGACCCAACCGCCGTGGCGCCGTGCGTTGCCGTGGGCGGCGGCCGCCCTTCTTTTCACCACGACAGCATTATTCGCAATCTTGTATTGGCGCGAAGCTTCCGTTCCTGCGCGCTCCGTTCGTTCCAACATTCTTGCTCCCGACCAAGCCACTTTTGATTTCGCTGCATCGTCCGGAACGCCCGCCGTCTCCCCTGACGGCAAGCGTCTGGTATTCGTGGCGCACGACACCGGCGGAAAAGCGATGCTCTGGGTGCGCGAACTCGATTCCCTGAGCGCCCGTCCGCTCGAAGGCACTCAAGGCGCATCGTTTCCGTTCTGGTCGCCTGATAGTCTTTTCGTCGGCTTCTTCGCATCCGGCAAACTGATGAAGATCGATGTCTCCGGCGGGCCAGCCCAGACGGTTTGCGACGCGCCGAACGGGCGCGGAGGCGCGTGGAGCGCGGGCGGCGTAATTGTATTCACCCCTAAGGTATCCGGATCACTCGAGCAGGTCTCCGCTGCTGGCGGTAGTTCCACACCGCTCGCCTCCCTAAGCACAACAAACGGATTGCTCACTGTCCGCTGGCCGGTTTTTCTTCCCGACGGCAATCATTTCCTGTACTGGGCGGGAAATCCATTCGCTGTCGCTGGCTCGGGTCCCAATGGAATTTATGTTGCGTCGCTTGATGGCAAGGCCGGCCAGTTTCTGTTCCCGGCCGACAGCGATGCTCTCTATGCGTCCGGGTATCTGCTTTTCCTGCGTGGAGAGACGCTCATGGTGCAGACTTTCGACGCCGCGGACCTGAAGCTATCCGGTGACGCCGTTCCGATCGCCGAGCATGTCGCCAACCCGGAGAAATTTCGGCTCGGTCATTTTTCCGTCTCCCAACACGGCGAACTCGTTTACTCGGAGGCTGAGGCCGATCGAAGTCAAGTTGCCTGGTTGGATTCAGCCGGGAAGCAGTTGAGCACTGTCGGGGATCCAGGCCTCATCCAAGGCTTGCGGCTCTCGCCCGACGGCAAGACGCTGGCCGAGGCCTATGAAGATCCGCAATCGTCCAATATTGATCTTTGGCTTGTGGATCTGGCTCGCGGAGTCCCTACGCGGCTCACGTTTGATCCTTCCGCTCACGGTTGGCCCACCTGGTCGCCGGATGGTTCGGAGATCGCCTTCTCTTCAACAACCAGCGGGAATTTGAGTATTTATGAGAAGGCCGCGAACGGCACCGGAAACAGTCAACCTTTGATCGACGACACTTCGGAGAAGATGCTTGGCGATTGGTCACGCGACGGCCGCTACATCGCGTATTCGCGCCTGGATACACAAGGCGGCGGCGGACTCAACATATGGATTCTGCCGCTCTTCGGAGATAAAAAGCCATTTCCGCTCGTGCAAAGCCAGTTTAACCTTCTGACCCCGGCATTCTCTCCCGACGGGAAATGGCTTGCCTACTCTTCCGACGAATCCGGCAAGCGGGAGGTTTTTGTTGTTTCGTTCCCGCAGGGCGGCGGCAAATGGCAGGTCTCATCGGGTGGAGGTTCGCAACCGCGCTGGCGCGCGGATGGGAAGGGCCTATTTTATATTTCCGAGGACAACAAGCTGATGTCGGTGGAGATTCAGGAGCAAGGTGCCTCGCTCGCAATCGGCAAGACGCAAACATTGTTTCAGTCAAACGCTTTCACGGGCACCGGGGCATCGTATGACGTCACGAGCGACGGAAGAAAGTTTATCGTCGCCAGCCCACTCGCGCCGACCAGCACAACGCCGCTCACGCTCGTCACCAACTGGTCCGCGGCACTAAAGAAACCCTAAGCCTCGCTTGATCGAGACACTTTCACAGAGTCTGCTCAGGTGCCCCAGTCGCAGCACTGCGCGTCATCCCCGTCCCCAGCGTGCTGATTAGCGACGCGGCGAACTCCAGCACATCGCCTTGCGATGAGAAGGGCAGATGTCCGCTGACGGCCAGCTTTGACACTCCGTGGACCACGGACCAAGCCATCAGCGCCAACATTTGGGGATCACCCGCGGGCAGCGCGCCCACTTCCTGGCAATCGCGGACATAACCAAGCAGCGCCATAAAGGCTTGCCCGCTCGCTTCTCCGCAATGCGCGCTGGCCTGGGCGAGCCCCGGGTGGTCGAACATCACCGCGAAATGCTCGGGGTACTGCAGCGCGAAGCGAACATATCCGCGGCCGCTTAGTTGGAAGCGTTCGAGCGGGCTCGCGCCTTGCGCGGCGGATTGCTCCATGAATTTCGTCAGCCGCTCGAATCCCTCCGCGGCAACCTCCGCCAACAACTCATCGCGACTCTTGAAATGGCGATACGGAGCATTGTGGGAGACGCCTGCGCGGCGCGCGGCCTCGCGTAGCGTGAAGCCCTGCGGCCCGGCTTTGCGAACTAGCCCAAGCGCGGCCTTCAGCAGGGCCTCGCGAAGATTTCCGTGGTGATAAGTGCGCGCGGTGGGCACGGTGGAAATGCTAGCAGAAATGTGTTGACAGTGTCAACATGAAGCGCAACAATGTGGTCGCTGTCCACATAGGAGATCCCCCAATGGCGTCCCACGCACTTGCCGCACCGCAAGAATCCTCGGCCCCCGATCCGCAGCACTGGGACGCGATCGTCATCGGCTCCGGCATGGGCGGACTGGCGTTCGCCAGCATCATGGCCAAGCTGCGCAAATGGCGCGTGCTTGTGCTGGAGCGCCATTTCAAGATCGGCGGCTTCACCCACACGTTCACGCGACCCGGCGGATGGTCCTGGGACGTCGGGCTTCACTACGTCGGCGAAATGGGCGAAGGCATGATGGGCCGCCAACTGTTCGATTTCGTCACCGAAGGCGGAGTGAAGTGGAGCCCGCTGCCCGATGTTTACGACAACTTTGATTATCCCAACCTCGAAATAAAAGCCTGCAAAGGCCGGGCAAATTACCGAAGCGCGCTGATCAACGCGTTTCCGAACGAACGCTCGAACATCGAGCAGTACTTCCTCGATCTAAAGTCCGTCATGGGCTGGACGAATCGCTGTTTCATGGCGAAGGCCAGCCCTGGGCTGCTGGGCGGGCTTGTCCGCGCCGTGAATCGCCTAACGCACGACCCTTCGCAAGAGACCACCGGACATTATCTCGAACGGCGATTCCGCGATCCGTACCTGCGCGCCGTGATCGCGTCGCAGTGGGGCGATTATGGATTGCCTCCCTCGCGCAGCTCATTCGCGACGCACGCCATCGTCGCGTCGAGCTACCTGGAGGGCGCATGGTATCCGGCGGGCGGCGCGGGCGAAATCGCCAAAGCCACAGGCGCCGTGATTCGCGCGGCGGGCGGCGAACTGCTGGCCAACCACGAAGTCACCAACATTATTTTGGAAGGCGACCGCGCCGTCGGCGTCGACGTCAGAATCGGCAAAGGCAAAAAGGGAAGTCGCGCCCAATTTCGCGCGCCGGTGATCGTATCCGACGCAGGAGCATGGAACACGTTCACGCGCATGCTGCCCGCATCGGCGGTGGCTTTCCGCGACCAGCTCAATTCGTTGCCGGAAGGCTTCGAGGTTGTCGAACTTTTTCTTGGTTTGCGCAGTGATCCACGCAAGTTGGGTTTCACGGGCGGAAATTATTGGATCTTTGATTCTTTCGGCCACGACGCCATTTTTGCCCGGCGCAACGAACTGCTCAACGGCCGCGCCCCGATGGCCTATCTTTCGTTCCCGTCGCTGAAGGATCCCCGCGCGCAACGCCATACTGCGGAGATTATTGCGCCCTTATCGTATGCCTCCCTGGAAGCATTTCGCGATGAACCCTGGCGCCGGCGTGGCGACGACTACGAATCCGCGAAAAACCGGATTACGAAAGCGCTGATGGATCTAATCGAGCGCCATCACCCCGGATTTGGTGACCTCGTGGAATACTCCGAGCTTGGCACTCCGCTGACATTTGAAAACTTCACGGCCGCGCCATCGGGAACGATCATTGGCTTTCCCGGCACGCCGGAAAAATACGAGACGCCGTGGCTCGGCCCGCGTACCCCGATCAAAAATTTGTATCTCACGGGTTGCGACGCCGGCATGCTCGGCATCATGGGCGCGCTGATGGGCGCCATCGTCACGGCGAGCGGTCTTCTCGGCCGACTCGGCTTCATTCAAATAATGCGCGCCGCTCGCGCCCGCTCCTAACAGCCCGCAGCCCGAGATCGGATTGCAAGAGTCGCCGGAACGTACAGGCGGGTTGGCGGCCAGCGGAGGCGGACTCTTTGTGTTTGCCTCGACTTTGCCTACGGCAGGCGAATCACTACCCCTCCGGGGGATTGTGCCAAAGTGGAACCGGGATTAGCTGAATTCTGCCTCTAGGACCCCGCTATCACCCTGCCAGTGCCTAGCGCAGCACAGTACCATTGCCGGATGAGCACTGAAACGCGACGATAGATTCGTCCGGCGAATTGCCCCTTGCCGACTGAGGGCCCCAACACCTCGAAGAGCGTTTGCGCGACCCGTACGGCACGGCCGGCGGTCATGTAATTGGCGTCCGACGTCTAGATTTTGATTCCTGCCCAGTCACCGGATGTCCCGCAAGCAGCAAGTGATCGCCGTAGTGCTTCCTTCGAGGCTCGAAGCACGGGTGCGAGCAGTAGGCGAAGCGGCTAAGGCGACACTTGGGAATGGTCACGTTGAGAAACTCACATACGCGTCGAACATTGGCATTGCTTGCCGTTGTGTCCGCGGGCTTGCTCGCAAGCCTCGGCGCGGTCGCAGTTCGCCAGTGGCGCACGTCCCGCCTGCTCAAGACCACCTTCCGAATCGGTTTCTATAATTCGGGCAGAGAGCATTTCCCAGGTCCCGATGGAAAGCCTGCCGGCAATGCAGTCGATCTTCTGAATGAGGCCGCGCGCCGAAGCGGCATCAAGCTTGAATGGATTTATTCGCCTGAAGGGACGGACGTGGCACTGGAGTCCGGCCAGGTGGACCTATGGCCGTTGCTGGCCGACTTACCGGAGCGAAAAGGGCGTCTGTACGTTTCGGATCCGTGGACCATGACGGAGTACGGGATTGTCTCCCGGAACAGCGATCCGATTGTGCAGGGCACGCAATCAGCCGATGTGACGATCGCTAGCTCCACAGGGACGGTCGAGGAAAAGCTTACGAGGAGAACCTTCCCGAACGCGAGGTTCCTGCCCGTCCCGGACACACCTGACCAGTTCAGCGCTGTCTGCACCGGCAAAGCCCAGGTCGCCATCGTGACACAGAATTTCATCCAATTCACGATGCCTGAGGAATGCCGAAACATTCCGCTGCATATAGTGAATCCTCCGAGCCTTTTGACAAGATTAGGCATCGGTGCCAGCTATCGCCGGCCGGGAGCGGTGCAGGCGGCGAACGTTCTTCGGGATGCACTGGGCACGATGGCCACGGACGGCACGCTGATCGGCACCGAGTTTCGGTGGCACGAACCCTCCTTGCCCCCGATCGCCGCAGTGTTCTACGTGCTGGCCGCAGAACGCAGGCAGCGCTTGCTGGTCGCCGCGGTCGTTCTCCTGGGAGCCATCGTTGTCCTGTTGGGATGGTTCGTCGTCGAGCGCAAACGCGCGGCGACAGCTCTTTCTGAGGAGCGCAGGCTGCTGCGCACCTTGATCGATAACATGCCCGACTATATTTATGTCAAGGACGCGGCGAGCCGTTTCGTTGTGGCCAATCGCGCCGTTGCCGGGCTGATGGGTGCGAACAATCCCGATAAATTGCTCGGCAAGACGGACTTCGATTTCTTTTCCAAAGAACTGGCAACGGCCTTCTTTTCCGATGAGCAAGCCATCCTCCAATCCGGCCGGTCGGTATTGAATCAAGAGGAGAGGACGGTGGACGCCCACGGAATCTCGCAGTGGACCTCGACATCGAAAGTTCCCTGGCGCGACGAACTCGGGCAGGTGGTCGGCATCATGGGGATTGGCCGTGACATCACCGAGCGCAAACAGGCCGAAGACGCGCTGCGTAAGAGCGAAGAACGCTTCCGGCTATTCATGGACAACAGTCCCACGGTCACTTGGATCAAAGATGTGGAGGGCCGTTACGTTTACATTAGCGAGACCTTTCAAAAATCCCTCGGTGTCCGGCCGGAAGAACGAATAGGCAAGACCGATCTCGAAGTCTACCCGCTTGCGATGGCCGAGCAGTTGAGGAACAACGACCAGGCCGCGCTGGCCGCGGGCCATGCGATAGAAGTCACGGAGGAAGCATCGAGTGCGGACGGAAAGAAATGCATCTGGTTGAGCTATAAGTTCCCGATCCAAGACGCATCAGGCCAGTTTTTTGTGGCGGGAATCGGCCTGGACATCACCGACCGCAAGTCCATGGAAGAGCAGCTGCAGCAAGCGTCGAAGATGGAATCGGTCGGGAGGCTCGCGGGAGGCGTGGCCCACGACTTCAACAATCTGCTCAGCGTGATCATCGGTTACAGCGATGTCCTTCTCGAAAACCCTGGCTTGGACGCTCGGGCGCACAAACAAATCGAAGAAGTCAAGAAAGCCGGCGATCGCGCTGCCGGACTCACCCGCCGGCTGCTGGCATTCAGCCGGCAGCAAGTGTTGGAACCCAAGATTCTGAATCTCAACTCCATCATCGTCGAGACAGAGAAGATGCTTCGCCGCTTGATCGGAGAGGATATCGAATTCCAGACCAAGTTGGCGCCCGATATCGGCTCCGTCAAAGTTGATCCGGGGCAAATCGAGCAAATCCTGATGAACCTGGCCGTGAATGCGCGCGACGCTATGCCGCTGGGCGGGAAATTGACTGTCGAGACCGCTGAGGTCGAAATGGACGCGCAATCTGCTCGTCAGCATGCTCCCTGCGTTCCCGGCCGCTACGTTGTAATGACCGTTTCGGATACGGGCGTGGGAATGGACCAGGACACCAAAGCGCATATATTCGAACCGTTTTTCACCACAAAGGATGTTGGCAAGGGCACGGGGTTGGGGCTTGCGACCGTGTACGGGATCGTCAAGCAAAGTGGCGGATACGTTTTGGTTCAGAGCGAACTCGGGCAAGGCGCTACATTCAAGGTCTATCTGCCACGTGTCGATCAACCGGCGCGGCAGGCTTCGGCAGGCGATCTCGTGCCCGAGACCTTCAACGGATCAGAAACCGTCCTGGTGGTGGAGGATGAAGAATCTGTGAGGGCGCTGATTTGCAGCATCCTTTCGCAAAACGGCTACACCGTCTTGCAAGCTGCCAATCCTGCCAGCGCCCTGAAGATTGCGCAGCAACATCAACCGATTGATCTGTTGCTGACGGATGTGGTGATGCCGGGAATGAGTGGCCCGGCCATGGCCAAAAAGCTTCAGGAGATAAGACCTGGTCTGAAAGTGCTCTTCATGTCTGGGTACGCCGGCGGCTTCGGCGTCGCTCGCGGACTTCTGGAAGATGGCGTGGCCTTGCTGCAGAAGCCATTCACGAAGAACGCGCTATTGCGAAAACTGCACGAGACGCTGGAACCGCAACCAGTGTTGGAACACGCGTAACCGCACACGTAGCTTCTTACGTCGCACCCCTGCAGATTCGGACCATAAATCTCGCCAGCGCATTCGGCCAATTTCCACTTGGTCGCCGGCATTTCCACTGACAGAATCTCCGTAACTCAAAGTGGCCACGTGCACAAGCGTCCCGCCCTGTAGAAATCGTTGCGAATACTCACTGAGTACTTGACACAAGTGTATATCAATGCTATGCTCCTATATGTTCGCTCCTGCCAATTCGAATGGGGCTGCGCTTCGCTCTCACCCGCTCGAGTTCCGACCTGTCGGAATGGCGCACAAGTCGCACTCTTGTACACAAAAATGCGTTTCCAAATTATTTGTTTTCATTCGATTGCAAAAGAGTGCGCAACTCATTGAAACGAGGCGATATCAACACGCTTGTTTTCACACTCATGCGCACTCTTTTCCTGTAAGTCCTGTAGTTGCCACTCATACGCAAAACATACCGGGGGTGCGGGTACCCCCACGCGGTTTGTTGTCAATCTGGGGGGAACTCCCAACCGCGGCTTTGGAACGAAAATCGATCGGCCGTCGCCCCACCGCGGTGGCGCCCGCCGTCAGCGTGTGCCAGAATCGACTGCGTCATCGACGCCAAATGCCTGATCCCTCACGCATGATCGAGCGCGACGTTTTGCCCAACGGCCTCGTGGTGATCACCGAGCCGATGCCGCACGTTCGTTCGGCTTCCGTCGGCGTGTGGTTGCGCGCGGGTTCGCGCCGCGAGCCCGCCGGCCGCGCCGGACTTGCCCACTTCATCGAGCACATGGTTTTCAAGGGCACCGAGCGCCGCACTGCGGAGCAAATCGCCCGCGAAATGGACTCCGTCGGCGGATTGCTCGACGCTTTCACTGAAAAAGAAATCGTCTGCTTCAACGCCAAGGTTCTCGATGAGCATGTGCCTATCGCGTTCGATCTTCTCTCGGACCTGGTTCTGCGCCCGCGCTTTGACGAAGAGGAATTGGAGCGGGAAAAACAGGTTGTGCTCGAAGAAATCCGCATGGAGGAAGACAATCCCGAGTACGTCGTGCACGAAATGTTCTCACAGGGATTTTGGCCGCGTCATGCTTTGGGGCGGCCGATTCTCGGCACGCCCGAAAGCGTTTCCGGGTTCACGCGGCAATCGCTTTTCGAGACGTTTCGCACGAGCTACGCGCCCAACAACGCGATCATCACCGCCGCTGGCCGCATCGACCACGCGCGTCTTGTCGATCTCGCTGCCCGTGAATTCGGCTCCACCTGCGCCGAGCCCCAGGCGCCTGCCGATCCGCCACCGCAGCCTCGGCCCGCACGCGTCTCGCGCAGCAAAAGCGAATTGGGCCAGGCGCATATTTGCTTGGGCGTGCCGTCGTATCCCATCGCCGATAAGCGCCGCTTTGCCGTTTCGCTGCTCAACAATGTGCTCGGCGGAGGCATGTCCTCGCGCCTGTTCCAGAATATTCGCGAGCGCCAAGGCTTAGCCTACGCGGTCTTCAGTGACGTCAATCCGTATTCCGACGCCGGCCTGCTTTCGGTATACGCCGGCACCGCGCCGAAAACTGCCGAGCAGCTCATCCGCAGCGTGCTGCAAGAATTTCGCAGCCTTCGAGACGAGCCGCTCAGCGCCGAAGAGCTGCGCCGCGGCAAAGATCAACTAAAAGGCTCGCTGGTGCTTTCGCTTGAATCGACCGGCTCGCGCATGTCGCTTCTCGCGCGCCATGAACTCTATTTCGGCCGGTTCTTCACCGTCGAAGAACTCCTCGCCGGCATCGAAGACGTCACCGCCGATGAAATTCAGCAAATTGCCCAGGAAAGTTTCCAGGTCGAGCGAATCGCCGCCGCTGTCCTGGGCCCCGACGATTCGTTCCGCCTAACGCCGGAGCTGCTCGCCTCCTGATGCGGAACACGCGTCGCCCCGCATCCACCGTTGACGCCCGATGCGCAGTTTGCGATCATCCTCATCGGACGCCGCGCGCGCGTCCGCACCATCGGGGGCAGGCATCTCGTTTCGGATTTCAATTCTCGCTTCGGGCAGCTCAGGCAACTGCACGTTGCTTGAGACCGAGCGGACCCGCCTCTTGGTTGACGCGGGCCTCAGCAAAAGGGAACTCCTTCGGCGCCTCGATAGCCTGGGCCGGCGGCCGGACACTCTCGAGGGCATCGTTCTTTCCCACGAACATTCCGATCACATCGGCGGACTGGTGCAAGCATCGGTGTTTTGGCGCGCTCCCGTGTACCTCACCGAAGCGACGCATTACGAAATCGAGCGGATTTTGCCGGATGGTGCGGCGAAGCGTATCGCTCACATCGAACACATCCGCGCCGGCCAGAAGTTCATCGTCGGGGATATTGAAGTCTCGCCGTTTTCGATTCCGCACGATGCCGCGGATCCTTTGGGCTTCACGTTCTGTTCAAATGGAGCGAAGGTGGCCGTGGTCACCGATCTTGGATATTTGCCCGAGCTTGTCAAGCATCATCTGCGCGATTCCGATTGTCTGATTCTGGAATCGAATCACGATCTCGAGATGCTGAAAGTGGGACCGTATCCGTGGCACGTGAAGCAGCGCGTGATGAGCCGCACCGGCCATCTTTCCAACGATACTGTCAGTGAATTCTTGGCCGATTCCGAGGGCTTCGACGCGCGCGCGCAGTATTTAGTTCTCGCGCATCTTTCGGAGAACAATAACAATCCCGACGTAGCGCGAATATCCGCGGCAGAAGCGCTCGGTCGCCGCGCCGATTTCGCGGGCAAGCTGTGGATCGCTTCGCAACAAACCCCGCTCGACCTCATCGAAGTTTAGTTTGTTTGGTTTCTGAATCCGAATTCAGCCGCCTGTGCGCGCCGTCAGGGTTTCGTTTCAACTCCGCCCGGCGGCGAAGGCAGATAGCCAAGGCTCTTGCGCGAAACCGTGAGCATCACTTCCGGCAGGCTCATTGTGTAGCGAATGCGAGCATCCACGATGTGGTGCGTTGCGTCGTACACCGGCTCGATTTCCGGCGGGAGGAACGCGCCGCGCGTGGGAAGTTGAATCGCTTTGGCGCGTGCCACCACCTGATCGCGCCACGCGGAATCGAACTTCACTCCGTACGTGTTCACCAGCGATTGAATCGCAAGATAATCGCCTTCCGCTTTGATGCGCATCAGCTCGGCCAGCAGCACGCCGATTCCTTGGCGCATTTTGCCGTAATCGGTGACGTGTAAATAAATTTTGTTCTCGCGCGTCACGCCCTCGATGCATCCGCAATTCTTCATCAGGTACTGCACGATCATCTGCGTGCCGCGATCGTGATCCTCCACCACTTGATCGCCTTGCGGATAGTGAGTCAGCAGTGTTAGCGCCGAGCGCGCCTCCGTGTCGTACGCAGTCTTCATCAGGTCCTGTTGATTTTGAATGCCGAGCTCGGCAAGTTTGGGATCGGCGAAATCCCACAGGGCCACGAGATCCGCGCGTGCTTCTTCGAGCGTCGAATAGTATTCCTTCAAATAACTGCTCGGGTCGGCCGTGAGTTTGCCACTTACCTTTCCAGAGCCGTGCCCCAGGACCTCGTGCATTGCGATATGAAGGTTGCGCGCCTCGAGCCAGTATTTGCGTCCACGTTCTTTTTCCTCGTCGCTCGACGAGAATTCCTCGAGTGCGCGTTGCCCGGTCGCTGCGGCCCACGCGGTGGTGACGTTGAACAGCAACATGCTCTTAGTTCCGTATTGCTGGCGAAGTTCCTGTTCGTTCGGCAAATTGATGCCGCCAGCGGAAATCGGCCCGCCGTCGCCCGTTTCGGAAACCACGGTAATGGCATTGGCGACCGGCGGGTGAACATTTTGCTTCTTGTAGACATCCAGCCACGGCGTACGCTGCTCGAAATACTGCGCGTTGGCAGCGAGCTGTTGCATCAATTGCGTTTCGTTCGCGTCCACGAAGCTCACCACGGATTCGTACGCGCCTTTTTGTCCGCGGGGATCGAGATACACCTCGATGAAGCCATTGATTGCGTCAACGTTGGATGGCATTTGGAGCCAAGCGGTGTTGTAGGCGTACCAATCGGCTTTGTCGCCGGTTTGGTAGTAGCGAATCAATTTCAATAGAGCCGCGGATTGCAGCGGCGGAGCTATCGACGCAGCTTCACCCAAATGTTCAATGATGCGTTGAATTTGTGCCGCATAAAGTCCGGGGGGAACGCTGCGATCGGAAGTTCCCGCTCGCCAGACGTTTTCAAAAACGTGGCCGCCGCGTTTTTCGAGCCGCGAATTGAGCGCGTAACGCTCCTTGAATCCTGCGAGGTCGTCCATCGCGATGTGATCGTAGAAGTTGTTGGCGCTGGCGGTGAGGATGTCCTGGCCCGGCGGCGGATTTTTCACTGTGATGCGCGGGCGATAGTTCGCATCAAAAATCGGTTGATCGAGGCGAGCCAGCAGAAAATCCAAGCTTTTGTCGCCCTTCACGCCGAAATCCGCGCCGTTTTGCATTGCTTGGCGCGCGGCATCGCGCAATTCAATCGGCGTAAAGTCCGGAAGGAATTTCTCGGAAGTGTCGGCGTCGTAATTGCCGTGCGAAATCCAGAAGAGTTCGGTGTAATTCTTGATCTTCTCGAGTGTCGCGGGCGGAATGCCTTGCGGATGCGTCCAGATTCCTTCGAGCAGGCGCTTCAAATCCAGACCGTACGGCGCGATTTGATCGTAGTAGATCGGATCGCCCGCGATCCCGGCCTCGGCTAAGTAGTAGGCAAGCACGCGCTCGCTCGGCGTCAACTGCTCGAAGCCGTCGGCGTAGAGCTGAACCACGGCGTACTGGCCGACTTGGCCCAGCAAATAGATGCGGCCGGGCGGGGCTTGTTGAGTTTGCGGCGCGGCGGTGGGAGTGGTGGCAGCGAACGTCATGGCAAGCAGTACCGCGGCGACCGCGGCGGGTGTGAACCGGCGCATGCGCGCCTCCTGCAAGTTCCTCGTTTGGGGATGTGTCCGTGAGCCGGCGCGACGGTTCAAGGCGTCGCGCGAAGGGCCCAAGCGAATCGAGCATAGCATCCTTGTTTGCAACCGGAGTCCGGTTTTTGCCTCGAAAATCGCGTGGCATCGGGTATCATAGGACAGGGAATTTCCCCGCCGTTTTCGTGCTTCACCCAAAGGAGTTCATTTGATTCCGCGATACACACGCGAAGAGATGGGCCGTGTCTGGAGCGAGGAGAGCAAGTTCCGGCGCTGGCTGGAAGTTGAGCTGGCTGCGACGGAGACGCTTGCGGAGCGCGGCGTAGTGCCCACCGCGGCTGCTGAAACGATTCGCAAAAATGCGCGCGTGGATGCGGGAGTAGTCGCGCGAATCGGGGAAATTGAAGCGCGCGTGCGCCACGACGTGATCGCTTTCACGATGGCGATCGGCGAAACCGTTGGCGATCCCGCCGCGGCGCGCTGGCTGCATTACGGCCTCACGTCAAACGACGTGGTGGACACCGCGCAGTCACTTTCAATTCGCGACGCTTCGCGCCTGATCGAGCACGATCTTGTGCGCCTGGGCGAAGTGCTGCAGCGGCGCGCGCGCGAATTTCAGCACACGCCGCAAATCGGCCGCACGCACGGAGTGCACGCCGAGCCGATCACGTTCGGGCTGAAGCTCGCAACGTGGTTCGATGCCAATCGCCGCAACCTGGAGCGCTTCGGACATGCCGCGCGCGATCTGGCGGTTGGAAAAATGTCCGGCGCGGTGGGGAATTCTTCGCATCTCGGTCCGGAAATTGAAGCGGCGATCTGCGCTCGACTTGCGCTTGATCCAGCGCCGGTCAGCTCGCAGGTGATTGCCCGCGATCGGCACGCTCATTACGTTTGCGTGCTCGCCGAAATCGCGGCCACGCTCGAGCAATTCGCTCTCGAGATTCGACATCTTCAGCGCACTGAAGTGCGCGAAGCCGAAGAGCCATTCGCAGGCGAGCAGCGCGGTAGTTCGGCAATGCCGCACAAGCGCAATCCCGTTGGGTGCGAGCAGATTTGCGGCTTGGCGCGCGTTGTGCGCGCGAATGCGCTGCCGGCGCTGGAAGATGTGGCGCTGTGGCACGAGCGCGACATTTCGCACAGCTCGGTGGAGCGCATCATTCTGCCGGATTCCACGATCCTGGTGGATTACATGCTGGCGCGGATGACGGATATCATCGCCGGGATGCGTGTTTTTCCGGAGCACATGCTGCGCAACATTGAGGCCACGCACGGACTGGTTTTTTCAGGCCAACTTTTGCAAGATTTGGTGGAAGCCGGAGCGCCGCGCGAAGACGCTTACAAATGGGTGCAGGCGCACGCGATGGCGGCATGGGAAGCGGAATCGAGTTTTCGTGATCTGATCGCCGCGGATGCGCGCGTGACACGATTCCTCGATACCGCGGCGCTCGCGCGAGCTTTTGATCTTGAGCGGCAACTTCGGTCGATTGACGCGATCTTTGAGCGCGTTTTCGGTCCCGCAGCGGCGCATAAGAGCTAAGGCGCTTAAACACAGAGAACACAGAGAGCCAGAGAAGGCAGAAAGCTTACGGCGCGCGGTACTCGAATCGCTCGAAATCTCCCGGCACAATTTCCGCGAGACCTTTAGGCGCGCGCAGCACGCGTTGCGAGCGCATTTCGTCATACCGCGCCTGGCTTTCGGCAGTATTGGCGACGCGCTGCGCGTGGGTGACGTGATATTGGATCACGAGATTTTTCAGGTCGCGGATTTTCACGCCGGCCAATTGCAGGCGCATATCCACGTCGGAATCTTCCCATCCGGCACCTTGAACTTCTTCGTTGAAACCATTGATGTGCTCCAGATCGGCCTTCACGATTGAGAAATTGCTGCCGAGGATTGCGCGGCGCGAAGACTCGAACATTTCCGGCAACATAATCCCGTGCTCGATGCATGAGGCTTTTCCCGTCATCCCAAGCCACACCAACTTCAGTGGGTTGAGGCCGATGCCGTGCGCCGAGATTTGCGCGGCGTCGGGAGCCGCGGAGCGCTCGATGTGCACGCGGCGGCCGGTGATCGCCGTGCCGGGTTTGACGAAGCGCAGATGATTGCGTACGAAGTCCGCGTGCGGAAGGCAATCCATATCGAGGAAGATCAGGCGATCGAAGCGACTGACGTGGACCGCGCGATTCAGGATGCGCGCTTTGCGAAAACCCAAATCTTCGTGACGCACGTGCTGGATGGGTTGCGAAAACCGCGGCGCCCAGCGCTCGATCATCGGCGCATAGGGTTCGCGCGAGCCGTCATCGGCTACAACGATCTCAAAATTAAGGCAGGATTGCCGCGAGAGCGCCGCCAAGGTCCGCTCGACGACGTCGGCGTCGTTGTAGCAGGCGACGACGATCGAA
>Ga0187862_10001673_pt1 | contig 23239 bp, 19 predicted proteins | sample June2016WEW_10_1_FD_133003 | JGI IMG/M metagenome (GOLD analysis project Ga0187862, IMG submission 133003) | Peatland microbial communities from SPRUCE experiment site at the Marcell Experimental Forest, Minnesota, USA - June2016WEW_10_150 | ecosystem: Environmental > Terrestrial > Soil >...
CGCTTCCTCTCGCCGGGCTTCAGGTAAAACGAGTGACGCTTTACTTCCTTGATAATGTCCTCGGTTTGTACCTTCCGCTTGAACCGTCGCAGAGCGTTTTCGAGGGATTCACCCTCTTGAAGTCGAACTTCCGCCAACCGACCACACCCCCCCACCCGTCCTAACCGGACTCGTTAGTTATGGCAAGCAATGTACCCCTAAGTCAAGTGGAATGTGCAGAAATATTTAACCCCACTCAGAAATTTAACCGCATCGACAATTGCAACTGCCGGGGAGCAAACGAGTTCGTCGGCTTCATTAAACTCGTAGGTTGCTGATAATAAGCCGGATAGTAAGTTCCTCCTACCGATTGTGTGTACTTTATGAACTGTCCCGCCGAATTGTAGTAGCCCTCGTCGTCTATCTGGAACCTCTGATTGTCGCGATTGAACAGATTGAACGAATCCGCCGTCAACTCCAGATGATAATGTCCGCCCAGATTCATCTTTCTTCCCAACTTTAGATCCATGCTCGCGTAGTCCGGGCCGATGAATGCATTGCGTCCATAGCCCGATAAACGGTCGTTGCTCGTGTTCCCATCCTGATTCGGATCGCCCGACACCATCGCATTCGCCGGGCGCCCGCTGCCGAACGTCATAATCCCCGAGATTTTCCAGTGATCGAATATCGTCGCCAGAAATTTCTGTCCTGCCGCAAACGGATTCGGTTCCTCGATCGCTGAAATCGTGAGCCGTTGCCTCTGGTCTGTCACACTCGACGCCCGCTCACTCTTCGTGTTGTAAGAGTTCTGTACGGTTGAGGGCGCTCCTGCCACCAGCGCATCCTGCCCGTTGTCGATCGCGTGTGCATAGGTGTATGCCAGCCGGAAGTATGTCCCACCCGACATCCGCTTGTGCAGCGCAAAGGTCATGCCGTTATAAACGCTCGAGGCCGCACTCTCAAACTGGTCGATTGCCCCTAGTTGCGATATCGGACGATCCAAGGTGTTGATGCACGGCGGATACGGACAACTGATCGCATAACTCGTCTGCCACGTCGCAAACGACCACACGTTATAGAACTGATTTGGAACAACACTGCCGGTCGAGTTCAAGATCGGATAGCTGTAGTAAGTCGGTGGCGGCAGATTCACATCTCGCGCCCGGATCATGTCCACCCCATGCACCAACAGGTAGGACAGCGTTCCCGTGAACCCGCCCGGCAGTTCCCGTTCCAGGCTCAGACTCGCTTGCTGCACGCGGGGCGTCTTGAAGTTCGGCGCAAATGCCGAAATCTCGCTGGTCGCATACTGCTGCCACGAAGCGGGCAGCACGCACGAAGTCGGCCCCCGCGGACAGTTCACCGCCGCATTCGGATAAGACGGAAACACCTGCGCCTGGTAGAAATTCGTATTATCCAGGGAAAGAAAGCTATCGCTCAACCCATTGTTATTGATCACCGCCGACTGATAAATCTGCGGAATGCGGGTATAGCAAATTCCAAATCCCGCCCGCACCATCACCGGCCGATCGTTGCCGAACGCATAGCCGATGCCCACCCGCGGCGCAAAATTCATCTCCTTCAACGGCATCTTTCCCGCCGGCGTCCACAACGGATTATTCACCATCCCCTGCTTCGAAAACGTCTGCAAGTCGTAGCGCGCTCCCAGGCTCAAAGTGAAGTGCGGCGTCAACCGCATGGTGTCCTGTACGAACGCCGCGTAGTCGTTGCTGTCCGGATGCGACACGGGATTCCCGAAGTTCTGTTCGTAATATCGCGGCACATCGTGCGCCCACGCCCGCAGCGGCGTTAGCTCCAGCCCCCCATGCTCCGGCACAAAAGTAAATGGATCGACCCGAATGTCGTCGTAGAAATATTCTCCCCCGTATAGCGACGGGAAGTAGTTGTAATCCCAAGTCATCATTCCGTCGCCGCCCAACTTCCATTCGTTGCGCCCGCGGTTCAGACTCAAAGTCTCCGACGCATGCAGCCGTGTTCCCGCGTCTGCCGCGGCAAGATCGACGACTGCCCAAAATCCTGCATCCAGCTGTAAATGCTCGTCTGCACTCCGGTCGTGTTGGCGAACGACTGTTCCAGATCGCGCGAAAACTGCACCCGCAGATGGCTCGTCAGCCGCGGCGTAATGCCGCTCACCAAACTGAGCGACCCACTTTCCGTTTTCACTTGCTCTTCCCCATTGGCGCTGATCGAATAATTTGTAATCGGACTCCCCGGATCGGTGAAGACGTTATTCGTCCCGTAATACCGCGATGTGCTCAGCCGCGCCGTTAGATACTGATGCGCCGTCAGCACCCGATCCAGTTTCACGAATCCCGTATTGCCTAACGACTGCGCGGGAAACGTGCCGCCCATCGCCGAAAGCCCAGCCGCTGAGGCAAACACCAGCGCCTGGTCGCAGGCCTGCCCTCCAATTGCGGGATTGCAGATTTCGTAGTCCCCAGGAGTCGGATACGTGCCCAACTGCGGCACCACCACGCTCGACCCGTTGTCGAATTGCACCACTGCCGGAATATAAAAAATGTGCTGATCGTATCCCGCAAATAAGAACATCTTACTGCGCTGGATCGGACCCCCGATCGTCCCTCCAAACTGGTGCTGGACATCATTCGGATTGAAACCCACAAATGCCGGGGCCGCTCCCCCCAGCGAACTGTCGCGCAAAAAATAGAACGTGCTCCCGTGCCAATGATTCGTACCCGACTTGGTCACCACATTCACCACCGCGCCACCCGCCCGCCCCGATTCCGACCCATAACCGCTCGACGACACGCGGAACTCTTGCACCACCTCATTCGAAAACTCGTAAGGCGCACGATACCGTCCCGACGCCTGCGCATAGAAGCCGTTGTTGTCATCCCCTCCATCTATCAGGAAGCTGGTGTTGTATCCGCGAATTCCGCCGTAAGAAAGATCCCCATTCGATTCCGACGTCAATCCTCGCGGATCCTGCGTCACCCCCGGCATCAGCAACAACAGATCGGTAAACCTCCGCCCGTTCAGTGGCAGATCCTTAATCGCCCGCTCATCCACCAGCGCCGATAAAGCACTCGGATCCATCTCCACTATGCGGGGCGCATCCGACACCGTGACCGTTTCCTTCGGCCCCGCTACCTTTAACTTGAACGTCAACCGCGCCGCCGCTCCTATCTCCACCCGAATGGCCGGCGAAATTTCCGGCGACATCCCTTCCGCTTCCGCCCGCGCGGAATACTGTCCGGGAGGCAGCAGATCGACCACAAATCTTCCCGCCGAATCCGTGGCCGAGTGGTAGCGGATCCCCGTTTCTATCCGGATGGCCACGATGTCCGCGTTCGTAATCACCGCCCCCTGGGCATCCAACACAACGCCCCGCAACGCGCCGGTGGACGCGTCCTGCGCCCAGGAGCCGGAAGCAATAAGAATGAGTTGAAAGAGAACAACCCGGAAGACCACTCTATGGAAAACATTGCGAATCGTAGCCAGAAATGGCTCAGTGCGGTGACCCATACCCATCCCCTCGTGTTCGAGACTTCGGAACCGGAGGGGATTCCAGAAACCCTGCCAATCTGTATACCACCGCGCAGCTCGACAGAATGTGACGCATGCACTTGCAATATGTTCAGTTTTCTTTGGTCGTTAAAAGGCGACGACAGCGGGCTACCGTGAATGATCGAAGACGTACAATCGAAGAACCTCCACCGATACGTGGCTGAGGACGAAAATGACAACTGTAGTAAAGAACGGGTCATCCCTCCTGTGGCTCCCGACGCTTGTGTTGATTTGCGCGCTATGCTCTGCCGCACAGTCGACGGGCAGCGCTGTGTCAAAGGTACAATTCGCGGAAACGATAGCGAGAGTACGAACGGGAGAAACTTCGACAACCAGGACAAGCAACGCTAGGCAGCTTGCAGAGTTCACACGAAGCATCGATCCCAAAAAAGTGAACGATGCGACTCTAAGTGAAATAGTGTCTCTGCTGAACACCGATGATGACGGGGTACGAGGCTGGGTAGCAGCTTCCTTGGGAAATCTTGGACCTCGCGCGAGAATTGCCGTCCCAACGCTTTTGAATCTGTTGCGCAAGGTAGATTGTCTTGAAGGCGACCTGACATCGGCAGGGGCTATTCGGCTTGCGCTAACGCGAATAGGGGAAACTCCACCGCCGGAGCCCAAATGCGCTCCTAGTAGAAGATGACATGGACGGATGGATTCGAGATTTGAGAAGAGCTGGTAACACCTAAAGTAACCAATGGGTTAGCCATCCCCCATGGCTTCAATTCCCTTAGATTTCCCCTTCGTTCCCCATCCCATGTGCAACTCTTTTCACATGGGAATCCGCCTCTGGAGTGCAAACGATTGATAACTATGTGCAACCAATCTGGTCATGAGGTTGCATTTTAGGAATGCATCGGGCGATCCCCTCACCGAAAAGTGAACCGAACAGAGGAAAACAGACAGTGACTTCAGTAACCAGAGGAGCTCGCACAATGAGAAACCGCAAGAGGAATCAGAAAGGCTTTTCGCTAATCGAGTTGCTGGTCGTCGTCGCGATCATCCTGATCATCGCCGCCATCGCGATCCCGAACCTGCTGCAGGCGCGTGTCGCCGCCAACGAAGCCTCCGCCGTCGCCTCGCTGCGCACCATCAACACTGCGCAAATCAGCTACTACAGCAACTATACTGACGTCGGCTTCGCGTCCACCATCGCCGCCCTAGGCGGCACCAATTGCGCTCCGCCCGATTCGACCGGCGCCTGCCTCATCGACACGCTGCTCGCCTCCGGCAACAAGAGCGGATACAGCTTCACCGTCACCGGCGTCGGTTCCGCACCCACCGCCGGATACCTGGCCGTCGGGATCCCCGTTCCCGGCAGCGGCAACCGCAGTTTCTGCTCCACCGAAGGCGGCACCATCCACGTCGATCCGACCGGCTCCGCCATCCCGGACGAACCAACCTGCTTCGCCCTGACTCCTCTCCAGTAAAAGCGGCTCTGCCGAGCTCCTGTATTGGATGTGGTGGCAAAATCCCACCGCCACCACATCCCACTTCACCACGGTTGATCTCACCCCCTCGCCATCGCCTTCTCCATGAGCCAGAGCCGCCGGCTTCGGCGAGACTCCAACTCCAGCGCCCGCCCTTCAGCTTCCGCAGCTAGGCTGGGATCGTCGATCTCATTTCACGAATGCCAACGGCGATTCTGGGCCCTCGTCTCAAACGCCGGAGAGACGATGTGGGGCGTATAATCGCAGGTCGCGAAGTAAAAAAAGAAATCCTTGCTGTTTCCGCATCCTGGAAAGTAGTTCTCAATTCAGGGAGCCTCCTGATGCCCGACGACGACGCCGAAGAGGCTAGCCCGAACAAGCGCAAATCCTTGGGCAGAACTTTCGATCACGACGAGAAAAACTCCAAATCTGCCCCCGCATCCGAAGAAAAACCGCGGGACACGGTAAGCGTACCCGAGGAGTTCCGGGCAATCTTCTCCAGAGCACAGCAGTATGTGGAGCAATATTTCAGCGAGCGCGTGGAAGATCCGCGCCACAGTTCCATCCTGATCTCCGGCGAACGATACATTCTGGTCCGCGCCGCCTCCATGTCGGTCGAATTTTTCGACCTGGTGACCTCGCTTTATCGGGACAAGGGCCCGGAGGAGGCGCGGAAAGTCGCGAACAACCTGCTGTTTGATGTGGCGCACGCCATCGGCAAAGCCGATGCTCGCAGCTTTCATGAAAAAATGGGAATCACCGACCCCATCGAACGCCTTTCCGTCGGGCCGGTACACTTTTCCTTTTCGGGCTGGGCGTTTGTGGAGATTTTCCCCGAGTCGCATCCTTCTCCAGACCAGAATTTCTTTCTGCTTTACGACCACCCGTTTTCCTTTGAATCGGATGCCTGGATGAAGCACGGCCGGAAGGCGGAGCAACCGGTTTGTGTCATGAACGCCGGATACTCCTCCGGATGGTGCGAAGAGAGTTTTGGTATCCGGCTAGTGGCGGTGGAGGTGGAATGCCAGGCCCCGGGGGATGCACACTGCCGGTTCGTGATGGCGCCGCCGGAGAGGATCGAAGAGCATCTGGAAAGCTATTGGCAATCCAGCCAGACCCAGCCCAAGCAAGCGAGACACGCTGGCGCGGGTGGCTCTGGGAATGCGGTACCGGAGTTTTTTCAACGCAAGCGAATGGAGGAGGAGCTTCGAAGAACCCACCGCGAACTGGAACAGCGAGTCGCCGAACGCACGGCGGAGGTGGTGCAAGCGTACGAGCAACTGAAACGCGAAACGCAAGAACGTCAACACGCCGAAGAACTGAGAACCGCGCTCTATCGCATCGCGGAAGCTGCCGATCGCACGGCCTCCCTGGAAGAGCTGTACCAGCAAGTGCATGAAATCATCGCGAAAGTCATCCTGGCGGAGAGCTTCTACATTGCCCTCTACGATGAGCAGCAGGATACTGTGGTCTTCCCCTATTACCTGGACGAGGTGGACCCGAAGCTTACAACTCGCAAATCGGGCAAAGGCCGAACCGAGTACGTTCTGCGCACCGGTAAGTCGCTGCTTTGCACTGCCCAGTTGCACCGTGAATTGGAGAAGCGCGGAGAGGTGGAATTTATCGGCACACCCACCGCCGTATGGCTGGGGGTCCCGCTGCGAATCGAAGGCAAGACGATCGGGGTGATGGCGGTCCAGCACTATACCGATCCTGCCGCCTACGGCGAGAGCGAGCGGCAAGTACTGGAGTACGTCTCTTCGCAGGTCGCCAGAGCGATCGCGCGCAAGCGTGCGGAAGAAGAACTGCAAGAAAGCGAGAAGCGCCTGCGCACCTTGACTGAGGCGTCGTTTGAGGGATTGGCGTTCAGCGAGAATGGCATTGTCGTCGAAACCAACGATCAAACTGCCCGCATGCTGGGCTATTCCCGCGAAGAGATGGTAGGGAAACCCATCTCCGACTTTGTTGCGGTCGAATCGCGAGCGCGGGTCCTGCGGGCGGTGCAGACCGACGACACGGAAACCTACGAGCAGATGCTAGTTCGAAAGGATGGCTCCGTTTTTCCGGTGGAGACTTGCGCGCGGCTATTGCAGGCAGGGGGCCGTAAAACCCGCGTCACCGCGATACGCGACATCACCGAACGCAAGCGGGCGCAAGCGGCCATCCGAGAAGGCGAACTGCGGCTGGAAAGGTTGGCTGATAATCTCCCCTCCGGCATGGTGTACCAAATGCTGAAAGAGCCCGACCGCCCCCCGCGCTTTGTTTATGTGAGCGCAGGGGTGGAACGGATCCACGGGGTGAAAGCGGAAGCAGTCTTGAAGGACTCGTCGCTACTGTACCGCCAGATTGTGCCGGAAGACCGGCAGGTTTTCGCCGCCGAGGAGGCCAGGGTTTTTCGCGACCGGACCCCTTTCAACGCTGAGATTCGCGTTCGATCGGCCAGCGGCGATGTCCGATGGATAAGCATATCCTCGGCGCCGCGGCAGTTGCCCGATGGCCGCGTGCTCTTCGATGGAATTGAAAGCGACATCACGGAACGCAAACGAGCCGAACAGGCCCACCAACAGAGCGAGGAGAGATTCGCCAGGGCATTCGGCTCGAATCCTGAGGGCATTTCCATCTCCACCCAAAAAGAGGGCCGGTTTCTGGAAGTCAACGACGCGTATGTGCGGATGATGGGGTACGAGCGCTCAGAACTCATCGGCAAAACGGTCAAGGAACTCAGGATGTGGGCTCCAGGAGAACGCGAGCAGGTAATCGCGAAACTGCAAAAGGGCGGAGCGATCCGCGATTACAACACGACGTTCAGGACCAAGGGAGATCAGATCAGGGAAGCGCAGATATCCATCGACCAGATCCAAGTGCAGGAAGAGCCTTGTCTGCTGATCACGATCCGGGACGTGACGGAAAGCCGCCTGATGGAACTGCAGCTCCGCGCGGCGCAAAAAATGGAGGCCATCGGTCGCCTCGCCGGAGGTGTGGCTCACGATTTCAATAACGTCCTGATGATCATCAGCAGTGCCGCCCAGATGATGAAAAGCGGCCCGCACGACGACGACAGGAAGGCGCGTTACCTGTCCCAGATTCAGTCGGCAACGGAAAAGGCGACCTCTTTGACCAGGCAATTGCTGGCCTTCAGCCGGCAGCAGGTGCTCCATCCCGCCATCCTCGACTTGAATGGCGTGGTCGGCGACCTCTGGAAAATGCTGCCGCAACTCTTGGGTGAAGATGTGGAGACCGTGCTGCATCTGGCTTCCGATCTGGGCAGTGTTAGCGCCGATCGCGGACAAATCGAGCAGGTGATTATGAATCTCGCGGTCAATGCCCGCGACGCCATGCCCGGCGGAGGCAGGTTGACGGTCGAAACCGCGAATGCCCTACTCGACGGAACCACTTCCGGCCGCCATGGCACCGAGAACCCCGTCGGCGAGTTCGTCATGCTGGCGGTGACTGACACCGGCATCGGTATGGATGCTCCGACCCAAGCGAAGATCTTCGAGCCCTTCTTCACCACCAAGGAAATCGGCAAAGGCACCGGCCTGGGTCTGGCAACCGTGTACGGAATCGTCAAGCAGAGTGCAGGCCACGTGACCGTCTACAGCGAGCTCGGCAAAGGGACGACGTTCAAGGTGTATCTGCCCCGCGTGCGGGAAAAGGCCGCGCTCGGGCTCGCATCTCCCGCCAAGCCAGCTTTGGGAGGAACCGAGACGCTGCTCTTGGTAGAGGACGAAAGCGCCCTTCGCGAGCTTGCCTCGGAGTTCCTGCGGTCCAAGGGTTATACGGTGCTGGAAGCCGGAAACAGGCGGGAGGCACTGCACGTCTGCCGGAATCACGAAGGTCCGATCCATGCGCTGCTCACCGATGTCGTTTTGCCGGGAGGCGGAGGGCCTGACCTGGCGAAGGTCCTACTGGGAATGCGTCCCGACCTGCGAGTGATCTACATGTCTGGCTACACCGATCAGGTCCTGAGCGAGGAACTTCATCGGGAAGACACCACGTTTCTCCAGAAGCCATTTGGCCTGGATACTCTGGCTCGCACCGTCCGCTCCCTGCTGGGTGAGAAGACCTAGCCCTTAGCCTCGCTTCGGAGCGCGCTTCTTCGTCGTCCTCGTGTTCTTTTCCACCCGAAGCATCCATGCCGCACGCAGAGCTCCGGCAAGCACATCCTCGCTCGCTTTCGCCAGCCGAATGTGCGTCGCCCCCATCCTTCCCCATCCGCCATGAATGGGCAGGAACACTTCCGGCAACTCCCGCACAAATTCGGCCTGCTGCTCCCGCGTGAGCATCAGGTTGCCGAACCCCTGTTTTTCGGAGGCAAGCGTGGCGAAGATCCTGCCTCCCACTCGGAAGTCCGCCGCCCCCATGTGCGAGCCTTCCTCGGCCCCTTCGAGGCTCAGAGCGATCCTGCGGAAATCTGCTGCTTTCATTGCCAATCACGCACCACCAATGCCGAATCTTACACCGCGAAAAACAAGGTGTCAGGTGCCAGGTCGCAGGTCGCAGGCCACGCGTCCCAGGGGGTTCCCTGAGACCTGACACCTAAGACCTGACACCTGTACCATGGAATTCCTATGATCCGCTCCTACCAAGGCGTCACGCCGCAATTCCCCGACACCTGCTACATCGACGACTCCGCCCAAATCATTGGCGACGTCATTCTCGGCGAACACTCCAGCATCTGGATGAACGCCGTCCTCCGCGGTGACGTCCGCGAGATCCGCGTCGGCCACTACTCCAACATTCAGGACAACTCCGTCCTCCACGGCATGAAGGAACAATACGGGGTCCACGTTGGCGACTACGTCACCGTGGGCCACAACGTCATCCTCCACGGCTGCACCGTCGAAGCACGCTGCCTCATCGGCATGGGCTCCATCATCCTCAATGGCGCCGTCATCGGATCCGGCTCGATCATCGCCGCCGGTACTCTGATCCCCGAGAAAACCATCGTCGAGCCCAATTCCCTCTGGATGGGCTCTCCCGGAAAATTCCGCCGCCGCCTGGACAAGAACGACGAGGCAACCATCCTCCGCTATGTCGAAAATTATGTGGGCTACAAAAAGTCGTACTTGATGGAGAGGAAAAACTCTTAGCTCCCAGCCAGAGACAGTCGTAAAGGAAGCGCCTTGGAATTTACTCAATGAGATTGCCCGGCCCGCCGCTGGGTGGCGGCTGTGTGGGGTCGTGGGGTGAGGCCGGGCAATTCCGTGTTACTACTCAGGATTGCAATTGCTCACTTTATACCGCAACCAGCCTTTTCTTGTGTGTGACGACGATCACCATTCTTAGTGATCAGGCCACACCCGGCTGTGATGGAGGTCACCGCCAAGACGGACATCCCCCGCTAAGGTTAAAGGCGATATTGATCCTCAAAACAACTCAGGAGAAGCACTCATGGCTTACGTAATCACTGACAGCTGCATCAAGGACGAGCTCTGCGTTGAGGTCTGTCCGACCGACTGCATCCATCCCAAGAAAGACGAGCCGCAGTTTGAGGCGGCGAAACAACTGTATATCGACCCCGCTGGTTGCATCGATTGCGGCGCCTGCATTCCGGCCTGCACCTCAGATTCGATCTTCGTGGCCGACGAGCTTCCCGAAGACAAGAAAGAGTTCCTGGAAAAGAACGCCGCGTTTTTCGCGTAGCCTCCAGGTTGCAACCTTACTTCCGGAGCCCCGTTTAAGTTCCATTTGGGGCGGGGCTCCTCGTCGGGCACTGGCTCGAATCCAGACCTTGGAGTAACTTCCCCCATTCTTCGAGGACTGAAGTGCTCCACCAATCTCGTCTAAGCGTTGCGTAACTATCTGGTGATCTATGTCCTTTGCACGAATCGGCAAATCGTGCATACTTGCCTCGCTCTTACATACAGGGGGCTCTGCCGGCCATGCCTTCTCGCATCTTGTTTGCCGCGACTATTCTATTTGCCTCGTTTCTTCCTCTCTGCGCTGCCGATAATCCGGCCCCTGCACCTAACTCCGACCCTACTTACCAGCAGCTTCGCAACCTGACCCTTGGCGGCGAGGCGGTGACCGTCACCAACTTTGAGTTGAAGCGCGACGCGGGCACTTTCCATCTCCATTCGGGAATGGTGTGCTTCGTGACTCCGGTGCAGGGCAAGGTCACAGGCGCGGTTTTCGTAGGCGACGGTAACTTTGTCCTCGACCCGCCATCGGAATCTGAGCGTAGGAGTTTGAAGCTGCTCACGAAAGAGGACGAATTCAGCGAGAAGTTCACTCAGGCGGTTCTGCGCTTTACGGATTCGACATACGACGACATCAAGAAAGGCGGCAGCCCATCCTCCGGCGGTTGCGATGCGGGCTTGCTGAAAGACACCCAGAACACGACCCGCCACAAGTTCAAGAACAATATGGAAGCGCGCATCCTGCAGGATGTGTTAAGCGACGAGCCAGGAGCGCTGTTCGTCGCCTTCATCCACGGCAAACGCTACAACGACAAGGAACTCTATGAGATTGATCCGGAGCGAGGATTGGTTAGTTTCCGAACCTACGATGAGAACAAATGGGGCGAATGGGCGTCCTTCAGTGTCAGCGGACAACACCCGCGAGGCAGCGTTGGCAGGCTGATGCGGATTGAGCATCAGCAACTGGATGTGACCTTCGAAAAAAGTGGATCGCTCTCGGGGAAAGCCACGACCGACATGATTGCCCGGCGCAACGGCGTGCGGGTCGTTCCCTTCGATCTGTTCAAACCCCTGCGCGTGCAAAGTGTGACCACAAACGGGCAGGCGCTTTCCTTCATTCAGGAGGACAAGAACGACGACGGCAACTTCGCCGTCATTTTGCCCAAAGCTCTCAGCGCAGGTGAGAAAGTAACCATCACGACGAGTTATGCCGGAAAAGAGGCTGTAAGCAACCAGGGCGGCGGAAACTATTTTCCGGTCGCCCGTGAAAACTGGTATCCGAATGATCCCGGTGGCATGTTTGGAGAGTATGTGCTGTACGACATGACGCTTCGTATCCCCAAGGGAATGAAGATGGCGGCCACCGGTGTGCTTGTCTCCGAGAGCAATGAGGGCGGTCAGAATGTGACTGTGTGGAAAAGCGAAAACCCTCAGACCGTGGCCGGCTTCAGCTTTGGCCGCTTCAAGGAAGAGGAAGTCCGGCTCACCAAGCCCGAATATTTCATCCAGTCTTATGCCAACGAAGAATCACCCGACTGGGTACAAGGCTTGCAGCGCTCGGCCAACAGTGAGTTGCCCACGCAAGGTTCCCACTTGGGATCCCAAGTCGCGTTGGGCACCATGAGCACGACCGGGCTCAACAAGAAGGCGCTCGCGGAAGGCGAAATGGCGGTCCAGCTGTACACCGACTATTTCGGCCCCTCACTGTTCAAACACATGCAGCTCACACAGCAGACGGCGTGCAACTTCGGACAGTCCTGGCCAGAACTTGTATGGATCCCGATCTGCTACTACTTTGACACAACCGTGCGCCATTCTCTGGGGCTGGACCACGCCGATCGCGGATACTGGAAAGTGGTGACCGCCCACGAAGTCGCTCATCAATGGTGGGGGCACACGGTCGGCTTTGCCTCCGGCCGCGACCAGTGGATGAGCGAAGGCTTCGCCGAGTTGTCCGCGTCCCTCTACATCAGCATGATCGAGAAGAATCCGAAAAAATTTATCGAGTTCTGGAACGACGAGCGCGAGTTGCTCCTGGAACGCGATCCCCAGGGTTTTCGCGCCATCGACGTCGGCCCCGTGACCATGGGATACCGTGCCGATAATTCGCGCACCGGATTCGGCGTGACCCGGCGCCTCATCTATCCCAAGGGCGCATACATTCTGCACATGATCCGCATGATGATGTGGGACCACAAAACCGGCGACGAGAATTTCAAGGCCACCATGCAGGATTTTGTAAAGACTTATTCCGGCAAGGCCGCCACCACAGAAGATTTCAAGGCGATGGTCGAAAAACACATGACCCCGGAGATGGATTTCGAAGGCAATCATCGGCTGGATTGGTTCTTCAACGAGTACGTTTACGGCACCGCGCTCCCGACCTACAAGATCGACTCTGCCTTCGATAAGGACGCGAATGGTGACCTAGTCATGACCTTTAAGCTCACCCAGTCCGGCGTCGATGACAAGTTCCGCATGATCGTGCCCATCTACCTGGAACTGGCGGACGGCCGTACCGTAAACCTCGGGCGCGCGCGCCTCGTCGGGAATACTTCGATAGATCAGAAAGTCCCGCTCAAGGGATGGAAAGATGCCCCCAAACGGGTGCTCGTCAACTACAACGACGATGTGCTCGCGGCCAACTAGAAAATAAGAAATGAGAGTTATTGAATAAGAGTTATCGAATGGATTCTCGGGACGACGCGCACCGGCAACCGATCAAGTAAGTAATTGGCGTCTTCGCAGTTCCTCCTGCAAGCTCACCGATATCCCACTGGTATCCGCTCGCGGTCAGTTTTGCGACGATCTCACGCAGTTCCTGGGGCCGATAGGTCCGCAGGCAAGACACCACTCCGTCGAATAGCAGGACCAATGGAATGATCGGAACCAGATACGTCCACAGCAACCGCGACCAGCGGAACGGACGAATCCACGGAGTCTGCACGAACAGCAGGAGAACCCAGGCAAACATCAGGCCGATGGTCGACGGAGCCCGCCTGGTGATCTCAAATATGCCGACGCTTTCGCCGGCATCAACCGCATTTTGCAGGATGGCGCGAGCATCCTCCGGCGAAAAATGATGGAACGACGTAAACATCGTTCGCAGCCCCTTCAACGCGCCAGGAACCTTCATCGCGTCAACCGAGTCCGGATAGAAAGTAATGTGGTCGTCGGAAGACGCGCTGACACTTTGGAATGCCCCGAGATTCGGATATTTATCCGTGAGCCAAACCTGAAGGCCCGAGGAATCTCCTCCGCGGTCCCGGCATTGCAGCTTGCGAGAAAGGTCCAACCACGGTCCGCCTCCACCAGAACACATGTCAACCACCGATCGGCTCCCGGTAGAGTCGAGCTCGCTCTGCAGCAGCGGGGCGATGGGCGCGTAGGCCCTTAAGCGGTTGAACCCAAACTGCAGCGCATCCGTAACATCATCTCGAAGCGATGACGGGAACCACGGTTGCTCGTGAAGTTCGATGAACTGTACGCGACGCATGGCAACTCAGCCTGGTAATTGCTGTGAGCATTCTCGCCCAAATCCGCAAAAATGGCGATTCGAAGTTACACTAATCAAGAGCCGCAGTCGACACCAGGATGCCGCGCCCTTGACGAACCGCCAACGACCGGCGACCTGCGACAGACGAATAACGACCGGCGACTAACGACCGATGACCAACGACCGATGATCAAATCTCCCCGAGGAACCCGCGACCTTCTGCCGCCCGACACCGCGCTCTGGAACTTCGTCGAAGCCGCCGTCCGCGACGTCTTCCGCGCCTACAATTTCCACGAAATCCGCACCCCCATCTTCGAGTCCACCGAACTGTTTGCCCGCGGCGTTGGCGAAGAGACGGACATTGTCAGCAAAGAAATGTTTACCTGGGAAGATCGCGGTCGTGCCCAAAGCGATAAAGGTCAATCCCTGACCCTGCGCCCCGAAAACACTGCAGGCATCGTCCGCGCTTATATTGAGCACAAACTCTGGGAGCGTGGCCTGAACAAATTCTTTTCGATTGGCCCCATGTTTCGCCGCGAGCGCCCGCAAAAAGGACGCTATCGCCAGTTCTATCAGATTGACGCCGAAGTCATCGGCCCCGCCTCTTCCGGCAGCCAGTCTCCTGCCAGAGACGCGGAAATTCTCGAACTCCTCGCCACGCTGCTCGACCGCGTAGGTATAGCCAACTGGACGCTGGAACTGAATTCCGTGGGTTGCCCCGCCGATCGCGCAAAATTCAACGATGCTCTCCGCCGCGCGCTCGCACCCGTAGTGGACAAAATGTGCGCCGACTGCCAGCGCCGCGTTGTCACCAATCCGTTGCGCGTCTTCGACTGCAAGGTTCCCGAAGACCAGCCCATCATCGCAACTCTCCCCACCATCAGCCAGTTCCTCGACGAAGCCTGTCGCGCCCACTACGAAGAAGTAAAAAGCATCCTGAACGCTGTAAAGATCCCCTACGTCGAAAACCCGCGCCTGGTACGGGGTCTGGATTACTACACCCGCACCGCGTTTGAATTTACGCATGGAGCGTTGGGGGCGCAGAATGCGATCCTCGGCGGCGGCCGTTACGACGGTTTATCGGAAGCGCTCGGCGGACCGGCGGCTCCGGGGATTGGTTTTGCTATCGGAGAAGACCGGCTGGTGCTTTCACTAATGGAGACCGCGACGGCGGAGTCGGTTCTGCGCAAGCCCGATGTTTACATTGCTCCGCTCGGTGCGGGGATGAATCGCGAAGCCGCTCGCGTGGCTCGCGAATTGCGCCGCCACGATCTGGCGGCCGATCTTGTTATCGAACTGGGCGACGAGGCGTTTCGACTGAAAAAATCATTTGAGGCCGCCGACAAAATGGGTGCGCGATACCTCCTCATCGTCGGCGAAAACGAAGTGGCGGCCAATGCCTTCGCGCTTAAACATCTGGCCTCCGGCGAACAAGTCACCGTTCCACGCGCGGAATTAGCGCAGCGGATTTTGCAAAAGTAGCTTTTGGCGTTTGAAGTCCCCTGTGGACCTCTGTGTCCTCTGTGGTTAAAGCTTTCTCTTACCACGAAGTTCAAAAACGAACGCAGGGCAAATCTATTTCTCTTGGAGTTCTCTTGGAGGCGATCATGCGAGGCATTCTTCAGCTGTTGGCCACGGTTCTTTTGATTGTGACGCTAGCTCTTTCTCAGGCTCCCTCTTCCCGCCCAATCTCCACCTTCGACCAGCAGCTCATCGAGCAGCAAAAGCAGCTCCTGCGGGCGATCCAGGACAAGAACTCAACCGCGGTCGAGCGTGCCGTCGCGGATGATTTCCAGGGCATCGAAATCAACGGCGACTTTTACGACAAAAGTGAAGTTGTCGATTCCGCGCAGGAGGGAATGCCCAAGGACACGCGGGTCTACGATTTCCACGTCGTTAAACTGAACGATGGTTCCGCCGTCGTCGCCTACAACCTGATCGTCCCGGGAGGGCATCCACGCTATCGCCACATGGCCGACACCTGGGCGAGAATCGACGGCCGATGGAAACTGAAATTCCGCCAGATCACGCCCAACCTCTGGAGCGCGAACGATCTGGACTAGCCGCCCTGCTATTTGTTCGACTGAATCTTGCTCGGCGGAAACTTTCGCCACCCGTCACGCAGCACGTAGTATTCGTTGATTGGGCGATCGTCCTGCATGGCGGGGACACTCCTATCCATAGCGAGCAACTGGTCCATCGGAATTTCTTGCTTTAAGACGGCCGCAAACTGCTGCTCGGCGGTCGGCAACGGTCCCCATTCCACCAGGTCAGCGGCGGCACTCGCCGGCATGCGTTTTGCCAGCTCAGCCGGGGATCGAGCTGGGATAGGCTGGCGGCTGGCCAGGAAGTGGATTCCCCAACCCTCGATTCCAACAAACGCCCGAACGTAGGGGAACGACTCTTGCAAGGCGCGCGCCACGGAAATGGTCGTCACTAAATCTCCAGCGGGCAACCATTGCTGCAGGATGCCATCCGGCCGCAAACGCTTCTGGGCGGCGGCATAGAACTCGCGCGAGTACAGCAGGCTGGAGCCGGCCGCCTGAACCGGCGGGGGCGGATCGATGACGATCACATCGTACTGCGCCGTGGTGCGCTCCAGAAAACGCCGGCCATCGTCAATTACGACGTGGGAGCGCGGCGACTTCAGCAGCTCCGGCCCGTCCGCGTGGTAATACCAGAAGAGCGCCGGAACGCTGGGCACAAGCTCCACCGCCGTCGAATCGATTCCCCAGGAGAGCATGGAACGATGCGTCGTGCCCATGCCGAAACAAATGACCAGGGCGTTCTGCGGAGGATGATCGAGGAACGCCAGGGGCATGGACGCGATCATTTTGGTGATGGGCGTCAGGGCAGTCATGCCTACGCCGTTAACCAGAAGCCGCTTGTCCATTCCCCGGCCACCCGCGACGACGGTGGCGGTGCTGTCCCGCCGCACCTGCGTCACCGGAAACCGCTGCACGTAGCTCTGGGTCAGGAAGATCAAAGCGAACGAAGCTAATAGAATCGCGCTGATGACGATGGCATGCGAAGCGGTGATGCGCCTTGCCGACCCGGACTGCCGGAATAATGTGAACCACACACCAACCACCAACCACGGCAGAGCAAGCGTCGCCACCGCGTAGCGCTCATCGAGATAGGGCAACAACACGAACCCGGCAAACAGCGGGCCCAGGATACAGCCAGCGACATTCGCGGCGTACCCGATTCCCGCGCGATTGGGGTCGCCTTCGGAGAAACGGTCGACCAGCTTCGGAGTCAGAAATCCCAGAAGAGCGCTGAACGCCGCGATACCCACGGGCACCCGTAGCAATCGGGGAATCATCAGGCGCAAGTCGGCGGAGAGCAGCGGTACTAATGCGACCAACCAGACGAACAGCCACACCAGAGATCCGTTGCCGCTTTGCCGGCTACTCTGCCGCCCGCTCCAGATCCGGTAGATGCTGGAGCCAATGAACGTCGCGGCCAGGTAAACCGCCAGGATGCTGGCGAAGGAATACACGAATGTCCCGACATAGGGCGTGTACTGCCTGGTCCAGACTACCTCCATCCCCATGCTGGTGAGTCCGGTGGCGAATAGCAGCCAGAGCGTGCCGTTCCCCGCCATCTGACGCAGGGCGGGCGAGGTTTTGCCGGCCCCATCCCATTCGTCTTTGGGATTGCCACCCGCTTGCGTTTTTTGCTGGCTCGCCAGCACAACCGCCGTGCCGCAGATCGCAAGATTAAGTATCATCCCAACTTGCAGAGTGCCGGCGAAACCGAGGATCTCAATCAGCAGCAAGGGAACCAGAGCCCCCACCACCGCACCAAACACATTCGCCAGATAAAGAAAACTGAATGAGCGTCGTGACTCGATGCGCTTGTCACTACGGATGGCAAACATGCCCAGGGGAATGGTCGCGCCCATGCATGCACACCACGGAATCAGACTGCAGGCCAGCCAGAAACCAGCGGCAACGTAGTAGCCGGATGACGACAGGGACAGGCTGCTCCCCATGTGCTCCAGCACGAAGCGGCCAGCCCGCAACTCCAGGGGCACGATTGCGGCGGAAGCGCCAATCAATAACTCGGCAATGGCGTAAAGTCGCAACGGGCGGGTGAAACGTTGTCCGTACTTGCGTACCAGGTGCCCAGCGATCAACGAACCGGCGCCCAATCCTGCCATGAAGCTCGAGAGCACAATCGACACCATGGCCGTGGTGACACCAAACTGCGCCATGGCGAGGCGAAGCCAGATCAGTTCGTAGAGAATGCTGCAGAATCCGGAAATGAAGAAGAAGCAGAAATACCAGCGCCCGCCGCTGGTCGCAACTACTGCCTCTCCCGGTAGTTCCAAACGGGGCTCCGGGGAAACAATTTCCATTGCGGTCTGCGTCGCTTCAGTGCTCATCGATGGCTCCATTTGCGCCAGGAAACTAATTATGCGGGTCGTTGTGCTTCGGGTAAACCCGAAAGAATGCTCGCTCAAGTCTCGCAGACAGTCATGGAGGGCGGGGGATGTAAATTGCCGCCATGGTGACGAGAGTCACCAGCCCGGCTTGGCAGCGCCGATCTACTTAGTGACTTGCCGCCCGATCACGGGGCATCCGCCTGAGCGCGTTGGTCGCATTCCTTGGAGAAACGGCTGTACCAGGTACGAATGAAGTCGGCAAGTATCTCGCGAACGTCCACGCCTCCAAGAGTCGCTGTTGTGCCCATAACGTCAGCCCAGGTGTGGATCTCTGTGCCGCCGGTCGGGACAGACTTAAAGTGCACCCACTGCTCCATCGTATCGCCGTGCACATGGTCGATCCAGGCCACGAAATGGGGAGGAGTGCAGACGGTTATAACGTGGTCCACCACAGCTCCCACTGGGCTCAGCAACTCGATCTTCATGTGGCTTCCCGGCATCCAAGGCTCGCCCAGCCAGCGGATCTCGCCGTAAAGATCAGAAAAATGGTGCCACAGATCCACGTTGGAAAAGACCCTCCAGGCTAATTCCCGATCGGCCCGGGTCACAACCGTGTACTCGATCCGCACCAGTTGAGTCGGCTCTTCCCTTGATGTCTTCATGTCTTTCAATTCCAGATGCGTAGACTGCACAACGGTCGGTGCAGCTGTAGATTTTCTCACACGCCGTCGCCATCGACCAGCAGTCACATCCCAAAACCGTGAGCTGCGTTCACTTAAGTTTTCAATGGCTGAGTGGCCCAGGCGGATTAGGAACGCAACCGCGCCCATGTTGGAGGGGCTGAGGCGGGGCCGAGCGGATGTTCCGTAGCCAGCTTACGATTGGCGGCTAGTCCCCGAATTGGATTTGAACAATCTCGGTGGTTTCTTGTGGCGCAGGTTCAAACTTCCACTGGCGGACCGCATCGGTGGCCGATTCGATCAGCAACGGGCTTCCCCCCAGCACTTTCGCGGACCTAACGCTCCCATTGACCCGGACTACAACTTCCAGCTTCACCACACCTCGAATGCGATTCATTTTCGCAATTTGCGGATAAACAGCAGGAACCTTGTCGACCGCTTTCCGTCCCGTGCCCTCCGCCCGAACTCTGCTGGTCCACATGAACAGACCGGCCGACAGTGCCACCGCAACTATCAAACTGCCTACTCGACGCATTGGGAGAACATCCTTTCTCTTTCACTTTATCGGCATGCGCCGCCAGTGAAAAGTGTCATCGGTAATGAGGACCAATGTGACCCTAATTGTCGGCGTGACCCGCAATCACGTCATCGAGTGCCAGAGCGGTCCCGGAGTGACCCGGCATGCCGTGCTGAGTCGCTGCGAACCGGTGTCCGTTTATAATCTTCAGTTCGGCTCACCGCGGTAGTTCCAGCTCGTCAAATTCGGCAAGACAAGGCGAAAACGTGCTCGATTTCTTAGGCGACCTCAGACGAACTCATATGTGCGGAGCCCTTCGGCTCTCCGACTCCGGCAAAAAAGTCGTTCTCATGGGATGGGTCAACCGCCGCCGTGACCTCGGCCAGATCATCTTCGTCGACCTGCGCGACCGAACCGGCGTCACCCAGGTTGTGTTCAATCACGAACTGAGCGCCTCCGTACACGAGAAAGCGGAAGCGCTGCGCAACGAGTTCGTGATCGCGGCCATCGGCACTGTCAAGCGTCGCGACGCCGACACCATCAATCCCAACATCCCGACCGGAGAAGTCGAACTGGTAGTGGAAGAGTTGCGCATTCTAAACGTGTCGAAGCCGCTGCCCTTTTTGCCCTCGGACACCGTCCTCGCGAACGAAGAGATGCGCTTGAAATATCGCTACATCGACCTGCGCCGCGACGCCATGCAGTTCAACATCGAACTACGGCACAAAGTGGCGCTCGCCATCCGCGACAATCTGGCCTCGCAGGGCTTCTTTGAGATCGAAACTCCGTTCATGACGCGCTCCACGCCCGAAGGCGCGCGCGATTATCTCGTCCCCAGCCGTGTGCAGCCGGGAATGTTCTACGCCCTGCCGCAGTCGCCGCAACTGTTCAAACAGATCTTGATGATCTCTGGCTTCGACAAATATTTCCAGATCGTGCGCTGCTTCCGCGACGAAGATCTGCGCGCCGACCGCCAGCCCGAATTCACCCAGATCGATCTCGAAATGTCATACCCGCAGCCGGAGCGGGTGTGGGAAGTGGTCGAAGGCTTTTTGAAGGCGGCGTTCAAAGCCGCAGGCCACGAAATCAAGACGCCCTTTCCGCGCATGGACTTCGACGATGCCATGCGGCAGTACGGCATCGACAAGCCTGACCTGCGCGTGCCGGCGTTTACCGACGTGGGCGATTGTTTTACGGCGGCCGATCTGGAAGCGCTGGCGATCAATAAGGATCTGCCGGTGACTGCCATCCGGATTCCGCATGTTGGCGAGCTTTCGCGCAAGGAGCGCGACGACATCAAGCCGCTGTTTGTGTCGAAAGGCGGAGCGCGCGTGTTCGAAGACTTCAAGCGCATCGAGAACAAGCATCCCGAAGCCGGTGCGAAATTGCGCGCGAAAGCAGGCGCCGCGGCCGACGATCTGCTGGTGCTGGTGGTCGGCTCGAAGCAGTCGGGCACATCCGGAGACGCGCATCCGGCCAGCAAGCGCAAAGTGACGCCCGCGGAGATGGCCATCTACGCCTCGGCTGGACTGCTGCGCGTGGCGCTGGCGCAGAAATATTCCGACCGCCACAAACTTTTCCAGAAAGGCGATTACCGTTTTCTGTGGGTAACGAACTTCCCCATGTTCGAGTGGGATGAAGGCGAGAAGCGTTGGAACGCCGCGCACCATCCCTTCACTTCGCCGCACGATGAAGACATGGACAAACTCGAAACCGATCCGGCCATGGTGCGCGCGTTAGCCTACGACGTGGTGCTGAATGGGACGGAGCTAGGATCGGGCTCGATCCGTATTCACCGCCAGGATATCCAAAGCAGAATCTTTCACGCGCTCGGCATGACCGAACAAGAAGCGCGCGCACGCTTCGGTTTCTTCCTCGAAGCGCTCGAATACGGAACGCCCCCCCACGGCGGGATCGCGCTCGGCCTCGATCGCATCGTGATGATTCTGGCGGGAGCAGATAGTTTGCGAGAAGTAATCCCCTTCCCCAAAACCGCCGCCGCGAAAGACCTGATGATGGAAGCGCCCACGCCGGTGCCAGAGGGTCAGTTGCGCGAGTTGGGGATTGGGGTGGTGAAGAAATCGTGAGCCGGGTGCAATAACTGCGGGTGCGCCACTTCTCGCGCTTTTCGAGAAGTGGCCTGCCGAACCGCCGACACCGGTCGATCCGCCGGGTGCCCCACTCATCGCGTTCTCTGCGCAATCTGTCCCCCCGCCCTTTTTTCATCACAGAACATCTGTGTGCGCCATCACAGACCACTAACCCGCAGTGGGCGACAATGGAAATCTGATCGGCGCAGCAGAAGTGTGCCAGTCTTCCAAGACGGCCAGTGAAGCCGCCCGAGTCTCATTTTGGGACACTCTTTGACAACCAAACGCAGCAAACCCGCCGCTAAGTCCTTATTCCGGAATATTTTTCCTATAAGTCCTTTAAACTCAAAGATTTTGCGGAAATTCCGGTAGTGGGCTAATTCCGTGTTGCTAGGCTGCGGGTCCGGCATCATGGCTGGTTTCTTTCCCGGTTGGGGGCGGTACGCCCGCCTCCGCGAGTTTAATGAAACTTTCCTTAGCCTCTTCCAATTGCACCACTCTCTGACGCGCCTGTTGAAGTCTCTCTTCCGTTTCTCGAATCGCCTTGCCCCAAACCGACTTAGGCTTTAGTTTAGACACTGTGCGTTTTGTCCTTGACACAGTTTTAGACATGTAGTCTAATACCTCCATTATGGAAAACGCCCCTTACCAAGAACTGCTGGAAAAGGCGAAGGTTGATTACGGAGCTTTGCAAGCGAAACTCGGTGCCTGCATAAAAGAGCAAGCGCAGCTTGAAAAGCGGATCGCCGATGTCAAACAAACCATCGTTGCACTGTCGAAAATGCTCGGCGAAGAGTTTGTTGAAGAGGATGCACTTGGCCTCACAGATGCGATTCGCATGGCTTTCAAAACTCACCCCGACCAAGCATTGACACCCACTGGACTCAAGGAACGATTGGAGCAATTGGGCTTTGACACTGGCAAATATGGGAATGTCATGGCCAGCGTTCACAGCATTATCAATCGACTCGCAACTCGTGGGGAAATCAAACAGACCGGAACAATCGGGGGGGCTGATAAACCGGCCTATATATGGGCTGGGATGACGCCTGCCACCGAACAACTTATACGTGAGGCTATAGGACGCACCCCGACAACGCGCGAGCGATTCAAGCAGGCGCACGAAGCGAAGCTGGCGCGGGAAAAAGCGGACGCCACGAGTCGCAGACTCGACATTGGCGGATTGCGCCACAAGAAATGACTTTGGGGTTAAATACGAAAGCCCCGCGTCAACGGGGCTTTCAGAAAGGATGAAAACAGCATGGTCATCCGAATCAAAATCACCTTTGCTGCCGGTCAGACCGTAGAGATCACGGTCCAGCCACCACCCTAAATAGCTAACAAACAGCGCCCCGCTTCCTGCTTGAACAGGTTGCGGGGCTAATCCGAATCGCGGGGTAAGCCACAATCCAGACCCAAACTCATTGTGACGCGACTCCGCACAGAAATCAAGCGGAGAAACG
>Ga0187862_10001677_pt1 | contig 23228 bp, 21 predicted proteins | sample June2016WEW_10_1_FD_133003 | JGI IMG/M metagenome (GOLD analysis project Ga0187862, IMG submission 133003) | Peatland microbial communities from SPRUCE experiment site at the Marcell Experimental Forest, Minnesota, USA - June2016WEW_10_150 | ecosystem: Environmental > Terrestrial > Soil >...
AGAATCCTCAAATGGTTAGATGAGATCAACGAGTCACCCGTTATTTTTCGATGGAAATACGGACTTGATACCATTTCAGTAGCATGACTTATTGCTATGTTATTTAGGAATCGACCTACTAGAAATAATTCTGGACATTTCCGGTGGTTATTTTATGCGCGAGTGGTTGATCTTACAAAGGAGTTTTCCCAACTGCATCTCAGGGATCAATACTTGGATGATTTTATAAAACAGGAAAACAGGATTCAAGAAACCCATAATCGGTTCTTCGGTGGACGAGGAGAACCACAGGAATTGATATTACCAGGGCAAATTGAGTTAGTTATCGAACGCCTCAGGGCTTTGGCCGAACAAATAAAATAGCATTTACATCATTCCGCTAATTTCGCAATATCCTCAACAGTCCAAAGCCGATCCGTGATTCCGGCTTCCATCGCGGGAGTAACCCGCAAACTTTGGTGAATCCGAACAAAATTGTAATACATAAAATGCAGGGACACGGCATAAGCTAAGTTGTCTACCTTTTTGGAAAAACCGTTAGTCAGGCGAGTAAATCGGCGCATCCCATCCGCATCGTGAGGTTGTTTCGCTCGACATACGAAGTGGAGATATGTCGGGGATCGGGATTGCCGGCGATAACCTCCTTTGTACTGCTAACGTATTTTGCGGGACTGTATCGCTTTTCGTTTTGCTCAGCACCTTCCCCGTAAACTTTCACCAACATTGCATAATCAATGTCGATTCCAAATTCACCTTCTACTGCAAGCAGGTAAGCCTTGTGTCCGTCCGTGGTGAGTTGAACCCGGTTCGTTAACCGTTCTGCCAAGTCGTTTATAAATCGCTTCGCCCAAATCGCGTCTCTTTTGCCGACCATCCATGAAACCATGAGTTTTGAATCCGCGCATAGACCAGTCCATGTGTAAACATCGCCGTATCCCCAAAGCCCTACTTTATCGCGGGGTACATTCTTCTCTTTGCAGTGACAAAACGCCCAAATTTCATCGCACTGGATGCGCTTGCAGGAAAGGCCTCTGACATGCTTATCATGGTATTCCATGCAGGCCCCACCCACTTCAACGAGCAGCTTCATAACCGTGTTCTTGACCACGTCGCAGATGCGTGCGGTTGCCCGGATCGAATTGCCTTCAACTAGGCACTTTAGAATCTGTGTTCTCTTTTCAAGGCTCAGTCTGTTCATGGGCTTCCCTTCCGCTCAAGTGTCCCTTCCATAATGACCTTTATACTTGAGCGGTTAAGCAATGTCCCGAAAAATCCGATGCCGCTTTCATTTTTTCCTTGTAACATTGCAAGCACGGACATATAATATGCTTGCATAATGGCAAAATGCAAGCATAAAACCACTACTGCGAGGTGATAAATGGAAAATGAATTAATTTCTGGGAAGGCTGTTGGGGGTAAGGCAAGGGCTGCGTCTTTGACTTCCGAAGAACGCAAGGCCATTGCGAGAAAGGCGGCTGGAGCACGATGGGTGGGGGATTTGCCCGTAGCTTCACATGAAGGGGAGTTTCCTGTTGGAGATGCGATATTATCTTGCGCCAATCTACTGGATGGTCGGCGGATTATCACTCAGGCGACTTTCTTGAGAGCGCTCGGACGATCTCGTTCACCGAAGGCGGGAACTGGCGTTCTTAGCACTGTCGACGAACTACCGTTTTTTTTGCAGGCCAATGCGTTAAACCCCTTTATTCCTGATGATTTAGCATCGTCGACCAGACCGATCTTTTACAAGACAAAAGAGGGCAAAAAGGGAGTGGGCTACGATGCGACTTTGCTTCCGAAGGTGGCAGAGGTTTATCTCAAATTCAGAGATGAGTGCTTGCGTGAAACCGGGGAAGTCCCAAGACAATATGCCCATATCGTCTTGGCGGCAGATATATTGATGCGCGGTCTAGCCCATGTGGGCATCATAGCCTTGATAGATGAAGCAACGGGATACCAAAAAGATCGTGCACGGGATGAACTCGTAAGAATATTCGAGGCCTTTGTTGCCAAAGAACTCCAACCTTGGATGAAAGCGTTCCCTTCGGAATTTTATGAACACATATTCAGACTCAGGGGCTTAAAGTATCCTCCGGCGACCGTAAGGCGACCGCAATACTTCGGTCATTTAACAAATGACATCATCTACCGAAGGTTGGCACCTGGAGTTTGGAAGGAATTGAAAAAGAAAGTCGAAAAATATGAAAATGGGCGTCCAAAACACAAATTGCACCAAAGACTTACTCCCGATTTCGGCCATCCCAAGTTAAAAGATTTGGTTATCTCAGTAATTACGATAATGAAGTTGAGCCGGAAGTGGCCAGACTTTAAACATAAGCTCGACTTTGTTCACCCGGCATACAACGAGACTATGCTCCTGCCTTTTGCCTTGAGGGATGACAACGGGAAGGGATTATGAAGTTTTGCCCCATCTGGCCCTTGCTGCTTTCCGGGCAATCTCTTTCTTTTGTTCTGAAGTAAGTTTGTCGGCCCTGGCTTTGCCGCCCTTCTTTCCACCCAGGCGTCCAAGCTCCACGGCGGCAGGATTTTTTTGTCGTTCTTCTGGTTCTTGTGGCTTGCCTTCTGATGTGGCTTGATCCACAATAAAGGCGGCGAGTTCGTTCAAGTCTCTTGGGGTCTTTGATTTTTTCATGCTCCGATTTTAGCATGACCGGTCAAGCTGTCAAGAGGGATTAAAAATCAAAATGACCCACTACCTGGGTGGAGCGGGGAGCGGGAAGCGGGAAGCAAGAAGCTCCCCACTCACTCCTTTTCTCGCTTCTCGTTTTACAGTTCCTAAATCCCTAAATCCCTAAATGCCTAATCTCTTAAACCCAAAGTGCGGTTAACGGCTGCCTTTTCGAGGAACCGGTAAAGAGTGGCGCGGCCCACTCCGAGCAGCTTTGCAGCCTTGGACCTGTTTCCTCCGGCCTTCTCGACGGCTGATGCTACGGCTTCGGGAGTGAGCCGTGGCTTCGGCCCTGGCTTCAAAGTCGTGCAGGTCATCTGACGGATTTCGAGTGGAAGGTGTTCGGTTTCGATGGTGCGCCCTCGTGATTTGACCAGGGCGAAGTGGATTGCGTTTTGCAATTCGCGCACGTTGCCAGGCCAACCATAATCCATCATAAGCGACAGGGCCTCTTCGGAAAGCCGGGCGGCCTTCCGGCCATGTTCAGGGGTCTGCTTAAGGAAATGGGAGGCAAGGAGAGGTATGTCGTTTCTGCGCTCGCGAAGGGGTGGGATGCGGATTGGGACAACGCTCAGGCGGTAATAGAGGTCTTCGCGGAAATTATGCCGTTCCATCTCCCGCCTGAGGTTCTTGTTGGTCGCGCTGATTATGCGTACGTCTACGGAAACGGTCTTCTCGGCGCCAACCCGCTCGAAGCTCCCCTCCTGGAGTACACGCAGGAGCTTCACCTGCATGTGCCTGGGGAGCTCTGAAACCTCATCAAGGAAAAGGGTGCCTCCATCAGCCAGCTCGAATCGGCCTTTCTTGTCCCGAATCGCACCTGAAAATGCGCCTTTCACATGGCCGAAAAGCTCGCTCTCCAGCAGCCCTTCCGGGAGGGCTCCGCAGTTTACCGGCACGAAAGGCCCGCCCGCCCTCGGACTTTCGTTGTGGATGGCGGCGGCCACCAACTCTTTGCCGGTCCCGGTATCGCCGGTTATGTGTACGGGATAATCGGCCGCAGCAAGATTTCTGATCTGCTCGTATACATCGAGCATCCTCCGGTCCCTGCCGACAATTCCCGAAAAACTCGTAAGCTCACCGAGGCGGAGCTGGAGGTTGATCATCTCCGTCAGATCGCGGAAAGCGGCAAGAACGCCGACAAAGGCGCCCTCCTCATCGTACATGCCTGTCACCGACATTTCGATCTGGCGCGTATCGCCCGACCGGGTGGCGGCATTTATGGTATAGGTGTGGTGCTCCAACGACCCGGGGGGCTGGCTGCAAAATGAACATTTGTTCCCGCAGAAAGGAGATCCGAATACCAGGTGGCAATCCCTTCCGAGCACATTTTCGCGCGAATGCCCGGTAATCTTTTCGGCCGCCCGGTTAAAGAACAGGATTCGCCGATTGAGGTCATGGGCAATAATGCCCTCCATCATGTTATCGAGAACATTTTGAAGGTTCTTTTGCTGAGCGACCAGATTTTCGAGGGTTAGGACCGTCATAAGACTCCCCCCTGAAGAGCGAATAGTGATCAATGAATAGTTAAAGCCTTCTAATCTTGATGCTCCTACCGTTCACTGCTCACTACTCACTACTCACTACTCACTATTCACTACTCACTATTCACTACTCACTGCTCGCTGCCTGCTTTCCCTTTGCGCTTGCGCTCATTTGGGCCAGTAAATCGTTCAGTCGTTTGACATCCTCGTGTTTGATCTTCACCTCACGAGTCGCAGCGTCTTTTTGCATCCATACAGTTACAGGGTCTGCATTTTCGGTGGCAAGTGCGCCCCATGTAAGCGAGCTCTTTTTTCCAAGGGCATCCACGAATTGAACCGAATTGGGCGCCCCTTCCGGCTGGTTGGAGCCTGGTTCCACGGTCTCGATGTATTCGACATTTACCACGTAGGCCAGGAAGCTTCTGACCGTCGAAGGCTTTTCAACCGGCTTGGGAGCAGCGGAGCCTTCCTTTGTCCCCCAACTGTTCTCATCGATCCGGACGAGGTCTGCGCCCCCATTCTCGGTTTTCCATGTGATCTCCTTTATGTCCGCAGCTTCCGCAGCGATAACGGAACGGTCGGCTAGCGAGACCACGGATTGCGGGATCGACTCGAGGATTTGGGAGGCAACCAACACCGGGCCTTCGATTTCGGAGCTGGAGGCAATTGCCTGTTTTTTTGCCTGGTCGGCATCTGCGATCTTCAATTCGGATGTTTGCCCATCTTTGAGATGCAGCCTGATCTCGACTTCGGCTGAGGACGGCATGGCATCTTTTTCAGCGAAATCCACAGCCCTCAGCCAATGAAGTTCATCAAGCAGGGTTTGGACCTTCATGGCTTTGATTTCGAGGTCGGGCTGGGCGGTAGATTTCCACTGCTTTGTCCCATCCTGCTCTTCAAGACTGAATCCATCTCCGCTCCGCCATTTCACATCCACAGCGCGAACCTGGTCGGTCTGCCATCCGAAGAGTTCCTTCCTGCGGAGATTTTTCAGGCTGGGGTTCAAAGCCTCATAAGTTGCACTGGATATCATGAAGACATCCGCGTTTTCCCCGATCTTCGCGTATCGTGAGGTTTCAGAAGGGTTTTTTCGTCCCACCTGCAGTTCGAGCCATTGTGTGCCTGACAGAAACCGGATCACAAGAGAGGGCTTATCAAGCCCGAATTCAACCAGATTATCGGAGGGCTTCTCAATTTTGCGCTCCCGCTCGATGTCGCGGAGCGCCGAAAAAAAGCCGGCGAATGCCGTCGTGTCGACGTCTGTGGCCACAGGCCGGGTAATTCGCCAGTTCTTCTCTCTTACAAGGTGAATTGCACCGGCCTCCCCCGACCTGATTTCAATTTCATTAACCGGCCCGGCATCGAAAGCAAAAACGAGTTTGGATTGCTTTTCCAGCCGTTCGGCTTCCTTTTGTTTGCTGTCCAACACCACATAAACGGCGCCAACCAGCAGCAGGACCAGGAAGTATATAGCGGTAGAGCGCCATTTCATCTCTGGGACCTCCTGACCCTATAGACAGCGAGTCCCGCAATCAGGACCGAAAGCGGAACTATTACAAGAACGAGCCAGAAGATGGTTGTCGCCTCAGCCCTGGTAAGCAGCAAGGGTTTGTAGGTATTTGGCCTTTCGACCGTGATCAGGTTTGCTTCGTCGGCAAGAAAGCTTATCGTGTTAAGAAAAAAGTCCCCATTTCCATACTGATTAAAGTAGGAGTTTGAGGCAAAGAGGGAGTTGCCTGCAACGACAAGTGCGCCGTCTTTTCCCCGGGGACTGTTCTCATCTTTTTGCCCGGCGTCAGCCGGTTCCTTCTGTCCTGAAGCGGTGGCGATCACCACCAGGGGGACCGGACCGGCCAAGTCCTTGTCTTGATCGAATGTAGCCTTGCCCTCTTTTAGAGCTTCCAGGTTCCGCTCCGCCCATGCGTTGGGGGAAGTTGATGCAAGCACCTGTACTTCGATTCCGGCGGGCGGCTTCGCCGATGGAACCACGGACCTTGCGTCCGGGTAGAAAGTAGGCTGGGCGAAATTGTCGGTAATTTTGTGCGGCCCATATTCCATTACGACGGGCACGCGCTCGCTTGCACCGAATAAACGGCTGAGGTGGTCGATTACCACGTCCTCGCTGATTTCAATCCCGTAGCCCTTAAGAAAATCTTTCAAGCCGGTTTCGGTGAGCGGATCGATCATCAGCATGACTTTACCGCCCCGGGCCAGGTAATTTTTGATTACCCCCTGTTCCCGTTCGGGAATTTGCTTTTGAGGTCCGGCGATTATGACCGCTGCGGCGTCCGCAGGAACATCTGCCTGCTGAAGCAAGTTGAATTCGGTAACCATATATTGGTTTTTTTCCAGGGCGGATTTGGCGTTGGAAAAGCTGTCTCGCTCATCAGAGGAAAGAGAACGCTCGCCATGGCCCTCGAGGAAGTAGATCTTCTTTTGCTCTTTGCGGGTAAGTTTCAGGAGCGCATTTGTGACGTTGTCTTCATCGGCTGTCTGAACGACCTGTTTTTTATCATATCCTTCGAGGACAATAGTCCCGTAAGTCTTCACTTCGTAACGGCTTGCTATTTCCGGCTGGCTGTCAGGGTCGACGAACTCGTATTTGATGTTCTTGCTGTAGTAGCAGTAGGTATCCAGAAGCTCCTTTATCTTATCCTTGTTTTGAGCGCCGGGACCGCTGGCCGAAATGAAGACTTTTACCGCTACGGGCTTGTCTATTTCGTTGAGGATATTGCGGGTCTGTGCGGAGAGGCTGAAAGATCGAGTTTGGGTGAAGTCCACCCGCAAAGGTTTTCGTTCGGCGATAAGAACCAGCAGAACCAGGATGGCAAGAAAAATAACGGTCGAAACTATGGTATTTGTACCGTAAGCCCATTTATTCATGGTTAACCTCTCCAGCGGAAAGAACTCATCTGTCTAAGCGTAAGGAAAAGAAAAAAGACCGAAAAAACAAAGAAGAAGAGAATGTCTCTGGAATCGATCAAGCCTTTGGACAGTCCCTCGAAATGTTTCGAAATCGACACGTATTCCAGAACGCTTCCCAGCGCCGGGCCGGCCCATGACTTTGCTTCGCCTATGAACCAGAGTACGAGCAGGACACCGAATGTAATAATGGCCGAGATGATCTGGTTGCGAGTGAGGGTGGAGGCGAATGTGCCCACAGACAGAAAAGCGCATCCCATCATGAACAGCCCTGCGTATCCGCAAAAAATCAGCTTCCAGGCAGGTGTTGCAACCAGCGCTACTGCGATAACGCCCGGAAGAGTTGCTGCGATCAAGACGGCAAACGTTGTCAAACATGCGGCAAACTTAGCGATCAGGGCCGCTGCATCCGTCACGGGCCAGGTGAACAGCAGTTCAATTGTACCGGTTTTTCGTTCTTCCGCGTAGAGCCTCATTGTTAAAAGAGGAGCGATAAAGAGTGTAACGATGCTGATGTTCCACAAGAAAGAGCGTAAAAATAACTCAATCATGCTGATCTCTCTGCCGAACTCGGGGTGCTGGGCCACCTGATAGCTGACCAGAATTACCTGCGACAAAATGAAGTTGAAAAAAACCCCCGAAACCAGGAGGAAAATGAAGCCCACCACGTAAAAAATGGGGGACATGAAAACGGCGTAAAGCTCTTTTCTAAAAACGGGCCAAAAACCTTTCATGATTCGGCTCCCTCCTCGGCAGGTTCTTCAGTTACAAGCTGCATGAATATATCCTCAAGGCTAAGTTGCATCTTTTTCAACTCAAGCAGGCCACACCCCTTCTGCACCGCCATGGCCGCAATCTCCGGGCGAATGTCAGAGGACGGGTCGGTCTCTATCACAAACTTGCTTGTTCCATTGCTCACCAGCGAGACTTTCTGCACTCCGGTCATGTTTTCAATTGCCTGCGCAAACTCCTGGACCGGGCCGCTCAGTTCCAGAACGATCTTTATCGTTTTCTGAAGCTGGCTGGTAAGGTTGGCTGGACTGTCGGTAGCCACAATCTCCCCTTTGTTGATTATGATCACCCGCTGGCAAAGCTGGGCTACCTCGGGCAGAATGTGGCTGCTCAGAAGGATGGTTCGGTCTTCGCGCAAATCTTGTATAAGGCGCCTTATTTCGATTATGTGTGCCGGATCCAGGCCGATTGTGGGTTCGTCCAGAATCAGCACGGACGGATCGTTCAAAAGCGCCTGAGCTAGCCCGACCCGCTGGCGGAAACCCTTCGAGAGATTACGGATAATCCTGTGAGCATTCTTTTCGAGTCCACACTCAGAGGTGACACGGCTGAGTTCTGCGTTGATTCTTTTTGCCTCAACTCCTTTGGAGCCAGCCGCGAACCGAAGAAACCGTCTCACCGTAAGGTCGTTGTAAAGCGGAACGCTTTCAGGCAGATAGCCGATTTTTTGTCTGATCTGCAGAGAGTTCTCGATAACATCGAGGCCCTCTACCCTGGCCATCCCCGATGATGGAGGCATATAGCAGGTCAGAATGCGAAGGGTGGTCGATTTCCCGGCCCCATTGGGCCCAAGGAAGCCGACCACTTCACCTTTTTCGATTTGAAACGAAACATTCCTCAAGGCCCCAATAGGACCATAGAATTTTGTCAGTCCTTCGGCTTCGATCATACCAGCTCCTAAAAAGATAAACTTTATATAGCTGCAACGTTGACGGTAATTGGCTAACTCCGGAACCCGGCGCCGCCCGGGATAAAATTCGTGTCTATCGGCCACGCTGCGCTCTTGAAGGCATGGCTCCAGATTGATCCCCATCGTGCTTATGGGTGGTTCTATGAGCGGAGTTTGGTACGGTATCAATGACTCACGGGACGATAATCCTGTCTTGTCGAGCGTCCCGGACGGTTCGGGTTCCAAGGGAGGCTGTGCATGCCTGGCATAAATACTCGTGCAACTCGCCGTCCGGGAGAACGAGTAAAAGCCGGCTGTGAACCGGCATAGCTCTCTTGCACCTCGGACAATAAAGGGCTGAGGCCCTGAATTCTTCAAACTGCCTTGGAGCGGCGGCAGGTGTCACGCTCGAACTCCTTAACCCGTGCTGCCCGATGCCGAGTCTTTATCGGGCTCTTTGTGCCGGTTCCAAGGCCACTTCTTACCCTTGCTCCGGTCTTTCTCTCTTTCCAACTCAATGAACTCCTTCAACAATTCTTCCTGGCGGGGTGTAATGAGTTTTGGTATTTTTACTTCGACCTCTATAAAAAGGTCTCCTCGGCCGTATCCCCTCAATTTCGGGACCCCTTCGCCAGTGAAGCGAACTACCGCCCCTGGCTGGGTTCCGGGGGCAATTTGCAGGGACTTTGCTCCATCCAGGGTGGGTATCTCGACCGTGTCTCCGAGGATGGCCTGCAAAAAGGAGATGGAGATTTTGCAGTAAAGATTGTCGCCATCGCGTTCGATTTGGGGATGCGGGGTAACTTCGATCCTTACATAAAGGTCTCCCCCGGCGCCGCTGCGATAGCCGCTTTCACCTTCTCCCCTCAGCCTCAGCCGTGTTCCTGAATCAACTCCCGCCGGCACTTTTACCTGGACGTGTTTCCTTTGCCTGATTCGTCCCTGGCCCTGGCATTGCTTGCACGGAGAGACCAGCACCTTTCCGGTGCCCTGGCACCGGACGCAACTCGTACTGATGCGGAAAAACCCCTGTGATTGGACCACCTGTCCAGAACCCTGGCAACCGGGGCAGGTTGTTTCCCTGGTTCCGGGTTCAGCCCCGCTGCCGCTGCAGCGAGAGCACCCGATGAAGGTGTCTATTTCGACTTCTTTTTCTGTTCCGGAGATAGCTTCTTCAAAACTAAGATTAAGAGTAACAAGCAGATCATCACCCGGCCTGGCTGCTGTTCGCTGGCGGGTCTGACCGCCGAAGCCGCCGAATGAGAAGAAATCCTGGAAAATGTCTCCAAACGAGCTGAAGATATCCTCAAAACCGCTAAACCCACTGAAGCCCGTCCCACGCAAGCCTTCATGACCGTAGGTGTCATAGAGGCGCCTCTTTTGTGAATCGTGCAAAACCTCGTAAGCCTCGGCGGCTTCCTTGAATTTTTCCTCGGCCTTCTTATCGCCAGGGTTCCGGTCAGGATGGAATTTGAGCGCAAGCTGCCGGTAAGATTTCTTGATCTCATCTTCGCCCGCTTGTCGCGACACTCCCAAAATCTCGTAGTAATCTAACTTCCCCATCTAGACCGTTTTCCTCCTGGAGCCCTTACGGTTATGTACAGGGAATAAGTTATCCGGCAGGCGATTAAACCCCTAAACACGATATCCATCCTTGTCAAGCGTGAACCGGCCCGGTACAACATTGCGAAGCCAGTCGCCCGGGCATCGGGAATCCCTTTTTCTGATTGAACGCTATCCTTTCAGATTCGGACTACTCTGCCTGAGGACTCTCCGGCGGCTGATCCTCTTCGCTATACCCATCCGAAGCTCCATATTCGATAGAAGCGCTGTAGGCAGTGACTTCAGCAAGGATCTCCTGGAGCTCTGCTCTCGCCACGTCCGCCTCCTGGACCGCCGGTTCGGCTGGAAGAGGCCGGGATTCTTCAATCTGACGGATGTTGTCCGAATTTATTGTACCTGCCGCAATCTCCCGCAACGCCAGAACGACTTCCTTGTTAGCCTTGACGTTTTCCAACGTGGGCGGCGCGCCGTGGCGCAACTGCAGAACGCGCCGGACTGCGAGGTGCACCAGAGTAAAGCGGCTGTCCACATTAGCGAGACAATCCTCTACGGTCACCCGAGCCATCAGCAATCTCCCCTCTCTGACATAACTTTAATCGACAGTAACAACAAAAACAGAGGCCATCCGAGTCGATAGCAATGATCGTTTGGAAACGATCATTGTCAACCGGCCGGACAGCCTGCGCTTTCAAATATCCAATAGTTAAAATTACTCTTATAAACCTGGCGCAAAGAGTTGGCAACCCAAAAATCCGGTCGGAAATCGCTCCGTTAAAACCATTGCCGCTTTAAAAAGATAAAGGTCCGCCCTTGAGGCTGATCAGAGTTGCCGGGGACTGTCTCCCTTACTGATTTTTCAAGACCACGGGCCCGAGCTCCTCTTCTTCTGCCTCGCTGAACTCCATCCCCTCCTGTCTGGCAAAAGCGGGTGGCAGCCTATCGGTGTATATGTCGCCGCCCCCGCCCAGGATATCTGCGTAATTATCAATGCCCAGGTCGCTCATCCATAAAGGCCTTTTCTGCTTCCTGAGCTCCGTTATATTAAGTTCGTGCGTATTGAGATTTTCCATTGTCAATCTCCGTCGTTATCACGTGATATCGAGTTGTCTGATGGTTGAACGAATGGTGAGAAACTGCGGAACCATTCGTTTCATAAAGATAAGCACGCGCGATCAGTGGTGTCAAACTGAGATGGTGCATGCGAGATCCGAGGCGGCGAATGAAAAACCAAAGGCGGGAGGCCTTCATCCTGCGAATTCCGATATCCGTCCTCGTATGGGAGACTCTGTACAACACTAAGCAGAAGAACCTGATTTCCATTGCGCGTTCCTTAGCGATGTATCCCGCGAAGCGCGGAAGGCGCCCCGCCCATTCTCGACGCTCTCCCTGACCTGTCAATGGCCAGAGACGGGGCGGCCAGCGGGGTGCCTTCGATCTCCGGTATACGCTCCAGGCGTTCTACCGCCCGACGATGATTTTTCCGCGCATTCCGAGAGTGGAATGAAAAGTCATGTTGCAGTAAAACTTGTAGACTCCCGGCTCAGGCAATTCCACGTTAAAGATGACGCTTCCGCCGGGACGAGGGTCAACGCTTTTTAGGATTTTCCCGCGAAGGTCCTTCAGCGTGAAGTTGTGTACCGAGTGGGAGACATTTTTGACTTCGACAGCCACCAGGCCAGGTTTTTCTACATGGATTTCATTGGGCGAGAACTTATAATTGCCGGCTTCAATCGTTATCATGCTTCCCCCGCTGCCCATCGGCGCGGCGGTCTGAACCTTACCCCCGCCCGCGCATCCCGCTAGGGCCGCGATCACCACTAGAATGACAAATACCGATCCTTTTGAATCTGGACGCATACTCTGGCTCCATATTGGTTAGGTTTCACGCAGCCCGATTTTTGGGCTATCATAAACTAGTGAGTATCCATCCGCAAACAGCGGATGAAGGCAGGAGAATTTCACCTTATAAGAACTCCACGCCCCGCGAGGTTTCTGTTCGGAAAGAAGGCACAATCTGGTCATTCATATTACCGGCATTTAGCCGAAAGGGGTACCGCCTCGAGGGCGGACGGGCTGTCGAGATCCTGGCTGCGGCCCCATCGCCTGCCGGCAGTTTTAAGTATTTTCGGAAGGACAGCCGCCAAACCGCCGGTGCATGGATGCATGGCGGAACAAAAGCGATTATAATTGGAACTAAAACGGTGGAATATTCAAACCATTGCGCTAAAAATATCACTTCAGGATCCGAAGATGGAAAAAGGCGTACGCATTGCCGACCTGTTTGGGAATGAACATGGAAGCGTGGGCAAAAGAGTTGTGGTACAGGGCTGGGTCAGGACGAAGCGCGACTCGAAGGCCGGTATCAGTTTCATCGAGCTGAACGACGGTTCCTGCCTGAAAAGCCTTCAGGTGATTGCCGAACTGGACCGTCGGGATTACAGCGAGTTGCTTAATAAAATAACAACCGGGAGCGCCATTCTGGCCGAAGGGACCGTGTCCGCCTCTCCGGGGAAAGAGCAGAGCATCGAGCTGCGGGCCGAACGAATCCATCTGTATGGCTGGGCGGACCCGGCACGCTATCCTTTGCAGAAAAAGAGGCACTCCTTCGAGTATCTGCGGCAGATCGCGCACCTTCGGCCCAGGACCAACACGATAGGGGCGGCGGCAAGAGTTCGCAGCAGGCTGAGCTACGCAATTCACCGATTCTTCCAGGATCTCGGTTTTCACTATATTCATACACCGATAATTACCGTAAGCGACTGTGAAGGAGCCGGAGAAATCTTCCGCGTAACCACTCTCGACCCGACTCACCCCGGCGATACGGAGAGTGAGGAACCATACCGGAACGATTTTTTTGGAAGACCTGCCTTTCTCACCGTGAGCGGTCAGCTTCAGGCCGAAATTTATGCTCTGGCCCTCGGAAGGGTATATACTTTCGGTCCCACTTTCAGGGCGGAGAATTCCAATACCAGCCGACATCTTGCCGAGTTCTGGATGGTGGAGCCGGAAATGGCTTTCTGCGACCTTGAGGACGACATCGATATGGCGCAGGCTTTCATCAAGAAACTGGCCGGAGTGGTCCTCAACGAATGCGGTGAGGAGCTTGAGTTTTTTGCTCGCTTCATCGAGCCGGAATTGATGGGCCGTCTTAAAACCGTTGCCGAATCAGCCTTCGAGGTGATCACCTACACCGAAGCAGTCGATATCCTCAAGAAATCTGCAGAGCAATTTACCTTTCCCGTTGAGTGGGGACATGACCTTCAGGCCGAGCACGAACGCCATCTTACGGAGAGGGTCTTTAAAAAGCCGGTGGTGATAGTCAACTTTCCCAGATCGCTCAAGCCTTTTTACATGCGTGTCAACGACGACGAAAAAACCGTGGCTGCCATGGACATACTGGTTCCTGGAATCGGCGAGATAGTTGGCGGGTCCCAGAGGGAAGAACGGCTCGAAATGCTGCTCGAACAGATGCGACTCAAAGGGATTTCGATCGACGACTACCGATGGTACATCGAACTTCGGGAATTCGGTTCGGTTCCTCACTCCGGGTTCGGCCTGGGACTCGAGCGCCTGGTGCAATTCGTTACCGGTATCCCCAACATCCGCGAGGTTATTCCCTTCCCGAGAACACCCGGACACGCGGAGTTCTAAAGCTCATGCGCATGGTATGAACCAATTATTCGCAGGCAAGAATTTCATGGAAGTCAAAGATTCGAGCCTCTCGAATTCTTATTCTTAAAGTCTGAGCCTTATTCCCTTCAATCGTTTTTTTCGCTCATGCATCCTTTGCGCAAACGTCATTTAATATTTAAATTATTGATTATGAAAAGATAAACTGGTTTTCGACGCAGGAGGCAAACATGGGCACCAGACTTTTGTTTGTTGTGTTGTTGACATTGGCCGCCGGCCTTTGCCGGTTCACCGGGACTGCCTACGCTCAGGATGCCCATTACTATACCTGTTATGCTCCGGACGGCACCTCCTTTGAGTCGGTCATCCCGTGCGACAACTATTACGAATACGATTACGATTACCCCGGAATGGGATATTTCAATTTTGATTTCGACCGCCATCACGGCCACGACCGTGACGTAGACAGAGATTCTGGTTCCCGCAGCCACGGCGACGGTGATGGAAGAAGCGTAGAACATGGCGGTGGAATGCGAGGCGGTGGCGCGACACATGGTGGCGGAGGCCACGAGGGGCATTAGTAAAGACGAGTGAAGTGTGAAGGAAGAGCGAAAATTTCACTCTCCCAACTTTAACTTCCGTTAGAATCCTACGTTGGTATTGGTAATTGCTCCAAACCCGCTATCGCTCACCTTCCACAGTTTTTCCTTTTCGATGAAGTACCATTTCTGGGTGAAGGTGACGGTCTGCAGGGTCGGCGATTCGAGACGCCAGAATTGGAATTGCAGGATTGCGTTGGCCGTATGGCTTTTATCTTTAAATTCGACATCCCTTAAATTGAACTCAGTGATCCGGATTTTACCTTTAAGTTTGTCCGCCACGGCCCAGAAACGTTCTTTTTTGTCCGCAGGCACGTAAGCGGCCGCCTCGGCATAATCCTCCCACCTGAAGGCGCCGTTGAAGATATCGACTGAGAGCTTCAGCGTATCCTCGGATTTCTTGTTCTGGCGATCCGTAGAGGCGCATGAGGTAACGAGCAGCGCTGAAAACAGGATTAAAGGGAGCCAGAGTTTTCTCGAACCGGTTTTTCCAGTTTGTGTCATAGTCTCTCCATAAAAAATCCGAATCGGGCACTGCCTGAGTCTCACCCGAGTTTTCCGGATGGACAATTTGCTATTGTCGTACAGAAGAATCCCCCGATCAAGCTAATTTCATTGCAATTTTTTGAGCGCAAAAATCTGCTCCCGAGGATTCATTTAAGTATTATTCGGACATTTAATCGGTTAGAATGAAGGCATCAGAACTATCCCCACACAGAGCGAATTCAATGACCCAATATGTCTGGTGCAAAAACTATGAGTGCAGGATTCCTGCATTCCGATGCATTCTGTGCAGGCTGGACTGCTATGAAGTGCGGGGGCGCGCCCGGGAGGGTGAAATAAGCCAGGCCTTCGAGTTATTAAGAAATTCCGGAAGATTCAAGGAGAGTTTTGTGATGAAACGTAAGGACAACGCCGAAGTTATCAAGAGCCAGCTTTCCTTTTTCGAAAGGAACGGAAAAGAGCAAACCTTGGAAACAGCCGAACCAAAAAACGGTAATAACGTCTTTCTTCTGGACAACGGCAGGATCGAGCCTTTTTCCTCAGATGCATACACAGCTTCCACACTTTACCAGGCGGTCGATTCCTTCAGCGTCGAGTGCAGACTGGTTCGGCCCGAAGAGCCTGGCAACATGGTGTTCGAAGGCAAGAAACCATCCAGGAAGACCGTGCCCATTTTGGTCAGGAAAGGCGGAGAGTGTGACCTTTTGACGTCATGGGAAGAACTGGAATCGGAGCCCTCCAGGCTTGCTAACGTCGACGAGGTAGTCGGAGCAATGCCTGTGAAGCAGGTTTTCGTTCTCAAAAGAAAATAGGCCTGCCATCTCACTCACGCATCCCGGCCGGTTTTCGATGGCGAGCGGCGGAGCAGGCTCCGTGCTCGTCATGGAGCTGAGTTCAACCAGCCGGCGCCCACCCGGAAGGTGGTGGTATTTTGGGTTCGAGCCTCACGGGCGAGGAGATGCGCATCTTGCCGGCAGTTTCAGCGTGGGCTTGAGTTACTGCTGTATGACTTCGATTTCGAAGAGAAGCGGCCAAAGCTTGCCGGTGACAAAGATCCTGTCTTTTTCCGCATCGTAGGCGATCCCGTTCAGGGCCTCCTCGGGGTTGCTTTCGGGCGGTAATTCCTGACGCAAAGCCGACATATCTATCCAGCCGGTGACTTTACCCGTTTTTGGGGATATCTTTGCAACGAAATCATCATGCCAGACATTGGCAAAGATTTCGCCTTTTATGAATTCCAGCTCATTTAAGAGGGGGACCGGGTTGCCCATGTCCAGCACCCGCAACGAACGTTGCCGGACCAGTGTTTTGGGATTCAGAAATATGAGATCTTCAGTACCGTTGCTCATTACCAGGCTCTTTCCGACAGTGGCTAGCCCCCAGCCCTCCCCGGAATAACTGAATTCCCGTTTGACTGCAAAGCTGTCCAGGTCATATACGAAACCTTTCCGAGACTTCCAGGTGAGCTGGAAGAGAGACCCTTTCCACAGAGTCAGCCCTTCGCCGAAGTACCGGAACGGCAGGTCGTATTTTTTGAGCACACGGCCGGTTTCCAGTTCCACCTGTCGTAGACTCGACTCGCCGTTCAAGCCCGTGCTTTCGTAGAGGAACCCGTTGGCAAATATCAGCCCCTGAGTGAATGCGCTGGGATCGTGTGGATACCTTTTGAGGATTCTAATCTTAAACAAAGGAGCAAGATGAGGTTGGGGGGACGATAGCGGCTCCGTTTCCGCATCCATGGCCAAGGCGGATTGGATGCACAAAACCCGGTCTGTTACGGGTGAGATTTCGTGGAGGCTGATTGCCGAAAAAAGATTGGCCAAGACAGAGAACAGGACGACAGCGCATTTAAACCTGAGATTTGCGGCCATTGACCGTGCCTCTTCCTACACTGTGGTAGCTGAATCCAAGCTGCTGCATCGCGGCCGGCCTGTAAACGTTACGAAGATCAACGAACACAGGGCTTTTGAGAGCGCTTTTTATGCGAAGCAGATCGAGCGCACGGTATTCGTTCCATTCCGTCATCAGCACCACGGCATCAGCGTCCTGGCATGCTTCGTAGGGATTTGTGCAAAATTTTACGCCGGCCAGTAATTTGGCTGCCTCGTCCATCGCCTGGGGGTCATGAGCGCGAACCGATGCACCGTGTTCAACCAGCTTGGAGATAATGGTAATGGCCGGAGCGTCCCTCACGTCGTCTGTTTCAGGCTTGAATGCGAGGCCAAGGACAGCGACGGTTTTTCCGCCCTCATGTCCGCCAAGCGCCTGCCGGATTTTTCGAGTCATGCGCGCCTTCTGGGCTGCATTAACTTCGATTACCGCCTCGACAATCCGGAAAGCCACCCCGTTTTCCTGTGCTATTCTGAGCAGGGCCTGAGTGTCTTTTGGAAAGCACGAGCCGCCATAGCCAGGTCCGGCGTGAAGAAATTTTTTACCTATCCTTCCGTCAAGACCTATTCCCCTGGCTACGTCCTGGACGTTGCCGCCGATTTCCTCACAAAGGTTGGCGACCTCGTTTATGAAGCTGATCTTGGCGGCCAGGAAGGCGTTAGCCGCGTATTTTATAAGCTCTGCGGTCTCGATTGTAGTTATGACAAAGGGGGTTTCGATCAAATAGAGTGGCCTGTAGACTGATTGAAGCACATCTTCGGCCCTTTTAGAATCGACTCCCATAACGACCCGGTCAGGACGCATAAAATCGTTGATAGCAGCCCCCTCTCGAAGGAACTCCGGGTTGCTGGCGACGTCGAAAGTGGCCAAAGGATTGGTTTCAGAGATAACCCTTTTGACCTGCGCCGCCGTACCAACCGGGACTGTACTCTTGTTCACCACGACCGTGTAATCGCGAAGATGAGGAGCCATCTGGCGGGCGGCTTCATAGACATATGAAAGATCGGCATAACCGTCGCCGCGCCGCGAAGCCGGAGTCCCCACCGAAATGAATACGACTTCGGCCTCGGGAACGCCGGGGTCGTATTCTGTTGAGAAAATGAGACGGCCCGCCTGCGAATTCTTCTTTATGATTGCTTCCAGGCCCGGCTCATAAATGGGAATTTGCCCTTCTCTGAGCCGCATAATTTTCGGTTCATCATAATCGATGCAGGTGACCTCGTGCCCGAATTCGGCAAAGCAGGCCCCGCTGACCAATCCAACGTAACCCGTCCCTATGACAGCTATTTTCATGAAATGAACCCTTTGCAGGCTTTGACATAACGGCCGGCAGGCCGAAAACGAATCGAGCCGATCCACCAAGTTGCCGACTCGGCGGAGCTTTACATAGCAATTCTGTGAAAGAAACTCAACAGCTAACAATGGGCTTGAGGGGAAAGCCGTTCCTTTAGCAAGGTGAATCGTGACTGGATGCGGTTGTTTTTGACCGCAATTGCGAGTGCTTTCTTCGAACCCACTATCACCACGAGTTTCCTTGCCCTGGTTACCGCGGTATAGAGCAGGTTGCGCTGGAGCATCATGAAGTGTTGGGTCAGAAGAGGGAAGACTACCGCAGGGTATTCACTACCCTGAGATTTGTGAATGCTTATGGCGTAGGCGTGCACGAGTTCCTCGAGTTCGGAAAAATCGTATTTTACGCTCCGGCCGTCGAATTCAACCCGGATTTCCCCGTCTTCATGGTCGATCCTTCGAATGCGGCCAATGTCTCCGTTGAACACATCCTTGTCGTAGTCGTTCCTTATCTGCATCACTTTATCATTCACGCGGAAAGTGCGGCCTGCTGACTCCAGCGTAATTCCCCTTGGATTGAGGGCGTTCTGGAGAGCGAAATTAAGGTTTTCCGTTCCGACTTCTCCACGGTGCATAGGGCTCAGCACCTGAACATCCTCCATGGGATCGAGCCCGAAGCGGCGCGGAATCCTCTCGGTGCAGAGCTGGACTATCGTGTTCAAGGCCTCTTGCGGGTCTTCTCTATTTATGAAGTAGAAATCATGATTTTGGCCGCTGTCGGCCTGCAGGTCGGGAAAGGCCCCCTGCCGGATGAGATGCGCGTTTGTAATGATCCGGCTTTGTCTGGCCTGCCTGAATATCTCTGTCAAACGGATTACGGGGAATCTGCCCGATTCGATAATATCGCCAAGCACCTTTCCGGGACCTACGGACGGAAGCTGGTCGGCATCGCCCACCAGGACTAGAACTGTTTGCGAGGGGACCGCCTTAAGCAAGTGGTTGGCAATTACTATGTCCATCATGGATATCTCGTCCACGATTACGAGGTCGGCGGGAAGGGGTTTGTATTCGTTTCGTTGAAACCCGCCAATCTGAGGACTGAACTCGAGCAGCCTGTGAATCGTGGCGGCGGGATGCCCTGTGGATTCTGCGAGCCTCTTTGCAGCTCGGCCCGTGGGCGCAGCCAGGCTGACGCGCGCGCCGATACGCTCATATATGGCAAGAATTGCCCGGATAAGGGTGGTTTTTCCGGTACCAGGTCCTCCCGTTATTACGATGACTTTTTCGCGCAGGGCCAGCTTGACCGCTTCTTCCTGAAGTGGAGCTAGAGAGAAATTCAGGCGCCCGCGAACCCAATCGAGAGCGCCTTGTGAATCTATCCAGGGTTGCAGCCTCCTGTAGCGCTGGATGGCGTCAAGCCGCCCGGCCGCGCCGACTTCAGAGGTGTGTATGGGGCGCAGGTAGATCGCCCACTCATCTCCGAACAGACCGGAAGCGGCGGGTGCAAGCTTTTCCTCCTTGATCCGAGTGTCTGCCTTAAGCCCGGACAACGCTTCTTCCAGGATATGCGTTTCAATCTGGAGCTTGTTGCGGCACAGTTCCATCAGCAAGGCACGGGGCATGCACACATGTCCCTCTTCGGTGGACTCATGCAAAACAAAAAGGATACCCGCTTCGGCTCTGAGGGGGGAGTCTGCGGCAAATCCCAGGTTTGCGGCGAGTTTGTCGGCAGTGAGGAAACCCACTCCAGTAATGTCCATAGCCAGACGATAGGGATTCTCCATTACCATGTCGACAGAATGCTGGCCGTAATGTTTAAAAATACGGGATGCGAGGGCCGCGCTTGCCCCGTTGGAGCGCAGGAAGATCATTAGCGTGCGGATTTCTTTTTGCTCCTCCCATGCCTTTCGTATCTGCCCTATGCGGTATTTGCCAATGCCGTCGATCTCCCGGAGACGCTCAATTTGGTTTTCGATGATATCCAGGGTTTTTTCGGCAAAACGCGTGACTATGCGTTCGGCCATCTTGGGTCCGATTCCGCGTATAAGGCCCGATCCCAGATATTTCCTTATTCCCTGAACCGTTGAGGGCGCGGTCGTCTCGTAGCGATCGACTCGAAACTGTCTGCCGAAGCGGGCATGGGTGCTCCATATCCCTTCCATCAGGAGGGTCTCGCCGAGGCACAGGGAGACAAAATTTCCAACTACGGTGACCAGGTCCCTGTACCCTGGAACTCGGACCTTAATCACGCTGTAGCCATCCTCTTCGGAGGTGAACGTGATCCGTTCAACCAGCCCCTGGAGCTTACCGCTGGTATTTTTAATCGTATTCTGATTTTCCATTTGCAAAAAGCTGACAAGAGAGAGTGAAATGTTGTATACTTCAGCAACGGGTTAAAAAAATTGCAATAACTTGTTAACATAAAAGCAGGGGGAAAAACCAGGACAGACAAGGGGCTTTAAAAAACCTTCCGATCCTGTTGTTTTTCGAATTAAACTGAATCTGTTCAGTGATCCTGCGAGGCCCCCAATCTCGGTTAGCTGAGAGGTTGTCCGATGTCCCTTTACATTAAGACCGACGATTATCGCAAACACGGAATAAGCAAATATTCCGACCCAGCCCTGATAAGGGCCGTAGTGCAAAAGGAGCTTAACATAGACCGGGTGTTTGTTTCCTTCGTAAATAAGCATGAATATATCAGAGTGGATTTCCTGCGGCCAAGACCACATCGAAGATTCAATAGACGACCAAGCAGGCGGGTCTCTTCCAATTAAGAACCGGGGCGCCTTAGGGCGCCCTTTTTTTTGACCATGAGGCATCCTGCCCGGCAAAATGGTATTGTCTCTTTCCAGTCGTGAAATCTTGATTATCCACCAATGACCTCGCCTGGAGCTGTGGTGGCGCCGGAACTGCGGATTTTTGCGTACGGGACCCTGAAAAGGGGCTTTTCAAATCATGATGCATATTGTGAAGGTGTGTTGCGGATCTGTCCGGCATGGCTTCATGGAAAGCTCTTCAAGCTCAGTTCTGAAATCCCGGCAATGACGGTGCCCGATGCGGACATCCTAGTGTACGGGACAGCCAGCGTCGCCGCCGACATTGAAGCTCAGGAAAAATTCGAATCTTTTTTGAGAAGCAGGGAAGCCGGGGGTCCGGGATCGTCATGGGCCTCCAGTTGTGGGAAGGTGCGGGGGGAGTTGCTCATATTTAACGATCCGGAAACCAGGCTGCCGCTCCTGGACAGCCTCGAAGAATTCCGGCCCGGGTATCCATCAACTTACAAAAGGGCGCTCGTGTTCATAACTTTGCCCAGCGGTTCTCAAACCTGCGCGTGGACTTATATTGCCGGATTCGATCCCGCAAGGCTGAAAGAATACGCGGGGGAGAGCTGGGAGCGCAGGCTGTATTAGATGCCGGATATTTGAGATCCAAACCAGTTATGGCGAGCGCACCTCATTTGAAAAGACGCGCGGAAGGGGCTCGATTGATTGCTTCGGGTTCACCTGCTCTTTTTCATGGCATAGTCTTTGGGGACAGTGAACAGCGCAGGGTCCAAAGACTTCTGCTCGATTTTTTTCAGAGTGCTTGCAACAGTTCCGCCCATCACATGATTGACAGTGAAAACGGGGAAACCGTCAAGTTTTTCGACCATGCCGGGGACATCGAGCTGCCTGAGCATTGGATTACGATCCGCGATGGTTCCCACTTTAGCCCCCAGGTTCTTCAGTTCCCGGTAGCCCCGCACATCTTTTGAGACCCAGTATTCTCCGTCCACAATCGCAATACGCACATTATACTTGCGGCACTTGTAGCCGGCGATGGTTTTCAATTCATCCGTGGGAGTAATCCTGGTTTCCATCATGGCCCCTAATATTTCGGCCATTTTCTTTTTATCTCCGGCGGCCACACCAGGAAGCCCCGGCAGTTCATTCAAATTCAGCTCAGTAAAGGTTTTGGCTTTGGTGTCCAGCGTGTAGAGCCGCCGGGCATTGTAGTCCACGATGAATACTTTGCTATCACCCAATTGCAATCGCCAGGCGTTGTGGGTGAAATAATATTTCAGAATTGAGGTCCCGTCAGGCTGGGTTGGAACATTGGTGGATACGTTTTCTGTTTCGCAGTAAAGATCGGCACTGGCTAAGGGAGCGAATAATCCGGTAAACAGGGCAGCAATACCCAGGCACAATGCCAATTTTTTTATTTTCATCCTTTTCCTTTCATTTTTCATATTCGGGTGGTGCAGGATGTGCGCAATATATCCGACTTCATGAACCGGAATCAAGTGCCGGCATCCGGTATCCGGTTATGAGCATCCAATATCAAGCGTCGTAGGACTTCATAAATTCCCTGAAGATGATGAGTTTCTGGACGTCCTGAGTACCTTCACCCAGAGAGGAGGCCCAGGCGTCCATAGGATATTTGTGAATGGGGTGTTCGAAGATAACCGAGGCCGCTCCGAACAGGTCTGCCGCCCATGTTCCTACCGCTCTTGCCAGGTCGACCGAAAGATATTTAGCGATCGAAGCCCCCAGTCTGAAATCGAGTCCCTGGTCTTTTTCCCAGCATGTTTTCATGAGCGTTAGCCGGGCGGCTTCAATTTTGCTGTAAAAATCGGCAGCCTCAAAACATTTCGCCTGAAAATCGATCAATCGCTGACCGAAAATCTGCCTTTTTTTTGCGTGTTCGATGCCGCTTCGGAAAGCTCCTTCGGCAGTACCCAGAGTTAGCGCACTTATAGTGATGCGGCTGTTGGTGAATATCTCGAGCACCTGCTGGAGTCCGCGTCCGCGCTTGCCGATCAGGTTGGCCTCCGGCACGAAAACGTCACTGAGCTGAATGCGCGTGAGATCGGACGGAATCCAGACTTCCTTGTGCAGCTTGGAGCGGGTTATTCCTTTTGAGGACAGGTCAACCAGGAACATGGAAATCCGGCTGCTTCGGTGTGCGTCCGGGTCCGAGACCGCCGTAATGAGGGC
>Ga0187862_10001692_pt1 | contig 23127 bp, 25 predicted proteins | sample June2016WEW_10_1_FD_133003 | JGI IMG/M metagenome (GOLD analysis project Ga0187862, IMG submission 133003) | Peatland microbial communities from SPRUCE experiment site at the Marcell Experimental Forest, Minnesota, USA - June2016WEW_10_150 | ecosystem: Environmental > Terrestrial > Soil >...
CTGGTTTCGTCGGATACGGCGACGCCGACCCTTCCAATGTCTCTCTCCTGGTCCGCGGCGCCGAGATGCGGATCGCGGAAACCCGAGCAGTAAATCGCGCTCTGCGCAAGGCGTATGGCATCGGCATCTGCTCGGTCGAGGAGATCGGATCTAATCCCGGTCTGACCGCGCCGGCTCCTGATGCACAGAAGTTTCCGCCAAAGAATGCCAACGGAAATGGAAACGGCAACGGTTCCGGTCATAGGGTTCGCGACCGGCTGTGCCAGATCATCCGCCAACACAAACTCGATCCCGAACTGGTGAAAGCCTACGCCGTCGACTTCTGCGGCACGAAAGTCCTCAAAGACGCTACTCGTGAGCAGGTCGAATCTTTCGTCCAGCAGCTTGCCGAGGCGGCCAGGAAGGACCGTAGCGCCCTGGTGTGTCAGCTCAACAGCTACGCACCTCCAAGCCAGGAGGTGGCGGGATGAAACGTCATGTTCCTGGACTCTCCGATACTGCACGTGATTCTCACTCCGAGGTTCCCGACGGCGTATTTCTCGTCCGGCTCGACGGGGCGCAGCATCGCTGGCAATCTCAGAAGCGCTTTTATCTGCTCCGGCTCTCCGTTCTCGAGCCCAAACCATTTGCCGGGCGCTCGGTCGTCAGCCGTCTCTATTGCACCCCCAAGGCAATGTGGAAGCTGGGCTGGTTCCTGCGGGATTTCCTCTATGACCCCGAACTGTTGAGCCAGGACGAGGTCGACGAACGAGCCCTGCGCGGACTGGTCGGGGTCGTGAAGATCAGCCACACCGTGATCAATGGCATCTCGCTGGCGAACTTCGACGGCTTCGCCCCAGCCAGCCAGTGGGAAGAACTGTCCACTGCCATCTCCGTCTCGCCCGCAGCCAAGGGTAACAGCACGCAGAAGGAAAGAGCCTCATGATGAACTACAGTTACACCCAGATTTCCCAATACCTGACCTGCCCTCGCCGTTACCGCCATCGTTATCTCGATGGCTGGCAGGAAAAAGATGTTCGGGCCGCCATGCTTTTTGGCCGCTGCTTCGAGCAGGCGGTGGCGGCTTTATTCCGTCACGAAGATCCAGCGGCCGTGCTGTTCGAGCAGTGGGCGCCCTGTAAGAACCTCGAGCTGGCCTACTAAGGTAACGACACCTGGGATCACATGTTCCGGCAAGGCATTCAGTTGCTGGAGCGATTTACCCAGGACGGCCGCGTTCAGATTCACCAGCCGCACAGCCATCAACAGATCCGATTCACGCGCACGCTGAGTTCCGGCAACAGCTTTGTCGCCTTCGTCGATGCCGTTGGAGAGCTGGATGACACACCCTGTGTCCTGGAGTGGAAGACCGCCTCCGCCCGCTATCCCGAGGAGCCTGTCGGTTTAGCTGCACTTGATCCCCAACTGGTTTGCTATTCCTGGATGACCGGGATCAATGAAGTCGCTCAGGTCGTCTTCGTCCGCAAGCGCATGGTGGAAGTCCAGTACTTGAGGGCCACCATCACCGACCAACAGCGGCAGGAATTCGAAACCCTGGTCGACGACACGGTCCGCAGGATTGAGTCGGGACTCTTTCTGCCGCATAGCGGCATTCGCTTCCCCCAGAACCCGTGTACCACCTGTCCGTTCCTCGGGCTTTGTCTCGACCAGAGTGATCTGGTGGAGGCTGGGCTGATCCGCAAGCCGGGAGTCGATCTTGGTCTGTTTGACGAACTTGCTTACTAAGAATCCGCCTATGCCTCCCAAGCTGAATCGCCGCCGGGCCGAGTTGGTGTTGAGCAAGATCGATGCGATCTTGGCTTGGGAGGCACGGCACGAGAACGAGCGTGATACCAAGTTCGTGGAACTGGGCAAGTATCTCTGCGAAGTCCGGGCGGGCCAGTACTGGCGGCTGGAGAATCTGAAGTCGTTCGATGAGTTCCTAGAGCACCGGTTCCCGGAGTCCAGAAGGAAAGCCTACTACCTGATGTCGATCCACGAACAGCTTCCACCCCAGGTGAGGAAGGAGCTGAAAGCGGTGGGATGGACGAAGGGGCTGGAATTGGCCAAGCTAGCACGCAAACAGGGTCAGCGCTTCGAAAGTGCAACCTGGTTGCACAAGGCCAAACAGATGCCCAAGGCGGAGTTCCAGCGGGAGGTGGAAAAAGAGCTGACCGGCAAGGATAGTGAGCCGTCGGAGCTGATCTTTTTCAAGGTCTATAAGAGCCAGATCCCGGTCATCGAGCAGGCGATCGAGACCGCGGCCTTAATGCTTGGGTCGGACAAGTCTCGAGGTTACTGCCTGGAAATGATTTGTGCGGACTTCCTCGCGGGTGCCGCCATCGACGGCGGCAATCCTGAGATCCTGCTGCAGTCCATCTCGCGCTACTACCGGTTTCTGCCCGGAGAACAACAGGAGACTTTTCTGTCGGGGGTCAACCAGAAAGCTTCATGAAGATTATCCGCCCCAAGAGCCCCAGACTCAGACTCGATTCGCACAGCTACTGCGAACTACATCGGCGGGTGCTGGAGCGGGACAGCTGGCGGTGCCAGGCCTGCGGGAGCATGCAGCACCTGCAAGTACATCACCTCAAACTACGGAGCCAGTCGGGCGGCGACGAGGAAAAGAACCTGATCACGCTGTGCGCCGAATGCCACGCACGAATGCATCGACACTAAATGCTGCCACTCCTGTCTTAGCTTAGCTGGGCCGCCCTGGTCTGATTCCCCAGGGCTCGCCAAGCGAGTAGGCAACGGAAATGGCACTGCTTAATGGGTCGAACCAGTGTAATATACCAGAATGAACACACGTCTGACACTCGATAAGGCTGGCCGCATCGTCATTCCCAAGCCGCTGCGGCAAGAGCTCCATCTGGAGGCCGGGGACGCCTTGGAAATGGAGAGTGCCGGCGAGCAGATCACTCTGCGCCCGGTCCGGGGAACGGGGCCGCTCACAAAGGAGCACGGCGTTTGGGTATTTCACACCGGCCAGCCCCTGTCCGCCTCCGCCACTGATGAGATGCTGCAGCAGATCCGCGAAGAGCGCGACCTAGCTAACCTCGGCAAGGACGAATGAAAGCGTTCTTTGACACGTCGGTGCTGGTGCCCGTCTTTTACGGGGATCACATTCACCATCAGGCCAGTCTGCAGCTGTTCATCCAATTTGACAAATCAACCGGCTGCTGTGGAGCGCACAGCTTGGCTGAGGTGTTTTCCACGCTGACTCGGATGCCTGGCAAACATCGTATCAGCGGCGAACAATCCATGCTGTTCATCGGCAGCATAAGGGAGCGGCTGTCTATCATCGCGCTGGACGGCGATGAATACGCCGAGGCGCTGGAAGCCTCGGCTGCTCGAGGCATCATCGGGGGCGGTATTTATGACGCTATACTTGCGCATTGCGCCATCAAAGCCCGTGCGGAAACGATCTATAGCTGGAATACTCGGCACTATCTGCCATGTGGGCCGGAAGTGACCCGACGTCTCCGGACCCCCTGAGGATTTCTGGCCGGGTCGGTTCTCGGCAAATATCTCGCGCGAACATCTGCCACCCCCAGGTGAGGAAAGAATTTGAAGCAGGTGGATGGGCCAGGGGCCTAGAGTTGGCCAAGCTGACGCGCCAGCAGGGGCAGCGCTTCGAAAGTGCAACCTGGCTGCACAAAGCCCGGCAGATGCCCAAGGCGCAGTTCCAGCTGGAAGTGGAGAAAGAGCTGACGGGCAAGGACAGCGAGCCTTCAGAGCTGATCTATTTCAAGGTCTATAAGAGCCAGATCCCGGTCATCGAACAGGCGATTGAGACCGCGGCATTGATGCTGGGATCCGACAAGTCTCGCGGCTACTGCCTGGAGATGATCTGTGCGGACTTCCTCGCCGGGGCCGCGATCGACGGTGGCAATCCGGAGATACTGCTGCAATCCATCTCACGTTACTACAATTTCCTGCCCAGTCCTCAACAGGAGGTGTTTCGATCTGAGGTCGCAGCGCAGGGCTCATGAAGAAGATCCCCACCAAGAACCCGCGACTGAGGCTCGATTCGCAAAGCTACAGCGAACTACATCGGCAGGTGCTGGAACGCGACGGCTGGCGGTGCCAGTTCTGCGGGAGCATGCAAAACCTGCAGGTCCACCACCTCAAATTCCGCAGCCAGTCAGGTGACGATGTGGAACAGAACCTGATCACGCTGTGTGCCTAATGCCACGAACAGATGCATCGAAAAGCCAACTGCTGGAAGGCCCGACTGCCGTGACTCATCTTTCTGTGTAAGTGTTGGAATTCAGTTGCAGTAATGTGTGAGATTACCTTGCAGCGATCTGAATTATCTTGCAGTGAATCGGCAGGTAAGCCACCTGGTTCGGGACCAGGGGGTCGGAGGTTCAAATCCTCTCTCCCCGACCAATATCTTAAATAACTTGAACGCTGTTTCTGGTTTTCCCGTCACATCGCTGTAGACGATTTTGTAGACGGTCAGGTTTTCTGGAAATCCCATCGTTGAATTCATGATGCGACCGTGCAGGTAGAACTGCGTACTTTTGAGGACGAGCGCTATAGTGAGATTAATGCCCAGACAAAAGCACATCGTCGAAAAGGTCTTGGAGAATCGATCGTTTGATCGCCGTCATTGCTTTCTTTGCGGTGTGTGGTTGAATACAAAGAACAACTCACGAGAGCACATCTTTCCCAAATTTCTCCTCAACAAATTCAAACTGTGGGAACAACGGCTCACGCTACTCAACGGCACCGAAATCCCATACCGAAAGGTTGTCATTCCCTGTTGCAAGACGTGCAATAACAAGTACATCGGGAGAATCGACAAGGAAATTTCACAAGGCGTCAAAGGAGGCTTCGACCAGTTTGCAAAACTGGACGAGGTGCTTGTATTTCAATGGCTGTCCCGGATTTTGTACAGCATCTTGTATCTCGAGATGATTACGCCGCGCGATCCCCGATTCAAACGACGGAAGATACTGAAGAAAACCTTTTTCAAATCCTTAGAGACCGCTTACGTATTTTTAAACTCGATTCGGATCAAGACGGAGTTCCACGAGCCGTATCCGTGGTCAATTTTTCTCTTCAAAACACAGAGCCACACCGATCCACAATTGAGTTTTGATTTTAAAGACAATCCGATCATGTTCACGATCGCCGTTCGCATGGGAGACATCGGTATTGTCGCAGCGCTGCAGGAGAATGGTGCATTGCAGACAATCGAAGAACAAGCTCTCGGCATTACTCATGCACGAGCTCTGGAATTACATCCAGTGCAATTTTGTGAGCTGGTGGCCAGAATCTTCTATGCTGCGAGCCTCTTGGATCGTGTTCCCAAGTACATGAATGTTTCGAGTCCCGACGACACCATGCACATTATTAGCCTCCCAATCGGAGGACTTTCAGCAAAGCCGATCTTCCGAGATTTCGATCCGGAGGCTTATGCACGGCTTTTGAGTTGGTCAACGGGTATACCAGTTGAGCAGTTGCACTTCCCAGGGAAAGGAATCTGGACCTTCCTTCATGATGAAACAGGAGTGCCAAAGCATATGCCTTTCGAATAGCCGCTTAGGGCAATGCCTAAGCCCTCCTCTCTACAAGGTGACAGCGCGTAGCTCCATCGTCACATCGCCAACGCCAGGAGCGTCCCACACATCATCGCGGAGAATGAATCTGTGGCTGTTGGTCCGTTCCACGAAGGACGCGCGTTCGACTGCCACAGCCCGCGGAATAATCGCCGCGCGCATGAGGCTATAATCCTCGGCGAACAGGACGCCCGCGAGGTAATCGAAGTGCGCACCCGCGGAAGAGTCATGCTCATGATCGCGCGGCCTACTTATTCTTCCACTCGGCGGCTTTGTCGGGTTTGCCCCAGGCTTGGTAGAACTGAACGAGCCATCGATGGGCCAGCTCCAGGTGGTATTGACCGGAGACGGCGATATGGTCCTTGCGGGCGAGAATGCCTTGATAGCCTTCGAGCAGCAAGGGTTCGGCATCAGCGTATTTCCTCTGTCCGGCGAGGCTCGCGCCCAACAGGCTCTCGGCGCGATATCGCTGCCAATCATCAGGCTGGACTTTCTTCTCCGCCTCCACGGCTTCGCGCGCCACGGGCTCGGCCTCCGCGAACTTTCCCTGCGACACGTAGGCCAAAGCCAAATCGGCCTCGGAGACCATCGTATCCGGATGTTGCGGGCCCAAGGCATGCCGCCGCCCCGCCAGAGCCTGCGCGGCGTACTTGCCCGCCAAATCGTATTTGCCTTCTCGTTGGTACACGGACGCCAAATCCGACAAGCAATTGAAAATATAGGGATGCTCGGCACCCAACACGCGGCGCCCGATCTCCAGGGCTCGGCCCAGGAGCGCCTCAGCCTGCGCGTACTTGCCCTCGTCCTCGTAAACGTGGGCCAGAATCTCCGTGGAATCCAGCCTCTCGGGCTCGTTCTCCAAGAGCTGCCCCAGGAGCGCCTCGGCCTGCGCGTACTTGCCCTCGATCGCGTAGACGGCGGCCAGATTGCTCATGGAACGCAGCGTCTCGGGATGTTTGGGCCCTAGCGCGCGGCGCTCGATCTCCCAGACCTGGCTGAAGAGCGCGTCGGCCTGCGCGTACTTGCCCTCGGTCGCGTAGACGGCGGCCAGATTGTTCATGGCACCCAGCGTAGCGGGACGCTCGGGACCCAACACGCGGCGGTCGATCTCCAGGACCTGGCTAAAGAGCGCCTCGGCCTGCGCGTACTTGCCCTGCTGATAGTAGTCGCTGGCCAGATTGTGCATGGAGCCCAACGTATCGGGATGCTCGGGACCCAACACGCGGCGCTGGATTTCCAGTGTCTGACTGTGGAGCGCCTCGGCCTGCGCGTACTTGCCCTCGGTCGCGTAGACGATGGCCAGTTTGCTCATGGAAAGTAGCGTCTCGGGATGTTCGGGGCCCAACACGCGGCGCCGGATCTCCAAGGTCTGGCCCGCGAGCGCTTCGGCCTGCGGGTACCTGCTGCCCTCGTACATATAGACAAGGGCCAGATCGTTCATGGAACGCAAGGTTTCGGGATGCTCGCGACCTAACACGCGCCGGCGCAGATCCAGTGCCGCCTCGAGCTGCTTTGCCGCCTCCGGGTATAGCCCGAGGTCTGTGTACGTCGTCCCGATGGTGTTGCGAATCGCCGCCTCCACCTCCGGCTGCTTGTCGAATTTGCCCTCGATGCGCTGGGCCGCCCGATCCAGCACCGTCCTCACCTTGATGTCCGGGTCGGGCTTCGACTGCTTGTAGGCGCTGGCCTGCCCCAGCAGATCGTTCTGCAGAAAATCGTTCACCGCCTGGGCAATCGCTGACTGCTGCCTGGCTTGGGCCGCCGCGCGACGCGCCTTCACCGCTTCCCAGGTGCTGGCCACCACACCCGTGATCAGCACCACAAACACCGCCGCCACACCGATCACCACTGCCCGGTTGCGCCGGGCGAACTTCCGGAGTTGATATGTGGTGCTGGGCGGGCGCGCCGTAATGGGCTGGTCGCCGAGATAACGCCGAATGTCCGCCGCTAGGTCGGACGCGGAACCGTAACGTCGCGCCTTGTCCTTCTCCAGTGCCTTGCCGACGATGGTCTCGATATCGCCTCGATACGCCCGGCTCACGGAACTCAGGGGAGTGGGATCGACCTGCTGAATGGTCTGCACCGCTTCGGGCAAATGTTGGGACAGGGTGTAGGGCAGCTTGTTCGAGAGCAGTTCATAGAGAATTACGCCCAGCGCATAGACATCGGTGCGCGTGTCGATCGCCATAGGATCGGCTGCGACCTGCTCGGGACTCATGTAGGGCAATGTGCCCAGCAGTTGGCCCATGTCGGTCTCGCGCGTCATCTGCTCCGTATCGCTGTCCATGACCCGGGCCAAGCCGAAATCCAGGATTTTGGGCTGGCCGCTCTCGTCGACCAGGATGTTGCCGGGCTTCAGGTCGCGATGAACGATGCCTCGCTGATGCGCGTGCTGCACTGCATCGCAGATCTCGATCATCAGCGTCAATCGCTGCCGCGTGTCGAGGTTCGCTGCGTTGGCGTATTCCATCAACGACTTGCCGTGGATGATCTCCATGGCAAAGTAAGGTTCAGGACCGAATGGAGTGTCGGCCGTTCCGGCTTCGTAGATTTGCGCGATACCAGGGTGGTGGAGACGGCCCAGAGTCTGCGATTCCTGTTCGAAACGGCGCAGAAGTTGGGGACTAGCCCAGGAGCTCCTGATGACCTTCAACGCAATGTTGCGCCGAGGATGGTCCTGCTCAGCCTCATAAACAGCACCCATCCCTCCTGTGCCCAGCAGGCGAACAATCCGGTAGCGGCCAATGCGGGTCGGTAGAGCGAGTGCGCTCTTGACAGCAGCTGCGGCCCCGCCGGCGTTGGGCGTTCCAGAACCCTGAGGATTTTGTGGCCCAGTTAAGACGGTCGGATCGTCTGACATCGACCCTCCTTGGCGTGCCCGCAGATAAGGCCGAGTATAGCGCAGCGCGCGGGAGATTCTTTAGGCGTTCTGACTTCGCTATTTGTTCGCGCCATGAACTGTAGACGATTTTGTGATGGTCTTGCCTCCAAAGATCACCAAATTTTGCTAGCTTTCAACAGGGCGACGCCAAGCTACACATCACAAACCACTTCGAGTTGCTCAATTTCACCAGCTTTCACCAAGGACTGGAATCTGGTTCGGGACCAGAGGGTCGGAGGTTCAAATCCTCTCTCCCCGACCAATTATTTCTAACTACTTACGGCATTGGCGAAAGCTCAAAACCGGCTGACCTGGTTCTGGCCCAGGTGCTCTACTTCTGGGATCCGCATAAACAATGATTTCTCCCTCGATAAATGCGTGCAAGCCCATCCACAAAATCGACCACAGCGCTGTGATTGAAAAACCAGAATCTCTACCAGATACTCCTCAGAACTTCGCCGCTTCCGACCGCCCCAACCGCGTTGTTGTCTAACGCTCGTCCGAAAACGGAGTTTTTCATTTGCGCTAGCAGCGTGTTCGCAAGTAAATTACTGGCACTGCTTTTTGCAATTCCAAAACAACTGAAGGCGTTATCCGTCCCGCGCCAGACAGGAGGTTTCGTGTTTTCACAGTCGTTTCCCATCAGTTCCGAAGGTGGTCACAACAGCTTCCAGAACAACCTTCCAGATCCCGTGACTTCCGGGAAGGAGCTTCCAACCTTCAAGTTCGAGTTGGAAAACTCGCAGGGACGTGTGCTGGAGGGCAGCTACGGCAAAGAAGCCACGGTGGAACAGTTGCCGATATCGAAGGGGATCGCCGGCGTCTCGATGCGCATGGAGCCGGGCGTCATGCGAGAGCTTCACTGGCACGCCACGGCGGCGGAGTGGGCCTTTGTCACCGAGGGTCGGGTGCGCACCACGGTTATCGATCCTCAGGGCTGCGCCGAGACCAACGATTTCGAGCCGGGCGATATCTGGTATTTCCCGCGCGGGCACGGGCACGTCATCGAGACCCTCGGCGATCAACCTTGCCACTTTATTCTCGTCTTCGACAACGGCTACTTTTCTGAGTTCGGTACCTTCAGCATTTCGGATTGGATCGGCCACGCGCCGAAGGCTCTGCTCGCAAAGAACTTCGGCCTTCCCCCCTCAACCTTCGACAGTTTCCCGAAGAAAGAGGTTTACTTCGCGAAAGGAAAGATTCCGCCGCCAATAGCCGCTCCGCCGCTGCAGGGTTGGAAGAAACCGCCGCTCACCCACAAGTACAGTCTTCTTTCCCAGAAGCCCTACGAAGTCTTCACTGGCGGCCTCGAGTGGCGAGTGGACGGCTCGCAGTTCCCTATCTCCACGACAATGACCGGCGTCGTGCTGGAGATGGAGGTGGGCGCCCTTCGCGAATTGCACTGGCACCCGAATGCCGCTGAGTGGCAATACATCCTGAGTGGTGAATTCAACGTGACGCTGTTCGGCTCGCAGGGGCGCTGGCGCGAAGAAAAGCTCGGCCAGGGAGATGTCGGGTACATCCCCCAAGGCTTTGGTCATTCCATTGAAAATGTCGGGAGTGAAAAGGCTCGAATCCTCATCGTCTTGAACAACGGTCACTACCAGACCATTGATCTGTCTCAATGGATCGCTGGAAACCCGACCAATATCCTTGCCACCAACTTTGGTCAAGATGCGTCGTTGTTCGAGAAGTTCCCGCGCAAAGACGTCTTTCTAACCAAATAGTGGGTCGAGGTCACATCGAAGGGTGGCAGTGTTCACTTGGCCACATGAGAGGTAGACATGGTTGGATGTATCAGGTTAGGCGCCGCATTCCTTGCGGCTGTGGTAACGGTGATGGCGCTGTCTCCGCGAGCTTGTGCTGCGGACGAACCGCTGAAGTCGTACAAGGCTGCCGCCATTGTGTACGATCCGGCCTGGGGAGATCTGGATGGCAACATCGCCCGCATCACGGCCGCAGTGGATGCGGCCGGCGCACAAGGCGTGAAGCTTGCAGTACTTCCCGAGCAGGCGACAATCGGCTATATCTTCGACAGTTTTGCGATGGTGCGCCCGTACCTCGACACGGTCCCCGGCAAGACCACGGATGCGCTGTCAAAAGTGACCAAGCGGCGCCACATGTACGTTGCGGTCGGCATCGCTGAACTCGATCCGGTTACTGGCTTGGGCTACAACACCGCCGCGCTAATCGGTCCCAGCGGATATATCGGCAAGTATCGTAAGCACGGCCTGAACTCTCAAGACCAGGCATGGGTCACTCCCGGCGACGGCGGCTTTCCGGTTTTCGACACCGAACTGGGCCGACTGACCATGCTGATCTGCTACGACGATACCTATTGGCAGTATCCGCGACTTGCAGCACTGCACGATGTTGACGTCGTCGCATGGCTGAGCAGCTCCGATCGCGTCACTCCGGGTACGCCGGCCGCCCAGGCAAAAGGAGACCACTCAACAGTCGCGACCGTGCAGCATATAGCTGCGTTCAATGGCGTCTGGCTTGTCGCCGCGACACGTGACGGTATCGAGAAGAACCCTTTAACTGGCCAGACTCTCTACTACAACGGCGGATCGAGTATCTGGGATCCATCGGGCAATAAAGTCGCTCAGGCGCCGGTGGTAAAGCCCGAGGTGTTATCGCCAGGCGCGCACGGCATGGTTGTCGCTGAAATCACGCCTTCCCAGGCCTCACCTGTGCGCGAAGCGGTACTGGCGCGACGCCGACCCGAGATGTACGGCCTGCTTGCGTTGCATCGTGCGCCGACCGACCCGAACGCAACGACCAGCCCCAAAGATATCCTGGTCAAGGCCATTTCGTGGCCAACGTCAGGCAAGCCGCCCGCTGTGCTTCCACAGCCGCCGCGCGACGGGTTGCTCGTGCTGCCGGAATTGTTCTCCGTTGGAGTCGATGCCGGGAGCGCCACGTACGCGGCTGCAGCTGAGTCCCGCGGAGGAACGGCGGAGCAGCGTTTGTGCGAGGCCGCCAAGGCCGGCGGAGGCTATGTTGTCGGAAGCTATCCGGAACGTGACGGCGCGAATGTTTATCACACGGTTGCGCTGGCGGGACCAGAGGGAACGATTCTCGCGCGCTATCGTGCGACCCACCTGCCGCCGAATCAGACGCAGTGGGCCAAGGAAGGCAGCGATTGGGTAGTGGTTCCAACCCCCATCGGAAGGATTGGTCTGACCCTGGGCGAGGAGCTATCGGTGCCGGAAGTCTTCGGCACCCTGAGCGCGTCGCGGGCCGATTTGCTCGCAGCTCCGATGGGCGCACCATACGGCGTCACCATGCAGGAGGATCCCAAGCTTTTCAACCAGCCATATCCTACCGACACGCCCTTCGCGCCCATGGCAGCGGCGAAGCTCGGGCAGAACTGGGTGGTGATGAGCGGGTGGAGCGACGGTCAACGCGTTTCAGCAGCCGTGTTCGGTCCGGAGCCCGTGATTGCGACTCCTCCACGTATCCCCTCGGCTGGCAAGAATGACATCGAGAGGCAAATCACAATAGCGTGGCCGGGAACATGGATGAATCAAAGCCACCTTATCGACGGCCAACGTCCCGCCACGACGTTGCCGATAGCACTCGATCCGGCGTCATCATGCTTCCAACAGTGGGCGAAGGATCCTGGCTGGAGATACGGTTGCTGAGTGATCGATTGCTCAGACGTGGCGACCTCGGATGATCGCGACCGAGCCGTCAGCGAGCAGCAGAAGGCGGCTGCCGAAGCAGATTCTCCCCAAGAAATACTTGCTTCGCTGTTCATTCGCCAAATTTTCGCTGTAGACGATTTTGTGGCGGTCAGAACCTCCCCGTTCAACGCGAATCAACAATTTTCAACAAGGAGCGTGCAACAGGTTCAATATCAATAAATTACGAACCATGAATTTCAACAGATTTCCATAACGTCCTAAATCTGGTTCGGGACCAGGGGGTCGGAGGTTCAAATCCTCTCTCCCCGACCAATCTTTTCTGTAACTTACGTCGTGGTCATCTGCCTCTGAAGTCTGCGTTGTGTCGTAGTTTGTGTCGTAACTGGCTGTTTTGGCTTTCGAATCGGCCCGGAGGGTCGCAATCCCGTCCAATGCCTTCCCGTATGGTCAAGAAATTCGACCGGTTTGGAAAGGCGAGGCTTACAGCCTCGACTAGCCTCTTCGGATTGCCTTCCCCACCGTCTCGATAAGGCCCACAATCCAGCTTTCCCTTAGCTCGATCAACCAAGAGGAACGAAATGGTTTGGGCTCGCATGCTGGCCTACATCACTGGCACCGTCGATCAAGAACTGCTGGTGAGGAACGAATATCTGGCTGCGGAGAACCGTATCCTGAAAGCCCAGATCAAGGGCCGGCTGCTGCTTTCGGAAAGCTGACAAGGCCACGCTCGCCGAGATCGCTCACCGCCTAGGGCGTAAGGCGCTGGAGGAAATAGCGGCCACGGCCAAGCCGGATACCATTCTGGGTTGGTATCGCAAGCTGGTCGCCAACAAGTTCGACGGGTCCAGATTCCGTGGTTCCGCCGGACGGCCGAGAGTCGAGGAGGAGACGGAGCGTTTGGTGGTGCAGATGGCGAAGGAGAACCCCCCTGGGGCTATGATCGCATCGTGGGTGCCTTGGCCAATCTTGGCCAGCGGCTATCGGACCAGACGGTGGGCAACATCCTGCGTCGCTACGGAGTCCCTCCTGCCCCCAAACGGAAACACACGACCAGCTGGAAAGACTTCATCCGCGCTCATATGGATGTTCTGGTGGGAACAGGTTTCTTTACGGTGGAAGTGCTTACGCTCAAAGGGTTGGTTACCTACTACGTATTGTTCCTTATCCAGTTGGAGAGTCGGAGGGTTTGTGTGGCCGGAATCACGCCTCATCGGACCAGCAGTGGATGGAACAGATGGGGCGCAACGTGACCATGCCAAAGTGGGGGTTTCTGGCCAACGGCCGATATCTACTGCATGATCGGGACAGCAAAGTTCTGCCCGTCGTTCCGTCAACAGATCGAGGCTGGAAGGGTGAAAACAATGCAGCTACCAGCCAGGAGTCCGAATTTGAACGCCTATGCCGAACGCTGGGTGAGATCGGTGAAACAGGAATGCCTGTCGAAGCTCGTCTTGTTCGGGGAGAGGCCGCTGCGCCGAGCCCTGCAGCAATATGTGGCCCATTACCACGAGGAGCGCAACCACCAGGGCAAGCAGAACCGGCTCCTGTTCCCATTGCCGAATCGAAGGGCGAGTGTCGGAAGCGGGGATGAGAATTTTTATGGGACAGAAAGATCAAGGACCGCCGCCGGATCTGAAACGCGTCCCGCGTGACATCGAGGTTGACGAACGGGTATCCACACGCCCTCCCAGCGTTGGTGTATCGAAAGCTTTTCGGTTATTTCGACCACGCCACAGAGTAGCAGATCAATTTCAAACCCAGAGCCTCACGAGCACACGGCGCTTGAGAGCTGAAGAACAGGAGCCCATCGGGGCTCCTTATACCTGAACCGGGGACCCTAAACCGCCCATAACATCCACAGGGAGGAAAGGCCGGGGCATTTCTCCCGCTAACGAGTTTCGTTCCCCAAGTCGTACACACGCCTGATGCTCAACGGCCCCGACAGCGACGAATTTTCGTAGCGTGAAATCACGATGAGCTGCTTGCCGTCAGAGCTGACCCTGTAGGTGTCTGTGAGTTTACCTGACCCCGTCCTCGTCTCGGCGATCAGTTCGTCACCTTGCCACTCGGTCTTGGTTGAGATCTTGTTTCCATTCTCATCCGTGGCTTTGTGCTTCTTGCCGTCGGGATAAAGGGTGGTAGTGTGGTCGGAATCAGTGATCAAGATCTGATCGTCATGCTGAGTGATGTTGAGGTATTTGGGATTTGTGGCTAATTGCTCCCATTCCTGATTGCTGACGCCTCCGCCCGGATTCCCCATGCCGCCACGGCCCCCGCCGCCGCCCATTCCACCACGCCCCATCCCTCCCCCTCCAGGATAGCCACCTCCGCCCGGGTAGCCGCCGCCGCCTCCCGGATAGCTGCCTCCGGGGTACCCACCACCTCCGCCCGGGTAGCTACCGCCGCTTCTCGTTTGGCTACTCTGCCTTGCCTGTTGCATCTTTTGCTGGGCATCGTCACTTTGGTCCGGGTTGAAGTTCCAGCTACCGCTTAATTGAGCCTTGTCTCCAGCGTGCGCTACGCCTATGAGAGCCCAGAGACAAAACGCTGCAAACGGAACCGCTGCTCGCATCGAAAGCCTGCTAACCCACTTCATTCGGAATCTCCTTATTTTGATTCAAACACGAGCAAAGACCCATACACCCGCTTCCAGCACGACAATCTGAAAGAATTATCGTCTTGACCTATGTGCTTCGCAAACCGCCAATCGCTTTTTGCCAGCCTGTTTAGGGAAGACGGTGAATCGCAAAGGGTGGTTAGGGTCAGGCCCACAGTTTGTGCCGCAAACTCTTCCTGGCAGAGGGGTTTTGCTTTTCTGTGGAATGCTAGCGCGATTTATCCCCATTCGCGACAACTTTGTCTGATGCGATCAGTCTGCGCTCCAAGTGGGATTGGCGACGGACGCCGCCAATAACATACTCGCACCGCATTTTGGGGGCAGCACCACACGTAGGGCACCGCACTGTCAAAGCCTGTGCTTCAACCAAAGGACCGGATTTCATCCCGATATTCTCCATCCAGCAGAGGATGAAGTCTGGTCAATTTTGAACATCTCGATTTCAAACTGCCCCACTACCCGGAATTGAGGTGTGTTGACAACGACGTGGTCACCGCGCCATCAAGCTGGAGAGCACCATCGCCGTTGGCGGTAGGCGCTGGTGAAGTGCGGTCATGCCTGGCGGGATGAAGAACTATGCAGGATTATCTTCTTATCTTGTGGAACTTGAGTCCGATCCCTACCGTACCATAATCGAAACCTGCATCGGAAAGGGATGATTGTATGGCACTACGTCTCCGCCAGATTGTTGCATCTCGCGCCACCGGCGCATTATTCATGGTCACTCTGCTTAGTGCTGCTATTTCATCCTTCGCGCAGAATGCTGGCTTCGATCTCTCACTCCATGCCAATGACCATGCCACAGCGGGAGACATCCGCCTGCCTAGTTATCCTGGCGCGTCCGTTTATAAAGAGCCGGACAACGACGCAGCATTCGATATGGGATTTAGCTCCCACTTCAGGCTGATGGTTGCCAAATACATGACCAACGACTCATCAGCGAAGGTTCTGGATTTCTATCGAAAGCCACTTTCCCGATATGGTGAGGTGCTGGAATGTAACGATGGCAAGCCTGTCGGTACGCTCAAGACCACCCGTAGCGGACTCACTTGCTCTGACGAGCACGGCGGTCGATCACACGCAAGTGCCAGCTCCGACTCGGATCATGACCTGCGTGCTGGCACTCCTCAGCAGTTCCGCGTCCCATCCGCCGACAGGAATTTCTCGGATAGGCCGCTGGAATAGTCCGTGCGATTTATCCGGCTGACTCACTTTTCAGAATTGTGCAACGGGGCGGGGCGGTAGTCGTAAAAGGAGCAACCCCCCATGGCCGAAATGAGGTTTCCCGCTGCCGAACTCGCCGCTGGTGGCGATTCAGGCTGCGCTGTGTCACCATAATCCGGTGTCGCTGGAGTAAACGCGGCGATCATCTCCCGGCATAGGATGGCAAAATTGAGGTTCTGCCCCTGCTCCACTGGAAAAGTGGTAATTCCAACCAGCCTTCCATATCGGTCGAATAATCCGCCGCCGCTTGAGCCGAGAGAAATAGCCGCTGCGCATGAACTCATTCACTGGACTGTTTTCGAATCGGCAATTAAGCGCAGGACGAGTTTTCACTTCCGGACTTATTTCAAGCCTAGCTTGCCATTGTACCGTTGGATAACCTCGTAGCACTCGCAGGCAGAGTCTTCAAGTTTCTTGCGGTTCACGATCTTCACTGCACCACGGGTGTACTCGATGAGCTTCTTCCTCTGTAAAACACCAGCTGCCAAGCTCACGGTGGGCCTATCTGTCCCTAGCATCGTTGCGAGAAAATCATGAGTGATCGGCAGCAACCCTGAATCCACTCTATCCTGAGTCATTAGCAACCACCGCGCAAGGCGCTGCTCAATATCGTGCAGCCGATTACACGCGGCGGTTTGTGCAACCTGCATACCCCGAATTGCGGCATAGCGGCTCAAAATCAATTGCAGGTGTGGAGCGAATTCCAAAGCGTGTTGCAAAGCTCCGACCGCTACCCGAAACCCATCCCCCGTGATTTGTACCACTGCTCGAAGCGGGCCCCCGCTCAGGCCAACGGCCGCCAGCGTTCCTGTAAAGCCCTCGTTTCCAACGATGCCAGCTTCGGCTGTTTTTCCGTCTTTCATTACGACTACAAGAGAAATCAAACCTCGATTCGGGAAATACGCAAACTCTAGCTTTCCACCCGCCTCGTGGAGGACTAGATGGTTTGGCAAGCTGACGTATTCGAGGTGAGGACGAAGCGAGCTGTAGTCGTTCTCGGAGATCGATAAAAGGATTAGGTTGCTGGCTGGTTTCCCGTCGGCATTCGTCCGCTCGCCGGACCGCACGACTTGGAGGTTTTTGCGTGCCATAAACCAGAACCGAAAACCATCCCAGATGCAGGAGTGAGCTAGTCGTGGCATGCGAAACAGAAACCCTACTTATTCGCTCCACTCGGAAAATTATACAGTGCCCTCCCCAACGCTTTTGTAGGGTGTCCTACATTGGCTTTACCGCTGTTCCGCAGAAGCATCGCGACGCAGGAAACGTGACCCCGCCTAAGCGATTCCGCTGCTTCAAAGGAGGTCTCGAAATGGGCCGAACCAACAATAATCTTCTGCGTGCGTGCGATGCCCAACAGACCATCAAGATTGGCATGTGATATCTAATGCAACAGGGAGAAGTAATCGGTGCCCGTGGTTATGGCCGGGTCATCCTAACCACGGGAATCCCATTCTGTTTCAGCGCCTCCGGGTTCTAAAGTCGAGGTGTAAAGGCGCTGCCCCTTCGGAGGTATGAAATGAGCGCCAACTCCATTCCAATCCGCAGCCAAGGCCGTCCCGCCAAACCGATTCCATCGGCTAATTCAGTGCGATCCGCAAAATCAGCCGCAGGCAAAATTGCAAAGCTTTCACCGCGTCGGACGCCCAAGCCGCAACCAAGAAATGGCGATACCGTTTTCGATCCCGAGACCTTTCTGGCGAGAGCCGGGTTGGGCAGGCAGGTTCTCAATCTGAAGAAGAATGAGACAGCCTACGCGCAAGGCGACGCTTCCGACGCGATTTTTTACGTGCAGAAGGGTCGCCTGAGAGTAACTGTCACTTCTGCGGACGGAAAAGAAGCGACGCTTGCCTTGGTGGGTGGCGGGGAGTTCTTGGGGGAGGACTGCATGGTCTTAGCACAGCCTCTTCGACTCGCGACTGCTACCGCGATGACCGACTGTGCGCTGCTCCGGATTAGCAAGGCGGAAATGGTCCGCGTACTTCACCAAGAACACGCGCTGTCGGATGTGTTCGTCTCTTTTCTGCTTACCCGCAACGCTCGTGTCCAAGCGGACCTGGTCGATCAGCTTTTCAATTCCAGCGAGAAGCGGTTGGCGAGGATTCTGTTGTTGCTCGCCCAGTTCGGCAAGGAAAGCAAGCCCGAGACGGTAGTTCCAAAGATCAGCCAGGAAATCCTGGCGGAGATGATTGGCACAACCAGGTCCCGAGTCAGCTTCTTTATGAATCGCTTCAGAAAGCTGGGCTTCATCGAATACAACGGCGAGATTCAGGTTCACAACTCCCTTCTCAATATCTTTCTGCAGGAATAAAGGTCGCCCGGTTTTGTGGCTTTCCTGCGAAAGACAACCACCTCTATCACAAGCCTCCCGGTTCAACCCGCTGAGCTGCCAGGAAGCACCGCGCGCTGGAATCTGCTCCTGCCTTGAGGGTGATAAGTTTCTTCCAGAACTGGTCTGAACTGACCGTTCTTGCCTTTCGGGGCGTGACATGATGGTTTTATGCCGCTGAAGGAAGATGAGAAGAAAGAATCCGACGAAGAAATTCTTCGCGACGTCGAGCGCGAGATGGCAAAGCCCCGCGTTGCGAAGTCGGCCAGGAGAGCTGCCGCCGTTTCCACGATTCGGGAGCCCCATCAATCGGAATGATCGTAAAGCTGCATAGCTGTTGTTGGAAGCAAAACTACGAGCGTGTAAATCCCCTGAGTCGTACCCAGCGGAATATTGGATAGCGATAAGAACCCAGTAATGAGCACGAGCGTGCGGCTTGATTGCCGTCCTGCGAGTAAGGCGGTCCAGCAATAAGCCCCAAGACTCCGCAGACAGCCGAGGTTTCTTCACGCTCGCCCGGAGATCCCAGCCTGAACACCCCTCCGGGAAATCTTCTTTCGCCGCAGTCAAACCAGCTGGCGAGAATGTCCCGCAATTGTGAATCAAGTTGCTTTAGGGAATTTGTGGCGGCGTCTGGAATAGATGGTGTGGCGCTTTTTCCTGCCCATGCGAATCTTTATCACACCCGGCTCATGCATGCATAGCTTTCGCATAGTCTCCCGCCCGATCCCCCATATGCGCGCAAGTAACGATCTGAATCAGTTAGTGGTCTCGATGTAGGCGGAAGACCAGACCCAGGGGAGGCCAGTTGGACCATAGGGAGGGCCAGTTGGACTGCATGAAAAGGGAGGCGGTCCTTCTATTTGGGGATTTCCCACCTGATTGGGACCGTCGTAAGTCGGGCAGGTGCACAGAGCGAGAGGAAGCTTGGTTAACGGATCTATCCTGCCGGTATGCGTACAGGGGGCCGTCATGCACGCAGCGTAGGTGTTGCCCGTTGGTGGTGCGTTGGTCGGACACGCGTACGGTTTCGTAAGCGGAGGCGGTATCCCGGGATTGTCCGGGCTGTTCCCGATTTCACTGAAGTCGGAGACCAGATCTGCACCAGGGAATATTCCGTTGGGTTGGTTGGTGAGCGCAGTGCATAAATGCGGTGCCTGCATTTTCGTGGTGTTCCCCGCCTGTACATCCGCGAGAGTCAGGCAGGTGTAATTGCCGTCACTGCCGACGGGGCAATCTGCGATAGTTTGGTTGTAAACATCCTGGTTCAGAATGCTGGTAATCTCTACGTATGAGTAGCTGTACTGCCCAGTTGCACCGGCAGTTTTCGCAGTAATTTCGTAACAGTTGCATTCCGCGGCATTCCTGTCCTGCGACACGGTGCAACTTGGAGTGTACTGTGGTTCCCCTGGCACTCCGGAATAGTAGCAAAGCGCAATTGGGTTATCATTTGCCGGCAGGCTACAGGCAAGGAAGTACTTTGCCGCATCGGGCGCAGTAGGCACCGCGACCGCGTCAGCCCACGCACAGGAAGGTGAATTCGGATCCATACATTCATTGATGGTAATATTTTGCCCCCCGTAGTAAGCACTGAGATTGAACTGGGGGTTCGTGCAGCTCGGACTCGGCATGCAACTTTGCGCGACTACCGGCACCGCCCAGATGCAGAGAACGCCAAGCGCCAGGGCATAGCAGCGCCAGTCTCTTCTGTTAGTGGAATTTGCTTTGGTGGGGGGGCGAATCGGACGGGTGGGCATGGGTGCCCTCTTTCAATCAGAATTTTCGTTCTAGGGGCGGCGGACAAGGACTATATACCCTTTCGGAGCTTCCTGCGGATAATTATTTTTATTGGCGGGCCCAGGGCGCGGCACAGGGTCCTGTGTGCCCCAACGCGAGTCCCGCAACTGCTGACCGCAGCCTATCGACGTAATGGTGGGATCATCCCATTTGTTCGCTCCGATGCCGGATGTCATTCGTGAGGACACCGCTTTCCTTGATCGAATCCATTTCTACCTTCCTGGGTGGGAGATTTCGTACACTGCCAGCCTCAGTACGGTTTTGGAATTCTTCCACTTGGAAAATTTCTCGAATGCCTCACGCGAGGAAGCCATATATCTTCATACCCTTTACTCTCACCTGCTCACGCAAGCAAGGCTATTAGCGGCCATACTTCCGTGGTCAGTCCAGCGGCCATTGCAGGCGTTACGCGCAGCGATGAATGAACCCGGCAGAAATTGTAGTGTGCAAAGTGCAAAGCGCAAGCCGCTTTCAGGTTCTCCAGTTTCTTCGAGAAAGCATTCGTCAACCGCGTGAATCGCCGCATACACATCCGCATGGTGAGGTTCTGTCTCTCCACGTGCGATGTGCAGATGTGATCTAGGTCGGGTCGCCCGTCACGAATTTTGGATATAACCTCCATGATTCGTGGTGGGGAGTAGCGCCCTTCGTCATGCTGGCCGTAGTCACCAAACAGTTTGACGAGCTGCGCGAAGTCACAGGTTCCGGCGAACACATCCTCGACTCCGCGCGTGTAGAACACAAAGCGGTCCGTTGTTAGTTGGAACCTGGTAAATACCTGTGCGAAGTTCGGCCGGCCGGTACTGGCGGCTGGAGAAGCTGAAGTCGTTCGATGAGTTCCTGGAGCGCCGGTTTCCGGAGTCTAGGAGGAAGGCGTACTACCTGATGTCGATTCACGAACAGCTTCCATCGCAGGTGCGGAAGGAACTGAAACAGGTGGGATGGACCAAGGGACTGGAGTTGGCAAAGCTGGCCCGGAAGCAGGGTCAGCACTTCGAAAGTGCAACCTGGTTGCACAAAGCCCGACATATGCCCAAGGCGGAATTCCAGCGAGAAGTCGAGAAAGAACTGACGGGCAAGGACAGTGAGCCTTCGGAACTGATCTTTTTCAAGGTCTATAAAAGCCAGATCCCGGTCATCGAACAGGCGATCGAGACCGCAGCCTTGATGCTTGGGTCGGACAAGTCTCGAGGCTACTGCCTGGAAATGATCTGTGCGGATTTTCTGGCCGGGGCCGCGATAGACGGCGGCAATCCGGAGATCCTGTTGCAATTCGTGTCACGCTATTACAAGTTTCTGCCCGGCGAACAACAGGAAGCCTTTCGATCCGAGGTCGCTGGGCAGGGCTCATGTAGAAGATCCCCACCAAGAACCCGCGACTGAGGCTCGATTCGCAAAGCTACAGCGAACTACATCGGCAGGTGCTAGAACGCGACGGCTGGCGTTGCCAGGTCTGCGGGAGCATGCAGAACCTGCAGGTACACCATCTCAAGTTCCGCAGCCAGTCAGGTGACGATGAGGAACAGAATCTAATCACGCTGTGTGCCGAATGCCGCGAACAGATGCATCGAAAAGCCAACTGCTGGAAGGCCACTGCCGTGACTCATCTTTCTGTGTAAGTGTTGGAATTCAGTTGCAGTAATGTGTGAAATTGCCTTGCAGCGATCTGAATTGCCTTGCAGTGAATCGGCACGTAAGGCACCTGGTTCGGGACCCAGGTTCTCGGCCTAAAGTTGTATAGATAACCAGCTTTATTTCAGCAGCTTACGATTGCCGCGCCTGTGCGCCTCTCGACCAGATTTTGTCTTTCGAGAAGCGCACATTGACCCATTGACCACTAGATGATTCTCTGCAACGTCTCCTAATGGATCTCGGATTTGAGTTTCTGAGGGGGGCTCACTGAGGTGGCGACAGGAGTCTCGTGCGAGATCCCCCTCTAAGCCTACCGTTTCCACCATGAGCTAGTTAGGCTTAGATTTATTGCTTGGCCTTCCTCCGCCGTGCCTCTTTCGCTTGGCAGCGGGAGACTCTTCCAGCAGAGCGTCGGCAAGACGAACGCCACCAGTCAGCAGCTTAGACGCTCGCTCTGTTCGTTCGTCGGGTAGGATTGTCGTGCGGAGAAGGTCGTGCGCTTCGCCGATGAGGTTGCGGAGCGCCTTCAGATCGGTTTGCTTGCGTGCCATAGAGAAACGCAAGTTTAGGACACTACCCATAAGGCTGTAAATCTCTGCGATGGACTAATTTATCCCCTCCCAACCTTTTTACTGTTCGACGTAGCACTAAAGCGCCCGATTTGTGAAAGGGATAATTCCGGGATTGGAATACCATTCATCAGCAACTGCAACAACATCGTCATCTGACCCTGCAGTTGGTGTGGGAAGAATACCGGCAGGCGCATCCCGAGGGGTGTGGCGATCTTACGCCATCTGTCACTACTGACACTCCGAGGATCGGGGCGCATTCGCTTGATTGCAGTTAGCTCCCCGCTCCGTCATCATCCAATGCAGCTTACGGTCGGCATGTTTCGCAGGTGCGAATCACGGTTATGCGGATGAGCGTTCACATGCAGATGCTCTCCGTATCATATCGGCGGTTGAAGTCTGGCTTTTTGTCGGGGGCGTCTTGGCTACTCATACGAGTGTGAATCAAATCGCAAGGCCGTCGTCCGTGACTTCTATCGCTAAGGGATGGTCACAGAAAAGACCCGCACAGGAAAAACGGGTCTACATGCAGACTCATCTTCCACCTGCGGGCCTTAAATTTCACTTACCCGGTGACCTCCGTCACATACATCGACCTGCCAATGCGTCACACTGAATAAGTATTGGGTACATGTTGGTTCCGCCCAGTTGGTAGGAAAGCCCGCAGCCGACTCGTTAGAGGGACGATATGCACTCCGTCCTGGACAGGCCGCTGCGGGCTTCGTATTTATATATGGCAGAAACTACATCAGTTCCACGTTTTGAACGCATCCGCGACCCGCAGAGGTCAATTGTGATCCACTCCTATTGCCTAACATGCGGCCTGTTTGTTGCCGCAAACGAAGATGGTTATATCGTGCTAAGGGCGGAGATGGCCCA
>Ga0187862_10001697_pt1 | contig 23075 bp, 20 predicted proteins | sample June2016WEW_10_1_FD_133003 | JGI IMG/M metagenome (GOLD analysis project Ga0187862, IMG submission 133003) | Peatland microbial communities from SPRUCE experiment site at the Marcell Experimental Forest, Minnesota, USA - June2016WEW_10_150 | ecosystem: Environmental > Terrestrial > Soil >...
GACTTAAAATCCTCTGGAGCGAAAGTTCCGTGCGGGTTCGAGTCCCGCCCCCGGCATGGTGACTAACTGCGATCGATTGAGAAGGCGCAAAAAAACGGAGGCGGCCATGAGCGCCGCCTCCGCTGTACATAACTCCGAGGTAAGCGAAAATGCTGGCTACGGAGTGCTCTTCGCCGGCTTCGCTTCGTTAAACTTCAACGTCAGCTCGGCGACTCCTGCCGCGACGTTCAAGCCGTTCTGTCCTTCGATCGAGACCGGCTGCAACGCGATCGAGCTGTTGAAGCCTCCGACCAGTACGTTGGCGCCCGCGCCGACTCCGACCGCTGCGCTCGCAGTCGCTCCGCCGTAATGACCTGAAAGTGCACCCTGGCCAAGGTTGGTGGTCGGGGCTAGAACTGCCCACATTATTACGCCCGACTGCAGGTACCCGATATCAGCGCCGAACTTCGTGATCGAACCGGTGTAATACTCGGTGTATCCCGGCTGCAGGGCATACGCGCAATTCAGCTTGCGCGACGAGCCGAAAATAAACCCCCATCCTGCCGAGACGTGACAAGTCAGGTATCCTGCCCGAACGGCCGCCCCTCCGCCGGATGCAGGCGCCGCTGCGGGCGCTGCGCCCTGGGCTCGTGCCGACGGTGCGCCTGTGGCCAGTGCCACCGCCAACCCCAGTGCGATTACCATTCCGCGTGCTTTCGAATTCATTTTCTCCTCCGTCTATGCTGAGGCTTTCCGTTCCGGTTGGCCGGACCCCGCAGAAAATTCCTCACGTTAATTTACCCAGTCAAACTCACAAACTTGCATATTTGCTTGTCTAAATGCAATACGGGTCGTCTGGGTTCGAGCAAGTGTACTTATCCACTTGACTCTGAACTTCTAATGCAGCACCATCCTGCGGTCTTTGTTGAAGTCAAAACCCCAGGAGAATTGATTGATGAGCCTCAAGACTATTCTCGTAAGTTTCACCGTAGCTTCGCTGGTGGTCTGCATGATCGGGCTGAGCCGTCCGGCCTCAGCGCAGAACCCGCCGACCTCACAGAAGCAGCTCGACATCGCGGCCGCCCGCGCACAGCGCAAGGCAACGGTCGGCGCCAACATGAACCTGACCGCCGATGAAGCGACCAGGTTCTGGCCGGTTTACGACGCCTACGAAGCGAAGATGGATCGCATCGAAGACCGCCACATCAGAGAGCTCAAGGAATTTGCGGCCAAGTACGACAATCTCACCGATGCCGATGCGAAGCAGAAGCTCGACGAGGTAATCGCCATCGCGCAGGCGCGGCTTGACGTGCAGAAAGAATTCATTGCGCAGTTCCGCGCCGTTGTCTCGCAAGTGAAGGTGACGCGCTTCTATCAAATTGACAACAAAATACAGGCGTTGATCCAGTGCGACATCGCGCAATTGGTGCCGCTGGCGAAATCGCCGGGCGAGGTCGCTCAATAGCCAATCAGCCTGGAACCATTGAACAGGATCTGCCCGCAAGTTGCGCGACCTATGCGCGGATCGCGCCCGCCAGAACGGATACGATTGTTCGGTTAATGATTCGTAGTCTGTTGCAGCAGCGCAACTTATGCGCCTCTGGCGTTCTGACGGTGCAATTGGCATTATTTAGCTCGTAAGCATTATAGGTGGTCAGCGCTAGATGATTTACTAAAAGGGAAGGGTACTCGAATGAATGCGATAAGGCGGTTCTATGTCCGGATTCGTGAATCGTCGAGCGGACAGACGATGACTGAATATGTGCTGATTGTTGCAGCCGTCGCCGTAGTCGTTTACGCCGGATACCAGTCTTTTGGCGCAGAGGTTAGTGCAAGCGTGATGGCGACCAACAATCTAATGTAGATTCGACCATAGTTTCGACGCGTTAGTATCCGCGCGCGCCTTTTTCCCGACCTACGGAATCGATTTGGGCATCAACCCCATTCAAACAGATTAGCGACTCTCTATCGTCGGCCGTTTCGAGCGACGCGATGCAAAGCGGACCTGCGTCGGGAACCATACTCCGGGACCGATAACCGTGGTAATCGTGGCGCCGAAACCAAGCGAGTGACTGGAAGGCGGAAATCGACTCTTGCAGCCGCGATTGTTGGCGGCGCGATCGCGCTCGCGGCCGGATGCATGACGACGCAGGAGATCGATCAGACGATCCCGCCGTACGCGTATATTTCGGACGACGCGAGTGATCCGGCCAGCGCGCCAACACCCGCGCCGTCCGCAAGTTCATCCGGCGAATCCGGCGGGGTCATGAGCGCGATTGAAACCGTAATTATGTTTCCGTTTCACCTTATTGGTGAGGCGTTCGGATCGAACTCGAAGTAAATACTTCGATCGCCCGCGCATCCGTTGGTGAACCCGCGACGTTCATTACTCCCGCGACGCCGAGCCGCCTGGTCAGGTTGCGGTAATTTTAAAACATTCTATTTCCGCTTTGAACTTTGCGTTTGCGGACGGATTGTGGTTGGTGCGAGTCTGGAGCAGGAATCAAAATGGGAATCCGATGCGACGATGAAGAGCGACGATAAGCAGCGGGAAACCCTCGCGATCCTGGTCGGCGGCGGTCCGGCTCCCGGGATCAACGGCGTGATCGCCTCGGCCACCATTGAGGCTATCAAGTGCGGACTGCGCGTCGTGGGACTGCGCGACGGTTATCGATGGCTCGTCGAAGGCGACACCGGGCACGTTGTCGAACTCAATATCGAGGAGGTCAGCAGGATCCACTTCACCGGTGGCTCGATCCTGCGCACCTCGCGCGCCAATCCGGCGCGCGACGAAGCGAGCCTGGGGCGCGTGATCGATGCGCTGACGGCGCTTGGCGTTCGCTACCTTATCTGTATCGGCGGCGACGACACCACGTACGGTGCGGCGCGAATCGCCGAGCGCACCAGAGGCAGGATCGGCATCGTGACCGTGCCAAAAACGATCGACAACGATCTGCCGCTGCCCGAGAATGCGGCGACGTTCGGCTACGAAACCGCGCGTGCCGTCGGCGCCGGGATCATCGAATCGCTGATGGAAGACGCCCGCACCACCAGCAGGTGGTACCTGACGATCTCGATGGGCCGGAAGTCGGGGTCTCTCGCGCTCGGTATGTGCAAGTCAGCTGGCGCCACGCTGGCGGTGATTCCAGAGGAATATCGCGGCGGGAAGTTTGACCTCGCACTGGTCGTCGACACTATCGTGGGCGCGATAATCAAGCGTCGCGCCAGCGGCTACGACGACGGCGTCGCGGTCATCGCCGAAGGAATCGCAGAGCGCATGGACGTTGGCGCGCTCGCCTCGGCGGCGGCCTCGCACGCCGACGCTTACGGCCACGTCCACATCGCGGACATCCCGCTGGGTATTGTTTTGCGCGATCAGGTGGGCGCGGCGCTCAAGCAACTCGGCATCGATGCTACCGTGGTCGCCAAGGACATCGGCTACGAGTTGCGCTGCGCGAAGCCGTTGCCATTCGACGTCGATTATACCCGAACGCTGGGCTACGGCGCGGTGCGCCACCTGCTAAGCGGCGGCTCCGATGTGCTGATCGCAGTCGCGGGTGGCCGCGTGACGCCGGTCAATTTCGAGCAACTGCTCGACCCGAGCACGGGCCGGATTCGCGTGCGGACCGTGGATGTCTCCACCGAGTCATACCAGGTGGCGCGCTCGTACATGATTCGGCTCGAGCTGGAGGACTTCGAGGAGCCGGCGCTGTCGAGGCTCGCCGAACATGCGAAGCTCTCAGCCGCGGCTTTCAAGGCGAGATTTTTGCCTTCGGTGCGTGCCACGACTGAGGGGATCTGAGACCTTTCGCGGGTGTGCCTGCTGAGTCGCGCCAACGCCGCCACTGCCACCTTGGGGCGGATTCAATGGTCCACACTTGAAGCCTGCTGATGGACTGGTCGCACGCTTTGGATGACGCGGTTGATTTCTGGTTGTGAGATTGGCCACTTTTTTTCTGGAAATACGAAATGAAGGTGGACCTTGTCTGCGAACAGATCGGCCTCAATTTCGGGTGGGCGGCTAGCCGGGTTTCCGTATTGGAAGCCGCGGAAATCCCTGGTTTGAATCAAAAAGATACCTGAGTGCCCCTCGTTCGCAATTATCTGGATCGATTTCATCAGCAACAGGAATATCGTGCGAGCCGCCGCTCCTCGGGGCGTGAGTAAACCGATATCGCCAGGGGTGGTCTCGAGCGCAGCTCGGATGAAGGCATAGTCGGACTGTGTAGTCTCCGCGCCAAGGAACCGGCTCCACGCTCTTTTATCAGCGCCGCCCTCTTCAAAAAACGAGTTCACAAACCCGTTTGGTGGGAGTGTGGAAAACACGATGGACTCTCCAGAATGAAAGGAAATCACTTGCCACTTTCCGACGAGTCTCGTCTTTTGCTCGTCCAAATCGTCCCAGGGTACCTCAAATTCGTATCCCAAATAGGAAAGCTTGCGGCCGGGCGCGCTGGAAATCGACAAGTCTTTCAGCGCGACGGGGGTCTTCCACGAAGAGGGGTCGTCCTTACCCGATAAATTTCGTCCTTCGATGATTACGAACCAGGCCGAGACGCCGAAAATATATAGGTAGATGAAGACGACGCCCAACACGATTCCGCACCAAGTCAGGATGCGGCGGCGTCTGGGCGTGAAGTGCGGAAGCCAGCCTCGATTGAGTCGGAGTTTCATCCGCGGTTGAGCCGAGAACCGTCTGCGCTCTCAATAAAAATTCATGGGGCTTCGATTGGAGCGTTGTCGATGCGGCTCTGCTTCCACACCTCGGGGAGGAACTCATGATAGCGGATGGCGCCGTCGCCAATCATGACGAAGACCGCCGGACCGCGCTGCTCGATCTTGCGGGCGGTGGTGGCGGGCAGGACCTTGTCGAGGATTCCCGAGTAGAGCCGATTGAAGTTATCGGCGCAGCCCGCATCGCGGAAGGTGAGCATCCAGAGCACGGTCATCGATTTTCCCTTTTGCAGCGCGACGATCCGATCGCCCGCCCACTTGGCAGCCGCCTCCACGTACGGTGTCTGCTCACCCATCGTGCGCTCGATCATGATCTTGAGCATCAACTCGCCGAGCGTGTCCTCGTCGACCTTTTTCCAATCGCGCAGAACCTTCTCGTAGCCGGCGAGCTTGACGGTTTTGGCGGGAGTCGGATGGTCGAAGTAAAGCTCGGGATGCATGATCTGCTGCGTCGAGAGCGGCGGCCCCGTGAAGAGGGCATTCACGCCGTCCCAGCGTTTGCGATGGTAGGCTTCGGCGACGAAACGGGCTCCCTCGGTGTACTGAAAAATGAAGGGGTAAGTCATCGCGCGCGGCTTGCCTTCCGTGCGACCCATAAATATAGGAACGATGTCCTGCAGATGGGTGTCGAAGTAGTCGATCGTCTGGTCATCGACGCGCCTGGTCACCACCGAAAATCCCGACAGGGTAGCATCGCCCTCGACGATTGCCTTGTAGGCGAGTTCGTGGTCGGTATCACCCTTGTACTTTTTTTGCGCGGCTTCGATGTCGAAGTGCTGGTCCTGAAGAGCATGGGTCAGCTCGTGTCCCAGGGTGCCAGCGGTTTCAAGCTTCTTGAGCTCCGTCACGGCATTTCGAAATCGCTCCGGCAGCGCAACCGCGATAGGCCGATTGATAACGACGATGTCCTTCTGTCGGGGATCATAGAAGCCGGCTAGCTCGAGGGCCACATCGGCGAGGTCTTTGCGCTCGATTTTCATATCGGGCGGATAAAGACCGATCAGCTTGCCCTCTCCGACGCCCGCGTCGATTTCAGCCTGGCTCGTCTCCCGCGCGAACTCGGTACTGAACCTGGATTCGGTCTCGGCGACGCTGAGATAGGACACGGGCACATTGGCAGTGAGCTTGAGCCCGCGAATCTTCTCGACGCGAGCCTTCACCACCGCGGCCTCGCTGCCGCTCAACACGCCGTCCTGCGCGGCCGCGAGCTTGCAGAAAAATGCGACGACAACGCATGCGGATGCGATTATCGCGATGAACCGTCCGAGCCGGATTCCCCCCAAGATTTTCGCCCACTCCTCTTTGGCCACATCTGCTTAGCCGGGATTCCCATTTAAGGCAAACAGGCGGTGAAGAGGATTCAGAACCCGTGCGCAGTCGCAGGCTGACAGGTTCTGCGGCCTATCCGGGGCATTGGACAACTTAGCTCGGAGAAATTGCAATTCAAGGTAACTCCAGCAATTATAGTGGTTGCATATGGTTAGGGTTGGGAGCTAAACAAAGCATCGGGGACCTAGGGGACCCAAAGGAGCACTTACTTGGAGATCGATAGAATCGTTGCAGACTTGAAGAAGGAAAGGGACCGGCTTATCAGTGCGATCACGGCTTTGGTAGGAGCGGGGGCGGCGGCTAAGGGCCGCAGAGGCCGGGTCGCGGCTGCTAAGCCGGGCGCCACGAAAACCAAGAGACGCGGCGGTATCACCAAAGAGGGCAGAAAGCGGCTGTCGGAGCTTATGAAGAAGCGGTGGGCCGAGCGCAGAAAGAAAGGACTAACGAAACTCAGTAAATAGCGGTACGGATGGATCGCCACCGGTCTCGAGGGTGCGGTTGATTCGCGACCGTCGCGTCCGCACAATCTTCAGATGGCGAAATCAGTACAGCACGCGTTTGATCTTGCGGCGGAGGACTACGACCGCACGCGGCGCCGACTGGTGCCGGGATTCGACGACTTCTATCGCGCGGCGATCGATTTGATACGGTTTCCGCACGATAGCCGGCTCAAGGTTCTCGATCTCGGCGCCGGCACGGGCCTGTTGTCGGCGTTCATCGCGTATAGTTTCCCGCAGGCGCGAATCACGATGGTTGACATCTCGAGCGAGATGCTCGAGCGGGCGCGAGCGCGCTTCGAATTGGGCGGCGAGCGCTTCCGCTTCGAGGTCTCCGACTACGGAGTTGACCCGATCCAGGAAAAATACGACGCGGTGGTTTCGGCGCTCTCGATTCATCACCTGGGCGACGACGAAAAGCGCTCGTTGTTCAATCGAATCTACGGCGCGCTCAACGACGGCGGTGTATTCGTCAACGCCGAGCAGTGTCGCGGCGCGACTCCGGAGCGGCACCGGTTTCATCACGAGCGGTGGATCACGCGGGTGCGCGAATTGGGGATGGATGATCGCGACCTCGGGCTGGCGCTCGACCGAATGAAGTTCGATCGCGCGGCGACGCTCGAAGATCAGCTCGAATGGCTGCGCGAGGCGGGGTTCCGGGATATCGATTGCGCGTACAAGAATCTGATCTTCGCGGTTTACTGCGGCCTCAAGTAACCAGGCGCGGTGTCCGTCAGTGTTCGGCGCCGCTCAGGATATGAATCGCATGGCTGGCGGCCGCGAGAAATGCCGGGTCCGGATTGAACGCATGCTCGCGCAGGCAAACCTCGGTGAATTTGATCGCGTGCTCGTCGCCGCATGCGATCGCGCGCTCGATGAGTCCAGCTTCGTCCCAAACTTTGAGCTCATCGATTTCCACGCGCCCCAGGTCTGCCCGCGTTGCGAAAGTTGCGTACATCGCGGCAGCCGTTTGCCACCCGTATGCGAGCGCGGCGTGCGCGGTTGAATCGCGCAGGTACGGCAGGAGAGGGCGGATGGCGGCCGGGCCCGTCACGGCGTGGACGAACGCGATGGTCGTATAAGCGTTGTGGGCGTTGGCAAGAAAGACGCGCGCAAAGGTAGCCGTCAGGTCGGAAATGAATGCGCATGCGTCGCCGGCGGGATCGACTGCGTCCAGCGTATCCTTGAACGGCTCGAAGGAATCGAGTTGTGCGAGCGCATCGGTAAGCGCGCCGATTTTGGCACGGCGAATCTCCGGCGGAATTATCTGCACGCCAGCGATCGCCTTTGACGGCATCGCGCGAACGGTACTGTCCCGATGCGGGCCGGCGGGAAGCGGCATGTAATCGGCGGCCCAATAGGCGAGTCCGTCGGCCAGTTCGCGCCGGCGCGAGGGAGTATCTTCGAGAGCGAGCGCCCGAGTTGCGTGGCCGGTGCGAATCACGCCGTGCGTCGCAGCCGCCATCAGACCCGGTGCGAGCCGCGCGGTCCACTTGTCGAGCACGGCTGGCCAAGGTCGCTCCGCGATTTCATTGCGGAAGAACTCGAACCAATCCTCGGTGCGGCGAAGGTCGCCGAGCGCGGCGCGCCAATTGTCGTCCGTCAGCCGTGCGACCCGTGCGCGACGCGGTGCGAGCCGGCGCCGGTAGCGTTCGAACCACGGCATCACGGCGTCGCGGCGGCCCATCGCACACATCGCTTCGATCGCCATCGGGGCGTGATTGGAGAGGCCATTGCTCAAGTCGGGGCCCATCGGCGCCATGATTTCGAGCGTTTCATCGAGGGCAGAATAATCAGCCGGATTCATTTTCGCCTTCATCGATGCGGCCTCCTCGCGGCTCTGATAGTTAGTAAAGTACTCGCTTTATATACTAAGTCAAGCACTTGCTTGACTAATATTCCATGGCGGGTACCATCTCATTGCATGAAGCACGACGCGCGCGCCGGTGAGGGCGTTCTGTACCAGCTCAAGACGCACGGGCCGCAAACCGCGGCGCAGGCCGCGCGCCGCCTGGGCGTGACGGCGATGGCCGTGCGGCAGCATCTGTATCGCCTGAGGCTGTCAGGCCTTGTCGAGTTCACCGACGAACGGCGCAAGCTGGGGCGGCCGGCCCGCGTATGGAAACTGACGAGCGCCGCGGCCGGGCGCTTTCCTGACAGCCATGGCGACCTCACGGTTGAAATCATCGCCGCGGTGCGCGCTACGTTTGGTGAGGCGGGAATGGACAAGCTGGTGCGCGAGAGGACGCGCCGCCAGCTGGAAGAATATCGCGCGCGGCTTCGCCCGGCGGGAACTTCGATTGCAAAGCGCGCGTTGTTGTTGGCGAAGGTTCGGCGCGAGCAGGGCTACATGGCCGAATGTGCGAGGATGCCCGACGGCTCGATGCTTTTGGCGGAAAATCATTGTCCGATCTGCGCGGCAGCGTCGGCCTGCCAGGGATTATGCCGCGAAGAGCTCGCGCTGTTCCGCGCGGTGCTCGGTGACAAGGCGCGGGTCGAGCGCACCGATCACATCCTGGCGGGCGCGCGGCGCTGCGCGTATCGGATCACGACGCCGGGCTAGCGATCCGGGGCGTCTCGCGCGGCGACTGCAGCTTCGAATTCCATTCGACTCCATGAACGAACGGTTTGAAAGAAAGTCGAAGTCTCGGCTAGGTTGGTCGGGTACAAAAGGATTCGCGATCTCGGGTAGTTGTAGTCAAGAGGAAATTTCATGGCGCGCAAGCTATCAATCGGAATCAATTGGCAGGGCAAGCTCGACTTCAAGGCGGCGATCGAACGGGCGAAAATCGCGGACGCCGCGGGAATCCATTCGATCTGGGTGGCCGAAGCGTGGGGCCGCGACGCCTTCACGCTGCTGACGCTGCTCGCGGAGCACACCAGCAAGGTCCAGCTTGCGACTTCGATCGTGAATATCTACTCGCGCACGCCGGCCGCGCTCGCGCAGCATTTCGGCACGCTGGACGAGTTGAGCAACGGCCGCATGATCATCGGGCTGGGCACCAGCGGTCCGCAGGTGATCGAACATTTCCACGGTATCCCGTTCAATCCGCCGCTGACCCGGATGAAGGAGTACGTGGAAATCATCAACATGATAATGGCGCAGACGCCGCTCAACTACGACGGCAAGTTGTTCAAGCTGCAGCGCGGTTTCACGATGCGCTTCGAGACCCCGCGCAAGCATATTCCGATCTGGATCGCCTCGCTCAACAAAAAGAGCGTCGAGTTCACGGCGAAGAAAGCCGACGGATGGCTGCCGGTGATGATCCCGATTAACTCGCTCAAGAAAGCGATCGCGGATTTTCGCGCGATTGCGACGGCCGCCGGCCGCGAGCCGCGCGCGGTCGCGGTCAAAGCGCCCGGACATGTGACGGTAACGGCGAACGTCGATCGCGCGGTGGCAGGACATGCCGCCAACGTTGCGTTCTACGCCGCGCGCATGGGCACCTTCTATTCCGAGCAGCTCACGCGCTTTGGCTTCGGCGACGACGTGCAGAAGGTCAAGCAGGCGTGGGACGGGGGCGGCTCGAAGGCGGGCACCGCGGCGCTATCGCCCAAGCTGCTGGGCGAGTTGGGTTATATCGGCGGAGTCGAAGGGGCGATCGAGCGGCTCAAGGCGCAGGAGGAAGCCGGCGTCGACCTGCATCCGGTGGAGATCGACGCGGGCGGCAAGCCGGGCGAGTTCGAGAAGACCGTCGCGCGGTTGCTCGGATGATCGTGCAGGCGGGATTTGCCGATTCCCCGGCACAGGCGCTATATCGAGGCTCGATGCCGCGTCGCAATCAAGCGGCGTGCCGATCGCGCACCAGACTCGGCGTTTGGTAATTCGTGGGAATCGAACGCGCGAGAGGGTCCTCGTGGACCCTCTTCGTTTTTGGAGGGGCAATTCAATGAGAATCAGAATCCGGCTGGCCGCATTCGCACTGCTGCTCGCAGCGGCCGCGCTGCCCGCCCCGGCGCGCGCCGGCGACGCGGCGAAAGCGGATGGCATCAAGGTCGAAGTGACCGGCTTTCGAAACGACAAGGGGCAACTGGGATGCTCGCTGTGGCCGGGGCCCGAGGGATTTCCGCGCGACGACTCTCACATACTACGTCACATCTGGGCAAAGATTGCGGGCAAGCGCGGCGAGTGCGACTTCGCCGGAGTCCCGGCCGGCGACTACGCCGTCACGCTTTTTCACGATGAGAACGGCAACGGCAAGTTCGATTCGAATTTCATCGGCTACCCGCTCGAGGGCTACGGATTTTCAAACAACGCCAAGGCCCAGTTCAAAGCGCCGTCATTCGACGAGACGAAATTTCACTTTGACGGCACCGGCACGAAGCAGATTTCGGTGCAAGTGATTTATCGATGATGAAGGCAGTAATCGTTGAAAAACCCGGCGATGAAAATGCGCTCAAAATCGGCGAAGTTGCCGAGCCTGCGATCAAGCCCGACGAAATACTGATTCGGGTCCGAGCCGCCGGGGTGAATCGCGCGGACATCCTTCAGCGCCAGGGATTCTATCCGCCTCCGGCGGGCGCGTCGGAAATCCTCGGCCTGGAATGCGCCGGCGAGGTTGCCGCCGTCGGCGCCGCCGCGATCGGATGGAAGGCCGGCGATCGCGCGATGGCATTGCTGCCGGGCGGTGGTTACGCGCAGCAAGCCGCGGTGCATTACGGATCCGCGATGAAGATTCCCGCGGCGCTGAGTTTCGAGGAAGCTGCCGGGATCCCCGAGGTCTTTCTGACCGCGTTCCTGAATTTTTTTATGCTCGCCGGGATCAAGCGCGGCGAGACCGCTTTGATTCACGGTGGCGGCAGCGGCGTCGGCACCGCATCGATTCTATTGCTCAAGGAAGCGGGCGTGCGCGTGATCGTGACCGCGGGCGCGGATGAGAAATGCGCGCAATGCCGAAAGCTGGGCGCCGACGTCGCGATCAATTACAAGCGCGGGCCGTTCGCGCCGGCGGTGAAGGCCGCGACCGACGGGCGCGGCGTGGACGTGATCCTGGACAGCATCGGCGGCGCCTACCTGCCCGGAAATATCGAGTCGCTGGCCAACGGCGGGCGGCTGGTCCTGATCGGCTTGATGAACGGGACGCGCGCCGAGCTCGATCTGGCCGCCGTTTTGCGGCGTCATCTGAAAATTTTCGGCTCGACTCTGCGCACCCGCCCAGCCGCCGAGAAAGCTCAGATCGTCGCGGCGTTCCTCGGGCAATTCGGCGCGGCGCTCGAGGCGGGTCGGTTGCGTCCGCCAATTTACAAGGCGATCCCGGCGGCGGACGCCCCGACGGCGCATCGCATGATGCAAGCGAGCGAGCACTTCGGGAAAATCATTCTCAAGTTCGACTGATCCCGGCGCTCGCGATTCAGCGCGGTCGGTTTCCCGACTTGCGCGCGCGCCGCGGGAAGTGGCGCAATTGCCGAAACTGATGGGTGTTCGCGGGCGCCTTCTGGTAGGATTCGGGGCGAGATAGCGTGAACCGCAAACCGATCAAACCCAACGCGCTCAAACCGGGCGATACAGTTGCGGTCGTCGCGCCTGCCGCGGCGATCGAACGGGAGCATCTCGAGCGCGGCGTCAACGTGCTCGCCTCGATGGGCTATCGGGTCAAAGTTTCGCAGCGCGTGCTGGCGCGCTCGGGGATACTGGCCGGCGACGATCGCGAGCGGGCGAGCGAGCTTCAAGAATACTTTGCCGACCCCGAGGTCAAGGCGATCTTTTCCGCGCGCGGCGGTTACGGATGCGGGCGGCTGCTGCCGCTGCTCGACTTCAAGGCGATGGCCCGCACGCCCAAAATCTTCGTCGGCTTCTCGGACGCGACCTTTATCTTAAATGCGCTGGTCGATTTCGCCGGCATGGTATCGTTTCACGGGCCGATGGTCGCGATGGATTTTGCGCGAGGCCTGAGCCCGCGCGCCTTCGAGCACATGCAAGACCTGCTCGGCGGCAAGCTGGACGGCTTCGAGCTGGAGGCGCGCGAGGCGATGCATCCCGGTCAAGCAAGTGGCGAGGTCATCGGCGGTTGCCTGTCGGTGCTGGTCGCGACGATCGGCACACCGTATGAGCCGCGCTTCGACGGCCGAATCCTGTTCCTCGAAGACACGGGTGAGAAAGCCTATCGAATCGACAGGATGCTTGTGCAGTTGCGCCAGACCGGCGCGCTCGGCCGAGTGGCGGGAATTGTTTTCGGCGCGATTCGCGCGATCGACGGAAACGAGCAGGAGACGCGGCTGATCGCGCGCTTCGCCGCCGAGCAGACCGCCGGGCTGGGATGCCCGGTGCTGTACGGCGTCGAGGCCGGGCATGGCACCGAGAATTTTACGATTCCGTTCGGCGTGGCGGCGCGAATCGATTCGGCCGCGCGCCGCATCATCTTCACCGAGCCGGCCGTGACGCGGTAACGGGCCAGATTTTCAGGAGGATTAAGCGTTGGGATGGAGCGAGGTCGAGCAGGCGTTCAACGACGCGGTCGAGGAGCGGGTGATTCCCGGCGCGACGGTCGTCGTGCGGCGCGGCGCGGAGATCGCGTTCGAGGGCGCATTCGGATTCAGATCGATCGAGCCGAGCCGTTCGCCGGCCAAAATCGAGACCGTCTATGACCTGTCGTCGCTGACCAAGGCGCTGGCGACGACGGTCGCGGTGATGATGCTGGCGCGCGACGGCAAGTTTCGCCTCGACGATCGAGTGACGCGTTTTTTTCCGAATTTTGGCGTGCACGGCAAGACCACCGTCACGTTTCGGCATCTGCTGGCGCATTGCTCGGGCCTGGCGGCGTGGCGGCCGTTCTACCAGCGGATCGCGGAGATCGAAAAAAGCGGGCGGGTCAACTTCATGGCGAGCCACGGCGCCAAGGAGTTCGCTTACGAGGAGATTCATCGCGAAAAACCCGAGGCCGCGCCCGCGAGCAAAACTATCTACTCGGACCTCGGATTCATCCTGCTGGGCGAGACGATCGAAAAGGTGGCCGGCGCCGCGCTCAACCGATTCTGCCGCGAGAAAATCTTCCGCCCGCTGGGTCTGCGCGCCACTGATTATATAGACATCTCACTGGTCCGCTCGCGGCGGCTGGAGCCGGTCGCCGACATGTTCGCGCCGACCGAAATCTGTCCTTCGCGCAAGCGGCTGCTGGTCGGCGAAGTTGACGACGAGAACGCGTTCTCGATGGGCGGAGTGGCGGGTCACGCCGGACTGTTCGCGCCGGTGCGCGAGGTCGATCGCCTCGCGCGCGAGCTGATCGCGTGTTACGCCGGACGTTCGGATTTCGTGCCGCAAAAAACAATCCGCGAGTTCTGGACGCGCGACACGACCGTGCCAGGCTCGACGTGGGCGCTCGGATGGGACACGCCGTCGGCGGAGCATTCCAGCTCGGGCCATCGCTTCTCGCCGGCGGCAGTGGGCCATCTTGGCTTCACCGGCACTTCGATCTGGATCGAGCCGGAAAGCGAAGTTGCGATCTCGATGCTGACCAACCGGGTTCATCCGCGGCGCGACAATCAGAAGATTCGCGAGTTCCGTCCCAAGATTCACGATTTGATCATGGATGCGCTTGATGGTGGCTGAATCCGGCAGCGCTGCGCGGCTCGCGCGCATTCCAGTGCCGGCCCGGCGAGTGCATTTGATCGGAGTCGGGGGCACCGCGATGGCCGCGCTGGCCGGGATGCTGGTGGAGCGCGGCTTGTCGGTCACGGGCTCCGACAAGCAGCTCTACGAGCCGACGGCGTCGCTGCTGAAAAATTCGCGGGTCGGATTGATGACGGGATTTTCGCCCGCGAACCTGTCGCCCGCGCCCGACCTGGTGGTGGTGGGCAACGCGATCGTGGCGAGCAATCCCGAAGCCGTGGCGCTGCTGGACTGCGCGATCCCGTATCTCTCGATGCCTGAAGCGCTGTGGCATTTTTTCCTGAAGGGCCGGCGCGTGCTGATGGTCGCGGGAACCCATGGCAAGACCACCTCGACCGCGATGATGACGCACGTGCTCGAAGCGGCGGGGCGCGATCCCTCGATGCTGGTCGGAGGAGTGGCGAGCGATTTCGGATCGAACTACCGGCTTGGCCGGGGCGCCGATTTCGTGATCGAAGGCGACGAGTACGACACCGCGTTTTTCGACAAGGGACCGAAGTTTCTGCATTACCGGGCCAGTGGTGCGATTATTACGGCGGTCGAATTCGATCACGCCGATATCTATCGCGATCTCGAGCATGTGAAATCGAGTTTCCGCGCACTCGTCGAGCAGATGGATTCGTCGCGGGTGCTCGCGGTATGCGCCGACTTTCCTCACGCGCTCGAGGTCAGTGCGGCGGCGCGCGCGCGGCGGCTCACGTACGGGCTGCGCGAGGGCGAATACCGCGCGACGGACATTACGGTGGGCGCCGACGGCGCGAGATTTTCGGTGACGCGCGGCGCCGTGCGAATCCAGGATTCAATCCATCTTCCGATCGGCGGCCGAATGAACGTCGCCAACGCGCTGGGCGTTTACGTGCTGCTGAGCGCGTTGGGAGTCTCCGGCGACGAGATTGGCGGCGGGTTGCGCACCTTCAAGGGCGTGGTGCGCCGGCAGCAGGTGATCGGAGAGGCGGCGGGAGTGACGGTGGTCGATGACTTTGCGCATCATCCGACCGCGATCGGCGTCACGCTCGAGGCGATTGCGGAACGGTTCCCGGGCCGGCGGATACTTGCGGCGTTCGAGCCGCGCTCGAATACGGCGCGGCGCAACGTTTTTCAACAGGCGTTCGCGGCCGCATTCGATCGAGCATCGCGCGTCTATCTGGGTCCAGTCTATTTCAAGGAAAACGATCCGATCGCGCCGGGCGAGCGGCTGGAAACAGGCGCGCTCGCGAGTGCCATCAGTGCGCGTGGGCCTCATGCGATTGCATGCGCGTCGAACGATCAGATCCTCGAGCGGATGCTCTCCGACGCGCGCGCGGGCGACGTGGCGCTGTTCATGTCGAACGGGCCGTTCGATGGATTGAAGGAACGATTCCTGGCGGGGCTGAAGGCACGGTAGCAGGGGCTGGCTTCTGCCCCTGCGCGAAGTCGAAGGACCCGGTTAGAAGGCGGTGCGAGTCGCGCGGCTTCTTTAGAGCGGCGGCAGGGGAATTGTCAGCGCATCGTAAACCGTGATTGCGGGTCCGTAGGCGGACTGGAAAACTCCTATACCGGTTGAAGGACGAATCAGATTGATGCGATCGAACACGTTGAGCAGGACAATCCGGTTCTCAATGTGACCGAGCCCCGGCACGTCGAGAGTTTTAGCGGCGCTCATGTTGAACTGCCACACTTTCGGTAGCTGGGTCCGGTTGGCGAAGCCGCCACGCAAACCGCTGCTGAATAGCCCGTCGAAAGTAAATTGATAAGTCTTCCACCTGTAAGCGGCGCCGGCTGACGCGCCCACCAGCGGAGTATGATCGAGTACTATGTAGTGCCGATCAATATATTGAAGCTGCGCCAGCGGAGGAAAGTTGTACTGTCCGGTGGCGACGCCGCGGACCTCTTCCCGGGCCACAAATTGCGACACTCGCAGAGCGAGATTGGGAAGATTGTAGGTGAGCGAGTTCTCGAGTCCGGCGCCGTAGCCTCTTACGTAGTTGAAGGGCGCATCCACAGGGACGAAACCAAACTGGCCTTCGTCGATATAGTGGCGATCGATCCGGAAATAGCTGTCTTGCGACAGCACCAGCTGCGGGTTGAGCTGATGCGTGTACCCAACATCCCATGTGTAGTCCGTTTCGGCGTCGAGTTTGGTGCTTAAGGGTATACCGGGACCGACACCGCCGGTGGTGTTCTTCAAGGCGGTGATGCCGGGAGAAATGCCCTGGAAGTTCGGAACCTGGAAGTTGCGCGCAAACCCGGCATGGATCGTGGTGTCGCGGCGCGGCTTGTACACGAAATTTATGGTCGGACTGAACTGGCTATCGTTGACAAGGCCGCTAACTCGATCCCATCGTGAGCCAAAATTCACACTTAGCTTCTCACTAAGCTGCCAGGTGTCCTGAGCATATACACCGTAAATCAGGTTAATCTTGTTGAGGTCGGCGGTAATCGAGATAGGGACAGTTAATGTCGTACCACCCTTTATGGGAAAGACCTGCGAAGTATTGTCCGCTTCGACTCCGTACTCGCCAAAATAAAATCCCCCACGCAACGTGTGGTCGTTGCCCAGACGGTAAGTAAGATTGCCTTGCGCTGCGTTTGAGAAGTCGCTGTCGAACACCTTTGGGGCTATGCCCTGGTAAATGAGATCGCTTATCGGATCGGGATAAAAGTCTTCCCGGTTGTAGTGCATCGTGTAAGCGACCTGGTAGTCAGCATTCGTTCCGAGCGCACCGTTCAAAGCTAGAACTCCATAGTAGTCCTGTTGATCCATCGTCGAATTGATATCAGCGGATGGAAAGTCAGCAGGATTGACGCCGCTTAACGTGAACTCTGGCGTCTCACCGGGCACATTGGGGAACTGATTGTTGGCAACGGTCATTCCGGTGATCAGACTCAGTTGCGTGGTCGGACTTACTGAGTAGGTCAGGTAGGCGAATCCCTGACCCTGATCGGTGCCATCGTGAATCGGCTCAGGACCGGGAGTCGCAGAACTAAGGCCCAGGTTCGAGTGCAGGTAAACGCCGGTGAGATAGTAACTGAAGTCTCCGTGACAGCCACCCAGCTCGAAACTTGGCTGCGCCGTATCCCGCTGGCCGCCGTAAATGGTGAACTCGTTGTGCGCATCATCGCATCCGTTTTTGGTGCTGATTTCAATTACGCCCGACGTGCGATAGCCATACTCGGCCGGCAGCACGCCATCCATAAGGCTCACCCTCTTGACGAAATATGAATTGAGGAGCTGCGTAAAGGTCGGGTCGTTGTTGATGTCGAGCGGCAACAGGATCCCGTTCATCTGATACTGGATGCCCGCGTGCTCGCCGCGAATATGAATCTCCTGGTTCTGGTCGAGTGCCACCCCCGGCATCTGCAGCATCACCTGGTTGAGGGGAGTAGCCTCGCCCTGAGGCAGGTTCGCGACATCCTGGGCAGTGAAGGTATATTTACTGGCGCCGGTTGCGGTCAATCCATTTTGTGCGTGTACGCGGCTCGCGCTCACCGGTAGGGTCAATGCCTGTTCGGATTCCAGCACGAGGTCGAGGGGAGTTTTGCTGCTGGTGGGCAAGACCAGCGCTGCTCTGGCAGCCTTGAAGCCGGATTTCTGAACGACCAGGTCGTAGGTCCCGGGTCCCGGTGCAGGCAACTTGAATTGTCCGTGCTCGCCACTGGTGGTCCGAGCGACTGTGCGACCGTCTGCCGCTCGCAATATTACCACAGCATTCGTCACGGGCCGGCCCAAGGCATCCTTTACCGTTCCCGCCGGAGAGTCGGACGTCAGTCGCTGCTTGGCGGCGGCTGAGCTGCTGACGGTCAGCAATATGATCAGAGGCGCTAGCGCCAGAGCAGCGCAGATCTGCGCATAGCATCGCGGCGCCCTCGACATACGCGAAGGTGAAATAGCCATGAGAAAACCCGCTCTCCAATCGGCACTCGCTGACGAATGCCTGCACGGTTCCTGCCTCTGAGCGCAGTCGGCTGGAAGCAACTTTCGTTACGCACAACGACAGTGCTGCTCCGGCTCAAGGCAGGCGGAAATCTCGAAAGGAACGATTTTGGAAGAAAGCTAGATGAGAGCGGGCGGCGGACGGGCCGCCAGCGGCAAGCGGTTCAGGTCATGATTGGCGACTACAACGACGATCTGTGACGAATCGTTTCCGACATCACGGATTGGCGCGATTGCGACGCGCTCGAAAGGACGATCGAAGTGCCAGTGCTCAAGCCGATGAGGATCGCTTACGACGATCGCGGCTTCATTGCCATGTACGTCGTAAGCGTGATCGCCGTGGCCGTGCGAATGGTTATTTTCGTCGTGGTGTTCGTGATCGTGATGGTGCGATTTATCTGCGGCATCGTGGTGATGGACGTGCGGATAGTTTCCTCCGCTGTGCCGATGATGAATCAAGCTCACGACGCCAGACGTCTGCGATTCCAACTCACCAACTAGACCAAACAGTCTCCTGTGGCAAGGTTTTGAACGGCCTAATAGCCGAGGTTGGGGTCGACCACGTTCAGCAGCGGGCGATTCGTGGCGAACCTTTTCAGATTCTCCGCGAACAGTTGGCATGCCTTGTCCATGTAACCGCGATTGGCGCCGGAAACGTGCGGCGTCAGGATGACATTTTCCAAATCCCAAAGCGGGCTTTCGGATTCGAGCGGTTCATGCTCGAACACGTCGAGGCCGGCGCCGCCAATCTTTCCCGCGGTCAACGCCGCGGCCATCGCGCGCTCGTCGATCACTTCGCCGCGCCCGATATTCACCAGGTACGCGCCGGGCTTCATCGCGGCGAATTCCCGCTCGCCGATGAACTTGCGCGTGTGCTCGGTGAGCGGGAGAGTGACGGACACGTAATCGCTGTCGCGGAGGATCGCTTCGCGTTCGCCGGGACCGAAGAAGCGGGCGGGAAGCTTGCCTTCGGGATCGCCGAGCCCGGCAGGACACCATCCGGGATCGGCGCGCTCGGCCGGGTTGCGCTTGAGCGCAAGCACGGTCATCCCAAATGCGGCCGCGAGCCGCGCCGTTTCCCTGCCAATCGAACCGTAGCCGATGATACCAAGAGTCCGCCCGCGGATTTCGTCCACGCTCGCCATGAAAGCGCCCGAGCGCATCCACTCGCGGCGAATCTGCGCCCGAATCGCGAGATGAATCCGATGCGTATACGCGAGCATCGAGGCTATCGTGTATTCCCCGATCGGCGTCGCATGAATTCCGCTCGCGGTGGTGACTGGAATCGCGATCCCCTTGAGCGGTCCGCCTAGCGCGTGGTCCGCGCCCGCGCTGAGCAGTTGAATCCATTTGAGGCCGGGCGCCCGATTCGCGATGTCATTAGGCACGCGAAAGGCGAGCAGCACGTCGCATCCGCCACTGACGAAGTCGCCGGCTTCCTCGACGGTTCGGCACTGGCGATCGGCCAATTCGGCTCCCGGCACCGCGCTGGTAATTGCGGCGCGATGCGCGGGTTGCAGCGCAACCGTGGATATTATTTTCATGAACCCACCGAAACTTTCGCATGGGTTCGCGCGTCCTTCAAGCAGAAATCGTGCAGGTTGAGCAGGTCGCGTGGCGGGCTTATATTTGCAGGGTTCCTGCATCACCGGGTCGATCGCCGAGCGCGATGAAATGAAGCTGAAAAAGATGCTCACGCTGGGCGTGGCGGCGGCCGCGCTGTTCACGCTGTGTCATCTTGCGGTCGCGCAGGCGCAGGACTCGCAAACTGGCTCCCAGGGCGGCGGGAATTCCGCCAATCCCGCAACTGCGGGGCAGGGCGGCAGCGACGCGACGCTCGAGATAGCTCCGCAGCCCGGCTTGGCGGCGCCGAAACCCGGCGTTCAGGAGATCCCCGGCGGCCGGAATTTTAATCCGGGCGAGAGCAGCACGTCGATCGAACCCAACTTCCGCCCCAAAACAGAGAACGGCACCGGCGATAACAACGGCAACGGCGATAGCAACCGCCCCCGTCCGCGGCCCTACCTCGGCATCACCGTGCAGTACACGACGGAGTGCTACCTCGGAATGGAGGAGCATGGGCTCGAGGTGCTGACCGTCGATCCCAACAGTCCGGCCGCGCAAGCTGGTCTGCAGGCGCGCTCCGGAATGAGCGCGGTCGGCGCGGCGGTTTCCACGCTGACGGGAATACTGCCCGGCGGCTCAATCCTGGCGAATAAGGCGCTGAGCAGTTCGGGAGCGATGGGCCATGGGGGAGATTTGATTGTCGCGGTTGACGATCGGCGGGTGCGCGATCAGAGCGATCTGGAAAACGCGATGGCGCGGCTCAAGCCGGGAGACACGATGTACCTGACGATAATCAGGCCGGAAGGTAATTCGCACAAGACAATCAAAATCGCGGTGCGAGTCGGCGCGGTGGGCGAGCCAATCGCGAATGCGGCGCCGACGGTTGGCAACGTGCGCTAGCCTCCCGAGTTCATTTCACAATTGTTCGTCCGGTAGGGCCGACGCGTTCGCGCGCGATTTTCTGCTATCATTTTTGTGACGCCAGCGGCATGTGCGCTCCTCGCGCGCATCGCCGCAGGGCGAATTTGCGTATTGGGATCGGAAAAACTTGCAACGCAGCCTCAAAGAAGCGGCCGGCGAACTCGAAGCGCGGCTCGCGGCAAATACCGAACGTCGATTCCCCGTGATGGGACTGCGCGGCGCGGCCGGCGCGCTGATGATTCGCGAGATGGGAACCCGGCTGCGGCGTCCAATCGTCGCGGTCACGTCAACGCCGCCGGAAGCCGAGGCACTGGCGGGGGAGGTTGCGTTTTTTCTCGGTGAGGCGCCGGACGCGGACGCCGCCACCCGCCGGGTGCATCTGATCCGCTCATGGGAAGTGAAACCGATGGCGCAGTTGTCGCCACCGACCGACGCGCAGGCGTCGCAACTGGCGGCGCTGTTCGCGATGCTTCGGCATGAGTCGCCGCTGGTCGTCACGTCGGCCGAAGCGCTGATGACGCGCACGATTCCGCGCACGGTCTTCAATGAATCGATCGTTAAAGTGGCGATTGGCGATTCTCTGGATCTCGAGGCTCTGGTCGAGGCGCTCGTGGGGTGCGGCTATCAGCGCGTGCCGCAGAGCGAAGAGGCGGGAGACTTCAGCGTGCGCGGCGGAATCGTCGATGCGTTCTCGCCGTTGTACCGCGACCCGATTCGCATCGAGCTCGAAGACGACCTGATCACCTCGATTCGGCATTTTGACGCGGGCACCCAGCGCTCAGGCGGCGAACTGCTCGAGGCGACGATAACCCGCACTCGCTACGTGCCGCCGACTTCCTTGAAGGACCCGAAGCTGCGCGAGCAGGTCACGTTGCGGGCCGCGGAAATCGGCATGGTGCGCAAGGAGGCCGCGGAACTGGCCGAGGCGCTCGAGAACGGGCTGCTGTTTCCGGGCGCGGAACTGCTGATGCCGTACGCGTACGGGCGCGCGCTCGACAGCGTGTTCGATTACATGCCGGCGGGCGCGTTGCTATGGCTGGTCGATCCGGGGCGCGTTCTCGCCGAGGCACATCGCTTTGCCGATACCGTATCCGTCGAGACGGCAGCGGCGGCGCGCAAGCCCGCGTTTCATCCCGCGCCGGATTCGCTGTTCATCGGGGCGGACGGGTTCGAACGCGCGCTCGGAAAGTTCACCGCCGTCGAGGTCGGCTCGCTGGTGACGATGGCCGCGCCGCGCGAGGGATGGGCGGTGCCGGTTGAGGTCAGATCGCAGGCCAGTTTGCGGCTGGGATCGAACCAACTGAGCGGATTGCGGACGCCGCCGAGCTTCGAGCCGCTGGCGACAGAACTGCGCGAAGTCCAGCGCGGGCAGGGACGTTCGCTGATGATCGTTGACGGCCCCCATCAGGTGGCGCGCCTGCGCCGTCATCTGGAGGCGTGGGACCTCGAAGTCAACGTCGAATGCAAAAGTCTGTCGGCGCTGCTGGAATGGCCGGACTACCGCCCCGCGATCATGGAAGGGGAGATTTCCGCCGGCGTCGTTTTGCAGGCCGACGGTCTTTACATTTACAGCGAAGAGGAAATTTTCGGCGAACCGCGAGCGCATCGGCGCAGGCGTCCGAGCGCCAAGGGCGCGCTGCTCAATCTTGAAGAGCTGAAGCCCGACGATTTCGTCGTGCATATCGATCACGGCATCGCGAAGTACCGCGGCCTGCGGCACATGAAGGTCGCCGACGTCGAGGGCGACTTTTTGAATCTCGAATACTCGGGCAACGACACAATGTACGTGCCGGTCGAGCGGATAAATCTCGTTCAACGATACATCGGCGGTGACGACGCGGAACCCAAGCTCGACAAGCTGGGCAGCGGCTCGTGGGAGAAGGTAAAGCGGCGCACCAGGCAGGCGGTGCTCGCGATGGCGGCCGAGCTGCTTGACGTGTACGCGGCGCGGGAAGTGATGGAGGGGCACGCGTATCCGCCACCGGGCGCGGACTACGAGGAGTTCGCGGCGCGCTTCGAGTTCGAGGAGACGCCCGACCAGCAGGCGGCGATCGACGACGTCATCCGCGACATGACGCGCGCCAAGCCGATGGACCGGCTGATCTGCGGCGACGCCGGCTTCGGCAAAACTGAAGTCGCGCTGCGCGCCGCGTTCATCGCCGTGATGGACGGCCGGCAAGTCGCCGTGCTGGTGCCGACCACGATCCTCGCCGAGCAGCACTGGAATACCTTTCGCGAGCGCTTCAAGGATTATCCGGTTCGGGTCGAGATGGTCTCGCGGTTCCGCAGCCACAAGGAAAATCGGGCCGTGATCGACGAGGCCGGCCGCGGCCAAGTCGACATCATCATCGGGACCCATCGGCTGCTCTCGAGCGACGTTCAGTTCCCGCGCCTGGGCTTGCTGGTGATCGACGAGGAGCACCGATTCGGCGTGGTGGACAAGGAGCGAATCAAGAAGCTCAAGAAGTTGGTGCCGGTGTTGACGATGACCGCGACGCCGATTCCGCGCACGCTGCACATGGCGATGCTC
>Ga0187862_10001700_pt1 | contig 23065 bp, 22 predicted proteins | sample June2016WEW_10_1_FD_133003 | JGI IMG/M metagenome (GOLD analysis project Ga0187862, IMG submission 133003) | Peatland microbial communities from SPRUCE experiment site at the Marcell Experimental Forest, Minnesota, USA - June2016WEW_10_150 | ecosystem: Environmental > Terrestrial > Soil >...
GAATCGCGTCGGGCATGAAGCCGACGAAACGGCCGATGCCGAATGCCGGTTCTAAAATATGTCCATCTTTGAATCCCAACCGCTCCAATGCCGCATACATTCCGTGAATAACTTCGCCAGAAGTGTAATGGGCGTTGAGCGTCGAGGCGCGGGCGGCGCGGAATTCATCCTCGGAAAGCAGTTTGGAAAGCTCCAGATTTTCGGCCTGCCAGTCGGTTGCCGGACTGAAAATCTGCGGCAATCCGCCCCAACCGACATAGCGAACGAGCGCGGATTTTTCTTCTTGGGTGGCCGCGCGGTTTTCCGCCTGAAGCTGGCGGACAATTTTGATGGCGGCAAGATTGGCGCGGCACTTTTCCTTGAGCGAACCGGTGCCGACGCCATCGGCGGAGGAAATCCGGTAATTGTTCCGGTTGCGGACTACTCGCTCTCCGGTGTCAGGAGAATGTATTTCTCCCTGACCAGTTCCCAGGCCCGGTCGTGCGCCTGCTGCGCCGTCAAGCCTTGTCTCTGAAACTGCATGGTCAGGTCGTGCATCTCGCTCGCCGTTTTCTCCTCCGCCTGTAGCAGCATCTCCTGAAGGATTCCCCTGGCTTCCATTTCTGCCACCAGGTTCGGAAGAAATTCGCGCCAGTGCCGCTCCGCCATTCTGCCATATTGGGTCAGGGTTATCGCTGTCATAACGGTTTTGGTTGAATGAAAATAAACTTAACTGCTCGTCATCAGTCTTTGCGCTTGGACGTTTCGACGCCATAAAAAATTAGCTCAACCCGTGAAAAATTCCAGAGATAAATGTCATTCGATGCGGTCGCGGTCCAGTTCAAGCGACGGCATCGGAAGCCATTGGTTGCTTCAAAGCGGAAAGGCAAAGTCTTGCGGCTTGAACCGGCTGGGCGCGGAGTTCGCCGCTGGAACGGCGAACCGGAGCGCCAAGCCGATGTGAAAGCCGCAAGTCTTTGACCCGCGCAAATTCTTATGCCGCCATCCGTCTGCCCGTTCCGGCACTTTGGGTGTTGGAATTTTCGTCGCGCGGATTGGTGAGGCGAAAAACGTGCTTGGCAATTGAAGCCGTCGCCCGCTCGCGCTGGTCTTCGGGCAGACGTTTCAAAAGCGTCTCAAACGCCTGCTTCGCTTCGGGATCGTTGTCGAGCTTCTGCACGATGCCGCTGTTCATCTTTTGCATACGCTCGTATTTTTGAACCTCATTCAAGACGAGCTTGCGGACGGCGCGGTCGTGGGGCAATTCGTCGAAGAACTTGAAGCCGTCGGGATTGGCTTTAATCCACGCATCAATCTTTTCATTGGTGCGCGGGTTTTCACGGTATTGAACCGGCGCGTTTGAACCGGGTGTTGCGGCTGTGTTTTTCGGTTTTGTTTTTTCCATACGTTTTGGTTGTTGATGTTTTCAAGTCACCAATCATTCGTTCCCTTCACAGAAGGGGTGGCTGGTGTTGTGAACGGGGCTTCGGTCTGCGTTTTCCGAAATTGGTCTTCGAGGGCGTCAAGACGTTTTTCCGTCGTGGTCACTTCATTTTTAAGCCGGGCGTTTTCCACGGAAACCTGCGTCGTGACCGAAAGGGTTTTTGAAAGCTGATTGAGCGCTTGATTCATTCGCTGGCCTTGCACGATCAACGCCATCGTCGCGGCCTTCTGCCGGTCCACCTCCGCGACGACTTCGGGCGTCAGCGGACTGTCCTTGTGCGCCGGATCAATGATGCGGACCACCGGCCCGCCCGGAACAGTCACCGGCGCGGTGGGATGGAAATTCCATTTGGCGGTCGTTTCCACGCGATAAACCGTGTGCGCCTCGTGCATCACCAAGCCGTCATTCGGGTCAACGTAACGGCCAAACGAATACGCTTTGAGATTCTCGCCGTAGCGCACCGATTCCATGTCGTCGGTGGCCAGGGTTGTTCCCGGCACGGAGCGCGGCATTTGCACCACGACGGGTTTGTTGCTGGCGCAAGCCGGCAGCAAAATCAACGGGATAAAAAAGAGCATTTGTTTCATGGCATGGTTCCGTTTCGATATGCGGCCGCATCGGGCGGAAAATTACGCCGCGATGAAGCGGTGGGTTGATTCGTTTCGGATTGAAAATCGTTTTGCGTTAGGCGCGTGCCGCCGATGATGGCATCCGATTCGTCAATCGTCTGCGTGACGTAGATGTAAAATTGTTTTCCAGCGGGAACGCGGACATAAAAACCGTCGCGTTGAATCGAATCATAAATCTGCTTTGCGTAGGCTTGGATGACACTTTGCGCGCCAGTAAGCGGAGCGTTCTGCAACGTCGGGGCAATCTGGCTGCCATAAACGGTGTTTTGCTGTTCGGTAAATGCGCTCGCGGCTCCGCTCAAAAAGGTCGCGGCAAATAATTTTATTTCCGCCAGGTCGTCACTTTTGAGAACGCGCCCGCGCAGACCGGCGCTGCCGTCCGTGATGCCCCAGCCGTCGCCGCCTGGATCGGCTTCGCGGTCGAGGGCGATGCCCGAAAGTCGCAATTCCTCGCCACTCGACCAAACAAGCGTCCAATTGTTGCCGCTGGCAATTCGCTCGCGGCTGCGGTCGGTCTGCGCCTTGCCGTGAACTTCCGTGCCGGCGGGGATAATCAACCGGCCATTATGATAAATATCCTCCGTAACCAGACCAATGATGGGCGTCTGGATGCCCGATGAATCCACCGTGACAATCAGTTCGCACGGAATCAACCGGCCAAAGGGCGCGTAGTTTTTGCTCAACTGTTTTTGTTCCGACTGCGGCGTCTCGGCAAACAGGCTGATGGGTAGCACCTCCGGTTTTGGCGGGGCATGATTGACCGGCCTTTCCGATTCCCGTTGCGAAGCCACGTCCGTCGTCACCGTGGCCGTGGGCGGTGGAAGATTCGGCAATGGCGAATAGTTTGTGTTTTGAAAAGTTTGCATCGTCTGCTTGCTGGCGGCGGCCGCCGCCGCCTTGGTGGAATAAATCAGCGGCGGCGGCTTGGTCGCGCCGGGCAAAAACCGTTTGCAGGCAAAGAAGATGACCGCCAGGACGACGCAAAATAAGAGAAACGCCCCAGCCGGAGTTTTGAAAAAATTGATGGCGCTACGGGGATTTATCATTGGCGGCGTCCTGGGAATTTTGGTGCGACAGATTCAACGGGCACGGGTGTGATTGGCAGTGCCGATCCAATCGTGTGTGCGTCCAGAATCACAAAGAAATCGTTCTTGATGGACATATCGTTGCGCCCGCCATTGGGTGTGCCGGTCACGGCAAAATAGGCCGGAGCTTCCGCGTGTGGCGGCACAACGCCACTGGCGTCGCTGATGGACTGCGGATAAGTGCGCTCGCCGACACGCAGTGAAAAACCGTTGGGCGCGTAGCGAAGTTCCTTGTCACTTTCGTTGGTCACGCCCACGCGAAAAATGAGCGTGTCTTCGGGATTGAAGCGAAACACCTCGTCAATTTTCACCGCATAGTTGGTGCAATCCAAAATGCGCGGCTCCTTTTCAAAATTCCGATACTCCACCTGCGCGACGGTTTCAGAGTGGTATGCCTTCAGAAGCGGATAGGCTTTGGCCTTGTCCAGCAGCGCGAGCAAGCGCGATGGTGTCACCGGCTCGGCTGGTGCCGATGCGGAAGCGTCCGGCGCATTTTGAAACGTGACGGATAAAAGCGGCTCGTCGCTTTCAACCAGTTCAATGACATACGTTTTGTTGTTCCACCGGATGTTGACGTTGGTGGTCGCCTTTTTCGCCTCGGCGCGCACGGAAAGGAATGATGAACCTTTGGTATGGGCGACGAGAAAGGCGGCAGGCTTCTGCGGATCAATCGTTACCTGCGCCGCATCAATCGCCGAAATCGGCCCCGGAAAACTTATGGTCGTGACGCGGTTGATTGCAACCGGAATGGCATAAACCGTCTGTTCATCCAGAATATATTCCCGAATGGTTTTGTCCTTCGCGCCCGCGATGAGGCAGACGCCCATCAAAATACTAATTGCCAGTTGTTTCATATTTGAAGTCATTTACGGCCGTGGGAAACCGCCCGTTCTGCACCATGTTGGGATTGCGTTGCAGCCGCAGCGACAACTTGAAGGGAACGGCCTCCGTGAAAGGTTTGTCCTGAAAAACGCCGTCCCGGATAAGCTGGCCGGTTACCTGGGTCAGCACAACATCCTCGCGCGTGTTGAGAATGTTAATCCCGCTGATTTCCACTTTCTGATGCAACTGCTTGGATTTGAATTCGGGGGCTTCGGCGGCTTGATAGGCCGCCGCCTTGAGATAAGCCTGTTTGAGAAACATCTGTTTCAACAAATTCTCGTTATCAAATCCTTTTGGGTTGCGTTCCAGGAAGGCCGTGGTGGCCAGGGTGCTTTGCTGGACGTGGAGTTCTTTGGCTTCCTCGAATTTCAAGAGCGGCGAAATATAGAATGTGTTGGCCGGGTCAATGACGACCACCCGCTCGCGCTGTTTGAAACTCTGGACGAGGAAATAACGGTCAACCGCCGCGCCAGCGAGCACGAGCATGGCAAAGCCGAACCAAAACCAGACCAGCCGGTCTTTCTGGACAAAGATTCGCGTCGGATCAAAACGCTGCTTTGCCTCCGCCACTTTTGATTTGCCCTTGTCCGTGACGGGTGTTTCCCGCAGTTCAGTGGCTTCCATTGGTGGCTCCTTTTTGTGGCTGCCCCCAAATCGGCGGCGACGTATTGAGTTTGAAAGTCCTGTTGTAATTGCTGATGGCCGTTGGCAACTGGCTTTCCGGCGGCGGTTGAAACTTCACCTTGCGCGCGTTTGCTTGAACCACCAGGACGGTGATGCTGCCGCCAGCCATCGCAACTCCGGCGATGAACAATAATATTTTCAGTTTCATTGGTTGCCCGTCGGGAACATCGGCGGCTGGGTGTTGAGTTGAAAATTTGTGCGATAATTGGAAAACGCTTCGACGACTTCCGCCTTCTGTTCCTCCTGTTCGGCGGCGGCCTGTTTTTGGGCGTCGTTCCGATTTTCAATGTCCTGCTCGACACTCACGGCGACAGCCTGGTCAATTTCCTTGTCCGTCGCGGCCAGCGCCGCGTTCTGGCCAATCAAAACGCCGGTAAGTTTTTGCACTTCGGATGCGGTCGTCGCCGATTGCAACGCTTCCGTGGTCGAAGCGATGGCGTCCTTCAATGCCTGCCGGCGTTGCAACACAGCGGCGGTGACGTTGGTGTAATTCGCGGTCGCATTGTTGATCGCCTCGTAAGGTTTGTAATCGGTGGTCTCACGCTGGATTTGATTTCCCGACGGCGTGGAAAAGGTAGCGCCGATTTGATGGTAAAGGCCGTTGGCATCGTAGGTGAGGGCGGCCACGCCGTCGGAAGCGTTTTCAACCGCCGAAATGGTCTGGCCGAGCGGTGTCTGCGTCAAATCAGATGTCAGCGCGGAAACGCCGGTGACATTGAGAATCTGTGATGGATCGCCAAAGGCTTTGTTGTATTGCTGCAATTGCTCAAGCTGCGAGGTGAGCTGTTGAATTTGCTGGACCTGGTTGTCCACCATGTCCACGTATTCGGCGATGTTCTCGGCTTCGTCGATAATCTGTTGGATGTCGCTGGTAGGGTCATAAACAATCCACTGCGCGTGGGCGGAGAACGCCAGCGGCAGGGCGATGAGCATGGTGATGAGTAGTTTTTTCATATTTGCTGTCCTTTCATTTGTATGCAGGCTTTGCCTGCTAGTTTTCGATGCGCAGGTATTTGGTGGTTGGGTTCAAAATCACTCCGTCTATGTTTTGTTCAGGAACGGGAATGGCATACAGGCTGATGTTTTCCGGCAGCGTCTTTTGCTGCTGTTGCTGGTGAATCAAAATCCAATACTGCTGTCTCACCGCGTCGCTCCGGCCCTTTTCGTAGCCGGTGGTGTAGGCGTTGTCCGACGCCTTGCCCGCGAGATAAAACCCGCCTTCACTCAACAAAACGCCGCCCGCTGCACCGGCGGCGGTGATGCCTGGGTTGCCGTTGGAAAGTTGATTGGCAAGCAAGCCGCCGCCCGCGCCCAGCGCCATGTCGCTGACGGGTCGAACGGCGGCGCATCCGGTCACGAGTAACGGGACAAAAATAATTAAGATGAGGTAATACGATTTCATGTGGTCTCCACGGGTTGCGGTTGGCGGGAAAAGGCTAAAATTCCTTCGGTGACATTTTTCGCGCCGCGCAGTTCCTTGGCGCGTTTCTCGAAATGTTCGCCGCTCGAACTGGAACAATAGAGCATTTCGGGGGAAGTGTAGTTGTAAGCCGTCCCGCAAATCGGACGGTTGGAATCAACGTGCAGATAGGTGAATGCGGAGTATTTCTGTCCGGTCTGATGGTCGGGCAGGGTGTAATTCATAATCGTGTGCTTCGTAATTTCGGGAATGGCGATGTCGCGCGCGATGTCGTCCAGATCGGCGCGGTCGTTCTGGCGCATCAAAAAGAACTGGCGGCTGTTGCCGAAAACGGCGGAGCGGATGCGCGACTGTTTGAAACGCGCATATTGCTGAACGATGGAAATGTTCCAGCAATTGAACTTGCGAAGCTGCGCGTAACTTTCCTTCACGATTTCCTCGCCGCCGGGAATGTCAAGGAAGCGGGCCACTTCCTCATACACATTTCGTTTTCGCAGCGCACGCGGCAGCGTGATGATGTGCTTGCGGGCGTGGTTCGTGATGAGAAAACCGGCGGCGGCGCGCAGTTCCTTCGCCGAATCAGGAATGTAGCCCAATTCAAAGTGGGCGATTTTGCCGGTGAGCGACAGATTGCTTGCGCCATCGAACAACGCGCCGTAGTTGCCATCCCGACACCACGGCAAAAGCAGCGTTGAAATCTCAATAATCTGTTCGCGCTCCGCGCCACTCGCGTCCAGCGACATCAGCTCCTGCAACATCCGGTGCGTCGGATACTCGTCGGTTTTGAAATAAGCGAAGGCGATGTTGCGAACTTCTTTTACCGTGTTCGGGTCTTTGAAAAATTTAAGCACTTCGCCTTCGGAAAATTGAGCCAGGTATTCCTGCGCCGCCGGCGCATTGAGTCCAGACCTCGTCTGGTCGCGGAAATCGGCGAAGGCTTCCAGCATCGTTGCGCCCGGAGGCATTTTCTCTTTGCGATAATGTGCCAGCGCGCACGCGTGCCGCGCCACTTGCAGCATTTGATTTTCGTTTTTGCGCGTCCAATCCTGAAAAACGTCTTCGTAAAGCAGATTGATGTATTTGGCGATTTGCGCCTGCCGCAACATCTGTTTGTCCTCGCTCTGGCTCAAGCCGACCATGCGCGCGACGAGTGCGGTGGCCGACGCGAGATGATCCGGCGTTAGCGGCAGTCCCTTCGTGTCGAGGTAATTGATGGTGATGTCGCCGTCCGGCTGAATCACAATCGGCTTGGCGTCCGGCTCAACCGTCTGCGTGTAGATGCCGTAGGAAAGCCCTTCCTCGATGATGACGGTATAGGCGTAATAATTTTCCGTCTGCGAAAGCAGGTCGCAAATCGTCACGGACTTGCCCGCGCCGCTCATGCCCAGCAAAACCGCGTGTTGTGGCGACTGATTGCCCGCCGAACCGGAAAAGGTTTTTATCCCGACCAGATTTTGGTTCGGGCCTTCGTAAATCGCTTCCGCCGAATCGAGGTGGCCGGTGAACGTCGAAGTAATCGGTAGCATATCGGCGATGTAACGGTTCTCGCCGTAAATTTTTCGCGCGTTGTATTTGCTCCACGTCCAGCCCGGCCAGGTCTGATAAAACAATTTTTTTGAAGTGCTGGGCAGCGTGCTTTCCGCATACTGCGCCGAGTTCATGGAGTTGATGGCATTTTTAATCGCCGTCGTTTTGGCAATCAGCCCTTCCTTGTTTTTGTCCCAGGTGCGGATGGCAAACAACACTTTGAACGGAATGGTATGCCCCTGCATGAGCGCGGAGATTTTCTTTTGCTTCTTGTCCATTACGGTCAAAAGCGAAAGTTTTTTCTCGCTGGCGTAATCGCCGGCAATGCGGTCGTGTTCCTTTTCCTCCTTGTAGATTTCCTTGCGGACGGAAAGCGGGTCGAGGTTCACCGTGATGGTATAATCAAGCAGGCGCAGTCCGGTGAGCCGGTGGATGATTCCCGGGTAGGTCATCTTCGGCCAGCGGGACAGGGCGATGATGGAATGGTAACGGCCATCCATGAAGAAACCGAAATCGGCCTGCCCGCTGCCCTCGCTGTGCCAGCAATTTTCCTGAATGGACAATTGCGGATCGAAACCGTCAATCGGGTCGTAATCGAACCGCTCGGCCAGTGACGGATTCAAAAATGTTTTGTAGTGCCGGAAATGGTCGGCGTCCTTCATCGGAATAATCCGCGCGCCTTGTCCGGCAAAAATTTCCGTGAGCATCTCGTGCGTATGCTCAAACTCCGCCCGCAATTGTCCCAAAAGGTGATTGTAGTATTCGGAAAGAGCCGCTGCGGATTTAATGCCTTTGGACGAGGTTTCGATTTTTTTTGAAAGATAAAAGACCAGCCGTTGCCGCCGCAGGCGGCGTTCGGTCATCAGCCGCCAATACCGTTCAAAGCGTTCGTTGCGTGAACGGCGTGTCCAGACGTTGGCCGCTTTTTGGGTTTCCGCCTGATACCGCAACAGTTCATGCCGATAATCAGAATCGCAATAGTATTGGATTTGCAGCCGTTGCTGCTCGGTAATTGACTGCATCAATAACGAGAGCTGGTCTTGGAATTCATTCAGCTCCGACACCTGCGCGTTGATCATGTCGGGCGGCTCAAAGATGAATCCCTTTGAGACGTAGCCGCCCGCGTTCAACGAATTGAAAACCATCAAATCGTTGATGAAGTATCCGTTTGGCGATTCCTCAAACATAATGGATGTGCCGGTTGCCTTTGAAAATCCGGGCTGAAGCCGGAGCCTTTTAACCAGTAGTCGAGGCAGTCAACGTCGTAACCCGCTGGTTTTCCCTGACGAAATACGAAGACGTAAATGAGGCAAAGCGTCAGCGGCACAGCCGCTAAAATGAGGGAGGCGAAAAAACTTATTTTCAACGCGCTGAAGCAAAGCAACAGAATCATCACGAAGGCGAACGCGCCGCCGATCATGAACCAGAACAAATCACCTTCCAACCCCCACGTCCGGCCTTTGGAATCGTCGGCGCTGTTCGTTTCCGTGAATCGGATTCCGTCTTTCATTGGAATGTTCCCACGTCAACGGTTGAACTGCCGATGCCGAAGGCGGTGAACAACGCTTTCACGATGACGGGCGCGCCCGCTATGATGAGACCGCCGATGATGGAAAGTTTTCCGGTATCGGCGTCCCCGCGCCGGATGGCGAATCCGCCGCCGATGACGCAGAGTGTTCCGAAAAGGAAACCAATGAGCATCACGATGCCCAAAGCCGATGAAGCGCCTGATGAAAGGCTGCCCGTAGTTTGTGCCAGAATGGGAGTAAATCCCGCCAGTGTCGTTTGAGATATAATTTTCATGCGCTCCTTTTTACTCTCTTTAGCCCTGTCAGGTTGTAATGAAATCATTACAACTTTTTTCCGGGGTTTTGGCAGGGTTGGGGCATGGAAAACACAATGGACACAACGGAAAAAACTTCCCCGCCTCATCATTTGAAGCTGCAAGGCCTCGAAAAAATTTTAAGCCAGCGCATTCGCGGACAGAATCATGTCATCCCGCGCGTGGTTTCCGTGCTGCAACGGGGCGAGCTTGGATTGACCAAGCCGACCCGTCCGCGCGGCAGCTTTATGTTCCTCGGCCCGACGGGTGTTGGCAAAACGGAGATCACGCTGGCGTTCACGGAATTTCTTTTCGGTGGCGAAAAGCTTTTCCGGTTTGATATGTCGGAGTATCAAACCCAGGAATCACTTGGCCTGCTTCTCGGCGCGCGGCTGGGCGAACGCGGCACTCTGGGAATGGCCTATGACAAATCACCCTGCGGGACTTTGCTTTTCGACGAAGTTGAAAAGGCGCATCCACGCGTGCTGGATGTGTTCCTGCAAATTCTGGACGCGGCGCGGGTGACGATGGCGAGCGGCGACACGCTGGATTTTTCCAAGCACTATATTGTGCTTACTTCAAACATCGGGTCGGCGGAAATTTTGCACATTCAACATTCGACTCACGCAACAATGGAGCGTCACGTTCTCACCCGCGCGCAACAATCCTTGCGTCCCGAAATGTTCGCCCGCATTACGGAGAAATTGGTTTTCAACCGCTTGAGCTATGAAGACCAGCTTGAAATCGCCAGTTTGCTGCTCACGAATGAATTGAAGTTTTTGCGGGAGAAGGGACACACGCTCACACCAAGCGAATCAGTCCTGCCATTCCTGGTGCGGCGCGGTTTTCATCCGAAGCTCGGCGCGCGTCCCATGCGGGACGCGATTGAAAAACTCATGGGCGATGCCGTCTCTACCGATTTGCTCACTGGCGGAAAGGCCTGCGGCCAGCTTGTGGTTGAGGAGAACGGCTGTTTTTTGAGTGTCAGGAAATAAATTTTGCCACGATTAGAACAGGGCGCGAATTCGAGAGCAACGGGAAATTGCCGCGCGCTCAATAATCCAGCCGTCAACAAGGCAAAAGAACTTGGTTCAGGCGCGGCTTGTATTATGAGTGATGATTGCGTTACGGCGTATTGCAAAGGCGCCTGGCGTCCGGGTCCATGACCTCGTCAGAGACATTTAGCTGGCGGGATTTTGTGCCGGGGTTGTTCTGGTTTGACGCAGGACAAAATCCGTGAGACGAAATCCATCGCATCAAACGGTTTGGTGATGTAATCCACCGCGCCGAGGTCAAAGGCACGCTGCCGGTCTTTTTCACAAAGTCGCACCGAAATAAAAACGATTGGGGTATGGCACGAAAGATGCCTTTGTTTGAGTTCACTGCAAATCTCAAACCCACTGATGTCGGGCAAATCAACGTCCAGCGTAATGAGGTCGAATTTGTTCTCCCGCGCCAGTTCCATTCCCTTTTCCCCGGTATTGGCAACCAGCGCGTCGCAACCGGCGCACGACAACGCATGCACCATCATCATCGCCACCGGCGTGTCGTCTTCGATGATGAGAATTTTGGCTTTGAAGGACATAAATTAGAGCGAAATTGCCACAGGGGCATAACACTACCGATAGAGGGGTGTATTTGGCAAACAAAAAAATGGATTTTGAAGTGCTTTGAAAAATCCGACGCTCAACCGGTTGTTGTCTCACTTGAAGCAATTGAGGCGAATGCATGGCCTGACCCAGGAAGCCTTTGCTGAAAGGGCGGGGATGTCCTACAAGTATTATCAGGCTGTCGAAGCCGGGCGAAAGGAGCATTTGCGGTTATCTACACTGGAACGGCTGGCTCAGGCATACGGGCTGGAAGTTTATGAATTGCTGTCACCAGAATTGCCTCCTTCAGCACAACCTAAGCGGCATCGCGTCAAAAAGTTAAAGCCCAAAGGTGGAAAATCCCGTTGAGGCTTCGGTCGGCGGTCGGCGCGCGGGGAAAGTGAAGCGGAGAGCGGAGAGAAGCGTTTAGCGAAACGAAGCCGGAGCGCAACGCCGCCGCCGAGCCGCAGACGGAAGCCCGCCGTTGATGCGGCCAATCCATTACCGCTCGTGACGAGCGCGCGGTTTTGCGGAGTGGAACGGGCATCGTCGAGAGGGAAACGGGGCGACGGGCAGCCCGTGAAGCGCAGCAAACCGCACGTTGGTCACGGGGGCGTCGGACGATTATTTCGGGAGTATGTAGCTAACGCAAACGAAGCGTCAAAGGGCAGGCAATCATGGCAATACCCGCCTTATTTACCGGCTATTTGCGTTAAGTACATACTCCCGGATTATTTATCGCTTGGACAGCCATTGTCCAACCCCCTCTCGTATATTGTCCGAATGATTCAAATGTCTGGTTCGGCACGAGGCGCATTCACAAGCGTGCCGTTGTCGGTTACAATTTTGATTCACAGGACAATTTTTAACGGATATGTTTCATTCAACGAAAATGGCGTCGGCACTTAATGCTGTTAATCTTGCACCGCAGTCCGGGCGTTCCATGCCTGGGCTTGTGGAGATTTGCCCAAAACGCCCTTCGCTTCCAGTTGACGAAGAGGTTGCTGTGCGCCAAGCAGAGGCCATAGGCGACATTGATTATGTTTATTTTCGCCGTTTCTCTGATGGACGTTCGTCACAGGTCGCGGCCTATGTAATTGACAACGGCGACGACCGATTCAGCAAAGCAAAACTGGCCGAAATCCACAAACGGGTTTGGCTGAATGGCAGCGCGCCGCTGCTTTATGTTGGCTGGCAAACGCAAGTTGATGTGTTGAGTTGCGCCAGAGGACCGGATTTTTGGCACAATGACAATTATCGGTATTGGCCTGCACAGGAAATTAAAACGGCGGCTCAAATTTCAAACGCCCTCCAAGACCGTTTTTCCGCGTTTCGCTTGGCCGATGGAACTTTTTGGGATGATCCGAAGAATTCCCAACTCGCAGCCGCCGACAAAGCCGCACATCGCCGACTCATCAAAGCCGTCGTTGACACTGATTCTGATCTGGAGGGAGAAAAGAACCCTGTGCTTCGTCGGCTGCTGTTGTTGACGGTGCTTATCAAGCACCTCGAAGACCGCGACGTTTTTCCATCAGGCTGGTTTGCTCAAAGCCACAATGGTGCAAACTCATTTTTCGATGTCCTCAAAAGTGGAACTGCGGATGAAGTCAGAGAATTGCTCGCCAAACTCGAACGAAAGTTCAACGGTGACGTGTTCGAGTTGCCTGAAAATAGCGGAAACCGTTTAACGAATAAGGAACTCCGGCATTTCGCGGATTTAGTGGAAGCCAAAACAATCAAGTCGCAGCGTTATTTGTGGGATCAATTTTCGTTTCGTTACATTCCAGTCGAGGTGATAAGCCACTTGTATCAACGCTTCACTCAAAAAGGAAAGGGAGCAGTTTTTACGCCGCCATTTCTGGCGAACCTGATGCTTGATTACGCTTTGCCTTACAAAAATCTTACCGGCAAAGAAAAAATTCTTGACCCCACCTGTGGGTCAGGCGTTTTCCTCGTCGGAGCATTTCGCAGGCTAATTCATTTTTGGCGGAGTAAAAATCATTGGCAACAGCCAGATGTCCAAACTTTGAAAACGATGCTCAAGCAGAGCATCTTCGGAGTGGAGCTTCAGGAGGAAGCTGTTCACTTGACCGCTTTCAGTCTCGCTTTGGCGGTGTGTGACGCGCTCCAACCCAATGTGATTTGGAAAGAACTTCGTTTCGATAAATTGGTCGGTTCAAATTTGTTGACCGGAGATTTTTTTGACCAAGGAGATAAAATTCCTTCTCTCGCTGGCGAAGATGGATTTGCAGCGATAATTGGAAATCCGCCGTTTTTGTCCAAACTCACTGATGCGGCAAAAAAAGTCCTTGCGAATTCAAATGTGCCTGGCGTGGCAGTGCCAGACAATCAAATGGCTTACTTCATTGCGCATCAGGCGATGTATTTGCTGAAATCGTGCGGGCGGATGTGCCTCTTGCAGCCCGCCGGTTTTCTTTACAATGAAAAGGTCAGACCGTTTCAAAAGAGCTTCATTGAAGCCAACCAAGTCGAAGCTGTTTTGGATTTTACGTCCATCCGGCAATGTTTTGACGGGGCAGACCCAAAAACAATTGCGCTGGTTGTTTCAAAGGGGAAACCGTCCGCATCGCATCGAATCCAGCATTACACTTTTCGGCGAACATTCAGCGTCCAAGAACGCATCGGCTTTGAACTGGATCATTACGACCGGCATTTGATTCCTCAACATGAAGCCGAAGAACACGCCTGGGTCTGGCGAGTGAATCTGGTTGGCGGGGGTCGTTTGCATCATCTGGCGGCACGATTACTGGAAATGCCGACTCTAAATGATTTTATTGAAGAAAACGGCTGGACTGCTGGCGAGGGTTTTATTGCAGGAGAAAGTGGCGAAAGACCATTGGTAAAATGGCTAACGGATAAACCATTTTTACCAACAGAGGCACTCTCTGTTGATGGAATTGATTCCACCCAAATTAGTGTCGTTCGAGAAACTCATTTTACAGCACCCAGAACCAAACTGCGATACGAGCCTCCGCTGATTTTGTTAAAAGAACACGAATCTCTTCCATGTGCATTTTGGAACAATGGTTTCCTCGCATATAAACATAAAATTGTCGGCATTCATGCCGAGCCAACACAAGAAAAGCAATTGCGACAGTTTTGCCGGGACTTTTCAGCTAATCGTGAAGCACTGCGAGCGTTTTGCATACTTCTTGGCACACAAGCTCTCGTTGGAAAAGCTACCGCAATTCTCAAACGCGACATTGATGTATTGCCGTGGCCTAAAGGTGGTGCTCGTTGGGACTTGTCTGATTGGGAAAAAATCTTGTGTGAGGACGTGGTTGGTTACACGGCCGAATTTGTGCGCCTTGGGCAAAAGTCGCGGCTATTGAAACAGCGCGTCACTGACGACGAGTTGAAGGAATACGCGGATGTGTTCGTAAAAATGCTTGGCACCATTTACAACAATCTTCGCGCTGCGAAATCGGGCGTCCTCAACGGTATCGCATTTCAAGCGTTCTGTTTTGGGAAAGCTCCTCAATTGGATTGGCCTACCGATTGGACGGGAAAGTTGCATGAACTGATTTACGTCGAACATGGTGCGGCTTTACGAACCGTGCGAGTGCTGCGGTTCTATGACAGCAATGTCGTCATTATCGTGAAGCCCGACCGCCTCCGTTACTGGATTCGTTCAACGGCCATCCGTGATGCCGATGAAACACTCGTGGACTTGAAGAAACAAGGCTATTGATGTCAGCAGATAACCATCTCCCGGATGGAAATCCCGCGCGCGGCAAGATTACCAATGGTCTTGCCGCTGGCACGTTGGTTGAGCGCACGATTGAGTTTGTGCTGACTGAACTGCCGGGCTGGCGCGATGATCCAAACCGTCCCGCCGAAGAATCAGAAGAGCGACTCAATGCTCAGTTATGTAAATACCTACAAGTAGCGGCGCGCCATTCACTGAAAATGGTTTTCTTCCAACATGAAGAAAAACAAACGGGCATCCGTCGTGTTGATTTTTCCGCATTGCCCACGGAAACCGGATTTGTGGGAACTTCGTTTCATACAATATACGATCCGTTCTTAGTCTTCGAGGGTAAGAGGCTTCCGCCTCCAAAAAATGGACCGAACCGTGAGCGGGAGTATGTGACTGGCGGGGATGAAAAATCTGGCGGCATCCAACGCTTCAAACTTGGTCTGCACGGAGCAAAACACGAAGTAGCTGTGATAATCGGTTATATCCAAGAAGACACACCAGCAGAATGGTATGGACGTATCAACGGTTGGATACGCGAACTTGAAGGCGCGATTCAGTCTGATGGAACAAAATGGTCATCAATTGATCGGCTTTCTGATTTTGTGGAAAATAATAGAAAACGCATCGCGACATCTCTATCAAAGCACTTGCGCTCCGATGAAATTATCAGCTCGAACATTTTGATTCACAATTTATGGGTGCAAATGTGAATAAGAAAAAGTTTGTTTTTGTTCAACTATATGGCTCGCTCGTGATGTTTATGCAGCGAAAGTGAAGCCTGCGGAACGGTGCGGAATAAAGCTCGCGAGGGAGCGCCGATGGGCGAGCAGAATCTTCCTCGTTTCAAGGCGGAGTCCGCTGGCGGGGGAATTGATGCGAGGAAGTTTCTGCGAATGGGGAATTGATGCCGGTCAGCGGTTGGTCGACAGTTTCCGGTACTACATGGCGATAGGCTTGTGAAACTTTAGGGCTGCACGCACGAGCTGTCTCATCTGGCCGTAATAACAGCGCAGTTCGCGCTCGGTCTTGCGGTCGGCGAGGTGAAAGTTTTTCAAGCGGACAAGTTCGACCTGGAGTTTCTCGACTTGTTTGAGGGTGAGATGGGAGTAGCGGGTGTGGGGTTTGCACCCGAGAACCTTGCGGATGAAGAGCGGGAAGGCGCGGCTATGCGGGGACATGGCTCGGTGCAGGACTTGGCGTGGCAAGCGGTGGCCCAGTTGGCCGCCCGTGACCACGCCTTCCGGGTGGCGGCAGGCATGGCGACGCCACGCGACGAAGGCAGCGTGTTGCTCGGGAGAGGCACGAAAATAACCGAGGTCGCCGTTGCGGAGAAACCCGACAATTTCAGGGTTGGGAGGCGGCCGCTTGAGGCGGCCTTGTTCTAAACAGTCGCAGAAGACGTAAGCGTGAAGTCTCATGGGCGCGAGGTTATTCGACTTCTTCTTTTTGGAAAGCTCGTTTGGAAGAAGCCTGGATTTCATGGTCGAGGACGAGATTTGTGGATTATTATGGCAAGTGTCAAAGTTTTTCAGGGTGTAAGCGGAATTATTCGGGAGTATGTATTTAACGCAAATTTCGCCCTTCGTGCGGGGTTTACCCAGCAAATAAAGCGCTGGTCTTTTAAGTTTTGGTGCCAATTTGCGTTAAGTACATACTCCCGGAATTATTTTCCATTGGACAGCCAATGTCCAAGTCATGTGATAATCTGGTTGCATGTGCGGGCGATATACGGCGGCGAAGGATTTTGGCGAGCTGATCAAACTGATGGGCATCGTCATGGCGCGGGTGCCGTTTTTTGCGCCGCGTTACAACATCGCGCCGACGCAAATGGCGCCGGTGATATTCCATGATCACAACCAGCCGGCGATGAAACTGATGCGCTGGGGTTTGATTCCCTCCTGGGCAAAGGATGAAAGCACGGGCAATGCGCTCATCAATGCGCGGACGGAAACGCTCGAAAGACGGACGGCGTTTCGTGAGGCGTTCAAGCATCGGCGTTGCCTGATTCCGGCGGACAGTTTTTACGAATGGAAAGAAATGCACGGGGAGCGGCAACCGTTCCGGGTGATGCTGAAAAATGGCGAGCCGTTTTGTTTCGCCGGTTTGTGGGACCGGTGGGTCAAGCCGCCGACCGTCGGCAAGTTTGACACCGATCTGGATGAAGCACCGGCGAGCGAGACAGTTGAATCGTTCACCATCATCACGCGGGCAGCGAACGCGGCCGTTGCGCCGCTGCATGACCGGATGCCGGTGATCATGGCGCCGAATCATTTTGACTGGTGGCTGAAGGACGATGGCGAGCGCGGTGAATCGCACAAGATGGCGCTGGGGCATCCGCTGGAGGAGCCGTTGAAGATTTATCCGGTCAGCGACATGGTGAACAGCCCCAAGACGGATGATGCGCGCTGCATCGAGCCGGTGCGGATTGACCGGGACATGTTCGAGCGGCAATGGTGGGGGGATTCTTGAGGGATGAGGGTTGGTAGTTGAGGGTTGAGAGCGGAAAAAGTGTCAAAAGTGAGGACTGACACGTTTTCGTTCCCAAAGGCTGAATCTGAATCTGCTGGTGCCTGGACAAGACGAAAATCCGAAGAGAAAATTTCGGTTGGATTGGCATTGTCCGGGGCGTGTGATATTGATGTGATTTATGGCTACCAGATTATATCGCTATTACGGGCAAGGCCATCTGGTCGGTCCGGAGACGGCGATTGAAATCGAACTTCTCAGAGCCGCCAAGAAATACGTTTTGGCGCAATTCCCAGCCGGCAGGCGGAGGCAGAAAACCGAAGTTTCAGCAATTCTTCAATGCTATTTCAATTTCTATTCCCTTCGACTAGATTCCATTCTTAAAAAAATTGCCTCACGCGAATTGATGCAATTTGTTCTTTATCAATACGACGTTGCGGCAGCAGCATGGAGGAAAACACCGAATGAATTATCTCTTGAAGTCTGCCAAACGACTTCAAGACTTAGCATCATCCGGCGCGGCCTCAAGCATTTGGCTGAACGGATTGCAATGCGGTCTTCATTGCCGGAGTTTGCCCCTGCTGGAAAGCCGAACCTTTTCCGTTATGTTGAGGAGGCCCTGTTTTACAGTCGAATGCTTGCCGAACTGTATTTGACTGGCGATACCGCCTATTATCTCTATCCCGGCGAAGTCGAACTTGAACTACTGGACTCCGACACTGTTACGGATGGCATCTCCTGGCCTCTGCCGCTTCGGTTGATCTTTGATGATGCCAATCAGAGAAATGATGTGCATTTCAATGCCCGCATCGCACGAGACAGGGCGAATCGGGATAAATACTTTCCCGAACAATCCATGAATCTTGATTTTCGGCGGCAAGCGGATTTGCTGGATCCATTTTTTGAAACAAGCTTCGGATGTCCTTTTTCACGTTTCCTACAGGTCATCGCGGTCTTAAATGAACAAGCAAAACCTGCGCCTGATAACTATCCAGTGATGTTTTTTCACGAGGATGCACTTGTTCGCGACCTGGCAAGGGGATTCAATCTCGGCACTACAGAATTACCTCGCCGCATCCTTGGCGGTTTTACCCTCACGCGTCAACAGATGGTGGAGGAACAGCGCGCCATCTTTCTGCCCAATCAAGAACACCGGGCATTTAGGCGCGGTTTTTTTGAATTTCCCTATTTCACAGGCACTCATTTGTTCTGGAGTAGTGCAATGGCGAGCGAGGGGTTGGACCATCTGCTCAATGGGATTTGCTTCAAAAAACTGCCAGAGGAATGGTTAACATCTGATACATCGCTAGGGCTGGACAAGGTTTCCAATGAAGCGGGGAATTGGTTTGAAAAAGAAGTCAATGCCAACCTTAATAAGCTGGGCATTCAAGGCCATTCCCGAAAGGGGCGCATCATTGGCAATGGGGGTGCGATTGATATTCCACCTGAAGTGGGGCAGCTCGACTTCTTGGGATACTCAAAAAATGACGCCGCGCTTGTTGTGGTCGAATCCAAGATGGTTGAAGTTGGCTTTGAGTCGCGTTTTTTTCGGAATGAAATCTCGCAATTTACGGTTGGCAAAAATTCCTTTGTGGCACAGCTTCGCAGAAAAATTGATTGGGTTGCAAAGCACCGGAAATTACTCGGAAAAATTCTAGGCAATGTCGAAACCGAATTAAAAATCCTGCCGGCCTTGATTACGCTTTACCCGACGTATGCGGCTTTCAAGATTCACGATATGCCGTGTTTGTCCTTGGTGGAATTGATGGAAGACTATGGGAACAAACATTCTTGGCCGTATTTATTATGAGCAGAATCATAAATTACCCGATGGACGGTTCGGGTGTCCCCATTACCAAAAACTACACAGTCTTCATTGACGAATCTTTTGATGGGTTCCTCGGTCTGTCAAAGCCCGACGGCTTTTTTTGCTATGTGGCCCTGATGGTGCCGACAGCACGTTTGGCGGACTTGGCGCGGTTCTGGCAAAGCTACAGAAACAGACTCGTCGGCGCATATAAAATGGCCACTGGCTACGACCTCGGAAATGCAGAATTCAAATCCACTTATTTGAAACAATTAGAATTTTCTGTGAGGAGGGAAATGGCGGAGCGTCTAAAATATTTCCTTACAAAAAACGATTGTTTTATCGGTGGTTTCTACACGACGGTTGACAGTTTTGCCCTCTATAACCTGCGCACTGAAATTGGAAAAGACGACGACGCTACGGAATTGCCGGCAAATTGGGCTGAACGATTGATTCTCACAAAAGAAAAACTTCTGAAGCCCGATGAAAAAAACTCGCCTGACGGTCGTGAAAAAACGCCCGGTGATGCCCGCCTGTTGTTTGGGTTGCTTCATGCGACGCTCGAAATTTCACTAAATTGGCTTGGTCAGCAGGGCATCAGTTTCGAGGTGGTTTACGATCCTCGGCAAAAAAAAGAAGATGCCTTTCTCTTGAAACACGTTGGCGACTGGCTCAAGGATGAAAAGGCCTCATTTAAGCGGTTTCCTGGGATATTTCGCGGTGCCACATCGAACACCCCTTCGGGTGATTCGCCCGGCCTGATGCTGTCCGACCTGCTGCTTCGCGATCTGCGTTATTTATTTGCCGACGTGCCAGGCTTGATGCAGGAATCATCCAGCACCGGGTTTATTCTGCCGATTCCTCAAAACGATGATCCTCTCATTATGGTGATTGCTGGACACCGGCTTAAGGCCGGGAGTATCCGGCCCATGTCCACCGCACTTGCGGCAGCTTTAAGAAAGCCGACAGCAAATTCCATGATGCCGTTATTTTGCGACCGATTGGCGGACATGAAAATTTCCTACCACGCAAAATGGGGCGAAGCCAGAACGGTTGATTTTCGAGACTGGACGCTTACGGATATGGTTGATTAAAAGCGGCGTTAGGACTCAACCTCCTCACGGAACTTTCTCTCGTAGCGCGTCCAGGCACGCTTAAACGCGCCTTTCCGTTGGTTGGTTGATCCCTGCCAAAAGCGATCAAATTCGACATGGAGGTTTTTCCGTTTGAAAAACGAAGAGACGTCTCTTGCCTTGGCTCCCTTGCCGCGACGAACGCGGTAAAACTGCAACGCCGCTTTGAAAACAACATCCACGGCAGAAATCATAGAGCGCATTGATTCCCAACTGCGGAACCAACTTTGATGATAGCAGTCAGCGGCCTGCTTGGAACGCACCAGCGGCGCCACCCGACTCCAGACAAAATTCAGCACCACCCATTTTGCGTAGCCGCGCTCCGGGAATCCTCTGGCGGCATAGGTGACGGCGCAAAATGTGCAATACCGTGTCAAATAGTAATATGGGTCGGCAGTGGGGAAAACCTGCGAATAGTATTCTTCGTCAAACAGATATTCCTTGCCCTCTCGGACAATCAGCGGGTCGAGGTCACAACCGGCAACGGCCTGCGCCAATTGCTCCTTTTTGATGAAAGCATGACTACGCACGCCGGATGTCCGCCGCATTTCTCCCTTGGTCTGACGTTTCCGAACGTAGCAATAGCCGAATTTGCGTAACGCCCGGTCAATTTCAATCTGCCGCCGGTCATTGGACATCAAATCAGACTGCCGGATTTCATTCTGCCAGTTGGTGGCGGCGACTATTCGGGATACCAATGCGTCAAATCCGTTTGAATGTTCGTGTTTATCGCGGGGAACGCGAATAACCCGGACTACAACGCTGGCCTTGGCGCTTTGCGGCAAATTCCGGTGCAGCGTGCGCGTGGTTTGTTGTCCGTTGATTATTTGCGGATTATCCACGCGCAGTATCCCTCGGCCCCGGCTGGTGGTTTGTTCGGCATGGTCGCAGATGATCGTGATTCCGTTATTGTAATACCAAAAAAATTGCGGTTCTTTTTCGAGAGTTTTATCCATGCCGTCGTTGATGTCGGAATTACCGAGATAACCACGCACGTTGCGAGCAAACAAACGGACTCCCGCAAATTCGTAAAGCTGGCCGACTGACTCGCCGGACATTGGGAATACCCATGAATCGATTTCGGTCTTGGCATCATACCGGTTGAGGATGCCTGTGACGCGAACACCCTGGCCGGTTTCAATTTCCAAATCCAGTGAAGGCACCGGCGGTGCAACTCCATCCAAATAATCCCGCAGAAGGAAAATCAACCGCTTGCCATCGAATGCGTCAAATGAGGCGGCTGAGTCCTTGCAGCGAACCGAATGATATGCCTCGTCCCGCAGCGTCTTGCTGATTTTGCCGGGGCTGACGTAATAAAGTTGCAGCCGGTATTTGCGTTTAAGCAGCCGTTCGCGGGCTTCCTCCAGACGCTTGCGGACAACGGTATCAATGGTTTTTATGAAATTGGAAAACTCCGCGTGCTCCCCATACAATAGGCCGGCGAGTTGGGCGAATTCCATGACATCCTGGCGGGTCTCCTGCTTCTCATTGAACTTCTGCCGATACTTGCTCTGAATGATGAACACAATACGCGCCGGTTCATCAATAAATACCGCGTCAATTCCCTTGTCCCTGGAAATACCTGTCAATGATTTGACCGCCTCGTCTTCACTTTCGGTGATAAATGCCCGCAGAAACCAAACCAAAAAAAGCTCGTCATCCTTCAACTTGGGAAAGTTTTCCCGCAACTCGTTAAGTTGATCCTTGAGGTCATTTTCGGTTGGTGGTTTCTCGCTCATAATATTATCTTTGGTTTTGAATTTCAGAACATTCAGTTTCGGCTCCTCTTACTCTTTCGAGGAGTCCGAATCGGGCGAAGGCAACGGGGGCAAGCCTAGCTCTGTCAGGAATTCATTGTGTTTAATCGTTGTCTTTTGGATTGTGTCCTCGATTACTACCAACTTGTCATGTGTCGCCGCCAGGTCGATTTCTGACTCAGCTATTGCGGTGCTGATGTAGCGGGAAATGTTCAGGTTGTAGCCTTCCTCGGCGATTCGCTCCATCGGGATGCGCTTCGAATAACGCTCCTCTTCCTTACGGAATTGGTAGGTCTCAACAATTTTTTCGATGTCTTCATCCCGCAGGCGATTCTGGCGTTTGCCTTTTTCGAAATGCTCAGGGCCGCTCGCATTGATGAAGAGCACGTCGTCCGGCTTCTTGCATTTCTTGAGCACCAAGATACACACCGGGATGCCCGTGGAGAAAAACAGATTGGCGGGCAGGCCGATGACTGTATCAATATGACCGTCGGTCAGCAGTTTCGTGCGAATGCGCTCCTCGGCGCCACCACGGAACAGCACGCCGTGGGGCAGGATGATGGCCATGACGCCTTCCGGCTTCAGGTATTGGAAGCCGTGCAGCAAAAATGCGAAATCTGCGGCGGATTTGGGTGCCAAGCCGTGGTTTTTGAAGCGCACGTCCTCGCCGATGGCTTCAGTGGGTTCCCAGCGGTAGCTGAAAGGCGGATTGGCCACCACGGCATCGAAATAGGGTTTCTTGGCGGGATTGGTTTCGCGCAACATCTCCCAATCATTGGTCAGCGTATCGCCGTGGAAGATTTCAAATTCCGAATCCTTCACCCCGTGCAGCAGCATGTTCATCCGCGCCAGGTTGTAGGTGGTGATGTTCTTTTCCTGACCGAAAATCTTTCCGATGCCATGCGGCCCCATGCGCTTGCGCACGTTGAGGAGCAGCGAGCCGGAGCCACAGGCAAAGTCCAACACGTTCTCCAGCTTGGCTTTCTTTCCCGTTTTCGGCTCCTGGCTGTCCAACGTGACGATGCCAGACAAAATGCTGGAAATCTGCTGCGGCGTATAAAACTCGCCCGCCTTCTTGCCGGAACCGGCGGCAAACTGGCCGATCAGATATTCATAGGCA
>Ga0187862_10001701_pt1 | contig 23065 bp, 15 predicted proteins | sample June2016WEW_10_1_FD_133003 | JGI IMG/M metagenome (GOLD analysis project Ga0187862, IMG submission 133003) | Peatland microbial communities from SPRUCE experiment site at the Marcell Experimental Forest, Minnesota, USA - June2016WEW_10_150 | ecosystem: Environmental > Terrestrial > Soil >...
GTGGTGCCAAAAACAAAGGAATCAGAAAATGCCTTCTCTACCGGATGTCAGACGTCAGATAACAAGATCAATTCTTCTGCATCTCTCGAAGAGTCGGTCATAAATGTCGGAGTAGTACTAGATGGCAGCCGCCCACGGGCACACAGTGACACAACATTCAGCTTCGGGGGATATTGCCGTCCCCATGGAGAGGCCCTCATGTCGTCAAAACTCGGATTCATATTCAATCCGGCAAGCATCGCCGTGATCGGGGCTTCGGACGATCCACGAAAGTATGGTCACGAGATATTGAAAAACCTCATAGAGGGCGGCTTTCCAGGCGCGCTCCATCCGATAAACCCCAAGACCGAACGCATTCTTGGGCTAAACTGTTACAAGAATGTCAAGGAAATCCCCGAACCGGTGGATCTTGCTGTGGTCATAGTCCCGGCGAAAATAGCGGTTCAGGCGCTACGAGATTGCGGCGAGCATGGCGTAAGGGGCGCGATCGTTATCTCGGGAGGATTCAGCGAGGCGGGTCCGGAAGGAGAGGAACTCCAGAAAAGGCTGGCGGAGGTTGCCGCACTAAACGGGGTTCGTTTGGTAGGGCCGAACTGCCAGGGCGTGAACAATCCCTATCACCCAATGTGCGCCACTTGGCCTCTTCTCACACGAAAAGGCCGTGTAGCCGTTATCAGCCAGAGCGGTACCGTCGGGGCGGCGATGCTCGACTGGTTCCAGGAGGACGAACTGGGGGTCTCCGGTTTTGTGGGCCTGGGAAATCGCGCGGACATAAATGAAGTCGACCTGATCGAGCACTACGAATCAGACCCGAATACGAAGGTGATAGCATGCTACCTTGAAGGTATAAAAGAACCGGAGCGGTTCCGCAACACCCTTGAAGCCTCAACGAAGCCGCTTGTCATGCTTAAAGCGGGCCGCACGCCGCGCGGCAGGATTGCCGCCGAGTCCCACACCAAGTCGCTTGCAGGGGCCGATGCGATCTATTCTTCGCTTCTTGCGCGCTACGGCATACACCGGGCCGAAACCTTCGAAGAGCTTTACGACTTCTCAAAGGCTTTCGCCTATCTCAGACCGCCGTCAGGGAACAGGATCGTATTTGTGACGACTTCCGGTGGAGCGGCCATTCTTGCCACGGATGCGGCTGAAAGAGAAGGCCTCGACACAGCGCCGCTCCCGGTGCAACTGTCCGATTCGCTTGAGGGTGTTGTCCCCGGCCATGCAATACGCTCGAATCCGCTCGACCTTACAGGGGACGCCACATCAAAAATGTTCAAAGAAGCGATCGATATGGCGCGCCCCCATTTCGGCACGGTTGGAGTTATCTTCGGAGACCCGATCCAGAATGCCTCCGAATCGGTGACTCCGAACGAAAACGAGCTTGTCATATTCCTCGGCGGCGCAAAGGTCGAAAGAGTAGAGAGGCTGAAGATGCAACGTAAGGGCATCCCGGTTTTCCAGACCCCTGAGAGAGGCATTCGGGCGCTCTCGCAACTCATCCCGGCCGGGAAAAAGGGTGAGAAGGCCAAATACACGATCCCCGAGACCTCCGGACGCACTCAGATGGATGCTGTTGAGAGCTTTGAATTCCTTGAATCCAAGGGCTTCGAGTGCATTTTCGCCCGCCCCGCTGCAAGTCCAGGCCAAGCGGTCCATCTTGCACACCGGATGGGATTTCCGGTAGCCCTCAAGATCAATTCGCCGGACATCCTCCACAAGTCCGACTGGGGCGGCGTGCGCCTCAACCTTCAGACGCCCGGACAGTTGCGGGATGCTTACGTCAAAATGATGGAAAATGCCGCACACAGGTTCCCGACCGCCAGAGTGAGCGGCGCGGTGGTCTGCGCGATGGCCGCTCCAGGTGTGGAGCTTCTAATCGGACTGAACAGGGACCCCCAGTTTGGGCCGGCAATCATGTTCGGACTGGGGGGAGTTGCCGTCGAACTGTTTCGTGATATCTCGATGAATCTCCTTCCGCTGACGCGCGAAGACGCTTGCGCAATGCTTGGCCAAATTAGGGGAGCCCCTCTTCTCAAAGGTTTCCGGGGCCGTCCCCCGATAGATGAGAACGCCGTTGTCGAAGGGCTTCTCCGAATTTCCGCTATCGCCGAAGATCACCCGGAAATCGTAGAAATAGACCTCAACCCGGTGATAGCGTATCCCGAAGGCATGCTGGTGGTGGATGCCAGGATAATTAAAGCCTGATTGGCACCGCTGCGAAGTACTGCATGGAGCGCTCGTTTCTTAAACTGTGGCGGCAGCGATCAAGGGGCCGGAAGCTGAGGAAGTTTCCGGCTTTTTTTGCGTTTGTTTGTGCATCATCGATGATTTTCAATTTTCTATGTGAAATCTAGTATTTTTTGCGTGGAAAATCCTAAAGAAATATTCCCTCCTACCCGAATCATTATTCATCACGACATTTTTGAGTTTTTGAGTTTATGGACGTTAGCATTATTAAAGGCTTCAATGTTGCTAACTGGGTACGTGAATTTCTGGTTTATTTTGCTGTCATTCACAGATTGGGGGCTCGGGTATGGATAATCTTAAGCGGTTGCTTTCCATTATTATCTTGTTCTCCCTATTCTTTCTGTTTTGGCTTTCCGGTTGGCAGACAGAAAAGGCGCGGTGCGCTGAGCAGCCTAAGTATGTGGGGTCGGAGGGGTGTAAGGAATGCCATGCAGACGAGTATCGCACCTTCAAAGAATTCAACAAGAAGTCCCATTCATTCCAGAGCATCACACACCTGAAAAAGGGCCTGGAAGAATCCGAACTGAAAAAATGTTTCGAATGCCACACTACGGGCTACGGCAAGGAAGGCGGCTTCCGATCCGAGCAGGAAACACCTCAGCTTAAGGACGCGGGTTGTGAGGTCTGTCACGGACCGGGCAGCATTCATGCTGCAACGGGCAACCCCAAAGAGATCAAAGGAAAGCTCACCGAAAAAGACTGCGAGTCCTGCCACAACTCCGAGCGCGTAATTTCATTCAAATACAAACCCCTGGTGTATGGAGGCGCGCACTGATGAAGAATATCAAGATGAGCCTGCAGATAAAAATCGTTCTGGGAGTCACTGTTCTCCTTGTGGTCGGGCTCGCCTCGATCATCAGCCTAAATCTTTTCTATCAGCAGAAAGAAATGAGGCAACAATTTCAAAGCTCAACGAGTATTTTTGCCGATGCGGTCTATAACGCCATTCTCTACCCCATGGCGATCGGAGACACCGAAACCATCGTGCGGCAGATGGCGGAATTCGAAAAGAACAGCAGCAATGTCAAGGTCTATGTTTTTGGCTTCGATAAGCTCATCACCTACACTTCGGAACCTGACAAGGCCAATTCCCTGTTATCCGAAAGCATCAAATCGCCAAGCCTTATTCAGGAGCTCAATGACATGCTCGCAACCGGGAAAAGGTCTGAGGCCGGGTTTGACGAGCAACGAGATGGAAGCCATTACCAGAGCCTTCTGCGTCCGCTACTCAATGAGAAGCGCTGCCAGCACTGCCATGGATCGAGCCGTTCTACGCTGGGCGGGCTGCTGGTGGAGCAGAAAAGCGACAACATGTTCACAGCTATCCAGGCTATGCGCTACAAGAATATCTTGATAGGACTTCTTGGTAGCCTGGCAGTTGCCCTGGTTCTCATTTTAATGGTCTCGAAACTCGTAGACAGGCCTATCCGCCAAGTGGTTTCGGGTCTTAACGAAACAGCGGAAAATGCGTGGGCAGCCGCCAGCGCGGTAGCAAAGATGAGCGAGCAAATGGCAGGCGGTACGGCCAGCCAGGCGGCGGCAATCGAAGAAACATCGTCTTCGCTGGAAGAAATGTCTGCAATGACCATTCAGAACGCCGAAAATGCAACTCAGGCCGACAAACTGATGCACCAGGTGGAAGGAATTACCTCGGGCGCCGAGAACTCTATGAACAAACTGATGGAATTCATGCAGGAGATTTCGAGCGCTAGCGACAAAACTCAAAAGATCATAAAAACCATCGACGAAATTGCCTTCCAGACCAACCTTCTGGCCCTTAACGCGGCGGTGGAAGCGGCACGCGCCGGAGAGGCCGGAGCAGGGTTCGCCGTTGTGGCCGACGAGGTGAGAAACCTGGCGATGCGTGCGGCGGAAGCCGCAAGGAACACTGCGGCCTTGATCGAGGGCAATGTAACGATGATCCAGACCGGCGCCGATCTGGCGAAAAGCATGAGCGGCGAATTTTCGCAGGTCGCTTCAAGCGTCTCGAAAGCCAGCAGCCTGGCCAAGGAGATTTCGGCGGCATCACAAGAACAAGCGCAGGGCGTGCAACAGATCAATAAGGCGGTTGCAGGGGTTGACAAAGTGGTCCAGGAAAACGCAGCAAACGCGGAGGAAGCCGCCACCACCTCAACTCAGATGCAAGAGCAGGCAGAACATATGCTCGATTTCGTAAACCGTTTGGTGGCCCTTGTCGAAGGGCGCACGGAAGACGCAGACACAGGCGGCGGTCCACGAGAGAACATTTTGCAAAATTCGGAAGATAAGAATCCTCACGATTGAACAGACGCCGGAGTTCAGAAAAAGCAAATGGAAAAGACGACTTCACCACGGACTTTTCCCGTGCAGCCCGATGGTTCGAAAGCTGCCGCAAAACAGATCTCCCGTGGTATTGGCGGGACAACTTTCTAACAAAATAAGACAAACTGAGGAAATCTGGAATTGAGGGATTAGTGCTTTAATGCTTTAATCCCTCATTAGAAAGACCAATTTCCGTCCGGATTCTCTGACGTCAAAAAATTCCATTTCCGCCCCCGGACCAGAGTCTGCCCCGGACCCCGGACCTGGTCCGGAAGACCTGGTCCAGGGACGAAAACTTTTCAGTCAAAAAATCCGAACCGGAAACTGCAAATGTCTTCTGCTTTAGGCGATATCTCAGCCCGAAGCCTTTAGCTTGCGAACTTCTTCTGTAAAGGCCGGGATAAAATTAAACAGGTCTTCCACTATCCCGTAATCGGCCTTACTGAAAATGGGCGCTTCGGGGTCCTTGTTGATCGCCACGATGTATTTCGAGTAACCCATACCAGCAAGATGCTGAATTGCCCCCGAAACGCCGACCGCAATGTAGAGGTTGGGGTTTACCACCTTGCCGGTCTGCCCGACCTGGTCCGAATGTGGACGCCAACCTGAATCGACAGCAGCGCGAGTGGCGCCCACCGCTGCTCCGAGCAATGCGGCCAGCTCTTGCAGCATATCAAAGTTCGCAGCATCCTTCATGCCCCTGCCGCCCGAAACAATGACCTCGGCCTCTGTCAGGTCCACCTTCCCGGAGACATCAGCCTCATATTTCACTACACTGGTCAGCGAAGCCGGCACCGGTATGTCAATCTTCTCTAACTCGGCTTTTCTGTTTTCGTCCACAACGAGAGGACTCACCATGTTCGGACGAATTGAGAGCAGGGGGGCAACGCCCGGGGCCCACTCGGACCACGCAAAACATTTGCCTGCAAATAGCGGCCATCTGGCCGTTATCTTTCCGGCCTCGCCAACCCGGATTTCGACCGCGTCCTGGAGCAGCGTGGAATTGATCCTGGCGCCAAGCCGCGCGCCAATATCACGGCCGTTCACCGAAGCAGGCAGAAGCACCGCAGCCGGCTGGTTATTTTGTACAATCTGCGCTATGATCGGGACGTAGATTTCCGCCAGGTAATGCTCCAGTGATGGATCGTCCAGCACATAAACCTTATCGACCCCATATTTTCCCAGTTCGGCCGCCTTACCGGAAACGCCCGTTCCGAGCGCAATAGCGGTAAGCCCCGTTCCGAGCGCATCTGCTATACGCCTGCCTTCGCTTGCCACTTCATATGTCACGCGGCGAAAATCGCCGTTCCTGAACTCGGTAACTATGAGCACATTCTTTGTCATTGGGATAGCTCCTGTATCAGATGACCTTGGCTTCTTCGCGCAAGAGTTTTGCAAGCTTTTTTGCCTTTTCCCCGGTATCAAGTCCTCCGTTCACTATTATGCCCGCTTTTCGAACTGGAGGCATTTCCAAGGAGCTAATCCGGATTCTGGCTTTCTCAGGTGTAAAATCAGCCGGGTTGAGGCCGAGGTCCGGAAGTTTTTTTATAGCCAGAGGTTTTTTCTTTGCTTTCATGATTCCGGGGAGGGAAGCATACCGGGGATTCCATACGCCATGCGATCCGCCGAACGTAACCAATACAGGCAGCGGGGCCTCTAAGGTCAATTTACCACCTTCTATCGGCCTGTCCACCGTCACCTTTGCCCCATCGCATTCCAGAGAGACTACCACCGCCACATGAGGCCATCCGAACATCTCGGCAAGGATTGCGCCCCGTTGCCCCTGGTCATAATCGACCGACCTGGAACCAACCAGGATGATATCCGGCTCCTTTTCCTTCGCAGCAGCAGCCAGCGCCCCGGTAACATGAAGGGAGTCCGCACCCTTCATGTCGGGATCATCTATCAGCACTGCGTCGTCAGCGCCCATGGCAAGAGCGGTCCTAAGGGCTTCAACCACCCTTTGAGGCCCGTAACTGATGACCGTTACCGTGCCGCCATGCTTTTCCTTGAGGCGCAGAGCCACCTCAATGGCGAACTCATCGTAGGGATTTATGATCCACTTGATGTCTGAAGTTACGATTTTATCGTTATTCGGGGCTAACCGAATAACAGTTTCCGTATCGGGGGTTTGTTTTAAGACAACCACAATTTTCACGAACCAGCCTCCTTTCCAACGTGGATATTCCGGGTTAAGACTCAGACACAATTACCAACCGGCTGTTCGGCTGCCGGATGACGAGTTCATGAAGGTGAGCTTAGAGATCGAGATTGGAAGCCGGAAATCAGCCAGCGCCAGGACAGTGAACTCCCGGGCAAAATTTCCGGTTCTTATCTTTCTTAGCAAGCACCTGCACTCCACCTCGACCAGTTTTGAACAACCCCGACCCATGCCTGGCCGATGCGGGGGAACTTTCCTCCTGCAAAAGTCGCCTAGCCGCACTACGCTTTGATTGTTTTTCTAATCTCCTTTTTGTCCATCTTGCCCACACTGGTCTTTGGAATGGACTCGACTATGACGACACGGTCCGGAACGCCCCATTTCGAAATGGCGCCCCGGCTGACAAAATCCTGGAAAATGCCTTTCAAATCATCTTCGGAAACTTTTCCCTTGTGCTCTTCCTTTATCGTGACGATAGCGTAGGGCCGCTCACCCCATCTATCGTCGGGAGCCCCGATAACAGCCGCTTCGCTCACCGCCTCATGCCGGGTCAGGATATCCTCGATTAGCAGCGAAGATATCCATTCTCCCCCGGTCTTTATCACGTCCTTGATGCGATCGGTCACCTGGAGATAACCTTCCTCATCGATCCACCCGACGTCGGAGGTGTGCAGATAGCCACCCGTCCAAAGTTCCTCGGAGCGCTCAGGGTCCTTGAGATAGCCCTGCGTCAGCCATGGGGCCCTGACCACGACCTCTCCGACACTGACGCCGTCGTGCGGAACCTCCCGCCCCTCGGGATCGACCACTTTAAGGTCAACCAAAGGCCACGGAAGCCCGGTCCGGCAGCGAATGGCAACCTGCTCGTCCTCGTCCCACTCGAGCATTTTGGTCTTCATGCGAGTAACGGTCAGGACCGGACAGGTTTCCGACATCCCATAGCCGGCAAAGATATTCATGCCCCTTTGCCTGGCCTCTTTGCACAACCCCCTGGGAAGGGCTGAACCGCCTATGTTCATCTTAAATCCTCTAAAATCCACGGATGCGGCACTCGGGGATCCGAGCAGCATGTACAGGATGGTCGGAACGCTGTGGGTAAATGTCACGCCTTCCTTTGCAATAAGGGCAAGGATCTCCTCTGGAACGTAGCGCCCCGGATAGACCTGTTTCAGACCGAGCAGGGTGGCCTGGTAAGGCAGTCCCCAGGCATGGACGTGAAACATGGGGGTAAGAGGCATGTAGACATCTCTTACCGAGAGGCCGGTCCCCTCAACGGACATGGCCCCGGCAGCCCACCCCGTCAGTGTGTGGAGCATGAGCTGGCGGTGGCTGAAGTAGACCCCCTTGGGCGCCCCCGTGGTCCCCGTGGTGTAAAATGTGGTGGCCCTTGAGTTTTCGTCGAAATCCGGGAAATCATAATCGCTCGGGCTTTTCTCCAGAAGCGCCTCGTACTCTCCCGCTGCTTCGAAACTCGTTTGGGGAACCGGCCCTTGGTCGCACAGAACGATGACCTTCTTTACCGTTTTCATCGCGCCCCGGAGTTTTTCCACGAGGGGCAGGAAATCGGAGTGAACGAGCAGCACGTCGTCTTCGGCGTGGTCCATGGTGTACAGGATCTGCTCGGGAGAAAGACGCACGTTTATCGTATGAAGGATAGCGCCCATCATGGGGACGGCGAAGAAGCACTCGAGGTACCTGTGGCTGTCCCAGTCCATTACGCCCACGGTGTCTCCGGCCTGAACGCCCAGGTTTTTCAGGACATTTGCAAGTTGGCCGATTCGCTTGTTGAGCGTCACGTAGTCGTAGCGTTTCACATCCCTGTAGACAATTTCATTGTGCGGGTAGCATCTAAGCGGCGTGTGGAGAATGTGCTTGATCAGAAGGGGGTAGTCGTAAGCTGAAGGGGTCCGGTCGATCAGCTTCGTGGGCATAATTATTTACCTCCTTGTATAAAGAGTAAGAAAAACCCGGGCAATCGGTAAATCCGCAGCGCCGCACGGCGGCGCTGCCCCTCTACGAACCGAAAAAGACCTTCTGCAGCGTCTTAGGCGCTACGCCCGTCAGATCAAGATACATCGTGAGCCCTCCCATGAAGAAGGGCCAGCCGGCTCCCATGATCATGGCAAGATCGATCTCCTTTGGCCCTGCCACGATCTTTTCCTTTAAGACGAGGTCGGTTTCGCGAGCCAGACTGCTCAGCGTAATCTCGCGAATTTCCTCCGGGTGGAAAGTCTTGTTTTGCTCCTTCACCCAAAGCTTTTCCACCGCCGGGTCAACCGTCCCGCTCTTTGCATAGATCCTTTGCTGTCCGGCTTCGACCAGCCTTCTTAAATTCTCACTCAACGGAAACCGTTCGGGCCCGAAAGCGCGACACAGGGTCTCGTTTACGTGAAAAGCAATCGGGAGGCCAACCATCTCCAGCAATACGAACGGCGCCATCGGCAATCCCAATTCGATCACAGCCTGATCCACCTGTTGGAAGCTCGCCCCCCGGTCGACCATGGCTATACAGTCGCAAAGATTTTTCGTAAGAAGGCGATTGACCAAAAACCCCGGGGCATCTTTCACCAAAATACCCGTCTTCTTAAGCTTTTTCACCAGATCGAAGGCGGTGGCCAGGGCGAGGTCAGCCGTTTTCTCAGCCTTTATTACCTCAACCAGGGGCATAAGTGCAACAGGATTAAAAAAGTGAAATCCAACGACACGCTCCGGGTTCTTAAGGTCGGAGGCCATTTCGGTTACGCTGAGCCCCGAGGTGTTTGTGGCAAGAACTGCGTCAGCCGATATTACGGACTCCGCTTCGGCAAAGACCTTTTTCTTGACCGCCATTTCTTCGAAGACGGCCTCGATCACGAAATCGCAGTCGGCAAAATCACCGATGTCGAGCGTTCCGTGAACCAATCCGCCCAGATAGGCCGCGCGGGCTTCAGAGAGCTTGCCTTTCTTCGCGCTTTGCTCGAATTGCCGGCGAACGTAGGCGACTCCCTTGTCCACGAACTCCTGCCGCACGTCCTTCATTACGACCGGCAGGCCGAGGCGATGGATGAAAAAATGCGCCAGTTGTGAAGCCATAAGGCCCGCCCCGATCACGCCAATCTTGCTTATGCGCCGGGGCTTGGTCTCCGGAACACCTCTGGGCCGTTTTGCGTGGCGGCTCACAAGATCGAAAGCGTATACCGAAGCCTTGCATTGGCGGGTCTTTGTGAGATCGCCCAGCGCCTTGCTTTCTTCTTCAAAACCGCGCTCCAGATCCCAGGAACAGGCGCCCTCGATCAGTTCCAGGGCACGGTACGGCGCCGGGGCGGCCCCGTGCACCTTCCCGTCCACAAAAGCCCGCGCCTTGCTAAAGAGTGCACCGACCTCTCCCATCGAAGGAGGCACCCGTTTCACCTCCGTCTCGCCCGCCACGATGCTCAAAAGCAGACTTAGGGATTCGTCGAGGAACTCAGCGCCGTCGAACATCCTGTCAGCAAGTCCCAGCTCGAAAGCTTCGGGACCACTCAACATCCGGTTCTGGCTCAAGGCGTTGAATACTATTAGTTGGAGGGCCTTTTCCGGTCCAATCAGCTTTGTGGTCAGCGTGCAGCCTCCCCAACCGGGCACCAGCCCGAGAAAGCACTCGGGAAACGCGACGGCGGGGACGCTGCGGGCAATCGTGCGGTACTTGCAGTAGAGCGCAATCTCCAGGCCTCCACCGAGCGCCATCCCATTGATGGCGGCCAGAGTCGGAAACTCCAGATCCATGATCCGCTTCATTGCCGCGTGACCTGCCTTGCCGGTGGCGTATCCCTGCTCGAAGGTAGTGATGAAAGGCACACCGGTAAGATCGGCGCCGGCTGCAAAAACGTAGGGTTTTCCGGTCAGCATCAGGCCTTTAACATCCTCTTCGGCCACTACACGATCCAGCGCCTTATTTAAAGAGACAATCGCACCTTCGCTGAAAACATTCGGTTTCTTGTAGTCCTGACCGTTGTCCATTGTCAGGATGGCAATCTTTCCAACCGGTGAATCGTAGAAACGCGTATGAAAAATCGTAATCGGTTCGGCCATAAAAGCTCCTTGGTGATTAGTAATCACGAGTCACGAGTAGTAGGATGGGTGGAGCGGAGCGCAACCCATCAAACTTTTCGTAACAGTGAATTTGTGAATGGTGGATAGAGAAAGCTTTTTTACCAGTCACGAATCTCGAGTCACGAGTTTATATTTTCCCAGATGGCCGTCGCCCCCTGCCCGAGGCCGACACAAAGGCTCGTAATCCCGTAGCGGACGTCCGGATGCTCGGAGAATGTACTCATAAGGTGCATGACCAGCCGGGGTCCCGAGCCTGCAAGAGGATGGCCGAAAGCTATCGCTCCTCCCATGGGATTGAGCCGTTCGTCATCGGGAAACTTCAACCCGAATTCCTTCATGAATACGATACACTGGACGGCAAAAGCCTCGTTGAGCTCTATTGCGCCGATGTCATCCATTGTGAGCCCGGCTCTTGCCAGGGCCTTCCGGGTAGCGGGAACGGGTCCGTAGCCCATGATTTCGGGCTTCACACCCGCATAGGCGAAGCCCTTGAGGCGCATGCGGGGGACGACCCCGATTTCGGCGGCCTTATCAGAGGTCATGAGAAGAACTCCAGCCGCACCGTCATTGAGACCTGAAGCATTGCCGGGGGTCACTTTCCCCTGTACCCGAAAAGGCGTCTTGAGATCCCTGAGCCCTTCCATGCTCGTGTCCGGGCGCGGCTGCTGGTCCCGGTCGGCTACGATCCAGCCTTCACTGGTATAGACGCTCATAGGGACTATCATCTTCTGAATCTTGCCTTGCGCATAAGCCCGGGCGGTTTTCTTCTGCGAAGACACGGCGTACTCGTCGGTCATGTCCCTGGTGATCTCGGGATACATGTCGTGCAGACATTCCGCCGTTCTCCCCATCTCAAGGGCGTCTTCAGTGACGAGCCGATCGGTGAGAAACCGGGGATTGGGGGAAGCGGTCGCCCCCATGGGATGGTGTCCCATGTGTTCGACGCCCCCCGCTATGACAACGTCGCATGCTCCCAGGGCAACTTCCGAAGCGGCGGCCGTAATAGCGGTCAGTCCTCCTGCGCACATCCTGTCCACCGAAAATCCGGAACAGCTTTCCGGCAAACCGGCAAGAATGGCGCTCGAGCGCCCAAGGGTCAATCCCTGGTCGCCTTCCTGGGTCGTTGCGCCCCACACGTTTTCTTCGACCATCTCGGGGCTCACCTTCGGATTACGGCGGAGCAACTCCCGAATGACCTTCACCACCATGTCGTCGGCCCGGGTCTGCCAGAAGTAGCCCTTCTCTCCCGCGCGTCCAAAGGCGGTCCTGATTCCATCCACCACCACAACGTCTCTGGCTTTCATTAGCCCCTCTCCTATTTTGTTAGACTTCAACTCAGCGCAAATCCCTCCTCAGGGATCTCGAGAGGAGATTTGTCATTGTTCATTATTCCTCGCACCTTGCCGGGAGCCTGGGTCAGGACCTGGTTCGTGAAGAAGCGGGCCGAGGCGATTTTCCCGAAATAGAAGGCGGCGTTGCGATCTTCTAAAAGGAGCTTCTTCTGTGAAGCTTCATCCTTTGCTCCCTGCTCTTCGTAGATTTTCTGCAGCCTGCGGTCGGCCAGGGATGCCTGCCAAATGAGCAGAAATCCCATAACCACGTCACCAAAAAGATCCAGGTAAGGTTTGGCGTAGAGAATCGGCACGTGAAACTCCTCGGTGATGCTCTTCAGTCCGAAAAACATCGTGAGCTGATTGAGGCCTTCCTGCGCTTCGTCGTAAATCTGGACAAGATCGCGCATGCGGTAATTCTCCCTTACCTTGGACAGGATTTGGCCGGCGGCCTTTACTGCGTTTCTGAACAACAGCCCCTGCTTGAAGGCCAGTTTTCGGCCCACGAGGTCGAGGGCCTGTATCCCGTTTGTTCCCTCGTAGAGCGATGCGATCTTGCAGTCCCGCATAAACTGTTCGACAGGGTATTCAGAGCAATATCCGTAGCCCCCGTAGACCTGGATGGCCGTCTCGCACACCCTGAATCCCAAATCGCTTCCCACCGACTTGCAAACCGGTATCAGCAGGTCCACATACCCCTGGAAAAGCTCTTTCTCTTCCTGTGTTTCGGCGACCCGAGCCCGGTCGATGCAATATGCGGAAAGGTAGAGGAGCGCCCGTATCCCTTCTGTGCTGCTCTTCATGGACATCAGCATGCGTCTTACGTCCGGGTGTTCGATGATGCGCACCTTCTCCGCTTCCGCGTCCCTCATTTTTTCGATCGGGGCGCCCTGGACGCGTTCCTTGGCGTACTGCAACGCATGCAGATAGGCGCTGCTGGCGTGGGCAAGCCCCTGCATACCGGTGAAGAGCCGGGCTTCGTTCATCATCTCGAACATGATTTGCATGCCCTTGTTTTCCTGGCCCATCAGGTAACCTACACATCCCCCGTTTTCACCGAAGTTGAGCGAGGAGGTGGACGATCCGTGAATGCCCATCTTGTGCTCGATCCCAACGCAAGCCACGTCGTTATCGACCAGTTCTCCGTTCTCATCCGGGCGAAGCCTGGGCACGAGAAAAATGGAAATCCCCCTGGTGCCTTTGGGTGCTCCATCGACCCGGGCGAGCACCATATGAATGATGTTTTCGGTGAGATCGTGCATCCCGGAGGAGATGAACGTCTTCTGGCCGCTGATTTTGAAGGTCCCGTCCGGCTGGCGTTCCGCCCTGGTCCTCAGAGCTCCGACATCGCTCCCCGCGCCGGGTTCCGTGAGGCACATGGTCCCGGTCGACTCGCCTGAGAAAAGATTTTCCATGTAAAGTTCCTGAAGCTCCGGCGTCCCGAACGTCTGGAGAAGACGCGCAGCCCCGTGGGTCAGTCCCGAGTACATTTGGAGCGACCAGTTGGCCGCGCCAAACATTTCAGTGCAAGCGGAGGCCAATACGGTCGGCAAACCTTGGCCGCCCACATCGGGCGATTCGGACATTGCCAGCCACCCCCCTTCCCTGTAGAGCCGGTATGGCTCGTGGAATGAATCCGGGACCTTGACCTTCCCGTTCTCGAAACGGCAGCCTTGCTCGTCCCCTTGTTTGTTCGACGGATAGTAAGCCCGCTCGGCCAGTTTTGCGGCCTCCTCCAGGACCATATCGAACGTTTCCTGTGAAAAATCGGCGTAAAGAGGGTACTTACACAGCCCCTCCATTCGCAACTGTTCATAGAGCACAAACTTCACGTCCCTTTCATCAACAAGCAGTTTCATTCCTATCTCCTTCCCGCCGGCAGCGCCGACATAATAGGTTGTCCAACTCGTTCCCCAACCGGGCCGTCAGGCGCAAGAGCGCCCGCACCCCGGCCGATGCCGTTGGTAAACAGATCCATCAACGGCCCGGCAAGGGAGACCAGGTTATATTTCATGCCCGACATCACCCACGTTGAAACCACCTCGTCGAGGGCCCCGAAAATAAGATGGCTAACCAGCCTTGCGGGAATCTCATTTCGAAATGTTCCATCACGCCGGCCGTACTCGACGATTTCCCTGATCAAATCCAAATACTGCTGAAGTTCGCCTTTGACTTTTTCACGCATGAAACGGCCGCTCTGACGCAACTCGACCTGAAAGCAGGCAGCCAGGTCAGGGTTCTCTTTGAACTTCGTCAGGTGCAGCCGCACGAGACATTCAAGGCGCGCTCCTCCATCCTCCTTTTCCATGATGGCCTCGCGAACCTTGGAATTGATATCCTGCATCCTCACCTCGAAAATCGAAATGAGAAGGTCTTCCTTATTCTTGAAGTACAGGTATACCGTTCCGGGCGCCACTCCCGCTTCAGCGGCTATTTCCGAGACCTTCGCCTTGAAGAAGCCCTGTTGGGCAAATACCTTGACGGCAGAGTCGAGGATCCGGAGGTGTTTATCTCCTGTTTTGAACCGCATGGCAAATCCCCCGAAAATGGTCCCGGGTCACAACGGGCCCATCAAACTTGAATGGAAAACGCAATAGATCTTTGAGCGGCAGATGAGAAAAAGAGCTACCACAAGAGAGAGAGAAAGAGAAAGCGAGCGAGCGAACGAGAGCTGGTGGTAACGAGATGGGCCCGAGCGACCAGGGCGACATCACACTTTTATAATGAATGAACCGTCATTCATTATAAAGTCCACATATACCGCCTCTTTTCTCAAGTTGTCAAGAAAATTGTAAGATGATTTTAAGAAGATTTTGAGCGGGGAAAATTTGTTCTTCTTCAAGGGCAGGCAGAGGGACATAAATTTTTCATCAACCCCTCGTTTTGAAACTTCTCACGATCTCAAAGGCCACTTTGCCATGATTGCCAAAACCTGCACATGAAGTCTTATCGCCATTGACGCCCCTGTGGTCTATTGCGGTCGGGCTACTCGCAGGACTTCGGATCGTAGGTGCGGATGAAGCCGCCGGGACCTTCTATTCCTGCTCACTGCTCCTCGCGTAGCGCTAGAACCAAGCGGAGTAATTTGCCGGGGTTAGCCTCCTGAAACAAAGGGAATCCAGATGTCTCTTAGGCGGAAACTAGAGCTGCGGTGTCTCTTACCTTTTTCGATCCCGTCCCAATTTCATAAAAAAAAGCAGCCGGGAACCTTTCTGGAAAACTACGATGTTGGGCTGTGGGCCACAATAGACTTGTGACACCTCCAGTTGTGCCACGGGAATCATATACCAAGCTTATAAAAGAATATCTTATTTCTCATAGTTGCATCTTTTAAAATCTTATCCCAGCTAAGTACTTCGATGTACAAGTTGATGCTGTCGTGCCACTGAAACCATCCTTGGTGGTCTGGCATTGGCTTAAAATTTTTAATTTTTTCTAGCCATTTTTCCATCTTCTTTGTTACATCGCAAATAACATATCCGTAATACGGAGTATTAGATCCAAGAAGGATCTTGCGTCCATCGGGTGTTTTGAAATCACCCTCAATTATGTCATTAACATATCTTACGACCTGCTCCACGGGATCTTCATCTTCCGAAGGATTAGCAAAGTCATCCCGCATGGGTTTTTTGAACTCAAAGACATGAATCGGGTTACTCGGTTCATTATCATCCCTAAATGCCACTCGATGATTGTAAACAAGCAAGTCAAGCCTATCTGACTTTGGTCCGTTCAATGGCAAATCGGATGTTACTAATGAAGTAAAGTTCAGCCTCTCATCGAGAATCCAGAGATTATGATCTTCGAACCGTGTTCTGTTAGTGTCGCCTTTTCTTGGAAAAATGATATCATGGACAACTCCTTCCGAGGAGTATTTTCCATTTGGTCCAACTTCTAAGCTTTTCTTGAAGATATCCAGCACACTACGTCTTAAAGCAACATAGTGAATCAAATCATTCTTACTATTCTCTGAAAGGTTTGCAACAATCTTCGCGGCGCTATCCTTAAGCATCTCTGGAGTTGTATTTTCGGCGAGCAATTTATTCACTTCTTGTCTGATTGTAACCTCTTGTCTAAATTTCTCAGCCTGTAATGTAGATTCAATTTCTTCTTTTGACGCATTAAATGGCATGTCAGATAGATCCACGTCTTTCAGGATTTGGCGGTGCCATGGGGCCTCCTCATCAACATAAGTATTGACGCGTTCTCGCTTTTTTTCTTGTCGAGCAGTAATCTCTTCCCCAATTGCCTCTTTAGCTATGGCCGATGCTTTTCTTTCTATCTGATTTTGAGAAATCCCATAGAACAAATCATTATCTCTCACGAACTCAAAACAACCGCGCTCTAATGATACGTGCCTATCAAGGTATTTGCCAAAGACATACGCTTTGATGATGTAGTTTTTTGCTCTTACGCTCTCTCCGTCGTGAATTCTGTCGTAAAATTCGTCATTAAATTCTGGAATGTGATTGTGTATAGGTGTTTCTGTAACCTCCCGTTTATTGGCCACCAAGCTGATCTTGCTCTTTTGAGCCCTTGGACTATAATATTTGAATACTCTTACACTAAAATCTTCAACACCTTTCTGCCCTATCAAACTGAAGGTATCACCTGATATGGGAAGCTCTTTAATGAAATCCCCCAACTCATTGTTAACATATTCATTTAATACAAACGAATCGGATCTATCATCCTCAGTAATTGTGATTACAGGACATTCATAATTCTTGGTTATAAAATACGGAAGGATTTTTTCTACAATATTTCTAGCAATGATTGGGAGCGTTTTCTCTTGAAAAGTGCTTTTAACAGGAAATAATCTGACTATGCTACCGGTATCCGTTGACTCTGACGGAACCACATTCTCGCCGACAATAATGTCATTGCCCTTCCCCATGGAAAAGGTTCTTTTTTTGAAGGTATTGCCATGTCTAAAGTGGCTTTCTACGCTGAAATCCTGAAAATATTTAAGACAGATAAATCTTCCGAACCCCTTTCCACCTTCCTCAATTTTTTGGTCAGTATAAAGTGTGTCAAATGCTTTCGTGTTTTCGTCTGTGAAACCAATGCCATTATCGGTGACGGCAAAACCTTCAACAGCCGGAATACCGTCGAACTCGGTTTGTGTCGATCGCTGGACCACAATCGTTATCTTTCCGTTTCCCTCTTTTTTCGAGTCGATAGCTTGAATGCCATTGACAATCAGTTCGACAAGAGGAGAGTAAACTGAAGTGGTCCCTGTCTTTATGTTATCCACTGCACGCTTAATATTGATGAAGCTCATTTTATTCCCTCAGCAAATGATCATTGCGGGAAACTTATCCCATCTATTCTCATACCCCTTGATCGATCCCCAATCTAGGCCGAAACCTTGCACCGCAACGCCAGGCACGGTGCGGGGCGGTTTTTCAGAATAGAGGCAATCTACTTTCGAGTGTACAGTTATTGATAAAAGACATTCCACGAGCACATGCTTGCTACTCTCGTTTCTGAAATTCTGATTCCACAACCGAGTAAGTTACAAACTTATTTATTGCTGTAACAATGCTGTCCAACAGTTTCTGGTCGCCCATTGGGTTGATATCCGATGAATATTGGTCGAAATGTAGCTTACTCGGTTTAGCATTGTTAATTCTTGATTGTCTTGGAGTAAAAATGATGTCAACCAAGTGTTCATCGTAATGATCTGATTTTATAAGGTCGAACATAATCTGAAGTGTAGGGTCTGGGACACCAGGATCCAAAAATGCACGGTTTTGGACTATAATACAGGATGATCCATCCTTAAACGTATAGCTACGAAGCTGTGCACCCAAAGTGCGAGTCTGCCCTCTTAAATCGAATGGAGTTACATCTATAATGGCAGGCTCGCCTTGCTCAGATTTTTCAATCTTAACTATCAAGCCATCTCGTCTCAAAGCGTCCATGCGATGATCAAGTTCCGCTAGAATAAAGCTTCGGACTGGAATCAGTCTGACGTTGTAGTCAGCCAACAATCTATCACTTTCTTGATTGATTTTGCTCCTTTCCTCTTTTCTCTAAGGCAAAGTTTTCCTTAGTTCGTCTATGAAGTTACTGCTGTCATGGCTTGTCAATTTATCGATTACCGTCCTTTGGAGAAGAAGGTATTCTTGAAGCATCTTCTTATCGTTGCCCTGCTCTGCACGCATTCCAGGCAACAAGTCCAATCTACTTTTTTGTACAGCAGAGGTTGCTTCGCTACCTGCTGCTGACCACCAAGCACACGCTGTAAGAATTACCGCAGCGATTTCAAGAAGTGTAAAAATCTTTTTGGACATCATTCTTTTGATGCCGATCAAGCCTACGGTAATACCAAAGGCAAATGACCCAGCAAAAAATAGTGCTGTACCTGAAAACCAAGCTTCTAATGGCGGCATCATGCCTCCTTATCTCTATTTCCAAGCCATTCACTGATGAGAACCTAAAATCATTTTGCATCCCATTGATTCTCTTTCGAATATTGCCATAGCGCCTGGTCGAGTGTCCTCATGTCCATATTGACACGCCTCGACAGCTTCCTGCAAAAGTCTACATAAGGCCACCAGAACTCGAAAGAATATTGAGCCGGAACGTCCAGCGATACCGACCATAGTGCTCGAAAGTCCAATATGGGGTATGGTTCTTTATGGAAGAAATGCAAGATGACCGAAGCTGTAGGCCATCGGACACCGTCAAGGTTGGTCAGGACTTCGATGCGCGCTCGCTCGGTTGTCGCACTAAAAGAAAATCCTGTAATTTCTCTAACATATGCCTCCGGGTTCTTTTCTATGTGTCCTGCACTGCGAGGGGCCTTCCATTGCGCAATTATCCTCAATTCGTCTTTTTTCATGAATCCCCGCTCCGCAATAGCCTTTCTTACAGCAAGGACCGGATTATCCTGCAAGGGATATTGGTACCGAGTAACAAGCAATGGAAGCTCGCTCTCTGGGCATCGCAATTTGGGATTCATTTTAGTCCTCGCATCTTCAAACGATGACTCACTAAAGACAGTATACATGGTATGAGGAAAAAATTCTGGTGAAAAAATCTTGGGTTGTGACACCTACCCGATAACGCTAGTATAATGCCAAAAGGAGGGAAAACCTTGTTCGAATTAGAATTTCGTGACGGCCATAAACTCGTTTGGTTGGACGGAAAGTTTGTCGGAGAGATAGAAAACGTTGAAGGAGGTTATCAGTTTTTCTCACAGGGGGAGGCACAAGCCAGGGTTTTCCTTGAATTGCGCAATCTAGAGAAGAAAGGAGGCAGCCCTTGAAACTGGAAATTGGCGATGAATTTCGAATCAAGTACGGGCGATGGAGGTAGCGACTCAATTCCAGGAGATAGTACTCCTTGTCCACTACGATGGTCTTGTATCTCCCCTGAAACAGGTGTCCGCTCCGCTTCCTCTTGATGTTTGTATATGTCGTGTAGGAACCGTTCAGGTAATGCATTATCCTGCTCAGATTTTTCTCAGGTGTTTCGACGATCAAGTGATAGTGGTTCGTCATAAGCACATAAGCGTTCAAAAGAAAACCAAGTTTCTCCTTTGCTTCGCCCGGGTATTTCTTGAATTTAGCGTAATCCTTCCCGGAGAAGAATATTTTGCTCCGTTCATTACCCCGCGCTGTAACATGATAAACAGCCCCTTCACATTCTATCCGCACCGGCCTTGCCATTTTTCCATCCCCTGCTCGGGTTTTCAGGGATAGTTTACGCCATAATTTTCTACTTTCAAGGCTGACCCCTTTTCTTTTCTCATGGAGGAAAAGAGTATGAGCAACGACGAGTTCAATCAGAAAAGACCGCTCGGATTTGGCGGTTTTTTTGCCCGGCAAGTGAAAATCATCGAGGATTGAGGTAGATGGAATGTATCGTCAGCAGGGTTGAGATTGCTCAACGAGGAGTCTCAACTTGTCAGTGTGTTCTTTCAGCACCGCTGAGTCAACATATTAAAATCATTCTCGTTATGCACTCCGGCCACATCGGGATTTCTCACGTGGCAAGCAGTGCCTACAGGCCAGAAGACAACAAGGGGCATTAGCGGGCGATATATTTATGTTTCACAATCCAGTCTCCTCTTCAACGGACTATTTGCGTCCGATGGCCCCACCAGCTTGCTGAACGCATCTTTTGTACTCTTTGGTTTTTTTCCCGAAGTGATCAGAGCAGAATTCTTCGGGTGTTATGGATTCGTTCCGTTTCAAACTTCGTGTAGCGTCCTGAGAATTTTTCTCTGACGGGATACCTCCTGTTGAAGTTCCTGCGTCGTTATTGAATTTTTCCTCTGTCGGGATACCTCCTGTTGAAGTTCCTGCGTCGTTATTGAATTTTTCCTCTGTCGGGGCTTTGCCTGTAACGGAGTCGAACTGTTCCTGTGTCTGACCATAACTGACGACTGGAAGAAATAAGAGAATGATTGCTACAATGATACCTCTTCTGAGCGATGATTCCATATCTTTCCGTCCTCCAGGAATTGTGAGTAACAGCACCCTAAAATCTTCCCCTTTCCCCCTTTTAGCACTTCCCCTGAAATTTTAAAGAGCTTTTTAAGATGGGATTCTTCCAGTTCGTCCGGTCTGGAACTCATAAAAAATAAGACTCGGTACGCTCTATCCTGTGAGTAGTGGCGGCGGAGTTTTTCAGCCAGCTTGGCGGCCGTAAGCTCCCAGGCCTACCCTGTACCTACCTTTTTTTCATAGTCCAGAAGGTCCGTCAGAGATTCAGATAAGCTCTCCTCCGTGGCGTTACGGAGGGGGCCGGTTGACCGATTAACATATTGGTATCATTGTCGTTATGCACCCAGGCCCGAGCAGAATTCTCCATTTTGGCAAGTTCTTTTGAATAAGACCAAAAGGACAAACCAGGGTTGACGTTAACGTTTTATACTGTAGACTGGGTGCCTGAGTATTTCGCTTTTATCGGGCAAATGCGCTGCCTGCCTTTGTTACCAAACGGAAGGGCGGGCTCGGATTTGCCGGGATCGCTCGAATTATCCTGGAGATCGGAAAACCAGGCTCCGCCGACGGTCGGAGCAAAAAGCCAGCGAGGCGTCCATGACCCTGAGATGTTTCCTGACTCGAACCCTCCCCGCTGTTTGCATTTTGGCGGTTCTTCTGCTTTGCGGCGGTTGCATCCATCCGAAGATCACCATATTTCCCGATGAGACGGAACCCTTAAAGGAATTCACGCTACAAGGCGCCGGGAAAGAGAAAATTTTGATCCTTTCAATCAAAGGATTCATCTCGGATTCTCCGAGAGGTTTTCTCAGTAAGTCAAGCATGGTCGAGGAGATTGTATCTCAACTAAAGAAGGCTGAAAAAGACAAGGAAATAAGGGCAGTCGTTTTAGAAATCGACACCCCCGGCGGTTCGGCTACCGCAAGCGATATTTTGTATCATGAGATCATGGAGTACAAGAAATGCAGCGGGGCAAAGATCGTTGCGGCCATGATGGGAGTGGCGGCTTCCGGAGGATATTACGTGGCCTTGCCTGCAGACTTTATACTGGCTCACCCGACCACTATCACCGGTTCGATCGGCGTTGTATTCCTGAGACCCAACGTTTCGGGCTTGATGAACAAAATCGGTGTGGAAGTCGACGCAAGCAAGTCCGGTAAGAACAAAGACATGGGGTCCCCTTTCCGAAAGGCCACTCGGGAGGAAGAGCAAATCGTTCAGAATATTATCGATGAACTGGCGGGAAGGTTTATGTCCCTCGCCACGAAGCATCGCAAGCTCAATGACCAGGCAAGGGAGATTATCACGTCGGCGCGTGTCTTCACAGCCCCAGAAGCACTGAGCCTGGGTCTTGTGGATCGAATCGGGTATCTGGACGATGCGATCCACGAGGCGGCAAAACTCGCCGGGCTCCCGGAGGACGCAAAAGTCGTGGTTTATCGCCGCACGGAATACCCAAACGATAATCTCTATAACACTTCTTCCACGAGCAAGCAGGGTTTGCCCAAAATAAGCCTGATTGACCTAGGCCTGGGGGATTCCGTTACTCCTCTCAGAAACGGCTTCTACTATTTGTGGTTACCCGGTCTGGACGAATAAGGGTTGGACCATCGCACTGGAGAAGGTGATCCGCAACCCAAAACTAAAATATCAAAATCATATTCGTTATGCTGCCGGCCCACGAGAGGGTTTGCCATGTTGGCAAGACACAGCAACATATCATGGGACAGGCTTATGGCTATTCCTAAAGTTTGCTACGCAAAGCGGTAAACTTTCATAACCTTCAAAGGAGAAGGCCCTTTCAGGTAAACCCAATGTAATCTGGCACAGTGCAAGAGCCAATGCGCTTCACACATCATCATTCAGCGGTCCTTGCGAATCGCCCTGAAGGTATTAATTTAGCGAGGATTTTTTGGAATCAACTGTTCGGGCTGTTTTTCACTTCTTGATTGCCCTTGGTGTCGCCTTTGTGAATATGCCACGCCAATAAAGTCAATTACCCCAAAAGTAGCGCCGCCGTTGATGCCGAACGTTAGCCCGTCCAAACAGCAATCGTTCCGAGGACCAACACAATTAGGAGGATGGCGATGAAGTACATGATCAGCTGGTTCGAACGCCCGCAAGGTTCGCCTGCCGAGTACGAGAATGCCCAGAAGCGGATACTTGAGGTGTTCGGTCAATGGAAGGCGCCCGCCGGATTCAAGATCGAGTTGTTCGTAGTGCGAGTGGGCGAGTGGGGTGGGCACGTGTTAGTGGACTGCGACGATCCGTTGGCCGTTCACAAGTTCTGCTCGACGTACCCGGCTTTCGAATTCCAGGCGCGACCCGTTATTGCCGTCGAAGACGCAGTCCGGGTCGAACTCGAAGCCATCGCCTGGCGCGACGGGCTGAAACGCAGTTGACGTCCGAGAAGGTCACATCGGGCAGGCCCAATGCGTTCGCGAGCCAGCCTGTGTGCCGGCGGCATGCGTATGGTGCTTCTTTAGTACGCCGTA
>Ga0187862_10001706_pt1 | contig 23016 bp, 17 predicted proteins | sample June2016WEW_10_1_FD_133003 | JGI IMG/M metagenome (GOLD analysis project Ga0187862, IMG submission 133003) | Peatland microbial communities from SPRUCE experiment site at the Marcell Experimental Forest, Minnesota, USA - June2016WEW_10_150 | ecosystem: Environmental > Terrestrial > Soil >...
CCGAGATCACAGGGTCTGGGAAACGCCGAAGCCAAGGTCGGGCCCAACCTATCTCCCAAGCTTCGATCCCAGGAGTGGTGACCTGGCGGACACCGGTGCGGTGCTCAAAGAAAGTGGGGTCCTGCAGGCCGCTGATGCAGCGCGCCACCAGGCGCCGGATGGCGTAATGGCGTTCGGCGTAGAGGTCCAAACCATTGACCTCGCCGAACTCAGCCAACAGCACGAGCGGGGCGAGGGCGTAAAGGTGATAGTGCAGCGCCATCTGCCCGCGATCTATCTCCATGGGCAGTGTCCCGTCCTTCCGGATGTCTTCTGCGCCTTGCCGGTACGCATCCATGCCCCATTCCAGGAGTCGGTGGTCGTCGCTGGCGATGGCCGCAGCCGAGATCGCGAAGCCGGCCCAGTACAAGTGGTTATTATCCGCATCGTTTGGACGCTTTTGACTTCGCTTCTCCTCGTAATAGCCGCGATTCTCTTCCGCCAGCCTGTTGAGCCAGGCTGGGATTGCGGCCGCTTGCCCCGGGGAAGCGACACCGCTGCCCCGCACTTTGAGCCAGACGACGGCCCAGGATCCCAAGTTCCAGCCTTGTACGTAGGATGCCTGATGACCGGCCATGTTTCCGGTCAAGGCCTTCTGCGTCGCGGCCCCTGCTAGGAGCGTGATCGCGCACTCCGCCGCGCTGCGGCTGCCCTTCGTTTGATAAGCATCGGCGGCATTCACCACGTCACGGGAGAAAGCCTCGATCGGCGCCACCGAGTCCTCATACCGTTTCTTCAAGACAGGATCAATGATGGAGTGATGCGGATCGACGTAGTAAGAGTTCGTAGCAAAATCATGGGGAAGCCGGGGAACCACTGGGCAACTCCATGGCGTATCCGTCATGGTCACCACATGGGAATCCCAGGGCGAGCGCAGCGGCGTCCGCTGGGCGCTGGCACAGACCGCCAATGCAACCTGAACCAGCAATGCGGCAATTGGGAAGCGACACATCCTGCCAGGATAATTCTAGCGAAAGTCGGGGCCGGCGGTGCGCGCACCAGCCTGATGTCTCTCGTTGCTTGACAGCGGCCCAAACGCCGCGACTCTGCCGATTCGAGGCGGCGTTAACGCGCCATATCGGTAGCCTTTCCGCGGCTGCCACGGCGGGCCGGAACCGGCGTCGCGGGATCAGCGCGTGCGAAACCGGAATCGGAGTGATCTCCCAGAACCGGACTTCGGGGGCCGGTCGATTGGCGCACCGACCGAGGGTCGGACGTTTCCCGACCAATTGGCTTCCGTCGTCCCCAGCGAGTAATTGTCGGCACTGGTACGCTGAGGCGTCACCAACGAGAAGTTGCCGTGAAGGAGTAGAGTTGTATTAAATGTGGCCTTCAGGAAAGGACCGAGATTCTTCCCCGCGCGCGGGGAGGGCTTGGGCAGCGACACCCTGTTCGCGAGGACGCTCTCTCGGGTGCATCTTGCGCCCGACTTCACGCCTTAGGATCGAGCCTTGGTTGCTCCTCGTCGTTCTCGTCAACGGGTTTGGCTTGTCGAGAGCGACGGCCCAAGTAATGACCGGTTCGCCAATAGGGGGAGGCCCGCCAGGCGGCGCCGTGGAGGCGATCGTCTTGGACCCCAAGGACCCTGCCACGGTGTACGCTGCCACAAATTGGAGCGGCGTTTTCAAGAGCACCGACGGCGGAGAGAGCTGGACGACAATCAATTCAGGTCTCGCAAATTCGATGGTCTACTCTCTCGCGATCTCGCCGTTCGACAATGCAATGGTCTATGCAGGAACCCGTAACGGGGTGTTTAAAACCGTGGATGGGGGAAGGCATTGGACAGCTGCGAGCTACGGCCTTCCGAAGGCAATCGGACGCACGCTGATTGACATGCTGGCAATCGACCCGACGAACCCAAAGATCGTTTACGCCGGCACGTTTGACAAGGTTTACAAGACTATCAATGGGGCAGCGAGCTGGAGCGCGATCATCTCACACCCAATGGTTACCCAAACATCGCGCTTTGCGGCCCTTGCCGTCGATCCGTCTCATCCGGCGACAGTCTATGTGGCAGCTTCGGATCGCGGACTATCCAAGAGCGGCGATGGCGGCAGGAACTGGAAGGTCATCACCACAGGTGCAGACTTCGGGTACGTCGAAGACGTCTTGGTCGATCCTTCCAACTCAACGGTGATTTACGTATCCGACCGTGGTGGCAAAATTCTCAGGAGCGCGGATTCGGGAAGGAACTGGACTCGCGCCGATGCCGGGCTTCCGGTAGGCTACAGCGGCTCTTTGACGCTGACAGTTAATCCCAAAGATTCCAGAACCCTCTACGCCGCGAGCTCCGAAGGTCGATTTTTCAGGAGTAGCAGCAGCGGTGAAGTCTGGACAAAGGTTGGCGCTCGCATCAGCAACGCCAATACCAAGGTGCTGGTAGCCGATCCGGTTCACGCAGATACACTATACGCTGGCACGGGGGGCGGCGTCCTGAAGACTGTAGACGGCGGCATGAGTTGGCGGTCCACGAATTCCGGGATTACGAACTCAAACATTTCCGCTATCGCGGTCGCTCCTTCCGAATCTGGCGTGCTTTATGTGGGAGCGTACGGCGGCGGTATCGCCAAGAGCCGTGACGGAGGTGCGAGTTGGACGCCGGTCAATGCGGGCCTCACCTCTGACAATGTCTACGCTTTAGCGATCGATCCGTTGGATGCCGCCAGAGTCTATGCCGGGGCTGATGGTGGGATTTTCAGGAGCACCAACGGCGGGGCGAGTTGGTCTGAGGTGAAAGCCCTGCCAGCTATGGCAATTTGCAGCCTGTTCATTGATCGCTGGAACCCGGCGGTGCTTTATGCCACCACTACTGCCGATGGCAAAGCGTTAAAAAGCACGAATGGTGGCGATAGCTGGGACGAGATCCACTTTGGATTTCCAAGAACCGGTGGTTGCGGGCTTGTGATGAATCCGGCTGACCCGGCTATCCTCTATGCCACATCTTACTCGACATCTACGATTGGAACGCTGACGAGCACGGACGGCGGCAAGAACTGGCAAATGCATGCCGCTAATGACTGGGCATTCGGTCGTCTCTGGCACGATGATACGAGCTTGGCAGTCGATCCGGTCGATTCCACCACGCTGTACGCTGCTTCCTCCGCAGGTACACTCAAGAGTGCGGATCGCGGAGCAACCTGGGTTCGCACGGCCTCGCCGGCCAGAGGCCTTGAACGCCTCCTCCTCGATCCGACAAATCCCAATATCATCTACGCCGAAGGGGACGCGACGGGCGTTTTCAAGAGCACGAACGGGGGAAAGAGCTGGAAACCGATCAATTCCGGTCTTGCCGATCCTAGTAGGGTTCGTGGTTTACTGGTTGACCCGACCGATTCGAGCACACTGTATGTCGGTACGACACGTGGTGTTTTCAAGACCACGAACGGTGGGGAGAGTTGGGCTCCGACCGGCTCCAGGGAGCTGATAGACGATCCACAGAAGCCAAACGCGCCAAAACCGTAGGACCGCCCGCGCATGGGTCGCACTGGCTCCGCCGCCCTCCGCAAATCCCTCGCCGGAAAGGGCTGATTCAAGTTGAGGTGTGGCCGCCATCTCGGGGCTTCTGCCACTCAAGGGTTCCCAAACGGCGATGTGGGAAGTGGGCGGCCCGATCTTTCAGACCGGGCGTTAAGACCTGATATCGGTAGCCCTGCGCTGCCAGCCTATGCATCTCTGGGTGGGTTGCGCTATGTCCAAGTGATCACAATTTGCGTGAACGCTGACGCTGCGGCTATTCGGTTAGGGGAAGCCGATCCGGTCGACAGGTTGGGTTGATGCCCAAAATCGAACAGCACCGGAAGGGCAGCGACGGAACAGCCTGCGCCAACGTCTCAACAATTCCGTTTGATTTGAAACTGCCGATTCCTTTTGGCGGCTGGCGGACGCATAATTGTATCAATTGTGCCTCGAGGCAGTAGGGCTAATCGAATCGCTGCAGCGGCGGTCGTGATGTTGGCCGGCTTGGCGGAAGCGCAGCTACAGAATCGGCTGCCACCGCTGATCGGGCCAGAAGAGGCAGTGGACAACGACAAGGCGTTTTTTCTTGGGCGAGGTGAAGCTCGATGACGGGTCCCTGCCTCCCGAGCCGGTTGACATCAACCGGGTGTGCAATGGCCGATCAGATCGCTGCCGATCTGCACAGTGACTGACGTCGCCCGCCGGCGCGCCTCCATGATAAAGGCATTGGTTCGCGGCAGAATCCGCTGGGTGCTGGTGGCGTGGATGTTCGCGATCAGCGCGGTGGCTTATCTGGACCGCGTGAATATTTCGATCGCGGGCAGCTCAATCGAGCGCGATTTCCACCTGACCCACGTGCAACTAGGCTGGGTGTTCAGTGCATTTGTCCTGGGATACGCCGTCTTTCAGGCACCCGGCGGCCGGTTGGCGGACCGCTACGGGCCGCGCAAGGTCATCGCTGTGGGGACGGTTTGGTGGGCCTTGTTCACCGCCCTCACGGCGTTTGTGCCCTCGGGGATTGCGGGCATGCTAGTGGTGCTGCTGGCGGTCCGGTTTCTGCTGGGGTTGGGCGAGGCCGTGGTTCTCCCGGCCTGCAACCGGGTGGTGGCTTTCTGGATACCTTCCCAGGAACGCGGGCTGGCGAACGGGTGGATTTTCGCGGGGATCGGCGTGGGAGCGGGCCTGGCGCCTCCGCTGAGCACCTATATGCTGATTCACTACGGATGGCGATGGGCCTTCCGGGCGAGCACCCTGCTGGGACTGGCGACCGCGGCGATCTGGTTCGCGATCGCACGCGACCGGCCGCAAGACCATCCCTGGGTAGAGCCGGCGGAGGCCGCGCACATCCGTTCGGGCTTGCCGGATATGACGCGATCGGTCGCGGCGCCCTGGGGAAGCATTCTCGGCAGCCGCGAGTTGCTGGCGATTGCCGCCAGCTATTTCGCATACGGATACGCCGCCTACATCTACTTCACCTGGTTCTTCATCTACCTGAGCCGAATTCGCGGCATGGACCTGAAGTCGAGCGCCTACTATGGCATGCTCCCGTTTATCGCGATGGCGCTCGGATCCACGTTCGGGGGCTGGATCAGCGACGGTCTCACGAAACGCCGCGGAAAGCGCGTGGGCCGCTGCTTATTTGCGGCCGCCACGATGACCCTTTCCGGGTGCTTCATTGCGCTCGGAATGCTGGCGAAGAACCCGCAACTCGCCAGCCTGATTCTAGCCGGCGGGGCCGGAGCGCTGTACCTGGCGCAGAGCTCGTTCTGGTCGGTGACCGCCGATCTGGCGGGCAGCTCCGCCGGGTCGGCTTCCGGCGTGATGAACATGGGTGCGCAACTGGGCGGTGTGGCAACTGCCTCGCTCACGCCGCTGATCGCCGCGCATTTCGGGTGGCCGGCCTCATTCCTGACGACGACCGCCTTGTGCCTTGCCGGAGCGGCCGCCTGGCTTTTGGTGGACCCCTCCGCGGGTCTTAAGACGTGAACCGCGCCGCTGGGGCGGCGGCGCTTGTAATCCACCAGCCCCGAAAAGAGGATTTCGTCATGGAGCCAATCACGAGAAGAACGTTGCTGGCGGCCGCCGGTTACGCCGCCGCCGCGCATCAGGCAGTCGCCGAAGGCGAGAAGTATCCCCGCAATCTGACCAAAGAAGACGTCGACCGGTGGATGACCGAACTCTCCAACTGGGGAAGGTGGGGGAAGGACGACCAGGGGGGGACCGTCAATCTGATTACGCCCGCGACGCGCAAGGCCGCGGCGGCCCTGGTGCGCGATGGCGTCAGCGTATCCACGGCGCTCGATGCCGATCTGCCGAAGGAAGGTCCGACAGGAGGGCCGCTGCCCATGATGATGGGCGGACCGCGTGGCGGCGGCAATCCCCCCGCGGCTGTTGGCGCCCCTGCCCCGGGGAGTGCGCCAGGCGTAGCCGGCACTCCTCCAGCGGCCGGTGTCCAGAGCGGCGGAGCCGCCAACCGCAACACGTGGACTCTCACCAGCCGGCCTCCAGGGCCGGAACCGCGCCAACTGGCGGGATACGTGGTGGATACCATCGCGGTTTCCTATCACGGCAACAACACCACTCACCTGGATGCTCCCAGCCACTTGTTCTATAAGGGCCAGATCTACAACGGGTTTCCGCAGTCGAGCTACACCGACCGGGGTGCGGGCAAGGACGACGTCATGTCGATGAAGGACGGAATTCTCACCCGTGGCATGCTGTTCGACATGCCGAAGTTGAAAGGGGTTCCTTATCTGGGAGACGACGAGCCGATTTACGCGGAAGACCTGGAGGCCTGGGAGAAAAAGGCCGGCTTCCGCGTGGGACCGGGCGACGCCGTGCTGGTCCGCACCGGACGGTGGGTGCGTGTGCGCGAAAAAGGCCCGCTGGATCTCAACCGGGCGACGCCGGGATTGTACGCTTCGTGCGTGAAATGGCTGCGCGAGCGCGGCGTTTCGGTACTCGGCAGCGACGTGGTGCAGGACGTGCGGCCCTCGCGCGTCGAAGGCGTCAACCAGCCGATTCACCAGATGGCTCTGATGACTTTGGGCTTGCCGCTGATCGATAACGCGGACCTGGAAGCGGTGAGCGAGGCCGCCGCCCAGCGCCACCGGTGGACCTTCCTGTTGACCATGAACCCGCTGCGCGTGCCTGGCGCCACCGGCGGCCCGGTGAACCCGATCGCGACGTTCTGAGTTGCGCCCGGCCTAACCGCGCAGGTAGGGCTTCATGAATTCGTCCCAGGCGTCGCGGACGGCCTGCTTGCCGGCCTCGTCGAGCGGGCGCGCGGGGCCTCGACCTACTCCGCCGCCCGGTTCCGATCCGCCACGGCCGCCGCTCGCCATGCTCATGGCGCGTGTTTTCGTGTTCTCCTTGAACACCCCGCGCACGACCATGAGATAACCCGAGGCGCCGGTAATCGAGTTGAACGCCTGGATCCGGCCGAACATGTCAAACGCTTCCCGCTGCTTGCCGGCGTGCCAGAGATCGAACGTGGCGGCGTAGAAGTCGGAGAGCGCGGTGGTGGGGCAATGACCCGAAAAGCCCAGCCGCATCTCGTCGATCATGGTGCGTACGCCGTTTCCCGAAAACACCGCCAGCTTGTCATTGGTGCGCTGGCGGATCTGCGCGATGCGAGCCAGCGGGTTGCCGGCCTCATCCTTGACGCAGCGCATGGTGGGAACCTGCTTGGCTAATTCGACGATCAGGTCCACGCTCATATCGCCCTGGCTCTGCACGATCAGCGGCAAGTCCGTGGCCTGGCCGATGGTCTTGTAGTATTCGATCATCGCCTTGTCCTCGGCCTTCTCGGGCGGCAGCGAGATGATGGCGTCGGCGCCGTTCTTCGCGGCGTGCCTCGCATACGCGATGGACTTGTCGACGTTGCCTTCCTTATTCTGCACGCCGATCACGAGCGCCGTCGCGCCGCCTTTGCCGGCGGCCAGGATGGCTTCGGCTCCATCCATCCTCTCCTTTTCCGAGAGGCTGGCCCAGCCGCTGGCGATCTGCGGCCAGGCGAAGCCGTGGACCTTGAAACGGTTGCAGAATTTGACCTGGTTCTGGAGGCATTCCAGATCCAGCTTGTCCGATTCGTCGACGGGCGTCTGGCCGATGGGAAAGACGCCGCGCAATGGTTTCGTCCCGGCCGAGAAACCACTGCCGGCCAGCGCCAGACCCAGCGCGCCGCCGCCCAGGGTCCACAGGAATTCCCGCCGGCCGCGAGCTTGCGAATGATTCTCCATCGATTCTTCTCCTTCCCGCCGTTATCGGTCGATCCTCTTCAGAATCTTGTCGAGCGCATCGCGATCGATCGGGTACCCAAGCCCCGGCTCCGTTGGCGCGAGCACGTAGCCATCTGGATCGATGCGGAATTTCGGCTGGTAGGGCCGATCTGCCGCGGTGACGGGATGCGGCATTTCGAACCAGTATGCGTTGGGCATCGCCAGCTCAAGGTGGAAATGCACGGCCAGATCGGTGGGATTGCCCCAGTTGTGCGGCGTGCATTCCAGGTTGAATGCATCGGCCAGCATGCCAACCCGCATCGAGCCGCTGATACCGCCCACGTTGTCGGCGATGAGCCGCGCCACGTCAAGCGCGCCGCGGCGGATGTACTCGGCGAAATCGGAGATCGAAAAAAGAAATTCGCCAACGTGGAGCGGAAGATCGAGAACGCGGTTCAGCTCCACCAGGCCCTCGATGTCGGTGCTGGGGATGGGATCCTCGAACCACAGGTAATCGAGTTCATCTAGCACGCGGCCCACCTTTAGGGCCTCGAAGAGGTTGTAGCGCTGCACCGGATCGTGCGCCAGAACGAAATCGTCGCCTACCGCCTTGCGGATGTTCCGGATCTCCTCGATGTGGCCGATGTACGCGGGAATCGCCGGTCCGGTTCTATGCTGCCCGCCGCCAGGGTGGATCTTGTATCCCTTATAACCCTGCTCTTTGGCGCTGAGCGCATCGGCGACATAGTCCTCGACGTTGGGAAGATGTTGGGAGCTGGCATAAGCCGCCACCTTGTCTTTCGTGCCACCCAGGATTTTGTAGATGGGGCGGTTGACGGCCTTGCCCAGGATGTCCCACATGCAGATTTCAGCCGCGGCAGTGTAATAGTTGGGCCAGGTACCGCCGCGATTGACGGGAGCCATTGCGCCGGGAGCGCCCGCCGCGCGGGTACCGCCGCCGGCAGGCGCGCCTGGACCGCGGCCTCCGGCACTACGGCTCCCGCTGAACCCGAACGTTTCCTTGGTGCCCGTAGTGGCCGTGATCGTGGGCAACAGATCGATGATGTTCTTGCCCAGCAAAACGGGCTTGGCCCATTCCAGCCAGTTTGGCGTCAGCCCGCGGTTCCCGATCGTGTAGTTCCCCTCATGACCACTATTGGTCACCACCGAAAGGACCTCGCCGGTCTCGCTGGAGTTCAGGCGGCGAAAGTCGGAAATGTCCGCCACATAGACTTTCACCTCCTTGATCGTCAGGTCGGGAAGATCTCCCGGCTTGACTCCGGCCGACTGAGCAGCGGCGTGTGGTGGATCGGCGAGCGCCGAGGCCACCGCGGCGGTAGCGCCAGCGGTAGCTCCAAAGAACTGCCGCCGGGACTGCTTTCGATCAGACATTGTTCGTCCTCCTCATCGGGCGGGGCATGCTTTAGCTTGCCACCGACCGCCAGGAATTGAAACACTATTTCGGTAAGAGCGACAGCACGCCTTTGCTGGGGCTGGGGATCACGTGCGCCGCGATCAGGCGGCCGAGGCCTTCCACCTTCGCCTTGCCGGCATCCACCGCCGCTTGCACCGCCGCGACATCGCCCTTGATCAATACGGTGATGTATCCGCCGCCCAGTTTTTCCCGGGCCAGCACCTCTACGGCGGCGGTTTTCAGCGCCGTGTCGATGGCCTCGAAGACGGCGGTGAAACCCTGGGTTTCGATGAGTCCCACGGCAAAGCTGGGTTGATCTTTCATGTTGTTCTCCGGCCATTGGACTGTGGCCTGTTCGATCAGCAGACTGAATTCCGGTTGGGCCAGATAGGCGGCGGGCGAAAGCTCCGACGGGCCGGGAATCACGTGTGCCAGGACCGGAGTCTGCATGGACCGGGCCGCTTCCTGGGCGGCACGGGCGGCGGACTCGATGTCCCCAAGCCACCCATACAGCTTCATGCAGACGCCCGGGCTGTCGTTGAGTTCGGTCTCGATCACCCGCACACCGGCGCATTTCTCCATGGCGTCGAGCACTACCATCGCGGGCGACCAGCCGCCGATCTCGATTAAAGCGAGGGCTTCTGTCAGACGACACCCCGCTTTTCCAGCTCACGCATGACTTCGAACACCACCTGTTCCAGTTTGTCGACGCCAATTTCCTGGATGCGCGGCGCGCACCCGGACGCGGGGCGATCCACCAGTTCGAAATCGGCCAGAATGCATTCAAGAACCGAGGTGAGGGCAACGCGGTCGGAGCGCTGGGCGCTGGTTTGCGGCTGCCGCGAGTGGCCGAAACGAAAGCCGCGCAGTTCGGCCGCGGCGCGGAACCCGTCGGGAAACTCGAATGGGTTGAGCATGGCGTCGAACAGTTCCAGGATGCGGTACTGCCATTTCATCGCCTCGTCAAAACTGCCTGCCCGCGCCAGGTCGTACATGCGTCGGGTCACTTCCGGCACCGCGTTACTGGAGGCGTGGGTGCCTCCGTCGCATCCGATCGCCAGCATAGGGACCAGCACAGCCTCCCACCCGGTGAGAAACGCAAAATCGGGACGCTGCGGCCGCACCGCGGCGATCATCCGCATCATGAAGGCCAGGTCGCCCGAAGAATCCTTGATGCCGACGACACGGGGGAATTCGGCCGCCAGCCGGCGGATGGTGGGCACATCGATGGGGCTGGCGAACATCGGAATGTTGTACAGCGTCAGATCGATGGGCGAGTGCCGCGCGATTTCGGCGAAGTAGGCGTAGACCGATTCCGGAGTCAGCTTGTAATAGAACGGGGCCACGATGGCGACGGCGCGTGCCCCCAATCCGGCGTACACCTCACATGCGGCAAGCGTCTCTTTAACGTTGGCCTCGGCGGCGCCGGCGAGGATGGGAACGCGGCCGCCCGCTTCGTCCGTCACCAATTCGACTATCCTCCGCCGCTCGTCTGGCGTGAAGCGGGTGAACTCGCCCGTCGAACCATTCGGGTAAAGCCCGTGGACCCCTCGCTCAATCAGCCAGGACACAAAACGGCGCAGTTCCAGTTCGTTGATCTGGCCCCGATCGTCCAGCGGGACCAGCAGCGGCGTGAAAATACCTTCGAGCTTCGCCAACCCACAAGGATACACGGTAGACACTGTCCTTGGGGCGTTCGGGCACTCGTTTCATTTTCTTCCCATAGATTTCAGATCTGACCGTAGCCAAGAAGGGTGGGAAGAACTCATTGCGAGCTCCGGATGAACACCTAAGAGGTTCTTTGATTTCTATCGGTGTCTAGCCGGGTTCATTCATGGCTATAATTCTCTGCCGAACAGTTCGATGCCGGCATACACCGGCACGGGCGGCAGAAGAAGGCTGGTGCCGCCATTTTCGGGGACCATTTCGATCGGTGAGGGGTTGGTCGAGCCCAGACTCCACAGGCGCGCCGAAGCGTATTTCCCGGGAACCCAGGCGGTGGCCAGGTCGTTGGGGAACCGGATGGCGTAACTGACGATCTGCAGCAACTCCCGGGTCCGGTCGGTGGAAGCGGTGCAGTGCGAAAGAAACGCCGAGAGGTTGAAAAAACGCGCCAGGTCATACGTCCGGCCGAGCAGCATGTGAACGTCGCGCGCGATCATGAATGGGTCCGGTGGACTGGCCTTCGAGACGGCGAGCCGGCCGTTTCCCAGCCGTCGAACATCCAATCGCGGGTGATCCATGCCGATGAGATTGCCCTGCGGCCGGTTCCATCCCGCACCCACCACCAGCAGTCCGCCCTGATTCGCAAAGGCCAGCAGCCTGCGGCGTAACGGCGGCGCGGGCGCGCCCTCATCCACGTAGATCAACGCTTTGAAACCGTCCAGGGAGGCGGTTGCGGCCGCGGATGTCTCGATGATGCGGTAAGCCAGGCTGCGGCGGCCCAGCAGGTTCAGGATTTCCTTGCCTGTGGATTCATTTGGCCCGGCGAAATCGGAAACCACCCCAACCACGCCCAGCGGTTCCAGGGCGTTCCACGCGCGGCGCTGCTCGAAGAATCCGACGGCCGCGGCAATCGCTTTCCAGGATTCGAGCGCCTTCGCATCGCCGCGCGCCATGCCGCCTAGCAAGCCGGCGTCCAGCGAGACCACCCACCTTCCGCCCCATGTACCGGTATCGGCGATGGCGCGCAAATAGGATTCGAGCAGCACCACCTGCGGCGCGCCGGGCGGCAAGAACATCAGCCAGACGGTCTTCTCGGGCATTCGTACCTTGGCCAGTCGCAAAAGCCAGCCGTTGGAATCGATCCATGGATTGGCCGTGGGACCGGACGGTTCACCTCCGTCCGACACGCTGGCGATCCCCGGCCAGACGGAATCCGCAGCCAGGAGCAAGGACTCCGGCGGCAATGCCAGACCGGCGCCGGCGCCCGCCGAGCGCGCCTCTTCGTTCCCCATAGCCACCAGGGAGAAACCCGCCGCGCGGGCTTTGGCGGCGACCGGAGCCAGCGCGGCATTCCATTCCGTCGCCAGACAGTTGAATGGGGTCCCTTCCAGCAACCCCAGAAGCGCGGGGTCGACCCAGGCGGACGGCCAGCGCAGAGGAATCCAACTCGCAGATGTGGGCATTACCGGTCTTTAGCTCTGGGCTCCTGCCCGCCTCCGTAGGGGCGATTCGGGCGCAGGGCCCGCTGCTTTTCGCGAAGCGCACGAAAATCGAACATCACTTCCTGAATGGACGCTCCGGCCACCTCGATCCGGCTCGGGTCGGCCGAACCTACGCCGAGTTGTTCGGCCAGCAGCAGCTTGTTGTCGCAGCGTTCGAAGGGAACCATCCCCTTCGGCGCTCGCGGATCGTAGTTCATGGCGGCAACGGCCACTGCCGCTGTGTTCACCACGTTGGTTCCGGCCATCAGGACACCCGGCTCGACGGGCGTACACCAAGGGGCCGGCGTCTGGCCGCCGGCCATGGTCTTGACGCCGTCGATAATGGCCAGGTGCACCGGCCGGGCAGCGGTCAGGTCGGCGATAATGCGGGGCACGCGGTAGCCATCGTTGCGCGGCGAGGAAGGATCGATTTCGGGCAGCGCTCCCATGGCAGGTTGGCGCGCTCCGCGGTGCAGGATCTGGATTCGATCGTTGCCATAGACCAGATCGTTGTCTTCCCACTTGCCGGCGCCGTTGCCGTAGACAGTCAGCGGAGTCAGGCCGAACAGGTTCTTCATCACCGTGCTGACGCCGGTGGTGGGGTGGTCCTTGTACTTGGCGATGCTGATGAAGACGTCGCAATCCGCGTAGGAGTGGTTCACCTCGTAGGCGGGAAACAGCAGCCCGCCGTGCGGCACGCTGATTCGCGTGAACTTCCTGGCGGCGTTGGTATAGTTGGTGTTCTCGAACTCCACCCGGGGCGCTGCGCTGAGAAACTGCCGGGGATCCCAGTTGGCGTCCAGCATGTGTTCTTCGAAAGGATCCGTCCGCGGCGCCGCTGCGCCCTCTATCAGGCGGACTCGGTACACGCCGGCACGCGCCATCAGGTGCATGGTGGCGGCGAGCAGGTTCGGGTGGGGCCAGTGAGTATCTCCTAGCGGCAGATGTCCCAGCCGGACAGTCGGCCCGCCGTTGAAGTTCAGTTTAATGGCGACGGTCTTGCCTTGGACCAGGCGTCCCAGGCCTCCCAACTTGTCGAACATGCCATCGAGAGTCGGCGCCAGTTCCGAGGGTTGATACGTTTTGCAGCGCGCGACAGCCACCGGCGCGACGGGCGCTTGCGTTGTCGATGCGGACGCTCTTGAAAGGAGCAGACCGGACGCGCCCAGGCTGGCCAGCATTTCACGGCGTGAAATCCCATCGGGCATGGCAACCCCCCTAAATACTCAAGCGTAATTATATGCTAAGTCAGCGTGGCTTGAGTTATTCCGCTCGGGCCTGTCGGGAAGTAACTAATTGAATCACCAGCAACCGCTCCGTTGAGAATCACGCTGGCGCGTGGGGGGCGAGGGACGCAAGACTGACGGGTAGCCGAGCTTGCGGAGAGCTTGCAGTAGTTTTCGCGCACGGCGTTGCTTGGTTTTGGGGTCCGGTTCCTGGCTCGTTCGATGTAGCGGACTCGGTCGTGGAGGATCGTTCCACGAAAGCGATATTCGCTATACTGGGTATGCACTTGACTCAGGTAGTCCCAAGATCTTGTGGTTGCCGGCGGACCGAGGCTCGCAACAGTGTCCAGGGCCCGCGCCGGCCGTGTGTGTGGGATGCGTTCGGCGGCCGATTAGGCCGACGGTGGTGGTTTTCCGGGCGCCAAGCCGTCGGGCGGCGCCCGATGGACCGACGCACGCTGCCTGCGCACATTTCGGAAGCGGCGACCGGTAGTCGCAACCCCAACCTATGGTGGCTACCTGAGTCAGGTACATACCCAGTTTCGCTATTATCGGACACTTGTTCCCTTCAACGATGCTCGCGCGCCGGATCCGGCCCTCAACCGGCTCTTCAGCGGAATCAGCGGAGCCTAGCCGACTTGAACGAAGCCGCTGGGGCGGCGGCCGACCGAGCATTCGTGGCTGATTGAGCATAGTAGGGCGCTAACGACTTGCGGGGACTAATCCGGGCTGGCGATCACCCAATCCGCAGTAAGTGCCCGGATTGACTACCGTCTGTCCGGGTCGGTCCAGAGGGGGCCTGGGCCACTGTGGTGTCAGCGCCGCCGTCCCGGCGGTGAGGTGAACTGGCGGTAAGCAGCTGGGCCCTGCGATTCATGAGGGCGGATGAGATTTCGCGTCATGAAGAGCCTTACAATAAAAATGGTCCTCATACGGCCGCTGCACTACAGCAGCCACATATGGACGTGTAGCTCAGATGGATAGAGCAACCGCCTACTAAGCGGATGGTCGCGGGTTCGAGTCCCGCCACGCACTCATTCAGCATGTGGCCGGAGAAATCCGGCCACATCGCCGGCGCGCTGTTCTGCCGTGTCCCTTCTCCGCGGGTTCGGTGATCGACATTGCCGACTCTCCAGCCGTTGAGCGGGTCTCGTCCAGGCAAAAGCGGTGCCCAATGCGCGCAAGCGCTATGTACCAATATCGGTAGGCAAGTATGCGCGCAAGCCGGCGGCGCGACGCTGCAAGTGCGCACGAACGTCCGACAGGGTTAAGCCGAGGGCACGCGCGAAGGTCGCCATCAGGCTTTCGTTTTCGTCGCGTTCGATCCCTCTTTGCGCCAGCCATGCCGAGATCTTCTCGGCGGCCGATGGGCCAGAAGGGCGCACCGGGCTCGGCCGGTATCGCCGCTCCAGCTTCTGCAAACTCCTGGTGATCGCTTTCATGGCTGCAAATGCCCTGCACTCACTTGCTGTTCGCGAATCCTCCTCAGCCAGGCTGGGTCAGTGGACGTCGGCAACTCAGCCCTGAATCCCAACGTTGCTGTTCCATCCGGTGAAACGTATATAACGTCGATGATCCTCGGCTCCGCAGCCGGGGCGATGCGCGCTTCGAGTTCCTCCAGACGGCGAGTGAGCTTCCTGCTGATCATGGTGAGTTCCTTCATGCAGCCCGGGTCGCTGCAGGATCCCTGAGACTGGCCGCCGCAGTCTGTAATCGGGCGACCGCTTCAGCGTGGCCCGCAGGCATCGCTTCGCCGCGACCTTGTGCCTCTATTCCGTCGGCCAATAACTCCAGGTCGTCGGTAGACAGCATCGTCATAGCAGCGCGGAGCAGGGGATCGTCAGTGTCGGGACCGCACCTGATGCGTCGTTCCAGGGCTGTCAGCCGATTGTAGATTTGGCTCCGCATCTAGACGTCCCCCCATGATACATGCCGCTTGAGTTTATCGTCCAACCACTCTGGCCTCATGCTCTGCGCTCCGCCCTCCTCGATGAACCAAACGGGAGGAGGCGCTTTGGCCACGGGTTCCGGCCTGCCGTCAGCAGCGACTCCGATTCCCTGCTTTTGAAACTCCTCGATGAGCCACTCTGGCACGATCTTCTTGGTGGGCTGCGATGGGCCGGGCAGGCGCCGCTCGATCTTCTTTAGTCGGAGTGACAGGCGGTGCACGTCATCGCCCTCGGTATGCTGGCGATTCTCCCAGCGAGCGCTCCAGTTCAGCTACGCGCACTTCGATATCCTCGATCTCGACGGCCTTGGCTGAGTGATCCAGCACGCTGTCGGCGGCCCGCACTTTGGTGGAGGCCGGCGTCGTGGGATCCACCATGACCTTCAGCAGCGTCGTTACGGCGGCGCTGGTCGCCTGCTGGAGTCTGGCGATGGATTGCGAGTGCGCGGCGCGGCGCGCCTCACGGTATTCCTGCTGAAACTCCGGCGTCTTCTGCCATCGCATCAGGGTAGCGGTCGCGATGCCGACGGCACGAGCCGCTTCTTCGACATTGCGTTGCGTCAGCATGGCGGCAACGGCTTCCTGCATTTTGCGGCTGAATTTTGCGCCGTGGCCACTCATCTGCTCTCACCTGTTCTCATCTGGGCACGCCGGTGACATCGCCTTTCCATCGCCCAAGCCAAAGAATCCACTTGCTTTACGGCGGCACCGGAGTGATCCATGTCATGAGCGCGGCGATTGCCGCGGAAGGAGCTAATACGAAGATGACCACCGAGAACACTGAAACCACTGAGACAGCCGCCGCCGTTGCGGCACAGGGCGCCGACGTCGCGCCGGAGAAGCCTTCCCCGAAGAAGGGTGCCACCTCGAAGAAGGCCGCGCCCAAGGGCCAGAAAAGCGCCAAGAGCGCCAAGCCGAAGGCCGCCCCGCCCAAGAAAGCGGCCCCGGCGAAGAAGGCTGCGAAGGCGCCCAAACAGACCACCAAGGCGAAGGAAAGCGCCGGGCCGCGCGAAGGCAGCAAGACCGCCCAGGTTGTCGCGATGCTCCAGCGGAAAAACGGCGCTACTCTGGCCGAGATCATGGACAAGATGGGCTGGCAGCGGCACACAGTTCGCGGCTTCATGGCCGGCGCGATGAAGAAGGCCGGCTACACCGTCGAGTCCTTCAAGCCCGAAGGCGGCGAGCGAACGTACCGCCTCAACTCGTAGCATCGAACGCCTCCCCTCCGCCCGCCCGGCTTCGGCCGCGGCGGGCTTCTCTCCTTCTGCCCCGATTCCTGCCCGCCTTCCGCCAGTCACGGCAGCCTTGGCCGCTACGTCAACCCGTCGCCGCCCGAGCGAACGTGGGCGAAACGTGGCGCAACGGGGGCCAACCCTTGGCTCGCTTGCAACAGCCGCAATTCCCCGGACCAGTCCGCAAGCGCTCGACACAGTCCCTCCACGTCCGGATGCCCGGCGCGGAGCTGTTCCTCGCAGGCCACGATCTCCCGGCGGCATTGGTCGATTCATGCCGCGCCCTTCCTGCGTTCCTCGGCGATTTCCTCGAACGTGCGCCCGTCGCCATCGAGGGTGGCTTTCTTACTGGCCAGCGTCTGCCAGCGCTGGATCACAACGTCAACCTACTTCGCGTCCAGTTCGAGGCCCAGGCAGGCCCGCTCGGTGAGTTCGGCCGCCGCCAGGGTCGTGCCGCTGCCAAGAAACGGATCGTAGACCAACTCGCCTCGCTTGAGGTGGTTCAGGATCGGGCGGCGCATGAGCTCGACCGGTTTCTGCGTGGGGTGGTCGAACTTCTGCTCGTCGGAGCCGCCCATGATGAACTTCGGCGAGGGAGAGACCCAAATCGTAGAGTTTTCGCCGGCCTTCCCGTACCAGGGCGCATTCTTCTTCCGCACAAACCAGCAGGGCTCGTGCTGGAACCAGTACAACGTCCGAGTCAACACCGTCCGCCCTTTGTCCCAGATGATCTGCTGGTGATGCAGGAAGCCGATGCGCAGCAACCCGTCGAGAACCTCCCGCGTGAACTTGGAGGCGTGCCAGACGTAGGCGATCTGGAGACTCGGCACCAGTTCGAAAGCCTCGGACCAGTCGGCCCGCGTGTCTCCGGAGATGGTGGTTTCGGTGTGGCCCTCGGTCCGGTGCTTCATGTAGCTGGCCTCGGCCGGGCCGCAGCCGTTCAGGCCGGCGCGGTCGCGCCATTCCGAATCCAGCTCAATTCCGTAAGGCGGATCGCACACCATCAAGATCGGCTTGCGGTCACCCAGCAGGCGCGACACCGCTTCCGGACTGGTCGCGTCCGAACAGAGGATGCGATGTTGGTTGCGCCCATTCCCACAGAGCCACAGGTCGTCCAGTCGGGAGACAGGATTCTCAGGAAGCGGCGGCGCGGCATTGGCAAGCTCCTCGTCAGGAATCGCCAGCAACCCATCGATTTCGCCGGGATCGAAGCCGGTCAGGGACAGATCGAAGTCGGCCTCGCTCAGCTCCTGGAGTTCCAAGGCCAACAGATCTTCGTCAAAGTCGGCCCAAGTCGCGGATCGATTCACCAGCAACCTGAACGCTTTGACTTGCGCGTCCGTCCACTCGTCGCAGAGAATCACGGGGATGCTGGTCGTATCGCCGCCGGGCCACGATCCCAGCTTGCGCGCGGCTTTCAAACGAAGATGGCCGTCCACGACGGTTCCGTCGCTGCGAGCGAGCACCGGCACTTTGAAGCCGAACTCGCGGATCGAGGAGCTGTCAAAAGTGCGATGCGGGGAGTTTTGAGCGTTGTGAGGATTGTGAGAAGCCCGGTACCGTTTGCGCCTTCCCAGCAGCCGAATGTCGGGTTTCTGGTTCGAAATGTCAGGTGAATGTCGGGTTTTTTTGAGAAACCCGACATCAGTTGTGCGAATAGAATCAGTCGATTAGACCAGAAATGTCGGGTTTGTCGGGTTTTTTATAGGAGGAGAGAGGCGCCAGGGATTTGAGCAGTGTTTTTCGTGTGCTGGGAGGCCCTTCGGCTGGCGTCCATTTTGGACTCCAATTGGACTCCAAAACGCCGCCTGCGGTGAATGTTTCGGTTGTAAGTCTTTGAGGAATTTGGTCGGGCCGCCGAGATTTGAACTCGGGACCTCTTGCACCCCAACCAAGAAACGCTTGCACACTATGCCTCCGCATGCTGAAAACAAAGCACTTGCGACTTTAAGTCCGCGGGAATAATGCGGGAATTTTGCGGGATTTGGCGAGTTTGCGGGAATATTGCGGGATGAAAAACCACGGCTCGGCGGGGTTGGCGGCATCCCGGATGACACGGCAGAAATCGCCGGGAGGTGACTGCATGGGAACCGAGATTTCCGGCCTGAAGCAACGGCTTGAGAGCGTCAAAACTGATGCTATTCGGTTCGTTGAGGAGATAGATGAAGGGATCGTCACTGGTCCCGAGACTAGTATCCAACGCTTGATGGGCGTGTGGAGCGGCAGAAGAGAAAAGGATTACGCACGGGCCGAGGAATTACGATACCGACTTCGCGTGTTCACCCTCGATCTAGCCATGGCGATGGAACGCTCGCCGGTGCTCACGAAAACCGACCTCCGCGATATCGGACGGACCGGAAAACGCATGTGTGCTGCGCTCAGATTTGAGCAATACACCGGCAGCTTGGTTGAGCGCGGCGAACCGATTCGCGCGATCGACGCGAAATTCATCCTGGAGGACGGCTTTGAAGCGATGACGCAATGGGTCGACTTGGCGCCGGATCCCAGGCTGACGCCTCGTGACGAGGCACACGGATGAGGAGGGCTGATATGGCAAAGCGGTCGACACCAACCAGTGATGCGCTGGAGATCCTGCGCCGTCGCGTTCACGAAGGGATGCCGCGTCGATTCAAGAAACTTGAAGGGGCGCGGGCGAACGAAGAAATCGCCCGCAAAATCCAGCAGTTGCGCATAGCAGCGAACCTCACTCAAGGCAGCTTGGCAAGTTTGCCGGCACCATCGCGCTGGTCGTCCGCCGCCTGGAGGACGCGGACCGCGAAGGTCATCCTCTGGTAATTCTGCAAAGGATCGCGACCACGCTACATCAGCGAGTCGAGATCCGGTTCGTCCCGATGCAGCGGTCCACGTAGCAGATTAGACGGTCACCACCGCGCCCCCGTAATCCGCCCTTCGGGAACCGCAAGTTGTACGGTCCCGCCCGTTTGCCGTTTTGGCTCTGCCTACGCGCTCCATCTCATCCGATTTTCTCTAGGGGCAGAATGAAGCCTTGATGGTCGTGGTCCCTGCTCGTGATGGTTTGACCGCGCATCCACATATTCGGCGACGCGACGCCGACGTCGCGGTGACTAACCCGCGCCCGCGGCCGCCGACCCGGCGCGCATTCGTGATAGCAACTCGAGTTTTCGCGCCGAGCCCTAAACCACGAACCACGCCTGAATCCTCTGGCATGCAGCTTGCTATGTTGATGGCTTCGAGTCCCTCGATGCGGCCACTTTTAGCTTGTGTTTTGGCCTTGTCATTCGGCATATCGGGCTGCGCGATTTCGCAGTCCGGTCCGCGCCAGACTTGGCAGACGGGCTTCTGGTTGTGGGAGGGCTACAGCGCCATCCCTCCATGGAAGGGCGACCCTCTCGACGTCATTTTCTTGCAGGTGGGGAGCATGGGACCGCGCGAACGGGGTCAGCCATACTGGGTGAGCGCATACCCGGGAATCCCCGCCAATCTACCCCCGGCACGGGAATATTGGCTGGTGTTTCGATACGAACAGCAGGGGATTCCCGACCCGGAGATCGCACCCTACGTCGCCGACGCGGTCACGGACCTCCGCCTGTCGGCCCAGCGGCAGCAATTGAAAATCGCTGGCATCCAACTCGATATCGACTGTCCGACCGCGAGGCTGCATGACTACGCACGCCTGATCCACAGCCTGCGCGAGTATCTTCCCGGCGAGTACCAAATCTCCATCACCGCGCTGCTTGACTGGTTCCGCGAGGGCTCGGGGGTCGGTGAAGTGATTCGCGAAGCCGACGAATTTGTGCCTCAGTTTTACGATGGCGGCGGCCGCTACGGCGGAGAGAGCGTGATCGCCTCGAAGGTCGACGGCGCCCGGTGGGGACCGATCTTCAATCGATTCGGGAAACGTTTCCGTGTTGGGATATCCACATTCGGGCGCGTTCACAACGACGCGCGCTACTATTTCGGCGATCTGAGCCTGCTGGATGTCGGATCGAACTCGGCGTTCCAGGTGCAAGCGGCACGCAGCGAAACCAACGAGTTAGTACTGAGGTATCGCGCTGTCCGCAAGACGAAGGTCGGTTACGTCGGCTACGAGCCGGGAACGGGCTTCGAATTCGTACTCGCTACTCCCGAATCTGTCAGTGGCGCAGTGGATGCAGTCCGGCACATGGGTGGACAATGCGCCGGAGTGCTATTCTTTCGCTGGCCGGCGGCCTATGAAAGCTTGACCATGTTTCCCGAAGAAGTACTGCAGGCAGCCGGAATCGGAAGCTCGGCCACCCGAAAGAGTCAACTGCTAGAGGTTGACGGCCACTGTGCCACGGTTTCCTGCCGGGACCTGTACCTGGAGAGCGCGCACCCACTCGCCCCGGCGGTCCTTCACGGCCGGGTGCGCGTCTCCGCCGAATTGGAATACGTTCTTCCCGAACCGAAGCTGCAGACTCGCATGAGCGGGCCCTCGCAGATCGAGTTTGCTGTACCGGCGTACTGTGGGCGCGGCCGGTTGTTCATCGGTCGCGCTGTCACCTTGAAGCCGGCTGAGTTCACGTTGGAGGATCTCCGATGATCGGGAAACGATTCTTGCGAGCAGCCGCGGGCGCTCTTCTTGTGCTCGGTTGTCTCTCCGCCTGTGGGTGGGATGACACGCTGCGTGAATATTTGGACGCACGCTTCTGGCAGCCGTTTGCCAAGTGGGCCGAAAGCTTCTCAAGACCGAACGTGAAGAGGATTTCCGTTCCGTATGCCGGAATGACCGCGGCGCAGAACGATAGTCCGCTGCAGCGGGCCCGGACGGCGTATCAGCAGTTTTCGGGCACCGATGAGCAGCTAAAGGCGGCGCGTGAGGCAGTCGCGGCGGCCGACGCCGACTCGTCGCTAGGAGTCAAAGATCGCGAAGAACTGAGTCTGATCGATGCCAAGGTCGAGATGCGGGCGGGCGAACCGGATGATCGAGAACAGCTTGGCCGCGCCAAGACGAAGCTGAAGGCGTTTCTGCAAAATGCGCGGGACGAGGCATTCGCCAGCGAGGCGCGCGGGTGGCTGGCGCGGGTCAATTACCTGATGGGCGATCAGGCTGCCGCCGGCAAGATCTACCTGGATGAGTTGAACCGCAGCGGCTCAAACCTCAGTCGTGACACTTTGCTCAATTCGCTGCACATCGTCTACGGGTACGATGGAGGACCGCAGTTGCGGGCCCAACTCGATCAATATTTCGACGCACCGGCGCATGCGGCGTTCGCGATCGAGGTGGCGACGAATCCCCACTGGGACCGTTACGATCGGCAAATGGATGCTGCGCGCGAGACGCCCGCGTTGTACCCCAGAATCCGGGAGCTTCTGGACCAGCATCGCGCGCTGCTGAACTCCGGGACCCTCGCGCTGCTTGCGATGCGGACGGCGCTGCGCGCTGGCGATCCAGCCGGGGCAGGGAGGATCGCCAGTGAAGTTCCATCTGACGCGCCTGTACGCAGCGATCCCGATTTCAACTGGATGACCGGCGCCGCAGCCTACCTCTCGCACGATTATGCGGCCGCAGAAGTGCCGTTGCTGGCGCTGTTTCGATCGGCGAAGGCATCGCGAGATCAAAAAGCTGCTGCCGCATACGGACTGTGCGGCGTGTACTGGAAGACCGGAAATGTGACAGAGCGGATTCGCTACGCGCTATGGCTGAATACCCTCGACCGCAAGGAACAATTGGGCCTCTCATACGCCGGCCAGATCGACGACTACACAGTGTATTGGAACTGCTCAGGTTGGGATTTGGGCATGCTTTTGGACGCCGAAGCCCCTATCGAAACCATGCAGCAGTTCGTCGAGGCGAATCCCAAACTGGAGGATATCCGGCTGGTCCAGTATGCGGTGGCGGTGCGATTGAGCCGGGAAGACCGGTACGCCGAAGCGGCATCGGTGTATCAGGAAATCCACGCAGTTGTGCGCGCGCCGCGGACGCGCCGGCTGGCGGCACTGTATAGCGAGGCCAATCGCCAGGATGTGACCGACACAGAGCGTTGGGAGGCGAAGATCCGGTTGGCCCAATTTCTAAGTGACAACGAGGATCGGATCTATTACAATGACACGCTTTGGAGAGGATTTCAGCGCGATGCTTTCGAGGCATCCGGACGTGGTGATACGACGCACGAGGAGCGGGACAGCCTAGCGGCCCGCGAACGCCAACTCAAGGACGAACAGGAGGAATACTGGCGTGCGCACCTAATCCTGCGCGACGTGGTGCGCGAGGCGGGAAGAAATTCCATTGGCAAGAGGGCGGCCGCACTGGAAGTGGACTGCCTGCGCCGCATCAATACCGATCGCTTCGGGCGGAGTGACGAGATTCGAGCGACCGATATCGAGATATCGAG
>Ga0187862_10001711_pt1 | contig 22975 bp, 17 predicted proteins | sample June2016WEW_10_1_FD_133003 | JGI IMG/M metagenome (GOLD analysis project Ga0187862, IMG submission 133003) | Peatland microbial communities from SPRUCE experiment site at the Marcell Experimental Forest, Minnesota, USA - June2016WEW_10_150 | ecosystem: Environmental > Terrestrial > Soil >...
ACAGGATCAGCAAGATACACACCCTGACAACATACCTCGTTGCCGCCTATGGCGCGACGTTCAACAACGCAGCAACCAAACACTGAATCATGTTTACGAACCAATATCTGGCCACGGTCAGGGACGAGAGCCAGCAGCTTACCAAGCGGATCGTCTATGCAAGCAGTCAGAGCAAGGCCGCCGCCCAGCTCCAGAAGGCGAAGTACCGCCTCATCTCGATGGAGATGCGGGAGAGTCCGTTCTGGGTGGCTCTCAAGAAGGGGAAGATTGAGATAGGTAATCCCGCGAGCAAACGAGAGCTGGCTACCTTCTCCAACAACCTCGCTTTGATGGTGCAGACCAAGGTGAACACGGCTAATGCGTTTCAGATCCTGGCCGACTCAACCCCGAAGGAGAGGTTCCGCCGGGTCATCATGGAGGCGCGCAAACGCATCATGGATGGCGAGAGCATTTCCCAGGGCTTTGCAAATTTTCCCCAAGTCTTCGATGGGGTCTACGTGGCCATTGTGCAGGCGAGCGAAACATCCGGCCAGCTGCCCATCGCTCTGCGCGAGCGGTCCAAGGCGCTGAAACGCTCCGACAAAGTCCTCCGCAAGCTGAAGAACGCCATGATTTATCCGGTGATCGTCCTCTTGATGGCACTGGGCGCGGTGATGGTCTTCTCGATCATGGCCGTGCCAGCCCTCTCGAACCTCTACAAAGGCACCGGAGTTGAGCTTCCCCTGGTCACCCGGATCATCGTGATGTTTTCAAACTTTCTGCGCGCCAGCCCCTTGTCCGTGGTGGGCGTGCTGGCCGTGCCGGTCCTCCTCTTCCTCAAGCGCAAGGCCATATTCGAGAACCCGCGCATGCAGAGGTTTGCCCTGAAAATTCCGCTGCTGCGCGACCTGATTTCCAAGGGCGCCTGCCTGCGCATCCTGCAGCTGCTGCACCAATTCTCCACAGCCAACGTGACAATGCCCAAGCAGCTCTTTCTCTGCCAGCAAGCCGCCGGCCACATCATGTTCTCGGAGGCCCTGGAGCGCATCCGCTATGCCATCCAAACTTCGGGCATTGCTCTATCGGAAGCATTCAAGCGCGAGCAGGTGTTTCCACTGACCATCTCCGGCAACATCCAGGCGGGCGAGGCAACAGGCAGCCTGCCGGAAGTCCTGGCCGCCCTGAATGAATACTACGTGGAAGACCTCGACGACGCCGTCACGAGGTTCACTGCGGCACTGGAGCCAGTGATGATTATATTCTTGGCAGGCATAATCGGAACCATGGTCATCGCCATGTACCTTCCGCTCTTTAACCTGGTGAAAATATTGCAGAAACACAAGTAGAGCGGCAAGCAGTCCACACAAGGTGGTTTCAGCAGGCAAAGTTTCTTTAAAGCCGGCGGGAAAATCTTCCACGTACGACAGGCCCGCATCGTGCATCCCCAAGCGGGGATGTCCTTAAAGGGAGGCGAATGCCGCGAGTTTGGATTCAATGCTTGGGAAGTTTGCACAGGAGAAAATCAAATCAAGCCGCTGGAAGTCCAAGTGGTGCCTGAAGAGCAGCAATTAACATCCCCAAGGAAATGAAGTTCAACCGTCATCACCCCCACCTCATCAACGGTTTCATCCAGGCGCAACAAGTCCTGTTGCTTGCCCCCGATAAGACCCCGCTCGGAACCAAAAGCCTCAGAGAGGCCCTCCTCGCCGTACGGCAGCTTGGACTGGATCTGATTTTGATAGCTCCCAAGGCCACTCCCCCTGTGTGCTTCATCGGGGATTACGGTAAATTCCTGTACGAGCACAACAAGAAGGATCACCACCAGAAGTCGGCGCGCCTCAAAGAGATACAGCTCTCCGCAACAATTTTCGCGCACGATCTGGAGGTCAAGGCGCGTCACGCCAAGGAGTTCATCGCCGCCGGCCACCCGGTCAAGGTCGTCCTGAGGCTGCACGGCAGGGAGAAGGCGCACCCCGAGATAGGATGTCAGCAGATGCAGCACTTTTTAACCTTGGCCTGCGGCCCTGGAAGCCACCCAATCCAAAACCAGGGCGGCACATTCCTCTCGTTCATTAGGGCCTGAAGCCCTAAAAAAAGGAGAGGTCCTGGATTCCCACCGGGGCCTCGCTGCTTTATTCGTTGCAGGGTATGCGACTGAGGAACCACGCTGCGAAGTATCTATCTAATCTCCTTCCATAACGGCTGCAAATCTGGGTCCTCAAGCGCCTTTCCCAACAACGACATCGCCTCCTTCGAATTTCATTGTTGCATGGCTTGATGATCGTGATGGAACTTATTTCGGCAGCGGCCTGACTTGCGCCTTCTCACCCGGCTTGAGGAACCACCGGCTTGTTCCTTCGTTGGTTTTGAAGAAGTTCAGCAGCAGCGCAGTGGTTTTCCAGGTGTCGGCCTCGTTGGGATGCAGGCCTGGTCGTGGGTGAAAAATCCCTTCCCGGGACCGAGTTGACGAAAAAGCTTTTGGCCTACAATCCGCAAGAACGGGTTGTAGGACGCCAAAAAGCGGGACCTCATCAATGCCGATGAGAATTTGAAGGCCGTGTTCAACGGCAAAAAGCAGGTCAGCATGTTTGAGATGACCAGGCTGGTTTCCGGGCATGGCAGGAAATGACGGCTGGACTGGGTGATTGGGTGTGGCCACTGAAGTCGGCGAGATTTTTCAATGAAGGGTGACTATTTGTAGTTCTTCCGGTTGTCTATCTTGACTATATTTGTTCCGACTTCCTCATTCTCAATCATTTTTCTGTATTGCAACAACCGTAGGTCATTCGGAGCGAGTTCGATCGCTTTGTCGCAGGCTGTAATTGCTTCGGCCTTTTTATGCTGTAGAGCCAGGCAGCTTGCAAGATTAACAAAATGGTTCACCGAATTTGGTGAAATTGAGCAGGCGGTTCGAAGATGCTTTTCGGCAAACTTCAAATGGCCATGTTCTACCAGCATCCTTCCCAAGCTCGCCTCTGGTTGATCGGGGGAACAAATCGCTTGATGCAGACGTCGGAGGCCTGAGATTCGCCGTGAGAACAGCCAAAAACATTTGGATAACCTCGTTGCTAGATAGAGCAAAAAGTGCCGAGTCGCTCTTCCCATTCCTTTGACGCCAGAAGCCAAGTCGGATCTTATCACAGCAAAGCCATATCGAGCGGAGTATACCGCAGCCTTGCGGAAATCGCCCAGAAAATAGTGAGCCGTCTCCAACTCGGAAAGCAACTCAGGCCGCCATCTATGGTCTTTTAGCCTCGTCAGCAGAATCTGTGGGTAAATTCCCCGGGCTCTGGGAGCCTTCCTAACGTGTGATACAGGGCAATTTCCATCGCGTCATAGGTGCGGAAGCCATAGGATCGTCTGGTCACCACTCGGATTTTGTTGTTCAAGCCCTCGACGGCGCCGCTGGAGATTTCGCCCTTGGCCTTGAACCAGTTCAAGAGCAAGTCCTCATGGGTGCGCAGCATCCGGGCCACCTTTTTCATCGGTTCGATGCGGCTGCGCAAGGCGCGCCAGGTCCAGTAGTCCAGAAACACGCCGGCGTGCCTCCAGGATTTGTAAGTCCAGAAATGTTCGAAGAGGTCTTTGAGCGCCCAGGCCCGCGCCGTCTCCAGCTTGGTGCGCAGCAGCCGGCCCAGTTGGCCGCGGGCCCGCCCGCGCACCCGGCTGAAACGCCGGAGCAGTTTCCAGCGCATCTTCTTGAGCCGCTCGGCTTGCGGATGGCCCGCCGCCCGCAAGCGGCCGCTCTCGGCCCGCCGCACCTGATCGAGGGCCTGGTTCAAATGCGAGGTGATGTGGAACCGGTCCAGGACGTGCAAGGCGTGGCTCACCTTGGCCGCGATGACATTCAAGTAAGGCCGCCACATGTCGCTGCAAACAAAGCGCAGACCCGCCACGACTTGCGGCCCCAGCGCCGCCAGCCCCCGGCGCAAGGTGGCTTGAGTGCGTTTTGGCCCCACCCACAACAGACGCCGGCAATGGCCATCAATCTGGTAAATGACGGTCAGAAAAGCATTCGCCCCCTGGCCCTGGCCCCAGTGGATTTCATCGATGCCGATGGCCCGGATCCCTTCCAATATCCGGTGCGCCAAGCCCCACTCCACAAACCACTGGACCGAGCGATAGACACATTCCCAACTGGTGCCAAAGGCCCGCGCCGTCTCCCGCCACGACAGCCGCCGCGCCCAGCGGGAAAGAAAGCACATCATGGCAATGGTGACCGGGCGTTTGCCATCGCTCCAAGGGACATGCTCGATCACCACGCCGTGCTCCGGGCACTCCACCCGCCGGGCGGCGTAGAGAAAGCAGGTCGCGATGCCCCACAACGGCACAAAGAGCCACGACCGCTGCGGCAGCCGGTCATAGCCGGGCGCCGCTTTCAGGCAGTGGGAACACTGGGCGGCGATGGCCGTGTGCGCTTCCACCTTGATTTCGAGGCAACGGGGCTGGCCGTCGCGATGGCGTTGGAGGCGGATGTCGCGGAAAACGAATCCGGGAAAACGTTGAATCGCGTTCAGAATGGTTTTAACGTGCAGTTGAATAGCTGGTCTCCTTTTCGAGGGTTAGTGCGGTTTCGCAACTTGCACCTTACTCGAACTTCCGGGGATCAGCTATTCGCTTTTACCGTCCTGGACGCCCTCGCGCCGTCTCTGGGCGGGGGCGGCGAGCGGCGGCGGCGACTGTCGAACTCCAGTTCGCGCCGCCGCCGGTCGCCACGCGTAACGGACTCGCCCGCCCCCGCCCAGAGGCGCGCCCCGGACGTCCGGAAACAACTCGAACCGTCAAGATGAAGCCCCTCGAAAACCGAAAACGTCTCGAAAATCACCCACAAATTCTGCTACAGACCCGTCTTTTAATACCTTGTTTAGAAAAGGAATGGCCTTGTCGTAATCGCCGACGTTCGTAAGCGATCTTCCATGGTAGAAGTCCAAAACCCAATGATCCGCACCTTCTGCGATTGCTCGCTCAATTTCAGCCAAACCTTCACCATGATTCCCTGACATTTCCCACGAATTCGCAAGCAACAAACGCCAATATGGGTCCTTTCTAAGTTTTCCGGATGTTTGAAATTCCTGACGAGCTTGCTCGTGAAGCCCCTCGAGGTCAAAAATCACTCCTAGCAGGTCGTGAAAGATATGTTCTTCGGGTGCAATGCGCATTCCATTTTGGGCAAAAGCCTTTGCTGTCACAATGGACTCCTGAAATTTTATGCCAACATCTTTCCCAAGCCATTTTGCAAAAGCCAGATTCTTTGCGAGTAGCGAGCCGAGAGAAGCGAGCGCTTCTACATCCATCGGATTGATCTTAAGAGCCTGTTCGAAGCGGGCAATGGCCTTTTCGATGCTCTCATCTTTATGTAATGCCAGCTTGCCGGCGCGGGTGTAAACGCTGCCAATTCCTATTTCTGCGAACAGCATGGCTTGAGCCTCCAGTAAATCTTCAGTGTCTCTGCTCTTGCTCTCTGAATCGAAATGAACCCAAAGAGCGCCGAGCAGTCCAATGACTGTCAATATCGTGCCTGCTCGCGGATAATCACCAGAAACAATACCACCGATCCCTCCGACCACAATCGATAGAGCTATCAAGAACCAAATAACATTACGAGTTTTTAATAATTTCAAATGTCTAAGGTGATAATGCGGTCAAATTCACTATTGGCATTTTCGACTGCTGGCTCAGGTTAAAAGGCCCTCCCGTGCTGGCGGGTGCGGCGGTTTGGTGGCGCGGACGGATGGAGACGGCCGCTTTCAGCGGGCTCTTCCAGTCCAACCACACACAGAGACGAAGCGGCGGGGCTCGCCGGGACAATCTCCGCTCCTGCCGAATCGTTTCACGCAATCGATTCAGCAATGGCTCGTTAAAACTCTGTCCGCAGACGTCCATCGCGCTCGCAGCTTGCACGGTGGCGGGCCCAGTGTCCAGTTAAAAAGATGTGGGGCACGATCACGGCTGTTTCGAAGCTCTTGGTCCCGCCACGTTGAGCGCCTTGATGTCGTGGTCCTGGATGAAGCCCAGGAGTGCCATTTCAGAAGACGCCAGAAAACCCACCCAAATAGTCTATTTGAAAACTTGGCAGTTCTTCGTAGTAAATTGGTTTGAAGTTGAATTCTGTTGACCCATTTCTGTTTGGGAACAAACAGCTTTGCTCATGCCCAGTTTTTGGCAGCTTGTTCGGCATCTTCCAGTTCCTCCTTTCGACGCCAGTAACCGCAATGCTCGACTATGGCCCGCGCTTTCCTTAACTCCTCCTTGTCCTGAAAGAGGCGTCCGCGGTGGAGGTGAATTTGGGCCATCTGCAACAGCATCAGGCTTCGTTCGGCAATCTCCCAAGCTTCGTTCAGATCATTGGCCGCGCTAACAGCATCCCCCATGCGAAAGCAAAGCCAACCACGAGCCATGAGCCCGGCTGTGATGAATTGTTGATGGCTTGATCGGCGGAAGCCCTCCAAGCTGTCGTTGATGAGGGAAAGAATCTCCGAATCCCGAACTTGAGAAGTGGAAAAGTCCACGCACGAACGGTAAAATCGAGCGCGGGCAATGGTGAGGCGGTCGAGAGCAATCTGGTAAACGCCGACCTGGTCCCCACAGAGTCTCAAGCTCTCCGATGCTCGCTTCTCTACATTGTTGCAGATCTCAACCCAATATGGAATGATGGGACCAGCGCCGATGACATTGAAGTCTTCGAGTGTGTTTGCCGTACCAAGTTGCGCTAACCAAGAAGCTCGCTCGGCTTGCATTAGAAACATGTCGCAGTAGAGCGAGCCAAACCAACCAAACAATGGTAGGCTGGGCGAGATGCCCCGAGCATGTAATGTTTCCGCAGAGCGAAAGGATCTGAGCGCCGCGTCATGTCGTCCTGCCTGACAAAGTGCATCGCCAAGCGAAGCTCGTAAGCCCATTCGCCAGTAAGGGTCACGGCTTCGGTCAGCGTGTTCCACTCCTTGATTGGCATAGACTAGCGCCTTGTCGAATTCACCCAGTGCGAGGTGCAACTCGCTCAAATTCTGAGCGCGAATTGCCGCTTCCTTCCAGTCCTGCAACTTCACACACAGCGCCATGCTGGATCGATATGGCTCGACAGCCTCGGCTGATCGGCCAAGATGGTGGAGAAGATACCCAGCCTCATTTAGGAGCATCGCTTGGATATTCGGATTGATGCCGGAAGCAAGCCGAGTCCAAGGCTGTTGGAAAAAGCAAGTCACAGCCGTCAAGTTTAATCCAAGTGTTCCGAGTTTTTCAGAAGCGAAGAATTGATTCCCACGTTCGATTCGTCTGAAAAACACCTCCCTGGCTGCTTCGTCGTAGAATTTCGCCTGACAGCCATGAACCACGGCTTGATAGAGTGGCTGAAGTCCTTCGACGGTCATGGGCTCCTGTTTTGTTGTGTCCTTGAAATGGCGATACAGACGAGCGTGAGCTTTACGCCACGCTTTTGGTTGTTGCTCGCAGAGTTGTCTGGCAAAGTATTGGCGGATGAGCGGATGGGTATCGATGCGACGTGAACGCTCTGACGGTCCATTGATGATTTCAGACAGGGCAATCAGGCCACACTCGGAAAGACGTCTGAGAATGATATTCCAATCGGGTTCGCTAACACCAACGAGGATATCTGTCAGACCGGGAATAGCTGGCTTGCGCCCCAGCAAATCAAGGCAATTTGGCGTGGCGGGTCGATCAAAAAGACCCAGCAGTCTCAAAACTGCAATCTGGCGCTGACCATTGGCTGTGTTGCCGCCAAGCCATTTCTCGTAAGCTGCAATGACACGGAACGCATGGCCGCCTTCTATCTCACGGTCAGCTTCTTGAAAATCGACCAGGTCGCGTTTTCGAATATCGCCGCTGTGGGCGAGCGCGAGATAACGACCCAAAAGGTCTAAGGTCAAAGAGTGACCGCCAACATCTTTGGCTAATTGTTGGAAATGCAATTCATCTCCCAACACCCCGAGACTTTTGAGGAATGCAATACTTGCAGGGACAGAGAGGTGTTGAAGATTGAACTCCGACACAGTGGTGTTGTGAAACTGTGCCAGATCGGCTATGCGTTGTCGAGTTGTAACTATGCAGAGGCCAGAATTTTGCCGCGCAATACCACGGAGTAACGCTCCTACTGCGCCATCGTGTATCTTGCCGCCCTGTGGGCCTGGCGGATGTTGCAGCGGCTCCAGTCCGTCCAGCACCAAAAGGCTGCGTTCGCGTCCTATAAGCTGAGCAAGTCGTGCTCCTTTGTCCCACGGAGAGGCGTTGCTCTGTGCAAGACTCGCATCGCCGAAAAACACGAGCGCGGCGGCGATAAAAGCGTCGGAGGAAGCGGCACCCTGGTCGCGGCTGCCGTGACTGTAGAAGGACCAGTCGAAAACACGGTCGAAACTGCCCCAGCCGGTCGCCGCTTTGCGTGCCATCCACTCGACGGTGAGAGATGTCTTGCCAACGCCGCCCCAAGCGACAATACTTAAAATGTGCTTTGCTGGGTCGTTCCAAGCTTTGTCCAAGAGTGTTAATTCGTCTTCGCGACCAAACAGTTTTTCGGCACCGAAGGGGATGCGTGTCGCGGAAATAATGGGTTCGATATTTTCTTGTTTCTTGCGCTCCCGATTAGGATCAAAAGTCTTCCAAAGACGAGGCCAGTAGATTGGCCCGATTCTTTCCAAAAGCTTGCTATCCTGATAAATTGCGTTCCAGATTTCCCGCCACGACCACACGGACACACTGAAAAGCCCCTTCTTTTTGTGCATCTCGGTCAGCTCTCGGGCGCGCTGCTGCACCTCCGCATCGGCGGGACCTGTCGTCGCCAGAATGAATGAGGCAAGTTGTGGGCGAAAATTCAACGCCTTCTCCACTTCTGTTTCCAGTTCTTTGACATTTACCTTCACCCACAAAGGGTTGTCCTTCTGCTTACACTGCACACCCACCCACTGTTCATGTTGCTGGCCGAATACGTCCACACCCGCTTGCGGTTGACCGCTACGACCATTTTTCTGCGCATTTGGATACCGCCAAAGCTCCTTCCACAAATCGAGGCATAACGACTCGAATACAACCGAGTTGTTCGGCGGCGGCAGTATTTCAAAATCTGCGCTCAAGATGGTCTATGGGCATCGGTTGAGTTGGGAGCGATCACCGCCCCGCAAAAGCCTCCGAGTGCTTTAAGTGTTTCTGCCAGTTCTCCGTGTATTTCACCGCCAGGGAAGCGTCCTGGATCACCAACAGGTTCTCAGCGTTATTTTCCTCGTCCGCCTTGGTGAAATTGAACGACCCGGTCAGGATTTCATACCCGTCAATGATCATGATTTTATTGTGGGCGCTATGGCGTGATGGGCGTCAATAATCGTCAGGATGCTGGCATGAACCAAAAATCGGCTCCACTGTAATTCTCGGTGCGCTGGCTTTTGTCCAAGATGACCTGGACTTTGACGCCTCGTTTATGGGCGTCGACAAGGGCTTTGGCGATGGGGGCACCTCAAAACGATAATTTTGCGGGAACTGGGCGTATTCCTCGTCGTCGCCGGATTCCTTGAACGCAGACTGGTACTCCTCGTCGTGGGCGTCGGAGATGCGTTTGAAAAAGAGGAGCGGGAAGACGTAACTTTTGAAGTCGGCGGCGTCCACCGGCCCGCGCAATATATTGGCGGATTCCCAGAGGTGGGATTCCAACTGATTCAAACTGATGGTGGCTGTGTCCATTTGCCCGCTTTGCAAAACTGACATGTCTACGGCCATTTTGAGTTTCGCGAGAATGCACCTTGCCGGGAAAAATTGCACCAAAAAAACGTTGTTTGCGCTCGTTCGCGGCCTCGACCGTTGCTGGCCATGTCGGTTGTGGTACGACGGATATTCGGGCGCGACACTGGCGATTTTGTGCTAATTCTCAAGAAATTTGGCGATTCTCTGGACGCAGCGTGAAAGATCTTCTCGAAGTTCATAAACCCAGAAACGGCAAACTCGCCAGCCGAGGCTTTGGAGTTGCAAATCTCGCCAATAGTCGTCGTCTTTGCGGCCACCGCCAGCAGTGCGGTGAACAGACTCGCCGTCCACCTCGACATCAACCTTCCGTGGACTCAAGATTGCCAAGTCAAGGAAACGGCCTGCGATGGGATACTGCGGAACAACCGTGACGCCCGCCTGTTGCAGTGCCTCGGCCAAGACCTTTTCCCACGGGGACTGGTAAGGTTCGGGTCGCGCTGGTCGTCCGGCACCGGCATTCGGCAGGGTTCGCCGGGCGAGTTTCTCGATGAATGGGACGCGGCAATTCAGTGCCCATTCGCGGTTTCCAACGATGTGCAAGACAGCCCGGGCACGGGAGACGGCGACATTGAAAAGATTTGGATTTTCACGCAGGAAAATCGTAGCTCCTTCGGGCATGTCGGGGCCGCCGCATAGGCTGAACAGGATAAGATCGCGTTCATCCCCCTGAAATCCGTGGGCGGTGGCGGCGAGGAAGCGCACTCGTTCCATGAAGTCCGGCGGGAGGACATCGCCAGCTTCCAGCGCATCCTTGAGGCGAATCATCTGCTGGCGGAACGGCGTCACGACACCAACGGTCCCCCGATAACCGGCAGCGGCGAGGCGCGACAACTCACCCCGGATGGCTTCGATTTCATCGGAGCACCATACCCCGGTCTGGCCTGGTTCCAACCTACCGGCCACATGCGTCCAATGAATTCCCGGCTGCATCCCACGCGGGATGTTGAGGCGCTCGGTCAGGGTCACGACGTGAAGCGTGTTGTTGTAGAATGCCTCATTGCCATAATCCGCAATCAAGTCATGCGAGCGGAAATGCAGGTCAAGGCGAACACGGGCGCTATCCGGCACGGATGCGTTCTCGTGGGCGAGGTCAAACGCACTATTGACACGATACGTGAAACGCTGGACTTGTGCATTCGTGAGACCGTGTTGCTCCAATAAGGTCTGGTCAACTACCGCGTCCAACGTGCTGACGTGCCGGAGTTGCATGGGATCGCCAGCAAACACAGCGCGTTTGCTGCGGGCGAGCAAAGGCACAACGGAAGGGATGTCACACTGGCTTGCCTCGTCAACGACCACGAGATCAAAAAGTGCTGGCACAAGCGGCAACGCACTGCGAGCGGAAAGATTGGACACCGACCAGAGGGGAAACGCCCGCAGGATCAGCGGGAAATGCTGTTTTAGTTCCTTGGCGAAGCGGCCAGCTCCCCAATTCTGAATACCTGAACGCAGGTTTGCGAGCGCTTCACGGTCAGCCGGAGTGAGCGAATTGGGAAGGCCGCCTGCGGCCCACCGCATCCACTCGCCGGTCTTTTCCTCAACGCCATGTTGGGCGTTTGACATCCGGCGACTGCAGTCTTCGGCTTGCGGCAGTTGCGCAATGCGTTGCTCGCAACTTCGCACGAGGGCCGAAGCACGCGTGGCTTCGGCCCACGTTTTCCAGGTAGTGAAGAAATCGTTCCAAGTGTCGCTTGTCGCTCCGGGGTCCGGCAAAGGACAATCAGCGAACGGAAGTGGCAACGACAGCATCGGCTCGTGCGCCGCATTGCATCGTGCTTCCACCTGGCTCCGACGGAGTGAATGCCAGAGCTTTTGGAAGAGACCACGCGGTTGGGCGAGCGCGCTACGCAGTTCCGCCTCCATTGCTTCTACCATTTCGCGAGTCATCTCGCGCGGCCAGCGTGCAAGTGCATCGTCTGATTGAACGGTGAGAGGAAGGGCTTTTCGCAATTCCTCAAGCTTCGCGTTCAATTTCTCATACTCCTGTCGTGCCTGTTCCAGCGTTGAGATGTCGGTGAGGGCCGCACCCTGTTGACTGAACAATGCTGCAAACTGCTGCCGGTACTCCTCACCCTGCACCGCATCCGGTCGGGGCGGGCGGGCGAGAAGGCTTTGCAGTTTAACGAGGTAGTTCTGGCGTTGCGCGAGATCCCGGCTGGACGTTTGGATGATGAGGTCGCCGCCTTCCAGCGCGCTGTTGAGCCGTGGCAACACCGCTTCCAATGCTTGATGGTTCTTGCTGGCGAACAGCGTCGTTTGGCCCCGAAGCAACTGATTCAGTAGCATTGCCGCCACAACCTCCGATTTTCCGGTACCAGGCGGTCCCGTCACTACTGAAACCGGTTCTGCCAGCGAATTAACAACAGCCGCGCGTTGGCTCGAATGAAGCAGGCGCGTCTGCGCGAGTTGGTCGGCGGCGAACACTGGTGAAGGCAAGGGAGAATTGTCAAGCGGCAGGGATGACGCGGCCCGTTCGGAAGTTTGTCGGTCGTGCGGAAACAAGGCTGCCAGCGCAGTCTGGTCCAATTCTTCATCGTTGAACTTTTCGGTGATGTCCCGGAGGTCGCGCAGCAAACTGCGCGTGTAGCGCAAACGTGGGCCGAGCGTCAGAACAACCGTGTTGTACAGTCCCGGCTCGACCTTCTTCCAGTCGGCTACCGTGCTTAAAGCCATAGGTTCGATGTGCTGGGCAAAACGATCCGGGTCATGTACGTAATGGGCGGCGTCCTGTGCGAGCCGGGCGAAGTCCATTTGCGCTTGCGACGTGCGCTCTCCATTGTCGTCCTCGACATCTGCATCGCTCAGAAACCCCATCGCACGGAGGAAGGCTGCGCGCTCGACACTTCGCCGGAAGCGGTATTCGAGCCAGGCACCATTCACGGCGATGGGGCCGTCCGGCTCAAGGTGCAATACACCAGCACGCCAGTCCGCCGTCATGGGCTGGGCGAAGAGCGGGACGATAAATCCGGAAACGTCCTTCGGCTTAACGAACACGAGCGGGTAGCAGAGGTAAACGCATTCGTCCTCCCCGCGTCGGACGCGATTGCGCTGGAATGGTGCTTGCTCTCTGGCGAGAGAGACAGCGAAGTCGCCGCCGGCAGCCAACCGCGCCCACGGAATTTCCTGAACAGTAATCCATGTGTCGTCCTCGTTCTCCACGTAGGCGCGCAACTGCGGGGCCTCGTCCTGCAAGAGGCAGTCCATGTAGTAACGGCACATCGCACGGAACTGCGACCATCGGCCTGCCGGCGCCGGTGGCGGTGCAATTACCGGGGAGATGATCGCATTTGTCCGCCCGTCAATGCTCGCTGCACCGCCTGCCGGTGGCAACGCAGACGAGTTCCGCGGCGGTGGAGCGGTTTTTATGTTGGCTGGCATCTTGAGCAGCCGCCAGCGAGTCCCTTCGACACGGACAACGCCTTGATTTTGGAGGCGCCGCAATTCCTGAAGGACCTCAAACTCCTCGACCTTCAGCCCGCAGCGTCGCACCGTGTCGCGCAGCTCGACGGCAGTTTGCGGGCCAGGGGCAAGTGTAAGGGCGTTGAGCAGCGGGTCAATCATCGTTCGGGCCTTCTGCTTCATCCTCTTCATCGGGTGGGGCGATGGGCGGCATCTCGTCCGTTGATGCCACAAAGTCAAGCCATTCGGTGACACGCTCGACAAGCGTTTGAGCCCTTGGGCGTAGACGCATGGATTTTGCCTGACGGAGAACCCGGCCGAACCGCCTCGCAAGACGGGCTTCGTCCTGCTGGCCGTTCTCGGAAGACAGAAAATCACGCGCCTGGGCGTGACGCCTTACGCGGAGCAGCAGCGCCAACGCGCGCAGGCTGTTCATAAAGAGGATACGAACGTGCGCCTGTTGCACTTGTTGCTCGAACACGTCGAGACAAAGACTCGCAGCAGCGGCAACGTGTTCGCGCGGCACCTCTCGCAATACGTCGGGCCGTTGAAAAAGAACGTAAACGAGCATTCTCAGCCAGTTGTTATTGAGCACCTGGCCAAAGTCCGCTTTCTCCTTGACGATTGCGAAAAGACGACGTCCGTGGTCGGGTGTTCGGAGCACACGTCCTGCTGCAAATAGGCACACCGCATTCGTGACCGGGTGAATCTCGTCTGCCAATTGATTCTGAAATGCGTCCGGCGCATATCCGCCCATACGACCCAAGATGTAAACAAGTGCCCGTATTTCCGCAGGAACCGCACGCACATCCCCATTTAACACCTTCAATCGTTGCCACAGTAGTCGTGCGATTTTGCGTGTCCTTTCAACCTTACTCGGCAATGGATTCAATATCTGCGAGTGACCTGGATATCCTCCCTCCATGAATTCACAGGGATCGTCTGTGCTGAAAGAGACAAGCAGGTTGACGGGAGCCGCATCGCCACCCGTGGCCGTTACGCCGACAACTTGAGGGGCAACGGTTTTCGCGGCTCTCGACTTCAGAATACCGAGAGCCCCCATCCTATGGTTTTGCGTGGGATGTTCAAGCGCCTGTTTGAGATATTGGTCGGCGGTGTGAAGGAAGTCATCGAAAATCGGCCTGTAGGCGTAAAGTTTACCGCACGCTGGCCAGCCGAATTTAACCATCCCCTTGGGCCATTTCTCTCCCGGTTGTCGAGCAACGCGCTCCATGCTTTGCCAGTTCAACATCACACCCTGCCCGGTGCCAAAAACATCGAATTGGCCTGGCGAAGGCGTGATTCGCACGCGGGCAAATCCACCTGCGGAGCGTGCGCCGACATTCAAGTCCACCCAGGCGTTTTGTGCGGCCAGCACAGGCAGGTCGGTGGTAAGTTTTCGGAACTCGGTCTCAGATGAGCGCCGCAACCAACTCGCCAGACGAGTTGTGTCCTTCTCGATGAAAACTCGGCGTGTAAGCACTTGTTGAAAATCGCGTCCGCCGGACACCTCACAATCCGTGGGAATAAGCGGGAGCCAGTTCGGTTCGTGTTCCTCGGTGAGGGTGAACAATTCTAGCGATGGCAATACATCGAGATAGGTTGGCCAGCCGCGAGCCAAGCGCCATGCGAATAAGCACGAACCGCGTGCTACTGCCTTTGCATCCGGCGCAGACCAGTTAAAACTTGGAAAGTGCCGTTGCATCAACGGGAGGAGAGGTTCTGCCAACGGACCGCAAAGCAGCCATTCCGCTTCCCCGCCGACAGCGTTCGAGATTTCGCTAAGGTGCTGCTCAAGTCCGCCCAAATCCGGGCATAGCCCGGAAAATGGAGCGGGAGTATCGGCCAGCAACGTGTCTGTGTTGGCGAAGCGCAAGCGGTTGAGCCTCCGGACTGGCACACGGAACGTTCGCCCATCCATCTCCTTCTGGTGGAACTCGAAGACGGAAATTTCGAGTCCATGCAATCCCGCATCCAAGACTGCCAGGTGCTTGCTGTCGCTTTTATGGCCGCCTTTCACGTCTGCCCACGACATCGCTGCTGCGACGGAACGCCAGACCAAGCGTGCCCCGGTTGGCAGTCGGCCAAGAAGCGATTCCTGTGACTCCTCCGGCAATTGGTTTGGGATGGCGAGCACGACGTGCGCTGTGGTGGCGTCATAATTTGCTTGTTTAACCACTGAGCGAGCCTCTGCGGTCAGGCATTCAGCAGGTGTGGGTTTGGTTATTACCGGCAGCCCGTCTGGTGGCTGCCACTGCGGATCTGACCATCGGTTTCCCTTGTTGAGCCGCTGCCAGACCGTTGCGAGCAACAAGCGCCCTCCGGGGGTCGGTGGGTCCGCACGGCTCCAACCATCATGCGGCGCCATCGTTAGTGGGGGCCAAAGCAACCCCGATCCGCGCTCGTTTCGCAGCGCCTCATCTCCTGCGAGCAGTTTTTCTTTCCTGATCATCGGCAGGAGCACACAAGAAGGACGCTCAGGATAAGCGCTGCCTTGGAACGACTCAGTGCCTGCATCGTCCCTCACACAAGCGAGCGAGTTGACTCCACATAGGTCCAGCCCGACGAATTTCATTCGGCCAGTTCCTCCAGCAAGATTCTGAGGAGATAGGGAAACCCGTCTTCCAAGTCAAACCAGAAGGGGCTTCCCGCCGGTGCGGCCAGATAGTCCACACGTCCGTATCGAGGATTCTCTGGTTGTTTGTCGCGCTGCCACTCGCCCCGCAATAAAAGTGCCCGCACGTTCAACCCTGGTTTCTGTTCCGCCACTTGATCGAGCGAGGACCGCAGACTGACGATCATCGCATCCCTCTGCTTGGCATCGGTTCCAAGGCTCAACACGGAGTAAATGCAGAGAATCGCCTCCGGCTTCGACGATCCGGCTGCGGGGTAAACAACCAAAGCCAATTCCACCCCGAGACGCGGCAAGATCTCTTCTAGGCCTGGACATAAGTGTGCGTGCGCCGGGTGGACCAATAACATCCATGCCTGGCCGTCACGACGTATCCAGCGACTCGACACAGACAAGGCCGGAATAAAACTCCCGGCCTGCTGTTCGGTTCTCAGGTAGCACGCAAGCTCGCCATCCAACCGCCAACGGCATGTGTTTCCCGCTTCGTCGCTTTGCAGGAACGAGATGACGACACCGCGGACGAACTCCGCCCAAAGCCTCCGCCCCCAAGACCAGATGTTGTCCACTGCCTCCTCTTCGCGCCGCAGCTTGTCATATTGAACCCAAAGCGGGTGATACCGCCGGTCTTTTTGGAGGACGTAATTGGGGCGGGGCACACCGAGTAGCCGGCCAACTGCCGACAGAGGCGACCACACCTCAAGGCGCTCACAGTTGCTACGGAGGCCAACCACAGTTCTCACCCTTGGATGTTCCCGCGCTCGCCCGTTCTCCCGCTCGTATGCGCGAGCACGGTGTTGGCAGAGGCGGATAAACTCCCGCATGACGCGGTTTTCTGCCGTGTCCACCGTTTCCCTCCGGGTTATCGCAAGAATTTCCTGACGCGCTCCTGCCTTTTCCAGAACCGTGCGCCCTGGGCGGCGAATCAGGTCGCGAAGGCAAACGGAATCAAGTTCCTGCACACGCCCAACGGGGACGGGTTCGCGTTGTCGAACGAGCATTCTTCGGGGTCGCTCACAGACGTTCTGGATAGCTGTAAGGTGCGCGAAGGCAATTTCGACCACGCGGGCCATGCGCGGCTCCTCCCCAGAGCTCACTTTCTTCCAACGTTTCCAAATCATTGCCCAGTTAAGCCGGGAGACAATTTGGCCAGCGAACTCGCGAAATTCGGCAAACTCCCTGTCTTGTGTGAGCGATATGGCTTCCGTGAAATACCCGCAGAGCAAATCAATGGTGTCACGAAATGAAACCTCCGCGGCGTTGGAGTCCGTGGGGTCTTCCCACGCGCTGGCCCGCCGGAGAGTACCGTGGGTTGGGATAATCCGATCTTGGGTAGAGATGATGCGCTCCTTGTCTTTGATCAACACTCGCCAATGGCCTGCTCTGTCGTGCGGCCATGCTGGAAAAGAGAGAACACCCGGGACACGACCCGTCGGAAACTGCGGCTCCCACAAAACGCATTCCGTAATTGGAGTGGCGGTCTGACTGGCGATTTTCGGCAAGGTTTCTTTGTCGGTGTGAGTGAAGAATGTTATGCTTTCCGCATTAAGAGGATCGCTCAATTCGCATTCATCCCAACTCACAGACGACCCAATGTCACCGCGCGGCGCAAGCAGCGACCAAGGATATGGCAAGACTCGGGCCATGTGATATGTGTGCTAAGAACGTTTTACTCCAAACCACTCGAAGACATGTTGAGCACGGGCGCGGTTGAAAGCATCAGTCAATTCAGCGTCTTGCAAACCCGAGATTGTCTGTGAGAGTTGGTCGAGACAACGGGATGTCGTGTCGTCTTGCGTGTCGAGGCCGCGCAGCTTCGGGACTATTTTTTGCTCGATTTGGTCGGCCAGCGCGTTTCGGCAGAGAGCAGGGTCAATCGAGGCGCCGGGGTAATTGGCAAGATAGTCCAGCACAGCCCGATAGACTCGGTGTCCGAATGGGCGGTTGACGGTTTCAAGCATCTGATTGAGGTGGGTCAGAATCGCGCGCTCGTTGTCGAATCCGTTTCCATCGAAGGACTTCACCCATTGTTCCCATGTGGCGCGCGGCAAAAAGTCCGCCGCGGGCGCGACTGTTGGGGCCAAGTTGGCTCTTAGTTCTTTGGGGGCGCCGAATCGCAGGACGTTTGCACGGTCAATTACTTTGTCTGATAGCGACTGCGTGGACTCATCCTCGTTCATCGTGCCGACGAACAGGACGTTAAAATCCGGGAAGATGAAACGCGGCAACTCGGTCGCCGGGAGACTGCCGGCGTCCACCAGCAATGACACCTCGCGACGACGCTGTTCATCTTGGATATTCCGTCCGCGGCGCTGTTCCAATCGGCTGAGGAAATCTGAGAAGTAATACTCAATTCGGGCGAGGTTCATCTCGTCTAACAACAGGAGCAGCATTTGGTCTTTGCGCGATTGAATCTGAAGGCCGGGAAGGTCGTTCGCAGAGAAACGCGACATTTGTGCGAGGGCGCGCGCAAGTTCCGTGGCTTTGTATTTCCGTTCGAGGTAGTTGTAGAACCCAAGCAAGTCTTGGGGACCAGACCAGCCGGGCTGCACGGCGAGACTGAGAAAATTCATTCCGGTTGCCTCGGCATAGGCCATAGGGAGCGCGCTTTTGCCCGTACCGCTGACCCCTGCCAACACGACCAGTGGATTGATGTGGGCCGCTTTGAGGCTAGTGTGAAACGCTAGTTGAACCCGCTTCGGGAAATGAAGACCTTTCGCCCGCAAGTGTTCGTCCAATCGGCTTAGTGCGGTGCTCTCATTCAGTTGGGCCCCTTGCTTGAACGCGAACTTGAGTGCGGGTTGAGACAAATCCTCAAGAGCTTTGGCCAGGTCCGTGTGGCCAACGTCGGCTTGCTCTAATTTCTTGTTATGGTTTTCCAGGAGTGCCTTGTAGAATTCAATGGAGTTCTTCAGGCCTTCGAGTTCTGTGCGCGCGGCATCACGGTCGGAAAACGCTTTGTCGCGGTCTGCAATGGCCGTTTTCCGTTCGCGGGTCAGTTGCTCAAGTTGATTATTGAGCTTCGCTAATTCTTCTTCAGCCTTGAGAGAATCACTTGCGGTGGAATCTCGCTTCCGTGTTAGCGTCGCAACCTCATCCTCCAACTGGCGTTTCTCTTTCGACTTTGCCTCCGCTGAATCACGAAGCTGTTTAAGCTCCTGTTGCGCCACTTCGATCCGCTTGGTCAAGAGCGCAAGTTCCGATTTTGCGGCGTCCCGGCCCGCAACGACTTGATCACGTTCGGCAACGGCGTCTCGCTTTTCTCGGACCACTTGGTCGAGTTGAGTCTGGAGGCGTGCCAACTCAGCCTCGTTCGTCGCGACTTGCTCTTTCAGAGTCGAGAGTTTGATTTCAGACTGCCGCCGCTGGTCGTCGAGGTCACGCAGGGCCTTTTCAAGTTCGGCCTTTTGCTTGTGAAGTCCTGCGAGTTGGTCGCGGAGCGCGCCGGTTTCCTGCGTCAGTTGTGCTTTCTCCTGGTTAAACAGTTTTGTCTCTTGAGCGATTTCGTTGAGGCGCTGCTCGTCCTGCGCGAGCTTCTGCTGGACAGCGGCCAGTTCGGATTTGGACCGCTCAAGGTCGGTCATCATCTGCTGGATACGCGCCGGTGCTTCCGGGTTGGCATTCTGCCATTCCTTGAGAATACGCAGGTGCCCGACCATGGCTTCAAGCTGACCGATTTCGGCGCGGCACCTGTCTATGCCCTCGGTCGCCTGCCGCAACTCTTCGCGGCGAATCGGCAGGGTGGCGTCCAGTTCATTGAGCTTGTTCCACTGTGGCAGGAATCGCTCGGCATAGCGGAGCTTGAACAAGGCGAGAATCGCCCCGACGCCAGCCAACAGCGAAAAACCCCAGAGAGACCATTGGATTAGTTGTGTGTTAGGCATCTTTTCCTCCTAAAAGAATTTTTGATTCATTTTCCCTCCGAAGGCGGTTTTGGTTTCTGCCCTTCCATCTGGCCGATTTCTTTTTCCAGCGCCTCCTTCTCCTTCTTCAGCCGTTCGATGGTTGCCTCCAACCCCGAGACTTCGCGGGTTAAGTCGCCCTGTTTGGTGGATAATTCCTGCCACAATTTGCGGGTCACAGCGAGGTCGGCATCGGCCTTCTGAAAATCGGCCTTTGCCGTATCGAGGCGCACCTCCGACTCGGCGGCATCTTTGCGCGATTGTTCCAAGTCTTTCTTCGATGCAGCGACTTGGGCGACGAGTCTAGCCTGCTCGTGGGAGAGTTGGTCTTGTGCGGCTTGGGTCTCAGTGAGAGTCTTTTGCGCTGTTACGAGGTCCTGGACGGCTTTGGTTCCGGCCTGTAGGTATGTATCGCGTTTGGTTTCCCATTCGGTGGCCTGGCTGCGGGCCTGCTCGACACGATTGGTCAGCTGCGCGAGTTCAGATGCAGCCTGTTGTTGGCGGGCTTCCATCTCGCCAGTACGAGCCTCAGCTGTCGCAACCTGTTGCTGGAGCTTTGCAAGCTTCTGTTCCTCCTGTTGGGCAGCAGCCTGCTGTGCTTTCAAGTCTGCTGCCTGCTTGTCGAACGAAGCGAGTTGGTCTTTTAAGGACTGTAATTGTTGACGAAGTGTGGCCGCGTCGGTGTTAAGGGCTTCGCGCGTCTGGCGCAAACTGTCGCCCTCCTTTTGAAGTTGGTCGAAGCGTGCCTGTGCAGCCGTTGCGTCCGCTTCAAATTGCTTGCGGCGGGTGTCGGCGTTGACGAGGCCATTGGTCGCATCGGTGAAGCGACGCTCTGCTTCCGCTGCGAGGCTCAACATGGCTTTGGTGTCCATGTTTGTTTTCGTCAGAGAAACCAGCTCCGATTTGAGCCTTTCGATAGCCGAATCGAGTTCGGTCTTTTGCTTCTCTGACTCAAGCACGTTGCGATTGATTTCCTCCAGACGGTTGCCTGTTTGAGCAACATCCGACTTTGTCTGCTCCAGCTTTCCTTCCAAATTCGCCAAAGCCGCTTCGGCGGCGGCTTTTTCTTTGAGTCGCTTTTCCCAGTCTGCAACAGTTGGCGCCAAAGCGTCTTTTTGCCTGCTCAGCGAGTCAACTTGGGCTTTGAGCGAAGATAATTCCGTGCGGTTCGTCGCGGCTTCCACCTCAATCTCATCGGCCCGCCTTTTCATGTCCTCGAAACCGCTCAGCTTTACGATGAGTATCGCCGAGAGGAGCACGTTGCCGGCAAGTGCTATAATTAAGCCGCCGCTCAACCACGGTTTGATGACAGCGCCCGGTGCAGCAGACGTGCGGGATTCGGGTGCAGATTCGTTATTCATATTGACCCGGTTGTTTTGGATGATTCTTCGAGGTTTTCATTTTTTCTCCTTTTTCTGGGCCGCTTTGCCGCCTTTGACCCAATCGTCAACCTCGGACGCCAAAAACTTCCACAGCCTGCCAACTTTATGCGCCGGCATTTCTTTCCGTTCGATCCACTTGTAGATTGTGCCTGGGTTGACCCCGAGGTGCTTTGCGATCTGCTCGACTGATAACCAACGTTCTTTCATAAGAAAAATCCTCGCCGTCATGGGCGTTAAACGAGTCCTCACGGCGGAAATTGCACAAAGTGTAACAAACCTGTCCAAGAAAACCAGAGAAAAACAGAGAAAAACAAAGAGGTTGTAATCGGACCCAATCATTAGCGACCTTTAAAAGTCGTTCACGGGAGCAGTTTTTCAGCGGGAGAGATGGCGGGGGACGTCTCCCCGCAGACGTTTTTTGACAACCCAACCGTTTTGGCAGGGCCTGGTGTGCCCGATTTGTCACCCACCCGCTCCTCTGGCCGGTTGTGGGCAAGCTTCGCCCCGACTTGGGCGCGGGCCGCAAGCTCGCGTTTTTCACGATTGGGCCGATGACACTAACCGCCGGCGGCAATGGTGCTCCAATGTCGGCATCGCGGCAGCCATTGTGCCAAATAGCCCCGCCACCAGGCGCTCCACCCCGCTGGCAAATACAGGCAGGCTTTGATCTGCCGGGCATGGCGGATGAGTTCCACTGGCACCAACAGCAAATGCCGGATTAGGGTCCGCACCCGCTTGGGCTGCTCGCTTTCGGGCAGATGGATCAGTTTCAAGGCCATCAGCACGTTGTAGGCCAGCGCGGCCGGGGGTGTGGAGGCGCTGCGCCAGATCAACCGGGAATTTGTCGCTTGGATACTGGCCCAGGCTCCCCAGGAACGTTACCTCCACAGCGGGTGGCTGGAATGCTTTTTGACGACACCCAGATTGAAGTCAGCGGGCCGAGTTTCCAAGGGGCCAAGATCAATTACGAAGGCAACCTGGCGTTAAGCTGGCAGACGTTGTGGGCGGGGCCGCTGCTGGCCGACAGCATTTTTGGGCCACCCAGCCAAACCAAGGAAAGCCCCAACAGCCAGGCGGCGGGCCACGATGTCAGCGGGTGTTTGCCCCAACTGTTGGCCCAGAACCAGAGTTTGTGGGACAAGGCGGCCAGATACCTTTACGCCGACAGCGCCTCCAGCGCGGGCAAATATCTGGAGGCCATTGCACAGCATTTTGGGGCTTGGAGCGTGAGCTATAACAAATGGGTTGAGCCGCTGGAAAAGAAAGCGCAGGAGTTGCCGGAGAGGGAGTGGAGCGCGATGGAAGACACCCAATAGCGCGACGGGACCGAGCATCAGGCACAGTATGCCTGGTTTCGCTATCAACCCGGCGCCTGTGCCAGTCCCAAGTTGTTTGCCGTGGTGCGGCACAAATCTTTGGCGGGGGATTTGTTCTGGTGCTATGCCTTCCTGACTTGCCAGGAGCAGAATGGCTCGCCGCGTTTGGCCTTCGAGCATCATCGGCTCAAAGGGGACAAGGAGCGGGCGTTTAGCGACTTGTTGAGCGACCTGGATTTGCACCATCCGCCCTGTCAAGACTTGCAAGCCAACCGGATGTTCTACGCCCTGGCCACGCCGGCCTGGCGAAGCCACTGGGCTAAGGGCCGATTGAAGGAGCCAAAGACCCTGCTTGATGTCCCGCCGTCAGTTGAGTTCGAGCTTTTGTGCCGCTGCACCCTGTCTCTATTTCGTCGTTGCAGGGTCTACGACATGCTTGCGATCTCAGCCGGCTCAGCCTCAACTGGAGCCGGATCGGCTCGCCGGGGCTCTTGGCTCTTCCGATCAACTCTGCGCGTCGCGTCACGAGGCCCCTTTCCTGTCATCGGGACCGAGCAGGTTGAGGACTGGCCATCTTGGCCCACCACATCCACCGCCAGCACGATGTCCACGGGGAGCTCCTTGGGT
>Ga0187862_10001715_pt1 | contig 22942 bp, 15 predicted proteins | sample June2016WEW_10_1_FD_133003 | JGI IMG/M metagenome (GOLD analysis project Ga0187862, IMG submission 133003) | Peatland microbial communities from SPRUCE experiment site at the Marcell Experimental Forest, Minnesota, USA - June2016WEW_10_150 | ecosystem: Environmental > Terrestrial > Soil >...
CCAGTGTGCAGTATATGTTTCTGGGACAAATCTATCTGGCGATCAACCAACCGCAGGATGCGCTGGCAGCCTTGGATGCGGCGATTGAACACTCCGATCACGAGCCGCCGGATGTTAAGAAGATGATCGAGGTGCAAGTAGCGCAAACAAGGGCGCGAGTCTGGGCAAAGCTGGGCGATTTGGGCCGCGCAATCGGATTTCAAGAGGAAGCGCTAAGTTACGAGCCGTCCAACCCGCAGCGCTGGACAGCGCTGGCTGATCTGTATGCAGCCCAAGGCCAAGCGGAGTTGGAGCAGTATGCCCGACAGCGCGCGCAAGCGCTTAGCCAACGAAAACCTTAGTCAGGCTGTGTTTCCACGCTGAAAGTCCCGGCTTCGATGCCGGAGCGGCGATCGGTGACGCGGCCCCGCTTGGTCACGAAGATGTTGGCGGTCTTGATGTCGCGGTAGACGATTCCTTTAGCGTGGGTGGCGTCGAGGGCATCGGCAATCTCAATCGCCAGACTGAGTAATACATCTTTCTCCAGTGGGCCTTCCGGCTATGCGATGCTTCAGCGTCACCCCTTCCAGATGCCCATGGCGATGAATGCCTGCCCGTCCTGCTCGCCGATGTCGTAAATCGTTCAGATGTTCGTTCTACGACGCCGTAGTGCGAAATGGTCTGCCCGATCATTAGGGGCAAATCTTACGGGGCGAAACGGGCAAGTCAATGAAGGCCGTGGAGTTGGCATCGGGTCGAGAGGGTCATTGTTGATAAATCCCGATTACACTCATTGACCCGGACTCTCATTTGGGGGGTGCTGCGTCTCAACGGGCGGGAACTGCTCTTCGGAGAGGCGACTCGCTTTCAACATGGGCCAATGGTGTAGTGTGAAGGCAAATCGGAAGTTAAATCCTGGTCCTGAATCTTATTGGGCATGCAAATTTCTAGCGACGCCTGCAGTTCCTCCCCATACCATGTTCGCGACTTTCCTTAACAGCAAATGGTGCATGGTCCTTCTCGCTCTGGCCATCCGGTTGGCCGTGGTCGGGGTTCTCTACCCCGAGCAGATGCCCCCGGGACGAAATCACTTTCTCTTTGGCTTTGAAAACGGCAGGATCGCATCCTCCATTGTGCAGGGTCACGGATTTCGCAGCCCACTCTTTGAAGACACTGGACCGACGGCTTGGGAACCCCCGGTCTATCCCTACCTGATCGCCGGCGTTTTCATGATCTTCGGGACCTATAGCAAAACATCCGCGTTGGTTTTGCTCTCCTTGCAAGCATTGATGTCGGCCTTGACCTGCCTCCCAGTATATTTCGCGGCACGCAAGACTTTCGGGGATCGCGTAGCGCTGTTCTCCGGATGGGGTTGGGCGCTCTTTCCGCTCGCGATTTATTGGCCGGCGGAGCGCATCTGGCCGACCTGGCTGGCGACCCTGCTGCTTGCCCTATTGTTTTTGATCACCTTGCATCTTGAGCGCCCGGTCGCTCTGGTTGCGTGGATCGGGTATGGATTGCTTTGGGGATTTGCCGCCCTCACCGACCCTGTAGTGCTCAACGTTTTGCCGGTCATGTTTGGTTGGATCGGCGTTCGTCGATACCAGCGGAAAGAACGCTGGCTCGTGCCGCTTACGGTTGCCTCGCTCACCATCATCGTTTCGGTGAGTCCGTGGTTCGTTCGCAACTATGAGGTATTTCACCGCTTCATTCCTTTTCGGGACTCGATCGGACTGGAGATGCTCATCGGCAACAATGGGGATACTTCGTATTGGGCCGGGTGCTCCGTGGGCTCGGCCTTAGCAGAGAAAATTGGTCCCTGGCACAATGACGCGGAATGGCAGAAGTTCAAGCAAATTGGCGAGATCGCCTATATGGAGGAGAGTAAAGAAAGGGCGCTCACATTCATCCGGGCAAACCCGCGTTTTTTTGCCGTCGTCACGCTGCGGCGGATCGTCTTTATCTGGACTCACTTTTGGAGCTTCAGCTCCTACTATCTAGCCCAGGAACCGGACGACCCCGTCAATATTGTCTTCAGCACACTCTTTACGCTGTTGACGATGATTGGCCTCGGCCGCACATTTCGGGTAAATAGGCCGGTCGCGATTCTCTACGGTTTGGTGTTCTTGTTTTTCCCCGTGGTGTTCTATTTCACGCATGTGGAGACGTATTTCCGCCGCCAAATCGATCCCATGATGCTGGTGCTGGCAGTCTACGGGGTAGTGGATTTCACCCGCCTGAAGGAGAGACCGCTCCCGCATGCGCAGGTGCTGGCGATGGACGACCACCTTCCACTTTCCGAGCGCAGGCACCGACGCCTTACTGGCTGAGCCGAATCAAATGGCGAAATTTCGACTGCGCTCTTTCGTCATCATGGCATGATCCTGATTGTTGTACTTATGCGGCAATGCTGACCGCCAAGAACATCTTGGCGGGGACGCGCAAGTATGACGTGTGGGCGGTGAATCAGGACGCCGAATACCACGAGGCGGGCGCGGTGGGTGCGCATGAAGCGGAAGCGGAAACCCGGCTTCCAGCAAGGAACGGCTTCCCAGGAGGCTCTCGAAATCGACCCTGGCTACCCGAACGCACTGCACCTCGGCGTGCCGCAGCGGCAGGTGAAGTCGTACCGCCGACATATTCGGGGTCGCTCTCGAGGACAACAGCTGGGGCATGCCGCTTCGATAGCTCGTAGGCGGCAGTCAGGCCCGCGGGGCCGGCGCCGACTATTACTGCCTTGAAGACCGCTCGTTCCATAGTGGGCTCATCGAAAATGAATCTGGCTCCGTTCTTGCAATTTATCCAACCTTACACCGTACGGCGATCGACGTGTACGAAAACGGAATGCGCCACATCTCCCAGTCGGGAATTGGCAATCGCGACGCCAGCTCAAAAAAGTAAGTTGCAAAAGATCAACAGAGGGTTGGACCGTCAAGCTGGCGCAGATAGGAAGTGGGCGAGAACGGATGAGGCTGAAAAATATTTTATACTCATAACGACCACGATCTTAATGGAAAGATTCAATGGCCGCAGGTATCCGATGGAGGAGCACTCAAGGAACTTCAGGCACTATCTCAGAAGCTCAAATCGAAGGATCCGAGAGAGCCAAGGCACAGCCTGCGAGCGTCCAGTTCATTCAGGGCCGCGTTCTGTCTGCGGTTTACGCAGCCGCAGTTGCTGTGTCTATTTCTCTCTGGTTCATCGCCATCCGCGCACCCTTGTGGCTGGATGAGACGCACTCGTTTTTCGTGATCAAAGCGGGATTCTCAGAGATCGTGTCTCGCATGGGTTGGCCGATTATCCCCGTTTATCCCTACATTTTCTGGCTATGGGCCAAAGCTACGGGAACGGGCGAGATCACGCTCAGAATTTCTTCCATTCTCGCCATGCTTGGGGCGGCATATTTGCTGTATCTGGTCGCACGGGAATTGTCCGACCGAGATGTTGCCATCATCGCTACCATCGTTTTCTGCCTTAATCCGGTTGTCATTTTTGCTTCCATTGACGTTCGACCCTATGCGTTTGCGGTCCTGACAATCAACGCTTCTATCCTTGCCCTGGTTCACTTACGGCACAACACCTCGAACTGGCTGGCGGCCCTGTTTGGCCTGTCGGCAGCATGCATTGGCCACTTCCAATTTCTCTTCACTCTGATCTTGCCGGTACTGGCCATCTGCTTTTTGGTAGTCAAGATTGGCGACCGCAAGCCTTTATGGCGGCAGGGCGGAGTTGCACTCGCAACTTTTGCTTTAGCGTTCTTGCCCGTTGTTCCCGTGTTGCAACTGATGTTTCACACCAAGAGCGCGCACATTTTCGCCGGGCCTCCGACGCCGGATGATCTAAGCGGGACGCTGGCGCCAGACTGGCTGGCCTATATCTTCGCCAGTATCGTTCTTGTTGCCTTCGCGACCGGGCGGCTTGATCTGCAAAGCCGTTTTGCAGACTGGCGTTTCTGGCTTTGCGAATTATTGGCGCTCATTCCGATTCTGATCCTCTATGGCGTGAGCGTGGAAACATCGATACACGTTTTTGTGCCTCGCTACCGGCTGGTCGCTATTCCAGGGATCGCGCTCGGCTGGGCTTGGCTTGTCAATCGAATTGATTCCCGCACTCTACGATTGCTGTTCTGCGTGGCCGTCGTGGCGACTACCGCGTACTCGTCCTTCACTTCCCCGTCTTCCAAACTCCACAACTACACATGGAAATACGCTTTGGAACTCGCCGAGAAAAACGCTTCTGCCGACAACGCTCCAGTGATGATCTGCAGCGATTTCCCGGAAGCCGACGTCGTGCCCATGCCGGACGGTGCGGCAGTGAAAGACAGCGGCCTTTTTGCGCCACTCGCTTACTACCCACTCAGCGTTCCAGTGGTGGGACTGCCACGGGCGCTCAATGACGAAGCGGTTCGTGTCGCTGCGGTATTCCTTCAAAAGGCAGCTCAGCGGCGGGAACGCTTTCTGGCGGTGGCATACAGACCATCGTACAGAACCCTCGATTGGATCGTGTCCAGCACTTCCGAAACGCACTCCGTCCGCGAGTTAGGGGTATTCGACGGAATCAAGGTCTTGGAATTCATGCCGCGTGCCCAGGCGGATAACTAGGCCCGGGGCCGACCAAGGCCCGGAACCCACTGCCATCCTCCTGCACTATGCGGGACAGTCGGCTCCGCACTTCTCTTCGGATATCGGGCCGAATTCGGCTCGACGAAACTTGCAGCCGCAGTTATCCGCGCGGCGGTCTGGCACTACTGTGCTTGCTGCGCTGCTGCTGATTGCGTCCGCCCAGCGCAGGCCCTTTTGAGAAACGGGCAAGTCAATCAAAGCGACGGGGTTGTTGGTGGATGAATAGGTCAGTTGTTGTTAAATCCCGATTGCACTCATTGACCCGTTTCCGGGTGTTGCCAGCGGGGGTTCAATTACTAGTTCGGGCTCGCCTAGCTTCCTCCGCGGGCGTTGCTCTTGCCGTTCCGGACGGAGCGCTTTCGCTCAGGTCAGCCAATTGCAACCGTAAATTTCCGGGGTTGGTTGCATAGGCCAGTGCTGTTTCCAGATCGATGGTCCCAGTTCGGGTCAGCTTCTCAATCTCTCCATCGAAGTGCTGCATACCCTCCGTATCCCCATCCCTCATGGCATCCAGAAGAGTCTTACCTTCCTCCTCGCCCCGCTCGATGTACTCCCGTGTCCGGAGCGTCGACTTGAGGATCTCTATCCCGGCGATGCGACCGCCACCGTCCTTCCGAGGTATGAGACGCTGCGAAAGGATATAACGGAAACTTTTCGCGAGCCGGTTACGAATGATGGACTGCTCCGCCAAAGGGAAGACTCCAACAACGCGCTCGACCGTCTTCGCGGCGTCGATCGTATGCAGCGTGGAAAGGACGAGGTGGCCGGTTTCGGCGGCTTCTAAAGCGATCTCAATCGTCTCTTTGTCCCGCATTTCTCCTACCAGGATCACTTTCGGAGCCTGACGCAGGGCTGCCCGCAGGGCTAGGGCGAAGCTAGGAGTGTCACTGTGCAGTTCTCGCTGGTGAATGATCGACCGCTTGTGGCGATGCAAGAACTCAATGGGATCTTCGATCGTGATGATGTGATACGCCTGAGTTTCGTTGATTCTGTCCAGAATCGCCGCCATGGTAGAGGACTTGCCTGAGCCGGTGGGTCCCGTAACCAGCACAACGCCGTTCCTCAGACTGGCAATCTCGGCCAGTTGCGCGGGTAAGTTGAGATCCGCGAAACTGGGAATGCTCTTGGGGATAACTCGCATGACGATTGCGTGGCTCCCCCGCTGCACGAAGATGTTCACCCGAAAACGACACTGGCCTGGAAGGCTGTATGATATGTCGCAGGATCCCTGTTCCTGCAGTGTCGCTATAGCCTGTTTGTTGCTGCCAATGAGTTCGTCAGAGATCCGACGAGTGTCTTCAGGGGCTAGCATCTGTAAACCGGGGATTTTCACCGGAACCAACTGGCCGCTCACCTCGACGTGCGGTACGCTCCCTGGCGAAAAAATTAGGTCACTCACCCGGTTCGAGACGTGAAGCATCGCCAAGAGCAATGCCGGCATGGGGATAGTTGGCTTTGTGGCGGCAGCAGTATGAGCAACAGGAGGGTGAGCCGGTATATCCACTGTGCCCTCCTTCTCTCGTTGCAGCTTACGTTCTGACGCAGGCGACCTCAAGTGACCGAGGTCATGGCGTAGCACACCTGAGAGGTGTGTAGTCACGCGGAAGCACCACCTCATGTCACGGACGGTTCCAGCAAGGTCTGCGCCCCGGTTGTCTGGTTGATGCGTCATCGTGGTCTCTTCCTGGGGACCTGGTTACGTTAGGGTTCCCCCTTGCAATCGCGCTACTTCTGCCTACAATCGGTTGGCTGCAGTTGGACCAGGGAGACATCTGACGTCGCCAATGTGCTCGAAGCTCGGAGGCGATTACAACCACGGCGCAACGGCAAGAAGGGAGACACATGGCCAGTACAACCACGCCCGTTCAACTACACAGGTCAGTTCAGGAGTTTCTGAGCCGGCCCAGAAAGCTGCTGATTGGCGGCGAATGGGTCGAAGCCCGCTCGGGCAAGACCTTCGAAACCTACAACCCCGCGACGGGCGAGGTCTTGGCGCAGGTGGCGGAAGGCGACCGCGCTGACATTGACCAAGCCGTGGCGGCGGCACGTAAGGCTTTCGAAACCGGGCCGTGGCCGGATATGTCCCCTGCGGAGCGCGGGCGTCTTTTGTGGAAGCTCTCCGACCTGATCGAGCAGCACCACGAGGAACTCGCCGAACTTGAAACCTTGGACAACGGCAAGCCGCTCCTCTTCTCGCGCATCGTCGACGTCCCCACCGCAGTGGACGTATTCCGTTACATGGCTGGTTGGGCAACGAAAATTGAGGGCGCCACCATTCCGATTTCCATGCCCGGCGCCAAGTACTTCGCTTACACGCTGCGGGAACCGGTTGGGGTTGTAGGGCAGATCATCCCATGGAATTTCCCGCTCATCATGGCCTCGTGGAAACTCGCTCCCGCGCTCGCTGTCGGGTGCACGTGCGTGCTTAAGCCGGCCGAGCAAACGCCGCTCACGGCTCTGCAGCTGGGGGAATTGATCCAGGAAGCGGGCTTCCCGGTCGGAGTGGTCAACATCGTGCCGGGCTTTGGCGAAACGGCCGGTGCCGCCCTGGCCGCGCATCCCGACGTGGATAAGATCGCCTTCACCGGCTCCACCGAGGTCGGTAAGCTGATTGCACAAGCAGCTACGGGGAATCTGAAAAAAGTCTCCCTCGAACTTGGCGGGAAATCACCCAACGTGGTTTTTGCCGACGCCGACTTGAATGCAGCCATTCCCGGAAGCGCCAGTGCCATATTCTTTAATCAGGGGCAGATCTGTACCGCCGGTTCGCGCCTGTTCGTGCACAAGAGCATCTTCGACAAAGTCATCGAAGGCGTTGCCGAGGAAACTACGAAATTCCAGGTTGGCCCCGGCATCAACCCGTCCACCAACCTCGGGCCGCTGGTTTCGAGGGAGCAGCTCGCCCGTGTTTGCGGCTATCTTGATTCCGGCGCCAACGAAGGCGCCAAGGCAACCGTAGGTGGCCACCGGATTGGGAACACGGGATATTTCGTTGAGCCCACCATCCTGATCGACGTGAAGCCGCACATGAAAGTCGTGCGCGAGGAAATCTTTGGTCCCGTCGTCACTGCCATTCCGTTTAACGACCCGGACGAGGTCGTCAAATTTGCCAATGACACGATCTATGGACTGGCGGCGGCGGTCTGGACCCGCGATATCGGCAAGGCGCACCGCATGGCTGCCAAGCTTCGCGCCGGAACGGTGTGGCTCAATTGCTACAACGTCTTTGATCCAGCCTTGCCTTTCGGTGGCTACAAGCAGTCGGGATGGGGGCGCGAAATGGGCCATGCAGCACTGGAGCTGTACACCGAATCCAAGGCAGTCTGCGCGCAACTTTAAGATGTTCTCAAACAAGCCCCGGCGCATTCTTCCCAGCGGAGAATCGGGATGACACCAGGCGTCGATTTGCTGGCTTCTTACTGGACGATTTCGGCAGGTCTTCCCCACACGGACCGGGAGTATAGCCCGTTCGATTTCAAAGATCGTGTGCAATCGGCTGCCAGAGCGGGCTTCAAAGGCTTTGGCATCTGGCATGCCGACCTCGAACACGTTCTAGAAAAATACCGCCTCAAGGAAATGAAGCAGCTCCTCGACGACAACTGCATCCAACACGTGGAGCTGGAATTCCTGACGGATTGGTTCCTGGAGGGAGAACGCAAGAAGTTATCGGACATTCGAAAAGCAAGTTTGTTCGAGGCCGCCGAAGTGCTGGGCGCGCGTCATATCAAGGTTGGAGATTTGTTTCAGGAGCTATGCCCTCTGCCGCGACTCATCGATGCGTTTGGCATTCTGTGCGAGGAGGCCGCGCAGCACGGCACAAAAATCGGCTTCGAGCTTATGCCCTTTTCCATGATCCGAACGCTGGAGGAGTCGTTGGCGATGGTGAAGGGCGCGGGAGCGCCCAACGGCGGAATTCTCTTCGATCTGTGGCACGTGGTGAAGCTCGGGATTCCGTATGAAGAAGTATGCCGCGTGCCTGTGGAATACGTGGTCGGCGTGGAGTTGAACGATGGAACTATTCATTCGCCTTGGAGTTTGCACGAAGACACGATCAACCACCGTCGGCTCTGCGGCGAGGGAGAGTTTGATGTCCGGGGCTTCGTTCAGGGCATGCAGAAGGCGGGCTACACCGGGCCTTGGGGAATTGAAGTTCTGTCTGCTGAACTCCGGACGCTGCCGCTGGAAGAGTTGACGACGCGCGCGTTTCGCACGACGATGGCGCAGTTTGGATAGAATGCTCGGGGATTCGGGGCATATTTTTGTGTGTAGTTAATGTTGCGAGCTTGCGGGACATGAGACGATGAGTCAAAATCCAGTCCTTCCGAACCCGAAACAGTGGCCGTGGCCGGATTCGCTCGATGCAATCGTAGCTGCGCCAGACCATCATCAACTGTTGCTGGAAGACCAGCGGGTGCGCGTTCTTCATACCCGCGTTGCGGCGGGAGATGTAGTTCCGCTTCACACGCATCGATGGGGTGGGGTCGCTTACCTGCGGAGCTGGAGCCATTTCATCCGGCGGGATGAGAGGGGCGAAATCCTGTTCGATAGCCGTCAAGCGGAAGACGCGCCGAAAATCCCCTGCGCCCAGTGGATGCAACCGCTGCCGCCGCACACGGTGGAGAACCTCGGGCCGTCCGAGATCAGCATCCTTATAATTGAACTCAAAGATCAATTATGAGTTTGAGAACATCTTTGCGGGCTTGATCCTTAGTAAGCAAACGCAGGAACCGATTTACAAATGGAACGGACGTTCGAGAGAATCTGTCGCACTCCTCCTATGGCACGACGCAGCAACACCCTCTCTTATGAGACAGAACGATTACTTGGACCGCAAGCTCGAGACGGCGGCAGCGAACGAGACCGCTAGTCTGCAACAGGCACTCCTCGCGCGGCAACTCGACTACTTATTAGCTCGATCCGAGTTCTATCAGGAAAAGTGCCGTGGTGCCGGAGTTCGTCGCAAGGACTTTCGCAAGTTGCGCGACTTGGCCCGTTTCCCCTTCACAACGAAGGAAGAATTGCGCGCAAGCCAGGCGGCGCATCCGCCCTTGGGACGGCACATCGCCGCCGACTGGCGTGACGTGATTCGCGTTCACAGCTCGACCGGCACCAGCGGTAAGCCCAGCTTCGTCGGAATCACACGGAGGGACGCGAAGGTATGGACGAGGCTCACGGCGCGATCGTTCTATACGCAGGGTTTGAGGAAGACCGATGTTGTGGTTCACGCGGCGGGGCTCACGCTGTTTGTCGCCGGATTGACTTCGAAGGATGCGATCGAATCGCTGGGTGCGGTGTTTGTTCCGCTGGGCACAGGCGCATCGGAGAAGGCGCTGGCGATGATTCCGCTGCTGGGCGTGAACGCGATGCATTGCACGCCGTCCTATGCCGCGTACTTCGCCGATTTCGTGCGCCGGGAAGCCGGCATAGATCCGCGAGACCTGGGGTTGAAAAAACTGTTCTGTGGAGGCGAGCCCGGGGCCGGAATCCCTGCCATACGCGGCAAACTGGAGCAGGACTGGGGCGCGCGAGTCACGGAAGGGCTGGGAAACGCCGACATGGCGCCCATCATTTTCAGTGAATGCGCGGAGCAGTCTGGGATGCACTTCAACGGGCCGGATGCTGTGGTCGTGGAGATCATCGATCCGCAGACCGGCGAGAACCTTCCGCACGAAGCGGGCGTAACGGGGGAACTGGTATACACCAGCTTGCAGCGGGAGTGCGTTCCCCTGCTTCGTTTTCGCACGCGTGACCGGGTTCAGGTGTTGGGCACTTCTTGTGCGTGTGGCCGTACGGGTTTCAAGCTCCGTTGCGTCGGGCGTACGGACGATATGCTGATCGTGCTGGGCGTGAATGTTTTTCCCTCGGCGATCAAAGATGTAGTTTCGAGTTTCTATCCGGCGACGACCGGGGAGATTCAAATAGTGCTGGACAAGCCGGGGCCCGGGGTCGAGCCGCCGCTGAAAGTTATCGCGGAGTGTTGCGGTGAGCCAGCGGCTTCGGCTGCGCTCAGGTTGGCGGTTGAGCGCAAGATCAAAGCGATACTGAGCGTTTCGGCGTCGGTCGAATTGGTGCGTGCAGGCACGCTGCCACGCTACGAGATGAAAGGGCAACTGGTGAGAAAGGCGTACCAGAACGCGGAAGTTACCGCCGGGTCTCTGCGGCCATAGAGGCTGAAGCTTGTAGCATTGTGAGTTTTCACTGCGCGGTCTTCTTGTGTAGGGGTAGAGTTGATTATGCTTGTGAATCGTATTCGAATCCGGGTCGAGTTCGGAGATTGTGATCCGGGAGAGATCGTCTTCTATGCCAACTATTTCCGCTGGTTCGATCACTGCACATCGGCGCTGTTTCGTGCGGCGGGACTTCCTCTGCGGCAGCTGTTCAAATCCCATGGCGTCGTTGGCATTCCGCTGGTGGAGGCTCGAGCGCGGTTTATCACCCCGTCCACGTATGGCGACGAACTGGTGGCGGAATCCTGCGTCACCGAATGGAGAAAGAGCAGTTTTGTGATCAGCCACAGATTCCTGCGCGATGGTGTGTTGGCCCTGGAGGGCTGGGAGACGCACGTGTGGGCGGCTGCCCATCCCACGGAGGCTAACCGGATGAAGAGCGTGCCTCTGCCCCAGGAAGTGATCCGGAAACTCTCGGCTGCGAAAAAACGCCCTGGTCGGAAGGGTTGAGAGTAATGCGCAAGCCCAACGTTGGAGTTATTGTAGTTGTTCTCGGTGCTCTGGTTTTCCAGCGATACAACCTCTCCCCTGCGCAAGAAACAAAAGCTGAGGCGGCGCCTTCAGCAAGCGTGAGCGACGCACAGATCGTGAAGGCCGAGAGTCAGCCGGGAAATTGGTTGACGTACGGGCGCACGTATAGCGAGCAGCGCTTCAGTCCCCTACGGGCCATCAACGTTTTAGCAAGGAAGTATCGCAGCAAGATGCGGCTGACATTCGCGACTTCGTCATTTTCCGCGCCAATGAGAGCGTGAGCGAGGCGAAGGCAAAAGCTGCCGGGGACGCGGAGAAGGTCAAGCCCTGAAACAACTCGGGCGGGCCAGGACGCCCGTCCCTCCATCGCCTTACAGTCCGGCGTCGAATGGATCGCCGGCCGTCGTGAAGAAGTTGATGCTTACCGTCGCCAACTCTGATGGCGGGAACTTCGCCTGGAATCGCGGATCGGCTTTCAGGCCGGCTTCTTTGGCCGCATCCAGAAAGATCGCTAATTCCACGAGATATTGATCGGAGAACCCATGGGTGCCGTCGTAGGCCACAGCCGGCGTCTTGGACAAATTCGCCGCCGCGACTTCCGGAGGCAGCGTGTGCAGTTCCAGCGCCAGCAAGCCGAACCGTCCTACGTATGGCGCCCACCGCCGCAAGTGGCGGGTCAGATTTTCTTCCAACTCGTCACACGCGATCTCTTCGCCGAGGTGCGCGAACGCTCCGGTGGATTTTCCGATGCGCGTTCCTCCCGCATAATTCGCCGGCGGAATGTACGGCCGGTTGTGGTCGAGGAAAGAGCGCACGTGGAGCAGATCGTGAATGTCCAGGTTCAGTTCTTCCAGGTCGCTCGCCAGCTGCGCCGGGCGGTTAATGTCGCCCGGAATTACGTGATAGACGGGGGTGCCGGCTTTCCGCAGCGTCTGCTTGGCGACCCGGCGCGCCACCTTGTTGAAGTCCGCGCCGACGAGGATCAGAGGATGCTTGTCGAGCACCTTGCCGCGCTCGGTTTTGTTCTTCACGGCGAAGTACAAATGTTCGAGAAAGCTCCCGTCGCCGCAGCCCATGTCGCAGATGCCCCGAGGCTGCAGATGCAGTGGCCGGTTGAAGATCTCGACGATGATCTCGTCCACTTTCTTGAAATACGTGCGATGCGCACCGCCGCTGCCCCACACGTTCATGCCGCGGTTGACGAGCAGTTCCACTCCACTTTCGTCCATACGCGGGATGCGGGAATTGCCGAACAAGAGGGTACTCACATTGTCGAAAAGCGGGAGGTAGGAGACGGTGACCCCGTAGGAAGTCGCAATTTGAGCCGCGTAACGGCCGCACGCGGTCAGGCTCACGGAATTCTTGTCGCGCGCGACCCATCCCTGCGCGGCCAGCAGGTCGAGGATGCAGGCAAGGCTCGCGCGATTAGCGGCAATGGCATTGAGGTCCACCGGGCGCTCGTCGAGTTGAGCCAGAATCTCAGCGCGCGCCAAGGCAACCATGGCTGGGCCGATGAGCAGGCCATCGAGGTGTTCGCGAATTTGATTGCGTACCCGGCTGACAACAGGGTCGGCGTCATGTTGCAGGCCCCAGCGCTCTTTCGACCGGCGAACCAGTTCCTGCAGCGATGGGAGAACGGGACGGTCGGATGCTCCAAAAAGAAAATCTTCCAGGAAAATCGCCTTCGCAACAAAAGAGAGCACTTCGCCATACAGAAGTGGCGCCGTGCTCACTGCGACTCTTCCTTCGGCCGTCAGTGCGTAGCGTGGGGCGTGTTCGCTTTCGACTTGCTGCTTCAGCCAGCCGCACGATGCCAGCAGGCGCAACGCGACTCGCAAGTAACCGCGGTTGGCGCGAGTCTCTTGCGCGACCCGGTCGAAATCCACCCACTCGCCAGCGGATCCGAAGAGATCGAACACTCGCCGGTCCCACAGGGCTTTCACCGTGGGCGCCAGAACAACACCCGCCAGGTGACCAAACACGACGGCGCGAACCTGTGCCTTTTCTTCTTCGCCGATGGTTGAGGTTGTCACTGCGGGGTGCATTTCTTAGCCTTGTTCTGAAACTCGACTCCCGGCATGCAGCGGCCTACGCCCTACCCTCGAACAGATTCCTTCCCTCGACGAGCGCGCGCATCTTGCGATCCGCCACACTGCGTTGCAGCATCCAAAATCCGCAGTCGGGATGGACATAGTGCAAACGCTGCGCGCCCAACGTCTTCACCACCCGCTCGATGCGCGAGGCCACCAGGTCGGGCGATTCCACCTCGTTGTCTTTGATATCGATCAGGCCGATGCCAAGCGCGATTTTCGGATCCAGATCGGTGAAGACCTCGAGTTCGTCATAGCCGCGCCGCGCAAATTCGAGCACGAGATGGTCGGCATGCAGCGAATTGAGGAAGGGAACCAGATCGCGCCAGAAGCCGCGGAGCACCGGCTGTCCTCCGTAGTTGCCGAAGCAGATGTGCACGGCGCGCTCGTTCAGGATGCCGTCGAGAACGTGGTTGATCGCTTCCGCGGCCCAGGATGAATCCTGCGGGTAGCCGGCGATGCAGGCTTCATCGAGTTGGACCGCATCGGCTTCAATCGACTCCAGTTGGCGGCGGAGCACGCCGGCGAGATCCATGGCCAAATCTGGAATGTCTTTGTAGTAACAGTTCGTCACCATGCGCGACAGCATGTGGGGGCCGGTGCAAGTGAACTTCAACGGCATTTTCGTGAGTGGCGCTACAAACTCGTAGTCGCGGGGCAGATTCAGCGTGCCCTCGCCGATCTTGCCGACCACCATGCCTGCGGTTAGCAAACGGGCCGCCGAGGCGCGATCGGAGCGGAAGCGGTCGAAATCCGAGAGAGCAAAATGGCTGCGGATTCCTTCCATCTGCGAGACGAAATAGTCCACCATCCCGTTGGTCTCCGGATGGCTTGGGTTGAAGCGCATGAGTTCACCGTCGGTCAGGAGGTCCAGACCGGCGAGTTCCTGGGTCTTCAACACCGCCATCACGGCATCTCGAAGAACAAGCCGCGAAGTATTACCGACCAGCCACGAGGGCACCGGATAACTTCCCACGACAGTAGCTTTGATATTCGGATTCATGTCGACTCCCGCTTCGCGGTGCAACTGCCGGGTGGAGCGCCATCATACTCCCGTGCAGCAGCCCTTCGTAAAAGGCACTTTAAAGTAACCAAAAAGGGCACGGAAAAGTAACCGACTATCTCGCAACATACCACTTCTAAGACCAATAGTTTTCACTTGTGGTCTGGCTCGGACTGGATTACAGTGATGCCGCTTTCTTGCGCTCGTGCAACGGCGAGACGAAGTGAGGCCGGCGAAACCAAGTTGTTTCGATGATGCGCCATTCGTGGAGGTTGCCGTGTACCACAGTGATGTAGTCGGAAGTCTTTTGCGTCCTGCGTATCTCAAGGAAGCCCGCGAACTGTTCGCAGCGGGAAAACTCACGGACACCGCGTTCAAGAAAGTGGAAGACCGTGCCGTCGACGAATGCATCGACCTCCAGATTCTCGCGGGCATCGAAGTGGTCACCGACGGCGAGGTGCGCCGCTACGCTTTCTATGGACACCTGATTGACGCCGTCGAAGGATTCGACAAATACGGCGGCTGGGCAATTCCTTTCCGGGATGAGAAGGGCGAGCAGTTGGTTTTGCCGCGTCCGGTGGTCGTTTCCAAGCTGCGTCGCAAACGGCCTCTCTGCGCCGAAGAATTTACTTACGTGCGCGCGCGCACCAAGCACCCGGCCAAAACCACCATGATCAGCGCGCAGCAGGCCTCGGCTTACTACGACAGCAGGAAATCCACCGGGGCTTATGCCACGGTCGACGCCTACCTCGCTGATTTGGTCGACATACTGCGCGATGAAGTGCAAGAGTTGATTCGCCTGGGCTGCACTTATATCCAGATCGACTCGCCGCAGTACACCGCGCTGCTGGATCCGGAGTTGCGGGAGGGGTATCGGCAGCGCGGCAACGATCCCGACCGGCTGTTGGATTTGTCGATCGAAATGGACAATGCCGTGATCGGTGATCACCCCGGCATCACCTTCGGCCTGCACCTCTGCCGCGGAAATAACCAGAGTAAGTTCTACGCCGCCGGCGATTACGGCCCGATCACAAAAGTGTTTCGCAATACGAAGTTCCAGAGATTCTTGCTGGAGTACGACGACGAGCGCTCAGGCGGTTTCGAGCCGCTGCGCCAAGTGCCGGCAGACCGTATCGTTGTGCTCGGTCTGGTGAGTTCCAAGAAGCCAGACTTGGAGAGCAAGGACGAACTCAAGAAGAGGATTGAAGCCGCCTCCGCCTTTGTTCCGCTGGAGCGGCTGGCCCTCAGTCCGCAATGTGGTTTCGCCTCCACCATTGAAGGCAATGCGGTAACGGTTGCGGACCAGGAAGCGAAACTGCGCCTGGTGGCGGAAACGGCGCAGGAAGTCTGGGGCAGGTTGGTCCCGCTGGCGCGCAGAGCTTGAGGAGATCGATGGGGCACGGCCTTCGCACGGAATGATCCGCCTCCGGTGAGGGCGTTGTCGGGTTTTTGAATCGTGGGTTAGGTCGAGAATCCAGTTGTTATTAAGGTTGTGGAGTTAACTCCGTGATCTGTGGTCAGGAAGGGTTGTTCTGCAGCGCAAATCAAACGTACGTTCGCTCGAATGACAGGAGATCTATGAAATCACGTAGCTTGTCTGCCTGTTTGTGTGGCCTGTTCCTCGCCTTGGGCTCGACTCAATACGCGACAGCCCAAGCTACGATCAGTTATGCCCTGCTGAATGGAATCGTGACCGATGAGGCGGGGCGAACAATTGCCAAAGCCACCATCACGGTTCGGTCGCTGGACACCAACCAGATCTTCACCGCGCTATCGAGCGACGCCGGGTTTTACGCGTTGCCCGGTTTGCCGCCAGGGCGCTACGAGCTCACAGCGAGTTCCACCGGTTTCGGGAAATACACGCGCACCGGCGTGGAGCTGGCGGTCGGTCAAACCGCTACCATCAACGTGACTCTCAAGGTGGCTGGGGTCAAGGAAGAGGTGGTCGTTAGCACCGAAGCCCCGGCCGTGGAGACGACCCGCTCCGAGGTGAGCCAGGTTATCGATACCCAGCAGATCACAGATCTGCCCATCAACGGCCGGCTTTTCACCGACTTCGCTCTGCTTGCGCCCAGCGTCGCTACCAGCCGAACCAGTCTGGGAACGACCTTCACCGAGTTCGAGGTCACCCAAATCTCCTTCGGAGGCATGCGCTCGTTCAGCAACGAGATCACGGTGGATGGCGCCGACTTCGTCAATACCATTACGGGCGTGCAGCGCGCCACCCCCCCGCAGGATTCCGTCCAGGAATTCCGCGTGGTGAACAATAGTTTTGGAGCGGAATACGGCCGGGCGCTCGGCGGCATTGTCAACATCGTGACCAAGTCTGGCACGAACCAGCTTCACGGCTCGGTGTACGAGTACCTGCAGAACAGCTACACCGACGCACGCTCGCTGCTGCAGCCGGCGCCGTTACCCGATGAATTGCGAGAGAATCAGTATGGCGGTACCCTCGGCGGCCCTATCAAGAAGGACAAGACGTTCTTCTTCTTGAACTACGAGGGGCGCCGTCGCGGTGCATCTCCCACCTACGCCCCGGATCTGTTCAACAACGTCACGCAGATCGATCAGGCCAAGAGCTACTTGGGTCTTTCGCCCGAGGGCTGCGATCTTAAGCCCGCGAATTGCACGGGCTCGCCCTTCTCCTATCTTCAAGGGGTTCTGAAGACGGTCAACAACGACTACGGCTTTGCGAGACTCGATCATCAGATTAACAACGATAATCGCTTCGCGTTGCGCTACACCGTGGAGGATGCGCGCGACCTGGGAGAACTCATCGGCAATACGGAAGATGGCGGCGGCATCGGTGTTCCGAGCGGGGCGCGTAATCTCTTCATCCGCGACCAGGCGCTGGTGGGCACGTTGAACTCTGTGCTCCGACCGAACCTGGTCAATACCGTACTGGGACAGTACTCAAGACGCCACTACAACTTCCCCGGAGCTACTGGCGAACCGAACCTGGACGTCGTCAACGACTTGAGTTTTGGACACAACTTCGGAACCTATGATGCGATCTACGAGAGCCGGGCACAATTCTCCGACTCCGTTTCCTGGGTGAAAGGCAACCACGTCGCCAAGTTTGGATTCGACGGCAATTACGTTTGGAGTTACAACAACTACCCGGGGTTCACTCCAGAGCGCGACCTCATCCCGAACCTCGATTGCCTGTACGCATTCGCTAACACCATCAACCTCTTGCTGCCCCCCGGCGTAACCCCCACGTCCGGCTCGTACGGCACGATTCCTCAGAACTGCACTGCGCTTCAACCCGGAGCGAACGGGTTGGAAACCATATACTTTGGAATTGCGGTTCCGCGAACCGGTTTTGTGAACGGTTACCAGCCCCTCCCCCCGACGGGCGGGGGATTTGGCAGCGGCTGGCCGAATGCGTTTCCAACCAACCAGTACTCCAACTATGCTTACACCCTCAACCACGGCTACTGGGGATTCTTTGCCCAAGATCAATGGCGATTCAAACCCAACCTGACCATCAACTACGGTCTGCGCTGGGATTTCGAATCGGGCCTGGGGAGTACGGTTAACGCGGACTATCGCGGATTCCAGCCACGAATTGGATTTGCCTACTCACCGGACGCCAAGACGGTGATCCGCGGCGGGTCCGGGATATTCTTCGACCGCAATAACCTGACTTTCTTTTTCACCACCGGAAACCAGAAGGCCCTTTCCGGCTACCTCTGCAATCCCCCGGGCGCAGACCCCAATTGCAAAGCCAACGGATTTTCTTCGGGAGTGGTCACTCCGATGCTCCAAACAGGAGCGCCCAACGGCGGCTGGCAGTTGTCTGCCACGCCTGGATTCCCGGCCACGCCTTCCCTTACTTGCCCCGAGTTGGGTTTACCCCCGGCTCTTTGCGCGCAACTTCCCCTCGGCAACCCTCCGAACCCAGCGAATCAGACCATCAGCGTCGAAGTTCTGCAGGCCCTCAGCATCCTCGGCGCCGGTCCCAAAGCTTACCCTACACAGACCCTGACCGGGCCTTGCACTGCTACCCCCTTAACGGGGGTGCTGAACGGAGCCTGCGGCGTCGGCGCAGGAGGCATCCAGCGTAACGGCCGACTCCCGTATGCCGAGCAAGCTAGCTTGCAGATCGATCGCCAGGTCGGGAAGGGTCTCACGATCGAAATAGGATATCTCTTCGTGGGGGCCCACAAGCTGGTTCGTGGTAACAACATCAATATAGGGTGCCCTTACGGCACGCAAAAAGCCAACAATCCCTACTATGCCCAAGGGATACTCGATCCGAGCGGCTCGCTCACCCCATGTAGCGGAACACCCGTTCTTGGGCCCTTCGGCTTGGGCCCGTTTTTCAATTATCTGGGTCCCGCGGCCAATCCCAGCCTCCCAATCTTCAATCCCCTCGCTCCCGTCAATCCAAGTGGGTTGGAATTTGGTGTGCCCGGCTTAAACGCCCTTGGACAACCGACTCCGCCGACCCTGAGCGCCGGGCTTTTGGACTACAACAACAACGTCGCCAACGCGGTATACAACGGGCTGACGTTGACCGCGGTCGAGCGCTTGAAATATTTCCGCATGACCGCCAACTACACCTACTCCCACACCATCGACAACGGGAATTTCACGACCTTTATCAACCTCCCAGTCAACCAGTACGACTACGCTAACGAGCGGGCCAACTCCAACCAGGATCTTCGTCACCATCTAGTCACGAACTTCACCGCGACCGCACCCGAGCATACTGTTCTCCGCAACTTCGAACTCAGCAGCATTATCAACCTGCAGTCCGGCCGCCCCTTCACCTTGTTCGCCGGCGAAGGTGTGTTTGGCGACATTGCTGATCTGAGCACGGATCGTGTTGGTGGCGCCCCCGTCAACGGGACCTGTACCTCAGTCTCGAACTGCGGGACGACCGTCAGACGAAACACCTACATCGGCGCCCCGCTCTATTCCTGGGATCTGCGCTTGTCGCGGAATTTCAAGGTGAGCGAGGGCAAGATTCTCGACTTGAGTTTCGACGCTTTCAATCTGCTCAATCATCCGAACATAGACGAAGTGAGTTCGGTATACGGCTCTCCGGCCTTTTGCGGGGCCAGCCCCGCCATACCCCAGCACTACAACGACGCGACCACGCGCGCCATTCAGCAGGGTTCTGCGTCGGTGTCTTGCGCCACGCAGCAAGCAATCGGAAACCCGGGGGCCTGGCTCGCCGACGGCCTCGTGCCGGTTCCGATTCCCGATTCTCCGAATGCAACGTTCGGCAAGCCGAGAACCATGTTCAACCCGCGGCAGTTGCAGTTCTCGTTGAAGTTTTCGTTTTGAGGTGTCGTCACACGCTCGCCCTTCGAACCTGAGCGGCTAGCGTGGCTGTCGCTTCTATTTTAGTTTTATCTCAAGGATGGTCGTGCGAGGATGCCATAGCAAACAGAATCCTTGGGACCACAGGAGGAATTTATGCGCGTACGATATTTCGCTTGTTTGGTGGCGCTGGCCTTCGCCACTGCGACGGTTGCGACAGCTCAGGAAGCAAAGACTGAAGTTAAGCATGAAGTGGCTCCGCCAAGCTCTCCCGCGTCTGGCAAGGAAATGTTCCTGAGTTACTGCGCTTCCTGTCACGGGAAGGACGCGAAAGGCGATGGTCCCGCCGCAGCCTCGCTCAAATCACTGCCCGCCGATTTAACGACCTTGGCCAAGCGCAATGGCGGGAAGTATCCTTCGGACAGAGTGACCAGCATTTTGCGCGGGCAAGCCAATCTGGTACCTCACGGCGATCAGGAAATGCCAGTGTGGGGCCCGGTGTTTTGGAAAATGAGTGGGGGCCATGAGGAGGTGGTGCAGCAACGCATAGCGAATCTGAATCGCTACGTGGAATCGCTGCAGGTGAAGTAGGCCCGGGCGTTGGTCTTTTAGCGTTGGCTTTTGAATGTCGCCCGCAGAACGCAGCTTGCCGCGTCTCTTGTGTACGTTCGGCTCGTCGGTTGCGGATGTAGCAACCGTAATTTTGCTAGCTTTCCCACTTCCAATCTTGGAAGCGGCGTCGCAGTTCTGCCTTCAGAAGTTTCCCTGTGGACGTATGCGGCAACTCCTCGACAAACACAAATGCATCCGGCAACTGCCACTTCGCAAACCTCGGCGACAGGAAAGCGCGCAGCGCCTCCGGAGACAACACGGCCCCGTCCTGCGCCACGATCACGGCCACAGGCCGCTCCTGCCATTTGGGGTGGGCGACCGCAATCACTGCCGCTTCGCGAATTTCCGGATGCGCAATCAGAGCATTTTCCAGATCGACGGAACTAATCCACTCGCCGCCCGACTTAATCAGGTCTTTCGTACGGTCCACGATTCTCAGATAGCCTTCGGCGTTCACCGTTCCGACATCGCTCGTGCGGAACCATCCGTCTTCGGTCCATTTGTCGTTTTCCGCCGGCAGGTTGTAGTAGCTGGCGGCTACCCAAGGCCCGCGCAGTTGCACTTCTCCCATGGTTTGTCCGTCCCACGGAACTTCGTCCACTCGACCTTCCCCCTGCTCGCTGACGACTCTTCTCTCCACGAACGGAACCGGGATTCCAGCCTGCGTCTTGATTTCGCATTTCCTTTCTTCGGGCCAACTACTCATGTGCGCTTTGAGTTGGCTCGTGGTCGCTTGCGGACTGCTCTCGGTCAGCCCCCAGCCTTGCTCCAGGCTCCATCCATGCTGCCGCAGTCTCTTAACCAGCGCGAGGGACGGCGCCGCGCCGCCCACCAGAACTCGCATGGTTGGCAGTTTCCACTTGCCCGGATTGTGGTCCAGGCATTCCAGAATGCTGTGCCAGACCGTAGGTACGCCCGCGGCAACGGTGACGCCCTCTTTTTCGCAAAGCTCCAGCAGACTCTCCGCCTTGAGGTGCGGGCCGGGCAGAACCTGTTTCGATCCCACCAGCGTTGCGGCATACGACAGCCCCCAGCCGTTGACGTGAAACATGGAAACAATCGGCAATACGGTGTCGGCGTTGCATATGCCGAAGTTGTCCACGGTAGTGAGCAGAAACGAATGCAGCATCACCGACCGGTGCGTGTACACGACTCCCTTCGGAACGCCAGTCGTGCCCGAGGTATAACACATGCAGGCGGCTTCGTTTTCGTCGAGATCGGGATAACGGAAACTGCCCGATGCGGTGCTCAAGAACTCCTCATAGTCATCGAAATGGCCTTCCGGCCCCGGTTTCGTGCTGCGGCCCGACCATCCCACCACGATGACGCGCTCAAATCGAACCGAGTCTCGAATCTTTTCATACAATGGGAGCAGCACGTCGTCGACGATCAGGAATCGGTCCTGCGCGTGGTTGGCGATGTAGGCGATCTCTGTCGGCGCCAGCCTGAGGTTCAGCGTGTGCAACACACCGCCGGCGATCGGGATGCCAAAGTAGGCTTCCAGATGCGCGTGATGGTTCCACATCAGAGTTGCCACCCGATCGCCACGCTCCAAACCCGCTCTCTGCAGCGCTTCCGCCAGAGCACGCGCTCGCTGGTACAGGCCGGCATAAGTGTAGCGATGGAGCGTATGATCCGGACGCCGGGAAACGATCTCAGCATTCGGAAAAAACTTGCCCGCGCGCTCCAGGCTGTGAGAGAGCGTCAGCGGGTAATGCATCATGGTTCCTTGCATGCGGTTCCTTACTAATCAGTACTAGTTGACCGCAAAGGTGTTCTCGACCAGCAACGCGATGCCTTGTCCACCTCCGATGCACGCCGAGGCGACGCCGTAGCGCGCGTTCGAACGCTTCAACTCCCGTGCCACCGTAATTGCCAGACGGACTCCAGTGGCTCCGAGCGGATGCCCGATGGCGATTGCGCCTCCGTTGACGTTCAGCTTGCTGCGGTCCAGGCCAACCTCGCGCTGGCAGGCGAGAACCTGCGCGCCGAAGGCCTCGTTGATTTCGAAACGATCGATTTGCTGCAGGCTCAGGCCAGCCAAATCCAGCAGCGCTCGAATTGCCGGCACCGGCGCGATGCCCATGATCTCTGGGCGGACGCCAACCACCGCCCCGGCCACCACTCGCGCCAAGTGTTCTTTCTTGTGCTGCTTCAGGTACTCGCCCGAAGCCACCAGCGTCGCCGCCGCGCCGTCCACGATTCCCGAGCTGTTCCCGCCGGTCTGCACTCCGCCAAATGCTGGTTTGAGCTTGGACAGAACTTCCAGCGGCGAAGGCCGGATGTGAGTGTCTTCACCTAACTTCTCGACGCCGCGTGGCAGCCTGATTCCCCGCGGCGAATAGCCGGCAAGCTCGAAGACTTCACTCATCAGCGGCGTTATTTCGCCGCTCAGGAAGCAGCTCTTTTGCGCCGCAATTGCCCGGGCGAAGCTCTCGGCGGCGAATTCGTCTGCATCTCCGCGAGTGATCCCATACTGTTTCGCCAACTTCTCGGCGGTTCCACCCATGGTTTCATTCGGACAGGTATCGAGGAGGGCCTCCCACAGGAAATCCTTGAACTCCACTTCGCCCATGCGGAATCCGCCGCGGTGAGTGTAGGCAGCGATCGGGTTGCGCGACATGGACTCGGCTCCGACCACGAGCGCCAGGTCGGCTTTCGCCA